>OJDH01000426.1_pt1 | contig 16798 bp, 16 predicted proteins | sample 1592761 | NCBI WGS metagenome assembly OJDH01 (sample SAMN05416855, study PRJEB24817) | seawater metagenome | isolation source: Sea water | place: Canada:Atlantic | collected 2013-11
GGCTCGGAGATGTGTATAAGAGACAGTCATATAGTTGTGGCGGGTAGAGCGGGCGGCGACAGACCTGACATCGGCGCCATTGTCTGTTCTTGTTTTGGCATTGGCTCAAATCAAATTTCGGCGGCCATATTGAATAAAAACTGTCTCTCAGTTGACGCAATTGGCAAGGAGCTCAAGGCCGGAACCAACTGTGGATCTTGCCGTTCGGAAATCAAACAAATCCTAAATAATCATATTTCCATTGCCGCCCAATAGAGCATTCACTTTTTAAGGAGATCCTAATGCTACAAAGAATAGGAGAATTATCGGTCTTACCCATTTTCTTCAAACTTGATCGGCGTAAGGTTATTCTTGCTGGAGGGACAAAGGCTGCGGCATGGAAAGCAGAGCTTCTGGTGGCCAGTGGTGCCGACGTTCATATCTATGCCCAAAAGCTCACCCCAAACTTTGCCCAGTTAATCACCGATCAAACTTACAAAGGGCGCTTTTTCTTTCATGCCGAGCCTTGGTCAGAAGCCCATTTTGAAAACGCATCCCTGGCGATATGTGATGGTGAAGACATTGATGCGGTCTCTTTTTATAACGCCGCTAAAAAACATAGCGTTCCAGTTAATGTCATCGACAATCCAAAGCTCTGTGATTTTCAGTTTGGTTCCATCGTCAATCGATCCCCTGTCGTGGTTTCAATCTCGACAGATGGCGCGGCACCGATTTTGGGACAAGCCATCCGTCGGCGCATAGAAGCGCTATTACCGAAAAGCTTGAGCCGCTGGGCGGGCATGGCGCGCTCTATACGATCAGCAGTAAATCAAAGCCTTAAGGCTGGGGCCGCCCGACGCGCCTTTTGGCAGGATTTTAGCCACCGTGCTTTTACTTCCGTACCAGATCATTTTTCAACAGTTCAGCTTTTGAATTCGCTACAGAAAATAACTTCGCAAGAAAATGTGTATCAGCTCGGCACGATCACTCAACTGGAAATCGACCCAAAAGACGTGGAATTGCTCACCCTCAAGGCCATTAGAACGTTACAGACCGCCGATGTTATCCTCTACGATAGAGCGATCTCTTCTGAAATACTCGAACTCGCCCGCCGGGAAGCCGATCATATTCCAGTTGGACAGAGTATGAATATTGAAGGTTGTCGTTCCGACCAAGCTGATACAGTAATGAAATCATTGGCCCGAACAGGAAAAAACGTTGTCCGCCTCACAGCCGCTTGCCTTCCCCAAACAGTCCCTCGGATAGATCTACTCGCCCAAGGGAATTAATATACTTCGCGGTTATTTTGACGTACTATGATGATGGAATTTAACAATTAGTTTAAAAGGCTAACCCCAAAACTATGCCTGAGGGCAAATCGTTTTACCAGTGATGTACGAACGCTCCTATCCGGCAAAACAACATCGGTTGGTCAGATGTTTTCATCATAAATTGGGAGAACGATAATGGTTAATACGATACTCGTTGCGATTGATGGATCTTCTCAAGGCCACAAAGCTGTGGACATGGCAGCAGATCTCGCCACCAAGTATGGCGCTGAACTCAAAATTCTCCACGTAGTATCAAACGGAGAAATATCAGCAGAATTACGTCATATGGCTGAAGTCGAGCATTTAGTGCAGACAACCCCACCTCAACCACCCGCTTCCCTAAATCTGCCTGGCAGTATGATGCACGCAGCAGACACTTCAGTAGAATACCGCCATGAATATGAGGCTTTAACCGCTCTTGCCGAGCGTATTGTCGATCAAGCTGTAACCGTCGCCAATGAGGCTGGCGTACAAAATGTCACCCGTGATATCATTGAAGGTGATCCAGTAGAGATAATTTTAAAAACTGCCGAACAGAGCAGGGCCGGTCTCATTGTTATTGGCAGCAGAGGTCTGGGAACGATTAAAGGTCTTTTACTCGGCAGCGTTTCCCAAAAGATTGGGCAACAGTCGAAATGTTCCTGCCTGATCGTTCGTTGAACAAAAACTAACCAGAACAGCAAAGAACGGTGTCCGCCCCATACCAAACACTCTTGGGGCAAACACCGTTCTTTGTATCACGCTTTAGTACTAGGTTGGGTCTTTAGTACCAGATTAGCTGTCGCAATATGTACAGCCATAATTGATAATGGTACCGCTACTCTATTTAGGCTTACCAATAAATTTCCACACAAGCGGCAACAGCAAAGAAGCCAATGCCAGTTTGATCCCATCGCCGAGAAGAAAAGGCGTCATGCCCCAGGCAAGAACAGGTTTGTCCCAACCGACGATGGAACCAAGCCAAGCCAGACCAAATGCATAGATAATCGCATTACCAAGCAACATGGCAACGGCGGTCGATAAATAATTACGGTCCCATCCTTTTTCAGCGAGCCAGCCAAGTACAACAGCTGAAACAAAGAAACCAAGGAGATACCCACCCGTTGGCCCCATTATGTAAGCAAGGCCAACGCCTTTTTCAGGAGTGCCAGAAAAGACGGGTAAGCCCATGGCACCCTCAAAGAGGTAAAGCAAAATGGTTAAACCACCAAGACGCCAGCCAAATGCCATGCCGATGGCAAAAACCACTGTGGTCTGCATCGTCATCGGGACATGATAAAACGGGATCTGGATTTTTGCTGAAGCCCAAAGAGCCAGCGATCCGACAACCACCATCAACATCTTGGTTAAAAGTTTAGAATTCGCACCAATAATCTGCTGCCCTAGGGTTGGATAAGCAGTCTGTAACGAGAGCATCTATGTGCCTCCTAATTAATAAATAAACAGTTGGCTACGCCTTAAGAACAAAAAGAGCCCGCCAATTAAGAATCGGTAATTTCATCAGGACTCTAACAAGCAGGCTTAGGAGTGGGAAGGTGTATTTATGCAGGGAGGAATTGGGAGGAAGTTTGGTTATCTCAAACGATAAGAACTGTCATCACAGATATAACTTTTTAGTATCAAATTTATTCATTACTCGTTTTTGCATCTGATTATTATATTGCTGCAAAGAAGAAATGCTTCGAAGACGGCTTTTTGTCAGGGCCATCAACAAGGAAAACAATATGATCACCTGTTATATTAATTATGAGATCGATCCGGATAAGCTCGTGGAGTTTGAAACCTACGCCAAGCTCTGGATACCCCTTGTTGAAAAATTTGGTGGTACCCATCACGGCTATTTCTTGCCCCAGGAAAGCGCCAGTGATCTCGCCGTTGCTCTGTTCTCTTTTCCCTCCCTCGCCGAGTACGAGCAATACCGTGCCGACAGTATGAAAGACAACGCATGTCTCGCCGCTTTTGAATACGCCAAGAAAACCAAATGTATCCGCCGTTATGATCGGCAGTTTTTACGGCCAGTGCTTAGCTAGAGGGTGCTTCATTCCAAGATTTCGACACCAATTAGGCAATTGTCTTTATCGAAATCAAAATATAGATCTACCCCCTTATAGTCTGGAAGCAAGTCCCATAAACGGACCGTCCTTGCGACCCAACCTACAACGTCGTTTGCAGGGTGAGAAGGTAACGTTAAATACGCAACAATGTTATCATCACCCTCTTCACAATTTGGATCAGAATCGCTTACTATTAACTCAATTTTACCCTTAGGCATGAATACAAATCATCCTCTCAAAAATTTACACTTCATCTGGTTTACTCTCGACGTCACGCCTTCGTTCTACAGATAACAATCAACCTTAAATAAAATTGCGATCAACATTACTGAAACAGATGAGGATAATCGGTAACAATCCCATCGACACCCATGCCAATTAACGTAGCCAAATCTTTGGGGTCATTCACGGTCCAGGGGATGACCTTCAGGCCTTCTTTGTGTGCTTCGGCTAAAAGTGCCGGAGTGAGTTCCCGATGAAACGGTGACCAAACCGTACCGCCTGCGGCCTTGATCAGTTTTGGGATACTGCCTTGGTAATCATCGACATCAAAACCCGCCGTCCACCCGGAAGTACCCGCTTGTCCCGAGGCAATGTTATCCAGCCATTCTTGCTGGGCGCTCAGGTAAACCGTCGGAATACTCGGGGACCGCTTTTGCACCAACTTTAGCGTGCGCCAGTCAAAGGATTGAATGGAAACCCGATCTGCCATCCTGTGTTCTTCAATTACAGCAAGCAGCTGAGTTACAAAAATTTCAGGAGAGACGGTGTCCGAAACCTTGGTCGGGTTGATCTTGGTTTCTATATTAAAGCGGATGGTCTTATTACCTGCTTTTTCAACCATTTCAAAGAGATCAGCGAGCCTAGGGATCGCTTGAAAAGCTTCAGATTTTTGATCGGGAAAGCGCTTGGCATATTTTGAATCCGGTTTGAGCTTCCCAATATTGAAACGGCCTAGATCTGTATAGTTCATTTCATTTAAGAGCAGAGACTTATCCTCGACCCACTTGCCCTGGTCATCTCGGGCAATGGCAGAATTGAGATAAGCATCGTGATGGATCACCACCACACCGTCCTTGGTGACACCCGTGTCCAGCTCCAAGGTCGTCACTCCGAGCTCAAGCGCCAAAGCAAAACCCGCCAAAGTGTTTTCCGGTGCCAGCCCCCGCGCCCCGCGATGCCCCTGCAGATCAAAGCCTTCACTCAGCGTTTTTGAAGTCACCTGAGCTATCTGTTCGGGAGGCAGGTTTTGAGCAAAACTCTCAGCGGTCATGAATAAGGAAAGTGTCAGTCCTAAAAGAGTTGTTTTTACATTCTGCATTGCAATCTTCTTTAAACATGAATTCATTGAAAACAACTGAGCGCTATAGGGAGTAACTTTAGTTCTCGACACCTAACTCTTGTAGTAGTCGCGACTTGATCTGACAGTTAACCATTTTGTTAGTGTTCTTGGCGGATTCAGGAACGAAGTGCAACATTCGACTTAAAAGCGATTTTGACATCTAGACCGATTTCTTTCAATAGGGCTTGATCCGGAGTTGCAAATCCAAGACATTTTCTGGGTGTCAAATTATGGCTCAGAATGATGTCTTGCAGTTCTTCTTCACTCATTTTATCGATGTTACATTTTCTCGGCAGATCTCGCCGTAAACGGCCATTGATGTTTTCAACGGCTCCTTTTTGCCACGAGGCATAGGCATCGCAGAACCAGGCACAATATTATCAGTGGCGAGACCCGTTTCTGTCGAATGCTTCCAAAGTCTTTGATACGAAGAAGGTTGGTAAAAAGCAGGTTCGGCTCGAAATAGAGAATCAGAAGCTCAAGGGACTAGTGGGGGAACTGACATTTGAATTAAAAAAGGGGCTGACCCAGATAACTCAATTTTTGGGATATCATCCAGCCTATGCGAAAGAGTCGTCTAAGTACTTACAAGCAAGATCGCCTGATTGAGCATTTTGTATCAGGTTCCACCGCGCTGACAGCTGCGAGCCTTTGTGCTGTAAACAGAAAAACAGCAGCGTTCTTTTTTCTTCGCCTGCGTGAGATTATCGCTCTAGAACTTGAGACGGAAAGTGAAGCTATGTTTGGTGGAGAAATTGAGGTCGATGAGAGCTATTTTGGTGGACGTAGGAAAGGTAAGTGAGGTCGGGGTGCGGGTGGTAAAACTCCCGTGTTTGGCTTGTTAAAACGCGGGGGTAAAATCTATACAAAGGTTATACCTGATGCCGCGTCAGTGACATTATTTCCTATCATTGAAAGAAAAGTTATCCCCGATAGTATCGTCTATTCAGACAGTTGGAGAGGATACAATGTACCCGATGTTTCGGGCTTCCACCACTTTCGTATCAACCACTCACACCTCTTTGACGATGGCCAAAATCATATTAACGGGATTGAAATTTTTGGAATCCCTTGCCCGGCAGGGTATGCTTGCGGAGTGCCAAGCACCATATGCGTCGATTCAACGGTGTCCCGAAGTCGAAATTCGGGCTATATTTAAAGGAATGTGAGTGGAGATTTAACAACAGTGACCCGTCAGCACAATTAATTCAGATAAGGCAATGGGTTAAGAACTATCTAAGATAGTTATCTGGGTCAGCCCCTTGATTAGTATTGAGATACTCGCTTAATGGGGGAGCCAAGGTGATGAGGTATGTCTTGCTATGCCTGAAATTGGAAGGTAGTGGTATTACTTATCGCCTACTTTGCCCGTAGCGGGCGTAGTTAAGAAAAAGAAGTGTGTTACGTTCGTATTTTCATTGATGTGATTTTTTCGGATGCTCATAAGTTTGCTTATGTAGTGGTAAACGGTAGTGTTGCTAAGGGTGGCGGAGAGATTACTTACTAGCCAATGATATATTAGGAAAATGAGATGAAATTTAAATATTTATTCAAAAATAATTTTAAGAATTTGTCACTTAAATCTAGCTATCATTTAAATAACATTTTGTCTTCAAAAGATGATCATGAGCGGCTTGTTAAGCAGGTTAATAGCTGCAAAAAAATTTTTTTTACTCTAACTTCCGGACGAGCAGGATCACAATCTCTCACAAATTTACTTTCTTGTGTGGAGGGAATAACGGCTACGCATGAGCCGAACCCCAATTTTGAGTGGCATTTGAAAGAAGTAGAACATAACCCTAGATTAGCTAAAAATTTTTGGGTTCACCAAAAATTACCTGCAATTCTTACTTCTCCAAATGAGATATATGTAGAAACAAGCCATATGTTCTCAAAGGGATATTTTCCTGCTGCTTTTGATCTCGACCTCAAAATGAATGTCTTTTGCTTAAGTAATTCTCTTCGTTCTACCGCAAACTCATACTACCGACTAAATGTGATCCCTGAACGTACTGTCTCGGGAAGACGTTTTATAACATCGCCCAAAAAATCACTGATACTGCCTTATGAAGGATGGGAAAACTTAGATAGCTATCAACTTTGTTATTGGTATGCTCTAGAGTCAGAAGCACGCCAGAAAATTTATAGTCAGAAAATCCGTAATCGTGGCGGCAAAGTAATTTGGGTCAAAACAGATTGTTTGAGTAAGAAAGGAGAAATTGAGCGTATTCTTGGAGAAATTGGTGTTGTTCCTTCAAAAGAAGATCTTAGGCGGATTAGCGATATTCGTAGTGTTCGGTTCAACAAAAAAAGTGGCCATAAAAAACAAGTTCAAAGCTTCTCAAGTGATGAGCTTGAGGAAAAAGAGAATTATGTACGAGAGAAATTGGGTTTTGCTACGTAACGTTCTCATTTTGATAACGTAAAAGTCGTGTCTAAAAGTGAAGTAATAAATTCTATAACTTACCCAACTTTATGTCTCGGAAGCGGGTGTAGTTCAATGGTAGAACGTCAGCTTCCCAAGCTGACAGATCCATATATTTTACAGAGATAAAACCCTCGTGATGAGAAAGACTTAGGGCTGACAGAGAGGGTGGAGGTCTATAGGCTTGGCCTCATATTATATATCTTATGGCGATATCACTAGGTGGGGACAAGATTGTGGTGAGGAAATCTATTGGCTTGATGGCTTTGGCAGCCGGGTTGTTTTGCAGTCTGATAGCACAGACGGGCTGGGCACAATCCTCCGACAACTGGACGGATATCAAAGCACGGGCCGAAGGCCAGACGCTCTATTGGAATGCCTGGGGTGGCAGTGAGCGGATCAACAATTATATTTCCTGGGTTGGTAAAGAGCTTTGGGATCAGTACGGTATTACCCTCATACACGTCAAGGTTACCGATACCGCCGATATCGTCAGTCGAGTGCTTGCCGAAAAAACCGCGGGTAAAGACAGTAATGGTTCTGTTGATCTGGTTTGGATCAATGGCGAGAACTTTGCCTCTATGAAAAAGAACGGCCTCCTGTTTGGCCCCTTCACACAGAACCTTCCTAACTATGCCTTGGTTGATGTTGATAACAAAGCAACAACCACAGTCGATTTTATGGTCCCTGTAGGGGGCATGGAAGCGCCCTGGGGCATGGCGAAGTTCAACTTCATTTATGATTCTGCTCGGGTTAAGTCCACACCAAATTCAATTACAGAACTTTTGGCCTGGAGCGAAAAGCACCCTGGTAGTTTCACCTATCCTTCGCCGCCAGATTTTCTCGGCTCCACATTTTTGAAACAAGCTCTGCTTGAGCTCGCAGCTGATCCTACCATTCTCCGTGCCAAGGTTCGAAAATCCACGACATTTGAGAGCGCAACGGCGCCGCTTTGGGCCTATCTTGATAAACTACATCCCAACCTTTGGCGTAGTGGAACCCAGTTCCCGGTCAGCAGTGCGGCGCAACAACAGCTGTTGGATGACGGCGAAGTAAACATTCAACTTTCGTTCAATCCGGGTTCCGCATCCTCCCTCATCAAATCAGGCGAACTCTCCCCAAACGTGCGGACTTTCGTGTTTGAAAAGGGCACCATCGGCAATACCCACTTTGTTGCCATCCCCTATAACTCTTCCAGTAAAGAAGCAGCCATGGTTGCGGCTGATTTTCTTATGAGCCCCAAAGCGCAGGCCAGAAAACAGGACCCTGAATACTGGGGCGACGATACCGTTCTTGCCATCGACAAACTATCTGCAGCGGACCAAAAGACCTTTGCCGCCATCGAACTTGGCGTGGCAACGCTTTCACCACAAGAACTCGGCCCCACGCTTTTGGAGCCGCATCCGTCATGGATGGAACGGATCGAAAAAGAGTGGCTTAAGCGTTATGGTCAATAACACTGCTGATGTTTTGTGAAGTTGCGATAAAGTAACCTATGAGAGATCAGGCGCACACAAAACAGAGCCTAAATCACGGGCGGACTACTGGATTTCTCTGGTCAGATGCCCTAGGCTGGCTCTTCAGTCTGCGATCTATGCCCGTGCTTACTCTTTTGGCCTTTCTAGGTCCTGTACTGGCAGGGCTGATCAGCACTTTATTGCCAGCTTTTGGTTATCTTCCTGTAATCGGTGGCGAGGAACTGAGCTTCAAACCCTGGGCGGAACTTTTCAGTCACCCTGCTTTACCCCAGGCATTATTTAACACCCTGACAAGTGGTTTAGCGGCAACAGTTATCTCGCTCATCCTCGCTATTGGCTTTGTCTCAGCATGGCAGGGCACCAAGAGCTTTCAACGCGTTCGGACAATATTGGCTCCAATTCTGGCGATCCCTCATTCTGCGCTCGCAATCGGCCTCGCCTTTCTCATCGCCCCCAGTGGATGGATTGCACGACTGGTTTCCCCTTGGGCCACAGGTTGGGAAACGCCACCGGATGTGGCCATCATCCATGATCCAAATGGACTATCTTTAATCCTTGGATTGGTGATCAAGGAAACGCCCTATCTTTTACTCATGATGATCGCCGCTTTAGACCAGAATGAAGCCAACCAGCGGCTGTGCCTTGCCCGTACCCTGGGTTACAAGCCAGTTGCTGCTTGGATAAAGGCTGTATTGCCAGTGATCTACCGCCAGATCCGCCTGCCGATCTTCGCCGTGCTCGCGTTTTCGCTCTCGGTTGTCGATGTCGCGCTTATACTCGGACCGACGGCCCCTCCAACTCTATCAATTTTGGTTTTGAGATGGTTTTACGATCCAGATTTGAGCTATCGCACCTTGGCTGCCGCTGGTGCCGTCCTTCAACTTCTCGTCGTCATCGGGTCCATATCGATGTGGCGGTTGGGTGAGGTCGTTCTCTCAAATATCTCAAAGCAATGGTTGGTAAACGGCCGTCGAGATCTCTTTGAAGGGTTGGTTAGTGCCCTATCCAAATGGGTAATGAAGCTGATCATCACTGCCTTTTTTGGTAGTTTTGCTGTCATTCTGGTTTGGTCCTTTACCAGAAGATGGCGTTATCCAGATGCTTTGCCTTCAGTCTGGTCCACGCAAAGCTGGGGCAGTAATCTTTACAACCTATTTTGGAGCGGTGGCACTACTCTGGCTGTGGGGCTCGCCAGCTCTGTTATTGCCATTGCACTGGTGGTCGCCTGCCTGGAGAATGAAAAGCGTCGCGGCAAGACCGCAGGAACTGGGGCGTTGTGGCTGCTTTACCTTCCGCTCATGATCCCGCAGGTCTCTTTTCTTTTTGGCGTTCAGATCGTCACTATTAGGCTGGGCATTGATAGCAGCTGGCTTTCGATGATCTGGAGCCACCTACTTTTTGTGCTGCCTTATGTGTTTCTTTCACTCTCAGACCCTTACCGCTGCCAAGATGATCGTTACGTCGGGATCGCTCTTTCACTCGGAGCAAGTCCAGCACGCGCCTTTTGGAGAGTTCGATTACCGATGTTGCTCCGGCCGCTTCTTTTTGCTCTAGCAGTAGGCTTTGCTGTCTCGGTTGCTCAATATCTGCCGACCCTCTTTGCAGGCGGCGGACGTTTCTCGACCCTGACGACTGAAGCCGTTAACATGGCAGCGAGTGGAAACAGACGCGTTGTCGGGGTTTACGCCCTACTGCAAGCCTTGCTTCCCTTGCTGGCTTTCAGTGCTGCGCTCGGGTTACCCGCTTTTATATTCCGTAACCGACGATCCCTCAGGGGGATTTAAAAACAATGCCCAATGACACCAGTAACACCAAGAACAATATAAACACCTATCACAGAGCAGATGCCCCCAAACATCCCGTTCCTCTACACCTGCAGGAATTCTCTCTTAAATTGCGTGGAAAATCTCTTTTCTCTGGTCTGAATCTTAATATAAATCCCGGAGAGATCACCACTCTCATGGGTCCTAGTGGCTGTGGAAAATCAAGCCTGCTAGCCGCGATTAGCGGGACGTTGTCTTCTGAGTTTTTCGTTTCAGGTATTATCTGTCTTGGAGATTTTGACCTTACTATCCTCCCTCCTGAACAACGCCATATCGGAATGCTATTTCAAGAAGATCTCCTTTTTCCTCATATGTCTGTTGGGGAGAATCTCAGCTTTGGCATTCCGTTTTCCGTAAAAGGAAAGAAAGCCCGCGCTGAGTTGATAAACCAAGCATTAGAGGATGCCGGACTTTCAGGTTTTGCGAACAGAGACCCAGCCACTCTCTCTGGTGGACAGCGCGCGCGGATCGCGGTCTTACGGACATTATTGTCGCAACCGTCTGCACTTTTACTTGATGAACCTTTCTCAAAACTTGATGTTGAGCTCCGAGAACGATTTCGGGCATTTGTCTTCCGTCACGCAAAAGCACACCAACTGCCAACCCTGTTAGTCACCCATGATCCGGATGATGCCCAGTCGACAGGTGGGAGAGTTCTGAAAATGTCTGACCTTAATAATTGACCTAAAACAGAAACAAATTTGAAAAAATATTACCCGAAGGCCTTTACTGACGGTATATTTATAGTATCTGTCGTCCACTAAAATGATATTTGACGTTTTTTTACAGCAATATGTCATCTTGATTTTGCCCTAACGGCAGAAACAGGATAAAAGCTGTCTCGATTAAGGACAGCCTAGGAGCCCGTGTCCATGTATAGTCAGACCACCCGGTCTATAACGGTTACAGTAACCCCGACTTTTCTCGAAGATCAGTCGTCGCCAACTGACGACCATTATGTCTGGGCTTATCAGGTTCAAATAGAGAACAGTGGGAGCGAAGACGCCACACTGAAAAACCGCTATTGGCGCATCACAGATTCTCTTGGTCGCATTCAAGAAGTTCGTGGAGCTGGTGTTGTTGGCGAACAGCCTTTATTAAAACCTGGCGAAAGTTTTGAATATACAAGTGGTACGCCGCTATCGACTCCTTCTGGAATCATGTGCGGAAGTTATGAAATGGAAGGTATGAGCGGAGAACTTTTTGATGTTCTTGTTCCAGCTTTTTCACTGGATAGCCCTTATGAAGTGGCGCGTCCGAACTAGAACACCCCTTCCCTTCAGGCAATAAAATGAACGCCGGGGAAGATTTGAGGATACAGTCCGTGAGCGACAACGATAACAAAATTATCCGCCCTAGCCGCGACGAAGCACTCGCTGCTGTTGAAACACTCCTGCGTTGGGCTGGTGATGATCCCACACGTGAAGGGCTTCTTGGTACACCTGATCGCGTGGTTCGCAGCTATTCAGAATTCTTTGCTGGATACGGCGTCGATCCCAACGAACTCCTCGAGCGTACTTTTGAGGAAGTCGAAGGTTATGACGAGATCGTTCTTCTTCGCGACATCCGTTTTGAATCCCACTGTGAACATCACATGGCACCAATTATTGGTAAGGCTCACGTCGCCTATCTGCCAAATAATCGGGTGGTTGGCATCAGTAAATTGGCGCGCGTAATCGAAGCCTATGCTAAGCGCTTACAGATTCAAGAGAAGATGACAGCTCAAGTAGCCAATGCCATTAACGATGTGCTTCAGCCCAAAGGCGTAGCTGTTGTTATTGAAGCAGCGCATCAGTGCATGACCACCCGTGGCGTACATAAATCTGGTGTAACCATGGTCACCAGCCGTATGCTGGGCCTTTTCCGGACCAATCCTTCTACGAGACGCGAATTCCTTTCCCTTATCGGAAACCCCTCTTCTTCCGCGTCCTAATAGACCTAATCACAAAAGCCCCCTATATTCCGCAATCCGGATAGGGGGCTTTTGCATACCAAATTTTTCTTTTTTCTGATAATCTCTGCAACTCTTTAATCTCGTGAAGGTTTGTTTACTCAAATCTGAGTAAGTTTTTCACCCTTTGCCATTCCGGCAAGCCGATGATTTTTCTATCGGCAGTACTGCACTTTGATATGCGTCCCAACACTGAAAAGGCCTGAAGATGATCAAGTTCCGTCCCGTCGTCTTCGTTACAGGAATCCTGCTATCGATCATGGCTATTGCGATGATCATCCCCGCTATTGTTGATGCCGCAGCCGGACACCCAGACTGGCGGGTATTTGCGACCTCTTCAGCCTTAAGCCTTTCAATTGGCATCTCCATGGTTTTGGCAACCAACGCCAGCTGGACGAGTTTTAGCTTGCGAGAAGCCTTTGTCATCACCAATTTGGCCTGGTTGACAATTGCCATTGCCGGAGCCGTCCCCCTCGCCTTTTCAGAACTTGAACTCAGCATCACCGACGCTTTTTTTGAATCCATGTCTGGAATCACAACCACCGGGTCAACCGTGATCGTTGGCCTGGACAATACTCCCCCAGGAATTTTGCTTTGGCGCGGTATTCTTCAATGGCTAGGCGGCATCGGTATTATTGTGATGGCCGTTGCCATCCTGCCGATATTGCAAGTCGGTGGTATGCAAATGTTCCGGGTTGAAGCCTTTGAAGCAGACAAAGTCCTCCCAAAGGCCGCCCAGATTGCCGCCGCTATTTCGATTTTTTATGTCTTCATAACCATCGGCGCTGCCATCATTCTCTCGCTATTGGGAATGTCAGGTTTCGATGCTGTTGTTCATGCCATGACTTCTATCGCAACCGGCGGCTTCTCGACCTACGATGACTCTATCGGGCATTTTCAAGATCCCAGAATACATTGGGCAATCAGTGGCTTCATGGTGTTGGGGTCGATCCCCTTTATCCTTTATTTGCGTGTGATACGTGGTGATTGGAAATCTCTAATCCGCGACAGCCAAGTAAAAACCTTCCTAATCATTCTCGGTTTTTCCATCCTTTTGGTTACCTATTGGCTGATGTCAGGCGGTGAATATTCTTTTTCGACAGCCCTACGCCTTTCCGTCTTCAACGTTACCTCTCTCATGACTGGTAGTGGCTTTACCACAGCCGATTACGGTTTATGGGGCGGATTTGCTTTGGCCCTGTTATTTATTTTGATGTTTGTGGGGGGCTGTGCTGGATCAACCACCTGCGGCATTAAGATATTCCGTCTACAGGTGCTTTATTCCACCACAGAAGCCCAGCTCAACCGCCTTATCCAGCCAAACGGCATCTTCTTCCCCAGATATAACGGTAATCCGATCCCAGAGAGTGTCTCAAATTCGGTTATGAGCTTCTTCTTCCTCTTTGCCGTAAGTTTTGTCTTGCTTGCAGTTGGTTTGGGGTTCTTCGGGCTTGATTTTATAACTGCCGTTTCGGGAGCAGCGACCGCCCTTGCCAATGTTGGCCCCGGACTTGGCGATACCATTGGACCTTCAGGCAACTTTCAATCCCTTCCAGATGGTGCCAAATGGCTCATGTCTGCAGGAATGCTACTTGGCCGGTTAGAGCTCTTTACTATTCTTGTTATGATCCTCCCCCGGTTTTGGCGCGGTTAACGAGCTTCATTGCAAAAATTTGATTGGGTACAACCCCTGCTTTTGGCCCCGTTTCCAGCGAACTCTCTCAGTCCTGTTGTTGAGGCATTTGATCATCCTATCTATAAAACAGGAGGTGATGGTCTGAAGTGAGTTGGCATAAGGGGGCGAAACTCGTGTTTTAAGGACAGGTCTGAGTCTTATAAACGGGATTATTTTGAGTTAGACTTTCCCGAGACAAATGTCTGGCTAGAAAGAGGAACGGAAGCGATAAAGTCATCAAGATTTTGGACACCCAGAAGGAGTTGGTATAGAACAGGAAACTAGCGTAATTATTTCATATCTAGGCGTTCATTATCAAATTATTCATATAGTAATATTGATGCGTAATAAGGGGCATGCGAGTTGAAAAGAAAAATAAACCAATTTACTTTGTTAAGCCTTTGCCTTTTTACATTTTTATTGATCGTCACCCCTATTCAAGCACAAGAGAATATTTCCCAAAATTTCTCTGGTCTAGGCCAATCGGATACTGAAACCATCCCCGTGCTTCCAGAGACCTTAACTCATCAGGCTATCCGTGACATTCTTTCTGGTCTAAGTGATACGCAAGCGCGTGAATTGTTGTTACAGGAGCTAGATAATAAAGTTGCCCTCCGAGAAAAGGAGCTTGTAGCTAAGGTCGATTTAACTTTTACAAATATTCTCATCGGTTGGGGGAATGCACTCTACCAGAGTTGGCAGGAAACCTTTAAGGCGACCCCTTATATGATGCAGGAAGTTGCAAAGACATTTGCAAACTTCGATGCCAAGCGAGATGGTTCTAGCCTATGGCGTCTTCCAGTAGTTTTACTGATGTGCCTCATGATAGGGGGGCTGGCAACTATTGCAGTCCGTTTGTTAACAAGACCACAACGAGCGCGCCTGAATGAAGCTCTAGCCTCCGGGCTTTGGGCCACAATCAAAATTATCAGTACACGATTTTTTCTTCAAGGAATACAATTACTGGCCTTTGTCATTGCTGCTGTTATAGCCGATGAATTAATCAATAGCTCCTATCCTATGGATCGTATTTTCATACGCTATGTGATCGAAGCCCTTGGAATGACCGTATTTGCGGTCATGATTGCCCGATTTATAATGTCTCCCAGCAGGCCTGATTTGCGACTTTGTATGCTTGATGACGAAAGTTCAAAATTTTTCACCAGAAGAACAGCCTTGATCTCAGGCATATCAGCTTTCTTTATCGGGCATATGCCTAGCCTCAGGGATTTAGGATGGATTAATGTAGAAGTACGACTGGAAGTATGGATATTTTTGATCTTTAACCTATTGATTATTTTAACATTCTGGCAGGGGCGAAAAAGTATTACTAGAGCAATTATCGGGCATGGCGAAAGTGGCCCATCCTGGCAAAAATTTGCTGAGATATGGCCCATTGTTGCCATGGGACTTGTTGCATTACAGTGGCTGGTAGTTGAACTCTATGTTGCGACAGGCAACGTACACAACCTGTCACCAACCGCAATTAACCTTACTCTGGCGACCCTCATGTCGTTACCCTTGCTAGAGCTGGCTATCCCTGCTCTTGTTGTGGCTATCTGGCCTGGAGATAAAGGAGCCCCTCTTGCTCTTCAAGCAGCACACAAACTGACCCAGGCAGGTCTCATACGGATAGGAAGAATAATAGCAACTGCTTTGCTTATTCTCTGGATCGCCAAACTCTGGGGGCTAGATTTACAGGACTTGGCATCTCAAGGTGTTGGTGCACATTTCGCAGGAGCTTTGGTCGAGATAATTATTATTTCGTTTATATCCTATGGGCTTTGCGAGTTGTTGAATATTGTCGCAGATCGGCAAATTGCCATTGAGCGCGTAACCATGGGGATTGATGGGGATGACGAAAGTCAGTCCGATGGTGAAGGCGGGCAAGGAGGTACACGGCTGGGAACCCTTATGCCGTTGGTCCGGGGGGCTGGCCTTATCTTCATAATAGTTTTGTCATTCCTCGCCATATTAGAACAGTTGGGTATCAATGTAACACCACTTCTCGCAGGTGCCGGTATCGTAGGGCTTGCCGTGGGTTTTGGGGCTCAAACTCTGGTTAAAGATATTTTTTCTGGAATTTTCTTTCTTATTGATGATGCTTTTCGCAAGGGCGAGTACATAGATGTTGGCTCCGTCAAAGGAACGGTTGAGAAAATATCTATCAGATCTATGCAATTACGTCACCATAAGGGTCCACTGAATACGATACCTTTCGGGGAAATCAGTTACTTGACGAATTTTTCCCGTGACTGGATTATCATGAAACTGCCCCTTCGGCTGACTTATGACACAGATGCAAATAAAGTTCGCAAGATGATCAAGAAACTGGGCCAAGAGTTACTCAAGCACCCCGACATAGGCCATATGTTTCTCAATCCCTTGAAGTCACAGGGAGTTATGGCTATGGAAGATTCAGCCATGATTATGCGAATAAAATTTACCACTAAACCTGGTGATCAGTTTACCGTTCGAAGATTTGTCCTTGATGAAATTCACAAACTGTTTAATGCCAATGGTATTCATTTTGCCAGCCGCGAAGTAACCGTGCGCATTGCTGGGGAGAACCACGATCCTTCGTCAATTGAACGCGATAAAAAAATTGCGACCGCAGCTACACGGACGATTTTAGATGAGGAGCTAGAACAAAAACAGTAGAGGGTGGAATTATGATGTAATAAACTGAATTAGTTCCGACTTGATCTGACACCACCCTCTTTTCATAAGTGAGAATTAA
>OJDH01000427.1_pt1 | contig 16708 bp, 8 predicted proteins | sample 1592761 | NCBI WGS metagenome assembly OJDH01 (sample SAMN05416855, study PRJEB24817) | seawater metagenome | isolation source: Sea water | place: Canada:Atlantic | collected 2013-11
ACGAGATCAGCCTCGGTCTCGTGGGCTCGGAGATGTGTATAAGAGACAGGTCTTGAACCATATCATAAGTTCTCAACTAGTCATGACCCTTTTAAAATATTAAAAAAGCATTCGAAATTATACGGAAAAGGTCGAAAAATAGCTAAATAAAGAAAATAAATAAAAAAACAGCTGTCCCAAAAAAAAATTCAAAAAGAGCTCTATTTACTTTGAACACATCAATTAAAGGGTTCGAAGTATGAAAATTAATAAATCAAAAAACATTAATATCCAAATAAATACTTTTAAGAATGACGATCTAAAGGAGCTTATAAAGCTCATTGCCGTGGCCGCAGCACGTGCAGATTTCGCCGCTGAAAAAGGTGGCGCAAATGACAATAAATAGAGCGCCAGATCTTTTAAAAAATTCTCATACAACAAGGCTACTCAATGTACAGCCAAATTCCCTACCGGAAATTTGCCTGACATCGAGCCTTGCAAAAGGGGGGCTATCCCCCCTTAGATCCCCCCAAAGTAAGGCGTTTATCATGAGAAAACGCCAAAAGCAGATCACCATACGTGTCGATGATACTGAATACCGCAAGATCTCTGTTCTCGCGCAGAAATTAGATAAATCGATTTCCCAATTGCTGAGGGATCACCTTGGGAAACTACAGGTCCGAGATAAATCGGACGAGCGTCAGCGGCTGGCGACGATTAACCGCCTGAATGCTAATCTTAATATGATTGCCAAGTGGTGTAATCGATATACGGCCTCAATTCATGCACTTGAAGTACAGGCCGAGCTCATCAGCCTCGATCGACGGATCAAACATCTCCTCCAAAAATGGGACAAATTGGAGGAGCAAAAAACATGATCGTTGGTTTTTCAAAACATGGCAAAGGCTGTGCTCAGAGCGCGATCGATTATTTTTTGGCCCGTTCGGGGTCCGAAGGAGATCTGCGAGATCCTGTTCCTGTAATCCTTGCTGGTGATCCTTCTCTAATTGCCCGGACAGCAGAGCTATCTCCACACAAATGGAAATACACTTCTGGTGTTTTGTCCTGGGCACCAGGTGAAGAGATCTCAGAAGAAATTGAGCAGGAGCTCATCCAATCCTTTGAAGATTACGCTTTTGCTGGAATAGATCCAGAAAATCGACCTCCCATGCTTTGGGTACGCCACCGACATGCCGGACATCATGAGATGCACTTTGTCTCGCCCAGAATCTTGAATGATGGCCGCAGCTATAACATGCGGCCGCCTGGGGATGAAAGAAGATGGGATAGCTTTCGGTCATATTTTAATGCTCGGGAAGCTTGGGCTGACCCGGATGATCCTGGTCGTGCTCGCCTAATTTCGCTCCCTGATTGGATCGAAAAGTCTCGCAAGAGAGGGCGGGGACCGCCTGAAAATATACAGGAGATCATTACTAATTGGGTTCGAGAACTCGTTGAAGATGAGATCATTACCAATCGAGAAGATCTTATCAATATTTTCAAAGAGCAAGGATTTGACCTTGCAAGAAAATCTAAGAATTACATCAGCCTCAAACCGCCTGAAAACGGAAAAAATATTAGATTAAAAGGAATTTTTTATAATGAACGTTTCAACACTGAAAAAATCTTACATGAAGAAACTAGAACAAGAGAAACGAATAGTTCAGACCTACAAAGAGGAAAGCTTAAAGAGCTTAGGCAGGGCTATGACAGAGCACAATGTCAGCGTGAGGAACATAATAGAAGACGCTACGGAAGAAAAAAGAAGAGGAACAAAAAATCTCTTGAGGACAAGAGCCTGGAAAGGGGGAATTACAAACCTGGTGATCTTGGCGATTACATTAATCGGCACTTGGAGTTGGGCGGAATATCAGACGGGCAGAGCCTTGGAGGCTCAAAGAGATCTGGAGATCTCTCAAGCCCAGATGTCTCAAGTTCAAACTCGGGAACATCTGGGAAGAGTTTGGGTGCGAGTAGAATACCTGCAACATCAACAATTCAAGAACATTCCGGGCTACTGGTTACCGGCAGAGAGGTAAGTGATGAACGAATTAACGCCTCTAGAGAGGCAGCTAATACAGTCCATGAAGGCGTCACTCGTCACTTACGAAAATCGGCAGAACGATCTCGAAAAGCAAATCAAGTCTTTGAAGAGATCTATCGAATCAGACGCCGAAGACATGAAGACCTTAAAGCAGCAAATCAGGAAGCTTTCTGGCTTTATGAACGTTTTATCCGAAAAGCTAAAGCCATAAAGGATCGCGTTTTGAAGGCTATGAAATCTGTTCGTAGGTTCAGAGGAAATGAGCGTTAATTGGGTAGTGCTCAAGCATAAATGCTTCTCCTTTCTTTCTCTTACGTGAAAGGAGAAGCAATCATGCTTGAAATTATCATTAAAAACTTAAGTGAAAATAATAAATTTGGAGGCAGTAAATGCTGAAGATTGATATTTGTGCGCACCCAGAAATCGATTGGGATGGGGAGACTCATTACAAGACTTTCCATCATTTTATAATCCAACGAAAGCAAGAGGGGACCTTACATAATTACGGCTATAAGGTCATAGATGAGGACGGTCTCACAGTCCTGGAAGGGGAGTATGATGATGCCCATCCATCCATTGTTAAACGTGTGTTGAGCGATTGTCTCAAGATGATGGAGCCTTAAAAAATTCAAACAAACTTACACTCCCTCTGGAGTAAAACTGGAGGGAGTTTTTTTATCCAAATTATTTGTATGGCGGAAATTATGAGTGAGATACAAAAATTAATTCTAAACTTGTTTGAGAAGTGGCAGCTAAGTGATGAAGATGCCGCTGAGGTACTAGGGTTAACTGATAAAGAGTATGATTTGCTTAAAGCTGGAGAGTTGGCCCGGGCAGAACTCGGGTTGACGTTAACGGAGTTACTCCGGATACACATAGCTCTAAAGATCATATTTAAAGAGCCTGGGAGAGGCTGTAAATGGATACACAAGCCGAATGCCTGTTTTGGAGGAGAAACGGCTCTGGAGATCATGAAAACTGATCTGGAAAGAGTGAGGGCTTATCTTGAAGCAGAAGTTCATGGTTGAATTGTGCTGATTGACATTTGCAATGGGTACGAGCATTATCCGGATAGATGGAGGGACTGACCCGTTGAAATAGTCCTCCACGCACTTACTTAATTTTAGTGAGTCCTATCAAGTCAGAGGGATAACCAAGCGACACGGGCTCTCAAAAAATCTCAGAGATTTTTCTAGGGCAGGGCTTAACGGTCTTGCCCTGATTTGTTTCCTGATCAAACTCTCTGTCAAAGTTAGAGGGCTTTCTTGTTTCTTCTCAAAAGAAATTCGCAGCAATACTAAGGTTCAAAATGCAACAATTAGACTTCCCTTTAAGCGAGAATTATCAAGTTAAAGGTTGGTTACAAAAAAAAATTTTAAAAATATAAATTATTTATATTTACGTGAAAAATAAATTCTTTTTTTACGTTAAGTATCTGATAATTAATTAAAAATATGGTTAACGGTACGTTAGGGAACGTTAAAACTCATACATGTTGATATCGTTTTTGATGAAATATTTATTGCACATATAACACTCTCAGGTAGTATCGCTGTGCTTGTATTTTTTGCCGAAAATCTGAGATATATATAATAATTTATATGTAACGTTACACAAAAAAGCCGAATATTATAACGCCTACAACAGGCGTACAGTAAGATCCTTGGGGGTACCACATGACTGACAATTCAAATCGTACAAATGGCGAAGCTTTGATCGAATCCAATGAGCAGAGTTCAACCGGAGATTACGGAGCTAATTCATCAGTCATAGGCCAGGGAGCGAGCCTGACACAAAATGTTAACGTTATATTCCCTGCTCCTGGCCAGGAAAAGCAGGTTGAATTCCAGGTAGGTCAAGTTATCCAGCTTATTGGCAGCCAAAACGTAAACGACGTTTCAATTGAAATTGAAGGCGACCATGTGGTTCTGACCCGTGGTACCGGTGAGGACGCCAGTCGTTTGGTGTTCCTTAACTTGGTTGAAGCTGCAGAAAATAACGCAGACGCCCCCTTCCTTGATCTCGGCAATGTTACCCTCACTATTGGACAGTTTGTTCAGGTTATTGATCCAGATAGCCCCATTGATACAGCTGGTGGGTGGTTTAGCTCTCTGTCTGGTGGGGGGAGTAGTTATTCAGATGCGATTGGAGTTCTGATTGATCTGCTTGAATCTCACAATGTCCCTGGTGGCGGTGGTGCAAGTTTCGGTTTCCGTATCTTTGTCCGTATTGCGATCAGAGTTCTTCAGGAATTGGCGGATAATGCTCCTGGAAATGAAGAGCCTGAAACCCTTTCTGGTACTGCAGTTGATGGTTATATCGCTGGCGCGACAGTCTTTGCTGATTCTGATGGCGACGGTGTACTTGATGAAGGCGAAGTCTCCACCATCACCGACAGTAATGGTAACTACACTTTAGTTGGCGGTAGCGGGTCTATCGTACTTATCGGCGGTACGGATGTATCCACGGGTCAAGAGTTTACTGGTATCCTCAAGGCTCCAGCAGGATCAACTGTTGTCACCCCTCTAACGACATTGATTTCAGCCCTGGCTGATGATCCTACTGTTTCCGAAGAACAGGCTGAAGCAACAATTAAGGCAGCCTTTGGCCTCTCAGCGGATATTGATCTTACAGCTTACGACCCTGTTGAGGCTGCTCTTGACGGAGATCCTGATGCGTTGGCTGTCGCTGCTGCAGGTGTTCAAGTCCAAAACACGGTTGTCCAGATCTCCTCTGTTGTTGCTGGAGCCGATGGTGGCTCTGCAACTGATGCAACAGAATCCGTTTTTGCCGCTTTGGCCGAACAAATTGCAACGGTTGTCGGTAATGGCGGCGATGGTAGTTCTGTCCTTACTGATGAAACAGCTGTGTCTGCGGTTATTTCTGACACTGTGGATAGTGTTGATGCTGATGTCATTGCCGCTGCAGCAGCAGCTGCAACTGCGATTACCACAACCAACGAAGCCGCAAATCAGGCTTACGAAGAAGCTGTCGCTGACGGGGGCACAGCTCTTGATGGGTTGACCGCGCTTGCTCAAGGAGCCGTGGTAGCCCAAGGAGAAGTATCGGAAGCATTGGAACAAGCTGTCGAAAGTGGAGATGCCGATGCCGCTGATAATGCTGCAGATACAGTCGTTACAGATATTGGAGAAGCAGAAGTTGGTGATGTTGACGGTGCTGAAGAAGGTACTGCTGGGGACGATACTCTAAACGGTGGTGCTGGTGCAGATGTCATCGACGGCCTTGCTGGTAACGACACAATTGATGGGAGAGCTGGTAATGATCGCCTCGATGGCGGTGCTGACGATGACACACTAACAGGTGGGGCAGGGAGTGATACTTATGTCCGCCGTGTGGGTGATGGAAATGATATTGTTATCCAAACCGCAGATGATGGTGCAATTGATAAGATCTCGGTTGAAACTGGCGCCTATGATTTCAATTGGTGGCGCGATGGCGATGATCTGATTATCTCAGCCGTTAGTAGTGATGATTACGACAGCGATACTGATGGTGTTATGCGGCTCAAGGATCATTTCATCCTTGGTGACAGTGCACTCAATTATATTGAAGCCGATCTGAACGGCACAGAAAACGATGAGTTTTATACCGACCAAAACCAAAATCCTGGTGGGCTCGCACGAGTTTACACAGCTTCCAGTCTTACTGGCACCGATCAAGGTGGCTATACAGAACTCTTAATCGGTACCGATGTCGCTGAGACAATTACAGGTGGCGGCGGTTTCCGCGACTTTATCTATGGTGGCGGCGGTAATGATATCATTCTTGCTGGTGCTGGTGATGACTACCTTAATGGTGGCTCCGGTGATGATACTATTTTTGGTGGCGACGGCTATGACCGTTTCCGCGGGGATGCTGGTAACGATACCTTTGATGGTGAAGGCGGTGACAACGATGAACTAGATTATCGTCGTGATGCCGGACGCGGGGGCTCAGCTGGTGTAACTGTTGATCTCGAAGCAGGTACTGCTATTGATGGCTATGGCGATACAGATACCTTTACCAACATTGAATGGGCACGTGGTACAAACTCTGCTGATATTCTGCAGGGTGATTCTGGTGTTAACAGATTACGCGGTCAGGGTGGCAGTGATACTTTGGAAGGTCGCGGGGGTGATGACCGCATCGAAGGTGGATCTGGTACTGATACAGCGGTATTCTCTGGGAACATTGCCGACTATACCATAACGGATGACAACGGTGATGTCGTTGTTGACGGCCCAGATGGTGTGGACAGACTAACAGATGTCGAACGTCTTCGTTTTGACGACGGTACTTACGATGCCTTTACACGTTTACCTATTGATGAAGATCAAACTATCGCGGGCGATGATGCTAATAACGTTCTAACGGGTGGTTCTGGTAGTGATACTATTTCCGGCAACGGTGGCGATGATACGATTACCGGTAACGGCGGTGATGACACTCTAGATGGCGGCACAGGTTCGGATACCTATGTTCATGGCATCGGTGAAGGGCACGATATTATCGTCAGCAGTGATGATGATGGGGCTGTTGATACAGTCCGCTTTAAGGATGGCGCCTACGACCTAAATTGGTGGCGCGACGGGGATGATCTCATCATCTCAACCGTAAGCGACGACACCTATAATACGGATGCCGAAGGAACAATTACCCTCAAAGATCACTTTGTTGCGGGTAAAGATTCTCTCGATTATTTAGAAACAGATCTTGAAGGCACCGACAATGATGAGTTTTATACCGACCAAGGTGCGCATCCTGGTGGTATAACCCGTGTTTATACTGCTTCTGGCCTAACGGGTACTGATCAAGGCGGATATACCGAGCTTCTTTTGGGCACGAACGATGCAGAAACCATTACCGGTGGCGGTGGTTTCCGCGACTTTATCTATGGTAATGGCGGTAATGACACCATTATTGCAGGTGATGGCGATGACTACCTTAACGGTGGCGCGGGAGACGATACGATCTCTGGTGGAGATGGTTACGATCGATTCCGTGGTGATGCTGGTAACGATACCTTTGATGGCGAAGGTGGCGACAACGATGAGCTAGATTATCGTCGTGATGCCGGGCGTGGTGGATCTGCGGGTGTAACTGTAGATCTCGAAGCTGGTACTGCTACCGATGGCTATGGCGACACAGATACTTTCACCAACATCGAATGGGCACGCGGTACAAACTCTGCCGATACCCTGCAAGGGTCTTCAAGCTCAAACAAATTACGTGGCCAAGGCGGCGACGATACCTTGGAAGGTCGTGGCGGAGATGACCGTATCGAAGGTGGATCTGGTGTCGATACGGCTGTGTTCTCTGGGAACTTGTCCGATTACACAATCACCCGTAATGGTGATGAATTAACTGTAACGGGTCCGGATGGTGAAGATACCCTCAAAGAAATTGAATTCCTTCAATTCGATGATCAAACTATTGCCGTATCTGATAACTTTGCCCCTGTTGCGATTAATCCAGATGACGCAACGGTAGATGAGAATGCAGCTGGAATAGCAGTTGCGACACTTAGCACTATTGATCTGGATGCTGGCGAAACTTTTATTTACAGCGTTGATGACGCGCGTTTTGAAGTTGTCGGTGACCAACTCAAACTAAAAGATGGTATCTCTCTGGATCATGAAACCGATGAGACAATCACAGTAAATGTGACCTCCAGTGATAAAGAGAATGAGACTGTCACTGAAAGCATCGTTATTACGATTAACGACCTCAACGAAGCGCCGACTGCGATCACTCCAGATGCCGCGTCTGTTGATGAGAACGTATCTGGTGCGGTTATTGCCACATTGAGCACATCTGATGTGGATGATGGGGACAGCTTTACATATAGCGTTGATGATGCTCGTTTTGAGGTTGTTGGCGGTCAATTGAAGCTTATTGATGGTACAATCCTCAACCATGAAGATGCAGAGACTGTTACTGTAAACGTAACTTCTACGGATAGTGGTGCGGAAAGCGTTACTGAAAGCATCGTTATTACGGTCAATGACATCAATGAAGTACCGACTGCGATCACTCCAGATGTCGCTTCTGTTGATGAGAACGATGCCGGTGCCGTTATTGCCACGCTGAGTACATCTGATGTGGATGATGGTGATAGCTTTACTTACAGCGTTGATGATGCACGTTTTGAAGTTGTTGGCGGTCAGTTGAAGCTTATTGATGGAACAAGCCTCAATCACGAAGATGCAGAGACTGTTACTGTCAATGTGACCTCTACTGATAGCGGTGCGGAAAGCGTTACCGAGAGTATTGTTATTACAGTTAATGATATCAACGAAGTACCAAGCTCACTTACTGCTGTGGTTCAATCTGCGGACGAGAACCTTGATGCCGCAATTATTGCTAACCTCACTTTGGTCGATCCTGAAGGAGATCTCGACTACACTTATACGGTTGATGATGTCCGCTTTGAAGTTGTCGGCGATCAATTAAAGCTGAAAGTTGGACAAAGCCTTGATTTTGAAACCGATGCAGGACATGTCGTTGCTGTAACAGCGACAAATGTAACGGATCCATCACATACGATTACAGCTAATGTAACCGTCGATATTCAGGACCTTGGCGAAACCTACCAGGGTACTTCTGGCGTAGATAATATCGTTGCTGGTGCTGCTAATGACACTCTTATCGGTGAAGAAGGCGACGATACGTTAACTGGAGGTGCAGGTGATGACCTCATTTTCGGAGGAAATGATACCGACACGGCCGTGTTCTCTGGAAACTTTGCTGCTTATACCTTTGCTGATGACAACGGAGATGTGGTTGTTACGGGTCCAGATGGCGTTGACAGGCTGACCGATATTGAACTCCTTCGCTTCGATGATGGTATTTATGATGCGGTTACCCGTCAGCCTATTACGGACGACCAAGTTATCACAGGCGATGAAAACGATAATATACTTACCGGTGGCACAGGAAACGACACTATTCACGGTAACGGCGGGAACGATACTATATCCGGCGGCGAAGGTGACGATTCACTCATGGGTGGTAGTGGTGACGACACACTAAACGGTAATGGTGGCGTTGATTGGTTTGTACCTGGGGCCGGAAATGACACAATTATCGGCGGTGGGGTAGAGAACGATATTTCTTATCAAGATTTCAATGCTGCGGTAACCGTTGATTTGATCGCGGGTACAACCACAGCCACAGGGAAATCTGATACATTCACAGGGATTACACGTGTTCGTGGTACAGAATTTGGTGATACGATAACGGGTGGTATTGCTGATGATTGGGAAGGATTCGAAGGCCAAGCCGGTGATGATACTATGGATGGTGGCAGTGGTTATGATGAACTTATGTACCACCTTGACCATTGGTCCGGTGCCACATCCGGGGTAAATGTTAACTTCGCCACAGGCACTGCAACTGACGGCTTTGGTGATACAGATACCTTCACAGGTATGGAAGCAGTACGTGGTAGTTACTGGGATGACAGTTTTACAGGCAGTAGTGATGGAAGTGCCTTTAACAGTTATCGTGGTTTAGCTGGTGATGATACCTTTACAGGTGGGGCCGGGATAGATCGTGTCGATTATTCCAAAGATGCACAGTATCAGGATATTAACGGTAATCACGGTACGGCGGGTGTAACGGTAGATCTTGCTGATGGCACAGCAACTGATGGCTATGGTCACACAGATACCTTAAGTGGCATTGAGCGAGTACGTGGAACCGATAGTAACGATGTTATAAGTGGTGACGATAACAACAATAGGCTCGAAGGCCGTGACGGCGATGACACTCTAACAGGTCGTGGCGGAGATGATGACATTAGAGGTGGCTCTGGTACGGATACTGCAGTGTTCTCTGGTAACTTCGCAGCTTATACCATTACAGACGACAATGGTGACGTGATAGTTGATGGACCGGATGGCATCGACAGGTTATCCGAAGTTGAAATCTTACAATTTGACGATGGCCTCTATGATGCTTTTACTCGAGCGCTTTTAGCTGGTGATCAGGTTATTAATGGCGACGAAAGTGCCAATAGTCTCGGCGGTGGTTCAGGTAACGATACGATCACAGGTAACGGTGGTGACGATACCATTCGTGGTAACGGCGGCGATGATACTCTGGTTGGGAGTGCAGGCGCCGACAGTTATCTTTGGGCCGAGGGTGATGGTTTTGACACTATTCAAGCTACAGATGATGATACCAATGCTGATGTTGTTACAATCGAAGGAACGGGTTTTTACGATCTGAACTGGTCATTTAGTACAGGCCATAATGATCTGATTGTTGGTGTTGCCAAAGATACCAATTACGATTTCAACGATGTTGGCGGTAGCATTACCCTTAAAAACTTCCGTCTTGGTGAGAATGGTGTTTCTTATGTAGAAGCAAACCTACAAGCCGGAAATGCTGAATTCTATACGGGTTCAGATGCAGGCCCAGTACGTCTATACACGACAACAGGTCTGTCTGGTATTGACCAGAATAACTATACTGAGATCTTGATTGGTACTGAATTAGCCGATGTTATCACAGGCGGTGGCGGTTATAGAGATTATCTTTATGGGTTGGGGGGCGATGACACTATTACCGGTGGTGATGGGCATGATCGTCTCTATGGTGGTGAAGGCAATGACCAGCTCTTCGGTGGTGACGGGAATGATCGCTTCCGTGGCAATCAAGGGACAGACACTTTCGAAGGTGGTACCGGTCTTGACGAAATTGATTACAGGAGCGATGCAGGACAAGGCGGAACTAGTGCAGTAACAGTTGATCTTGCAGTCGGAACTGCAACAGATGGCTTTGGTGATACAGATACTTTCACAAGTATCGAAGAAGTCCGAGGTACGTCACAAGGAGACACACTTAAAGGATCTTCCGTCGCTAACCGCCTCCGCGGGCATGACGGTGATGATACTTTTGAAGGCCGTGGTGGTGATGATAGTATCGAAGGTGGTTCCGGTTCGGATACAGCCGTGTTCTCTGGCAATTTTGCTGCCTATACCATTACGGATGACAATGGTGATGTTGTTGTTGATGGCCCAGATGGTATCGATAGACTAACTGATGTGGAACGTCTCCAGTTCGATGACGGCCTCTATGATGCCTTTACGCGTGATCTAATTGTCGGGGACCAGATACTTGTCGGTGATGGTGATGACAACACTCTGACAGGTGCTACAGGTAACGATACCATTACAGGGAATGGCGGTGACGATACCCTTGACGGTGCTTCTGGATCTGACACCTATATCCATGGTGTTGGTGATGGTCACGACATTGTTGTCAGCAGCAATGATGATGGTAGTGTTGATACTGTTCGTTTCAAGGATGGTGCTTACGATCTCGACTGGAGGCGTGAAGGAGATGATCTTGTTATATCTTCAGCGAGTGACAATACCTATAACTCTGCAGTTGAAGGCACAATAACCCTCAAAGATCACTTTGTTGCCGGTAAAGATGCGCTGGATTATTTCGAAGCTGATCTTAATGGTACAGACAACGATGGCTTCTATACAGACCAGACCGCTAATCCTGGCGACATTGCAAGAGTCTATACGGCTCAAGGATTGAACGGTACTGATCAAGGTGGATACACCGAGCTTGTATTTGGTACCGATGGCAACGACACCATTACGGGCGGCGGTGGCTTCCGAGACTATCTAAATGGTGGTGCCGGGGATGACACTATTTCTGCTGGGGATGGTGATGATCGCCTCTATGGTGGCTCGGGTAATGATACGATGTCTGGTGGTGATGGAAACGACCGTTTCCGGGGACATGAAGGAACAGATGACTTCACTGGTGGTGCTGGTCTGGATGAAGTTGACTATCGCCGTGATGCAAATGCAGGCGGTACTGGTGCCGTAACTGTTGATCTCGAAGCTGGTACAGCAACAGATGGCTTTGGTGATTTAGATTCATTCACGAGCATCGAAGCGGTACAAGGCACCTCGCAAGGTGATATAATAAGAGGATCTTCCGTTGCGAACCGTCTCCGTGGACATGATGGTAATGATACCTTTGAGGGCCTCGGTGGTGATGACTTTATAGATGGCGGCGACGGAAATGACACCGCAGAGTTCTCTGGTAACTTTGCCGATTACAGCATTTCTGCTCCTGACGGTAACGGTGAAATAACAGTTGTCGGGCTTGATGGTACAGATACTCTCAAAGATATTGAACGCCTACGTTTCAACGATGGTCTGTTTGATGCGATAACCTTTGCTACTTTAGATGAAGATCAAATAATCGATGGCGATGGAACTGCGAATGCTTTGGTTGGTGGTTCTGGTAATGACACTCTTACGGGTAATGGTGGCGATGATACCCTTACCGGTAATGAAGGTAATGACATTTTAGTCGGTGGTGCTGGTGCTGACGTTTATGTCTGGGCTCAAGGCGATGGTTACGACACCATAAAAGCCGATGGTGATGACACTGGTGCCGATGTGATTCAAATTCAAGGTACAGGTTTCTATGACCTCAATTGGACCTGGGATGATGATCACCTTTATGTTGGTGTTGCCTTTGATGATACTTACGACCCCAATGATGTTGGCGGCATAATTAAACTGGAAAATTTCCGTAATGGCTCAGATAGCGTAGAGTATGTTGCGGCCAATCTTGCAGCTGAAAATGCTGAGTGGTATTCAGGATCTCCGGCTGGCCCTGTTCGTTTCTATACAACTTCTGGCTTGTCTGGAATTGATCAAGGCTCTCACACCGAATTATTGATCGGTACCTCTGGTGACGACGAAATGAATGGTAATGGAGGGTTCTTCGATTATATCTTTGGTCAAGGTGGCAACGATACTCTAAACGGCAGCGATATCACGCGTGATGAGCTTCGCGGTGGTACAGGTGACGATACTCTGTTCGGTCTGAGCGGTAATGATCGCCTTGCAGGTGAGCAGGGTACGGATATTCTGGACGGCGGTGATGGTGTCGATCTGGCACGTTACGATCGCAATTCAGGGGCCAATGGAGCATACGTAAACTTATCGTCCTCCACTCGAGATGGCGTTCTTTCAAACACAGCAACAGATACTCATGGCGATACTGATACTTTGATCTCCATTGAAAATATCCGCGGTAGTAACAGCAACGATACCTTGATTGGTAGCGATGGCGATAACTATCTACGGGGTAAGGATGGTGATGATATCCTTGAAGGCGGCTTAGGCGATGATCTCTTACAAGGTGATGGTGGTTCGGATACAGCGGTCTATGCTGGCAGTATCAATGATTATGTCTTTGCACAGGAATTAGATGGTTCAATAAGAGTTACAGCTCGGAACGGAGTAGATGGCCTTGACCTATTGAAGGATGTGGAGTTCTTACAATTTGATGATGGTCTCTTTAACATCGCCACTGAGATAACTTTTGCTGCAGATCAAACCATTACAGGTAATTCAAGCAACAATACCCTCACTGGTGGTGACGGGAATGATGTCTTAATCGGTTTTGGTGGTGATGATACTCTCGATGGTGGCTTTGGCAACGATACCTACGTACATGGCGTCGGCGATGGTCATGACACGATTGTCAGCAGTGTTGAAGATGGCAATCTAGATAGTGTTAGCTTCACAAACGGGGCCTATGATCTCGGATGGTACCGGGATGGTAATGACCTCGTCGTATACTCTGCAAGCGATGATACTTATGATTCTGCTACAGAAGGTACTGTTCGAGCCAAGGATCATTTTGTTGAAGGAAATAACAGTCTTAACCTGATCTCTACAGATCTCGCGGGCACTGATAATGATGCCTTCTATACAGATCAAACCGTAAACCCAGGTCAAAGTGCGCTTATCTATTTTAGGCAAGGGTTAACCGGGGTTGATCAAGGAGGATATACCGAAGTTGTATTCGGTACAGACGCTAGTGAAACCATTATCGGTGGTGGTGGTTACCGCGATTATCTCTATGGAAATGGTGGAGATGACACTATTACAGGCGGGGAGGGTCATGATCGTCTTTACGGCGGTACAGGAAATGACCAACTGTTCGGCGGTGATGGTAATGATCGCTTCCGTGGTGGAGACGGGACCGATAATTTCACAGGTGGTTCTGGAGACAAGGATGAGGTTGATTATCGTCGAGATGAAAATTCTGGTGGTACAGGAGCTGTAACCGTAGATCTGGAAGCTGGTACAGCCACTGATGGATTTGGTGATTCTGATAGCTTCACAAGTATTGAAGAAGCAAGGGGATCATCTCAGGGAGATACATTACTTGGATCTTCCGTTGCTAATCGTTTACGGGGACATGACGGTAACGATACCCTCGAAGGTCGCGGTGGTGATGACCGCCTAGATGGCGGATCTGGTAATGATATCCTCAGAGGTGGCGAAGGGGATGATGAGCTAGAAGGTGGCACTGGTGATGATCAGATCTTTACCGGAAATTCCAACTACTTTAACGGTGATGTCGTTATCTCGGGATCTGGAATAGACACCATTGATTTCGAAACCGGTCAAGGTTACTACACCCTTTACTATGCAAATCTAACCGGTCCAGTAACCTTCGATATGGCAAATTCAAGCATTAACAAAGGCGGTGATGGAACCGATACCCTTGTTAATCTGAATGCAATCAATTCCGAAGACGGCGGTCTTGGTGTTATTGGAACCAGTGGTAATGATACCTATATAGGTCAAACCAATGCCAACAGCTGGACACAGGTACGATTGGGTGCCGGAGCTGACACGATCACCGGTGGTGCTGGCCAAGAGCGTCTCGACTACCGTGATGCTGAAGTTGGTGTAAATGTTAATATCGGCACAGGTATAACATCTGAAGATGGCTTCGGGACTTCTGATACCTTCTCTGGTATCGAAGAAATCCGTGGATCTGACCATGCTGATACCCTAACGGGTGGTGCTGGCGATGATCGTTTCATCGGCCGCGATGGTAATGATACCATTGATGGTGCAGGTGGTATTGACACCGTTCGTTATGACCGTGGTTCCAATGGTAGTGTTGATGTTGACCTTGAAAACGAAATCGGAACTGTAACAGGCACCTGGAACGGCAATTCCTTCTCGCATAACTTGAGTAATATTGAAAACATCCGTGGATCGAACTCAGCTGATATCATCCGTGGTGATGACCAGGATAATACATTCCTTGGCAAGTCTGGCGACGATATTTTAATGGGTCGTGCAGGCAGTGATGATCTTCAGGGCGACGGTGGCGCTGATACTTTTGATTTCACAGGTCAGAATGTTGGCACCGATGTCGATGCTGTCCTGGATTATAACTTCGACGACGGCGATATTCTTAACATTAGCGATCTCATCACCTTTACGGATGGAACCGGAGATCTCGTTGGTGAGTTTGTCAGAGCAACGGTAAGTGGCTCTGATTTGTCTCTCGAGGTTTCTAGTGATAATGGCGCAAGCTATACACAAATCGCCGTTCTCGATGACATCGCAGCAACTAATACGCTTAGAGTTATTTTGGATAATGATGAACTGGATCTAACCGTTATCTAACAGTCTTTCCCTAAAAGACTTATAACGATATTAATAGACAGCCCCTTCGGATTATTTCGCAGGGGCTGTCTGATTTTTAATACATGAGTGAGGTTAAACCTTTGCAATTTAAACTATCCCATTCCGATGGATTTACAGAATGGTTGGCAAAGGAAGGACTTACCTTAGCGCTCAGCAGCCATCAGGCAAATGCCTTGATTTCAATTGGAACGGATGAGAAAGGCAACCTATCTATCAACACTATGGGGGTCGAGCGCTGTACGGGACTATCTCTGTCAGGTTCATCATTAACAATCGGTAGTTTCTCTGAGGTGATCTGTTATGAGAAAATGCCCCGTCCTGTTTCAGATGAACCGAATGCAATTAATAGAGAAGTGTATATCCCGCAAACAACTCTTCATACCGGGGTCTTTGATCTTCACGAACTCGCGCGCGAGGATAGTGGCCGTCTGATCGGGGTTAACACGCTGTTTAATTGTATTGCAGTTTTGGATGAAGAGTACAGCTTCTCCGCCCTTTGGACACCTCCTTTTTTAAAAGGCCCGGTAGCTGGGGATCGCTGTCATCTGAACGGTATTGCACTTGAGAATGGCAAAACACGATGGTGTTCTATGGTGGGGGTATCCAATGAAGTCGAGGGCTGGCGGGAGCTTCGCCGTAATGGTGGATCTATCTGGGATATCAAAAACAACGAAATGATTGCCAAAGGTCTTTCCATGCCACATTCACCGCGATTTTGGAAAAATCAATTGCTTGTTTTGAATGCGGGCACCGGAGAGTTTGGATCGATATCACTTGAAACAGGCGCGTTTGAGAGTATCGCTTGGTATCCGGGTTTTCTACGCGGCATGTATGTTCAAAACGATCTAGCTTTCATTGGCCTGTCCTTGCCACGCGATGGTAAAACCTACGAGGGATTGCCAATACAAGAACGATGCGAGAAAGCAGGGCAAAATCCAATGTGTGGCATTGTTATCTGTGACTTAAAGACAGGGAAAACAGTGCACTGGTTGCAATTCAAAAGTAACGTCACAGAAATATTTGACCTTGTTGTCATGCAAGAAAGCCCAATACCAAAAATGATAAGTCCACGTTCAGAGGATCGTTATAAATATTACTCTATTGGCCCACGAAAAACTCTGTAATAACTTTGGGGCTGGCCCAGATAACGCTATTTAGGTGTTATAATGAGCGCATGAGAAAG
>OJDH01000429.1_pt1 | contig 16409 bp, 12 predicted proteins | sample 1592761 | NCBI WGS metagenome assembly OJDH01 (sample SAMN05416855, study PRJEB24817) | seawater metagenome | isolation source: Sea water | place: Canada:Atlantic | collected 2013-11
TGATCACGACATTCGTATATCTGACCCATAGGGATATGGGAAATGTCTTATGTATGTAGGGAACATTCAAGACCATATACAGCAAATGCTGCAAGCAATAGATATCAACAAAGGTATGCTTATCAGGCAATAGACAAATATGCATCCAACCCAATGAAACCAATTCAGAAAGGTATTTGAAACTTGCTATCAGGCAAGTTAGTAAACTTTTTAGGTTGGCTAATAAAAGGGGAGTGGGAGGAGAAAAACAAAAACGGCCTAGATAGGCCGTTTGATCAAACAATATAGAACAGCATCCAACTTAATAGGATTAATGGCATGCTGTTAGCACTTGGTGTGCTCTACGCTAATCACTAGGTTAAAGGATTAGAACTTGTAGTTGTACTGCATTGAGTAGTAAGTCGCATTTGATATCGTGGTCGCATGCACAGTGCCTAAGTCAGCGCCAAGGCCAGGAGTTTGACCGACCATACCTAATACTGCACTTTGTTCTGTAAGATGGGTCTCTTCACCGCGAACAAATGCAATACCAAAATCAAGGCTCGTGTGCTTAGATAGGGTGTAAGTCGCGCCCATTGTGTACCACTGACGATCAGAGTCTGGAATAGAGATAGAGCTGACTTCACCTACTACGCCTTGGTCGTACATGTAGCCTGCACGTAGTGTCCAGCTATCATTTAGCGTATAAGTACCACCTACACTGAATAACCAAGAATCATCCCAAGCATATTTCTTTAATTGTGCTTCAACTGGATCGGTAACAGTGATCTCGTGGAAGTCGCCCCAAGTTGTCATCTGCGCAGTGTAATGCAGTGCAAACTTCTCGGTTAACTGATGAAAACCAGCAACTTGAAAGATATCAGGAAGTGGGATATTGATCTCTTCGAAATCGGTTCCGCCAAAGTTAACAGTACCATCGGCAGTAAACTCAGGGCTGAAACGATAGCTCATACCAAAGCGATGATCAGCATTGATTTCGTATACAGCACCTAGGATACCACCAAATGCAATACCTTCAGCATCGACATCAACAAGATCTACATGTTGTGGGCCTTCAGCTGATGGCAAAGCACCACCACGAGTTAACGTGCCTGAACCATAAATGACATCAAGACCTGCACCTACACTGAAGTTATCGTTGAAGCGGTATGATGCACTAACGTTGAAGTTAATAGTGGTAACTTCTGTCTTACCAAGCAGATCGATCGGAGCTGGTATTGCACCTGCAACGATGTTGTTTGACAAGTCAGTTGTGTCAGTACCTGTCCCGAAGTTACTGAACATAGCTACGCCATAAGCGAATTTGTCATTAACTGGGCTAACATAGTAAAAGTTAGGGATGATTTTTGCTTCAGCTGCATCATCAACACTGCCGTAGTGTAGTTCACCTAGATTTGAGTTAACAAATACATCTTGAACTTCAACTTGTACGTCTGCATAAGTTAATCCCATTGAAAGCTGCTTTTCATCAAACAATGCCATTGCAGCTGGGTTGCGAGAAAGCACTGATGCATTATCAGCAATGACGGCATCACCTGCAAATGCACGTCCAATACCTGTCGCTGATTGGGCGTTTATCTGAAAACCTGCAGCCATCGCTTGTGAACTGGCAAGTGTCACTGCTACAGCTAGCATTGTTTTGTTAAAGCTCTTGTTGAAATTCTTCATCATAACTCTCGATTATTTACGGCCCCACTTCTGATTGAGTGTCGGTTTGGCTAAAGCTCAATGCGGGATCCACTTATTAGACCAGTGCATAGTAGGGATGGATGTGATGACCAACAACTCCGACCAGTGTGAGTTGTCAGTTGTGTTTTTGTTAATTTTTAACGGATAAAAATAGCGGAAGTTAAGGTGATATTTTAATTCAGGGCTGAAGGGCTTATCAGTAGTAAGATTAAGGGATTGTGCGTATTTGAATAAAGGTTAACACCTTGTAAATTAGGGCTTGAAAAATAAATGGTATTTTTGGCGTACACCTGTACGCCAAAAATGGTTTTATCGGTCTGAAACCCTTATTTTTACTGTTTAAAGTTTTGAAGTAAATACTCTAAATTGTTCTTTTACCGTATCTGATGGCGCTGAAATCAGACTGACAATGACACCAGTTAGCGTGGCCAGAATGAAGCCAGGTAGAATCTCATAAACATCAAAAATCCCCTCGGATAACTGCTTCCAAACAACAACCGTTACGGCACCAACGACGATAGTGGCAACCGCGCCGTTACGGCTATAGTCTTTCCAGAAAAGTGACAGCAATACAACTGGACCAAATGCCGCGCCAAACCCTGCCCAAGCGTAGCTGACTAAGCCAAGTACACTGCTTTGCGGATCAAGGGCAACGATACCTGCAATAATCGCAATCGCGAGTACGCCAATACGGCCAACGAGCATCAGTTCTTTGCTACTTGCTTCAGGGCGTAACCATTTTTTGTAAAAGTCTTCGGTGATAACACTTGAACAGACTAAAAGCTGTGAGTCGATAGTACTCATGATAGCGGAGAGGATAGCCGCGATAAGCAGACCGCCAATCCAAGGGTTAAATGCGGCGTGAGCCAAATGAATGAATACCGTCTCTGGGTTAGTCAGTGGCTCGCTGGCAAAGTATAGGCTTCCCGCGATACCGGTTGCGAGTGCTCCAACCAACGCGATAAGCATCCAACTCATGGCGATACGACGTGATAGTGGGATGTCGTTAGGATCTTTTATTGCCATAAAACGTGAAAGTATGTGAGGTTGACCAAAGTACCCGAGTCCCCACGCGAGCAGTGAAATAAGGCCAATGAAAGTGGTGTTCTCATTAAACAGAGATAACATGGCTGGATCTATCGCATCGAGTGCATTTTGTGTTTCTGGTTGAGAAAAAATGGCAACGGGAACGATTAAGAGTGCAACCAACATTAAGCAGCCTTGGAAGAAATCGGTCCAACTTACCGCAAAAAATCCGCCAACAAAGGTGTATGCGACAATGATGCTTGATCCAATGATAAGGGCTAAGGTGTAGTCTAAACCAAATACTTTCTCAAACAGTATTGCGCCACCAACCATGCCTGATGAAGCATAGAAGGTGAAAAATATTAAAATGGTGAATGCAGATACAAGCTTGATCAACCCTTTGCTGTCTTCAAAACGTTTTTCGAAGAAATCGGGTAGGGTGAGCGAGTTGTCGGTGAATTCGGTATAGATACGTAAACGTTGGGCAACGAATAACCAGTTTAACCAAGCACCGAATACTAAGCCAAACCCAATCCAAGCTTCACCTAAACCACCGAGGTAAATGGCACCGGGTAAACCCAGAAGTAACCAGCCTGACATGTCAGATGCGCCAACACTTAAAGCGGTAACCGCCGGACCCATTCCTCTGCCACCTAGAATATAGTCGTCGACAGAGTCGGTCGCTTTATAGGCCCAAAGTCCTATTCCCATCATTAGGGCGAGGTAGCCGATAAAGGTAATTAAGATCGGTAATTCAATGCTCATGCTATTGCCATTTATAGTTATTTTTAAAATGTGAGCGACATGCTAGCAGATGTTAGAGGTGAATCCCAAACCGGATGTGAAGTGTGACGTAGAACTGACTTGTGGTATGACCTGTTGCAGCAAGCTATCGCAACGGATCATACCACCAGTTAAATAGGTTAGATGAAGGTTTGTTGAACCTCTTTTTTAACGAAATTAACATCTTCGCTAGTTTCGCCAACCAGTAACATGTAAGCGTTGTCTTTGACAAAACCATTACCTTTGTACTTGTTGTCGGCAAAAGCGGCTTCAAGAACCATACGGTGCTCGACTGGTACAATAAAGAGTGTGACTTTACTGTGTTCACCTTGCATGACTAAATGCAAACTCTGAACCCCTTGGAAATCACAAAAAGTACTGTAATACACTTTACCGGGTTGCTGGGTAAAGTGAGAATCTCCTAACGTGCCTAGAGAAGCCAGTTGGAAGTTAACATCGGAAAACTTAACGTTGTCATCAGCCGTCATTGCTTTTGTTTCATGATGTACATGAGCCAATGCATGTTGGCCTAAATCAACGGGAGCCATTCTTAATAAGGTGAAGCTGATCCCTGCGATAAATGCCACTGAGGCCACCAAAGCTAAAGTTAACCCAGAACGCTTACGCTGTTTCTGATGTTGATGCAGCTGTTGATTAAGCAATAATTTTGCTGCAAGATCTTCAGGGACATCAATGTTTAACGCACGCTCAAGTTTACTGTCTAACTTTTTAAGGTCGTTAACGAATGACTCTTGCTCTACAGAGTTATGCATCTCAGACAAAAAGTCTGGATCTTGACAGTTAGGATCGCCATATGCCTGCCGTCTAAATTTCAGCTCATCCATTGGATTGACCTCGCACTTGGGGTTGTTCTAATACTTCTTTCAATTGGTTACGCGCTCTAAATAATCTTGTCATCACCGTATTACGGTTCAGCTCTAATATTCCTGCAATCTCTTCACCACTAAATCCACCAATAATTTGCAGTAGAAGTGGCTCTCGGTATTCAATTTCCAGTTTAGCGATTTGTCTACGAATAAGATGTTGCTCAGCCTGCTCTTCAGAGCTCGAGGAGATATGATCTTCAAGGCTGTCTTGCTCAACATCTGAATAGTTAAATTGCTTGCGCTCAAAACGTCGTGCATTCTCTCGTCTTAAAATAGTAATAAGCCATGCTTTAGCCGCCTTATCATCTTTTAAAGATTCAAGTGAACGCCACGCCCGTAAAAACGTTTCCTGAGTGATATCCTCCGCCACATGTTTATCACCGCATAGCCAATAGCCATAGCGAAAGATATCTGCGTGGAGTGCCCTGACAAGGCTATCGTATCGTCTTTGTTTGCTTACCATGTCTGAATTGACCGTGGTAGTTGGTTTTTTATTTCGCGAGAAATTAAACATTTTTGAATTTATGCCGGTTTCGAGTAGCGATGACTGTATTCGTTAGCTTAACCTTATGAACACTAAGTGCAAGAAGTTAATGCAAGGTTAACTTCAAGCACTTATGTGTGTGGGCATGTTAGCGAGGATTGAGTTGCGCTAATGGGCTGTGAGTTTTGTGTACTTGATGATGTGGTGCAGACTTTACTGCTGACAACACCAGTGCATAGTCCAGTTCGCTTTTGTTTCGACTAAATGCGCTGACTTGCAGTTCATTAATGACGCTGTTAAGCGCATCAGATAAACCTGCAATTTCATTGAGTGTCAGAGTTTTTTTGTAAGTGTCACCGAAGTAAGTCTGTAAAGCTGACAGCACTTTCCCCGCGTCTTTTTCATGACATGCCGCTTCAAGTTTTTGAAATGCAGAACCGGTATTTTTAGGTGCATTAGACGTTGGCTCATTACTGACTTTTAGCTTGTTTGTGCCAGTCTGTGTCAGGGCTTTACGCCACAATACAAGCGTGACGATCCACAAAGTGGCAAAGAGCAGGGTTAACCATGGCCATAATCCACTGTTTGAAGAAGTTTCAGACTCAAAGTCGACCACTGGCAGCTCACTTTCGACATTTTGACTGGCGACAACCTTGATTGTACGGGCAGGCAAACTAGCCAATTCCTGCTTTTTGGTAAACGGGTTCCACCATGGAACGCGGATCTCAGGTAAGGTATAAGTACCTGCTTTAGTGGGTACGATAGCCAATGTTTGTGTCAGTTGAGATACCATCTGTTTATCGCGAAGAAAAGTTTTTCTCACAGATTTTTCAGGATAGTTCTTTAAATCTGCAGGAAGCTGAATCGTCAGCTCAGGTAAACTGGTTTCATCAGTATTAGACGCTAATAAGTTAATGGTACGCGTTATCGGTGTGCCAACTTCATACTCTTGTGCCTCGGTCGGCCAATCTTCATTGAGCGCAACAAGGTCTGAAACCAGCCATTCACCGTGAAATTCGTTAGGGATCGGGTTGATCAATATGACGGATTTGGGCGCTTTTGCTTGCATGGGTTTACTTTCATTAAAGGCAAACATGCCACCACGTCTTGATGACTGCACTAACACGTCGCCAGAGAAGCCTGCTCCGTCAATGGTTAGCTCTCCTGGTTGATCGGCAATAATGCTGTAAGTCCGCTCAATCACTCGATAGCGTTTTCCGTCAACAATCTCATTTTTATCAATATCTTCACCGAGTTGTTTGATTTGCGCACCATCAGGTGTCGGTGCACTCAGCACGCCACGTTGCAGATCTACTGCCAGATAAAGCTTTACCTTGTAGGTGATCATTTGTCCCACATAAGCTTCATCAGTCGACAAGGTGCCGCGAATAAACAGACTCTCCATTTGCTCAGGCTGGCTATTCGCGGTAACGACGGTGAGCGAAATAGGGGCTGAGCTGACACCATCGATGGTTAATGCTGGGATTTGAACATTACCAGCGCGGAGTGGGGCGAGCAGAACCTGCCAGGTGGTTTTTCTACTGGCATCGAAATTCACAATTTGTGTATTGCGGCTGACACTGGTCCGCCCGACAATAAAATCCTTAAGCAGGGCCGAAGTGTCTAGTTTTCCTGTACTCACATCGTCATCAGCTTCAATACTAAGTACTAGATATTGGCCTTCGACGGCGGGGTTTCGGTCGACACTGGCCTCGATGCTAGTCAGGGAAAAAGTGGGGAAGGAGGCGAATAGCGTGATGAAAGCTAAAAGAGTCAGTTGTCGTATTAGCACTGTTCGTGCTCCTTTGAAATCATATTGAAACCCATAGAAGATATAATACCTTGCTGATTTATAGTAAGTAATAGCTTATTTGAAACTACCATTGCTCCAGATCCTTAGAGGTTAAGCCTTGCATACGACGCTTTTGATACTCAAGCTGCATCTTATTTCTTAGTAACACCTGAGGGTCATCGACTAAGCCACGCATTGCTCGTTCCATCTCTGGTGGCAGCTCTTCAGGTCCGGATACAGCCTGTGCTGCTTGAGCTTGTTGCTCATTGCTATCAGCTTGGTTTTCATCTTGATTCTGCTGTGCGGCTTGAGCTTCTGCAGTTTGCTCTTGTGCAGCATTTTTTTCCTCTTCAGCTGATTGCTCTTGCTGATCATCAGTCCCCTGAGGCTCATCTTTTGCTTGATTCGGATCAGCTTGCATTTCAGCATCGTTGTCTTGTTCTTGCGATGATTGTTGCTCATTTTGATCTGAACCTGATTGGTCAGAGTTCTGCTGCTCTTTGCTATCTTGTTCTGAACCTTGCTCTTGATCTGACTGTTGGTCCTGATCCTTGTCTTTGTCCTGTTTAGAATCTTTGTTCTGATCCGATTGCTTATCTTGGTTTTGCTTATCGCCTTTGTCGTTCTGATCTGAGTCTTCGCTCTTGTCAGAATCGTCACTCTTATCTGAGTCACTTTCAGGCTTATCTTGTTTTTGTTGGGCTAATTTCTCTGCAAGTTGGTGATTATCTTCTGCGCCTTCAAGATTCGGGTCGAGTTCAAGTGCGCTTGAATAGCGTTTTGCTGCTTCTTCAAACTCGCCTTTTTGCATCAGAGCATTGCCTTGGTTATAGAGACCTGATGCACTGCTATCTTGTTCAAATAAACTGAGTGCCTCGTCATACTCGCCGGCTTTATAGTGAGCACTCGCCTGCCACTGAGGAGAAGTGAAGGTGGTCGATGCATTGCTGTAATCTTGTGCTTTATAAGCTTGCATGCCTTGTTGATCTTTAGTTTTCCATAAATCATCCCAAGCTGAAGCTTGAACTGGAGCGGGCTGATAAATAGTAAAAATCAGTAATGAGGCAACTAAACCGTGCCTAAAACTCAACAGTACAGGGAGCAGTAGTAATAGAGCTATGTATGGGCCAGCATCTTGCCAGACCTCGCCGTTAAGCTCAGTGGCTTTAGTCTCACCACTGTTGTCTAACCATGAGGTTAATTGTTGCAGATCAGCGCCATCGCTTCGAAAGGGAACCAAAATCCCATCGGCGCTTTGGGTGAGTTCATTGAGTTGTGAATAGTCCGTTTTGGCAACCACGACCTGATCGCTTCTATCACGCAATAGTTGGCCATCAGGTAAACGGATGGGAGAGCCTTGTTTGCTGCCTAATGCCAATATTGATAAACGGTATTGGGTGCCTTGCAGTACTTTTTTAGCCGCATTAATCTGATTTGTGCTGACTCCATCCGCGAGTAAAATAATATCGCCTTGAATATGACCACCCTGAGCAAGCAGGCTTTTACCTTGTTCTAATGCTGCGGGCAGGTTTGACCCTCTAACGGGCATGATGGCTGGCGAAAGGGTGGGTAATAAATTGAGTAAAGTGGCTCTGTCTCGCGTCAGTGGGCTAATGGTAAATGCATCCCCCGCATAGGCGATCAACCCAGTTTCTCCCTCCGTTAATGCCTCGATGAGATCTGTTGCTTTAAATTTTGCCTGCGTCAATCTATTAGGTGCCAGATCCGTTGCGTACATCGACAGGGACATATCCATGATAATGACCCGACCTTGCGCAGCTTCAAAAACGGGCAAAGATTGTTTGGATATTGCAGGTCCTGATAGCGCAAGTACGGCGATAAACCAAGATGCTGCGAGATAACCTAGATTACTGCGCTTAACTTGCTGGCTTTTCGACACCAAAAAATTGGCTAAGTGAGGCGAGATATAGCGACTCCAGGTGGAGTTTAATCGCTCGCTCTTCCAAATCAATATTAAGATGATCAGCAAAGGCAGTAGCGCGAAAAACCATTCGGGGCGTAGGAAATGCAACATGATTATTTTTTACCCCAGTTCATATTCAAGCGTCTTATCATCGGGAGTTGAGCTAAGGCCATTAAGATACTAACAAATAATGCCGCTGCTAATGGCAGATAAAAAAGCTCTGATTGAGGGCGGTAGCTGATTTGATCTCTGCTAATCGGCTCAAGTTTATCTATCTCTTGATAGATTTGTTCTAACTCTTGTGCATTTCTGGCTCGAAAGTATTGTCCACCGGTGGTTTCAGCCAATGAGGTGAGCTGATTTTCATCCAAGTCCATTGACGGGTTGACTCGTTCTTTACCAAATAGGGTCCGACGCTCCATCACATCAGCGCCTACACCGATGGAATATATTTTGATCCCTCGTTTAGCCGCAATTTGTGCCGCTTGCTCTGGAGATATTGAGCCTGAGTTATTAGAACCATCGGTTAACAGGATTAATACACGGTTGCTTTCTTCAACCAAATCGAAACGTTTCACCCCTAAGGCTATGGCTTCGCCAATGGCAGTTTGTTTGCCGACTAATCCAATTTGGGCTTCTTTAAGGAACTGCGCAACCGAGCGTCTATCTTGCGTTAATGGCGCTTGGAGGTAAGCATGATCGGCAAACAAAATAAGGCCAAGCTTGTCACCTTTACGGCGCTCGATAAAATCACTGACCACACTTTGAACTAGGGTAAATCGATTGACGGTTTGCCCTTCAAGTACCATATCTTCAATCTGCATACTGCCGGATAAATCCACAGCCACCATCAAGTCACGGCCTTTACTCGGCAGCTCGATAGGCTCACCCATCCAAAGTGGGCGTGCGACGGCGATAATCAATAGCACCCAGACGATCCAGTAAGCTTTACGGGATGCAGGGGCTTGTTCTATCTGCTGACTGCCATTTATTGCGATACCGGGCAGGTGTAAGTGGCCACTAATCTCAACATCTTGCTGTTTTTTTCGAAATATTAAGGGTAAAGGTAACAACAGGAGTAACCATGCCCATGCGAGTGTTAGCATCTAACTTCTTGCTCCTGCTTCTCTGCAAATGTCTGAGAATGTGAGTGGTTACTTGCTTTTATGGTGAGCGGAAGCGCTTCGTTTAGCCAGAGTTTGGTTAAGCGTTTTAACTCTTGGGCCTCATCGAGTGTTAGCCCTTGTCTTTGATAACGTCGGTCTAAAAGCTGATGGAGTTTTGGTGTGGCTTGCTTTACTTGATTGTCCATCCAGACAGACCAAGTTTGCCCTTGAAGTCCTGCCACCTGCTCTCGTGGAAGATAGCTGATAGCAGCACGTTTAATTAAGGTATTTATCTCAACTGAGATATTTGGGTTATTAATGTCGAGGAGTGCTAACTCCATGATGGCTGCACGTTTAGCCGCCGAACGCTTATATCGGCGTGTTAGCCAAAGAACGCTGAAGATAAGCACACCGATGAAAACGAGGAGGATTAACCAGTAGCCTAAGGCTATGGGCCAGCTCTCGATTATCGCTGGAGTGTGGATATCTTTTAATGCTTCCAGTGCCGGATTCGTTGCTGCTTGCATTATCTCAAAGCCCCTAGCTGATCGTTTAAACTTTTGCCTGCGTCCACAATTCGGGTCTGCACATTCAGTTTTTGCATCATGTCGGTAAAGTGGGTTTGTGAACTCAGCTGTTTTTGCAGCCAAGCATCATAACCCGCTCTATTGAGGGTCATCTCTTTATTGCCCTCTTTGACAGGCAGTTGGAACTGTTTAGGCAAAGTTAACGTACCTTGTCTTAAGGGGTCGGTAATAAGGAAGGCCCCCATATCACAGTGACGCTTAAGATCCGATAAAGGCGCAAGACAGGCTTCATTGAAGTTACTGCCGTCGCTGATGATCCAAATTAAGGAGCCGGGTTTTGCGATGCGCCTTAGCCGCTGACATGCACGAAATAGATGTCCTGGTTCAGTTTGATATTCTGAAAGTTGACTCAGCTGTTTTTCATGTAACGATTTGATCCCTGAGATAAGCTGCAAGATGCCTTGTTGACGGCTTCTGGGTTTTAACTCCAAATGCTCCATTTCAGTGGCTATCAGTGCGCCGAGTCGATCGCCATGTTGAATGGCACTCCAACCTAAGGTGGTGGCTAAGTGTGCAGCTTGTACTGACTGAAGCAGTAAGCTTGAGCCAAAATAGAGGCTGTGACTAAGGTCCAGTAAGATAAGGACGGGACGTTCACGCTCTTCCACAAAAAGCTTAGTGTGCACTTTTCCTGTTCGAGCCGTGACGCGCCAGTCAATGGTGCGCACATCATCACCGGGTTGATAATGACGTACTTCGGCGAACTCCATCCCCCGACCTTTAATTAAGCTGGCTCTGTGACCGGCTAAATTTGCACGGGCCTTAGAGCGCTTTTCTGGCAACGCTCTGGCGATGGTTTGACAAGCCAACAGCTCTTTTTGAGTCAGGTTAACCCCGTCAGAAAAAAGCGGGAGTCTAGTATCGGCCATTTAAGGTACCGCAACTTGAGAGAGGATATGGTTAATCACATGGTCACTGGTGATCCCTTCGGCTTGTGCCTGATAGCTCAATAGCAGTCTGTGTCTTAACACATTTGGCGCAACAGCTTGGATATCTTCAGGTGAAACAAAATCACGCTCGTATAACCAAGCACGTGCACGAGCACAGCGCTCAAGGGCCAAGGTTGCACGTGGGCTGACACCATACTCAAGCCAAGAAGCGAGTTCATCGCTGAATTTTTGTGGTTGACGGGTCGCCATAATAATATTGACAATGTAATGTTCAAGCGGCTCAGCTAGGTAGAGCTCGAGAGACTCTTCACGGGCTTCAAAAATATCTTTTTGAATAATAGGCTCAACCGTAGGTGCATCTTGTTTCAATGCTTCTTTACGAGACATACGCATGATCTGAAATTCAGTCTCTGCACTGGGGTAATCAAGATTTAGGTGCATGAGAAAACGATCCAACTGAGCCTCTGGGAGAGGATAGGTGCCTTCGTTTTCCAATGGGTTTTGAGTGGCCATCACTAAAAATAGTTCAGGCAACTTATAACTGTTTTTCCCCACAGTAACTTGCCCTTCAGCCATAGCTTCGAGCAATGCAGATTGTACTTTTGCCGGGGCTCGGTTGATCTCATCAGCCAAAATTAGATTGTGGAAGATAGGACCTGCTTCAAATTCGAAGGTTGAGGTTTGGGCACGATAGATATCGGTTCCAGTGAGATCCGCTGGCAAAAGATCTGGAGTAAATTGAACTCGATGAAAGTCCCCTTCAACACCATCACATAGTGCTTTAACTGCTCGAGTTTTTGCCAAACCTGGCGGGCCCTCAACCAGTAAGTGTCCGTCAGCTATTAATGCTATTAGCAGGTTTTCGGTCAGGACAGGTTGTCCTAAAATGACCTTGTTCAGGTATTCGCGTAATGCGTGAAATCGACTCAAAGGCATGATGCTACTCGGTTATTTTAGTTTGTCAGGATATAGACCATGAACATGGTAAAAAATTCCCATAGGGTTTGGCTAGTGCCAATTTACCATTCGTATGAAAAGTGGTCATTATTGTATGGCTTATATTAATTTTTGATTGTCGCTTTGGTTACATTTACATATTTTATATCGATATTTTTAGGACAATAGAGATTCAAATATGCTTCATTAAACATTGTTAATCATGACTTTTATATATTTATTTTAATAGAAAACCAAACAAGTGTTTAAAACTTCGTCGTAAGAAGTTAGAATCAGATCACATTTTAATGGTCAGACCTGTTATAAAGGATATCTGTTTATTGGGTCGGTTCGTTAATAGCCGCACAGACATAATATCGTTAGCCGCTGACACAGCGGGGCGTATAAGAAGAGGGTGAAAAATGAGTCACAGACAACAGGTCACGAACGCTAAGGGCGATCGTATTGCGATAGTAACAGGGCTTAGAACGCCTTTTGCGAAGCAAGCCACCGCATTTCATGGTGTATCCGCATTAGATATGGGCAAGATGGTTGTCAATGAACTGCTTTCACGCTCAGAGCTTGATGCTAAAGAGATACAGCAACTCGTCTATGGACAAGTCGTGTTGATGCCTGCGGCGCCAAACATTGCGCGCGAAATCGTGTTAGGCACAGGTATGGATGTCGCCACCGACGCCTATAGTGTTACCCGTGCTTGCGCCACCAGTTTTCAGTCAACCGTGAATGTGGCCGAGTCAATTATGACCGGTAACATCGACATCGGTATTGCTGGTGGCGCTGATTCATCATCAGTGGTGCCCATCGGTGTATCAAAGAAATTAGCCATTGCCTTGGTCGACCTTAATAAGGCGCGCACATTTAGTCAGAAGTTGGCTATTTTTAGACGTCTTGGATTAAAAGATCTCTTGCCAGTTCCGCCAGCCGTTGCTGAGTTTTCAACTGGACTGTCCATGGGGCAAACTGCCGAGCAGATGGCGAAGACCTACAACATTAGCCGCGCTGATCAAGATGCCTTAGCCCATCGTTCTCACTCACTGGCGACAGAAACTTGGAATGCCGGTCACTTGGCCCAAGAGGTGATGACCGCTCATGTTCCACCTTATAAACACTTTATTGAACGTGATAACAACATACGTGAAAACTCGTCGCTTGAATCCTATGCCAAGTTAAGACCCGCATTTGATCGTAAGCACGGCACTGTGACCGCAGCGACAAGTACGCCGCTTACTGATGGTGCTTCTGCTGTCCTGTTGATGAGTGAAAGCCGTGCTAAGGCGCTGGGTTACACACCTATCGGTTACATAAAAAGCTATGCATTCAGTGCCATTGATGTTTGGGAAGACATGTTGATGGGGCCTTCTTACGCCACGCCTCTTGCGCTCAAGCGTGCAGGAATGGAGCTTGAAGACCTAACGCTAATAGAGATGCATGAAGCATTTGCGGCCCAAACCTTAGCCAATATGCAGATGTTTGGATCGAAAAAGTTTGCTGCTGAAAAACTAGGCCGTAACCGTGCGATCGGTGAGATAGATATGAGCAAATTTAACGTCCTTGGCGGCTCTCTTGCTTATGGTCACCCATTTGCTGCAACCGGGACCCGACTCATCACCCAAGTGTGTAATGAGCTTAAACGCCGTGGCGGTGGAACAGGATTAACGACCGCTTGTGCAGCGGGTGGATTAGGTGCGGCAATGATAGTTGAAGTGGAGTAGATGATAATGGACAAGACATTTAATTTAACTAAACGTGAAGATGGTATTGCCGTACTGACCATGGACGTTCCTGGTGAGACGATGAACACCCTAAGAGCTGAGTTCGGACCTGAAATTAGCCAAGTGTTAGCAGAAATCAAGGCCGATAGCAGCATTAAAGGTTTAGTGCTTATTTCGGGTAAGAAAGACTCTTTTGTCGCCGGCGCCGATATCTCAATGCTAGATGCATGTGAAACCGCAGCAGATGCAAAGCAATTATCACAGCAAGGTCATGTGGTATTTAATGAACTTGAGTCATTAACTATTCCTGTCGTTGCTGCAATCAACGGAGCTTGCCTTGGTGGCGGGCTTGAGTTGGCACTAGCGTGTCATCAGCGTGTGTGTAGTGATAACAATAAAACCGTCATGGGTGTACCTGAAGTGCAGTTGGGTCTACTTCCTGGTGGTGGTGGAACACAACGATTACCTAGATTAGTTGGCATTACAACCGCTTTGGATATGATGTTAACGGGTAAACAGCTAAGACCTAAGCAAGCGTTAAAAATGGGATTAGTCGATGATATGGTGCCAGATTCAATATTACTGCAAACCGCAGTTGAGATGGCGCTGAAAGGCAAGCGTGCACCTAAGAAACCTAAGTTGTCACTTGTTAACCGTCTACTTGAAGGCTCTAACATTGGCCGAAATATTATTTTCGACCAAGCAGGTAAACAAGTACAGAAAAAGACCCAAGGTAACTTTCCTGCACCGGACAAAATTATTGACTGTGTTCGACAGGGCATGGCTAAAGGAATGGTAAAAGGACTCGAGGTTGAAGCGAGTCATTTTTCTGAGCTTGTACTATCTAAAGAGTCTGCGGCATTAAGAAGTATCTTTTTTGCCACCACAGAGATGAAGAAAGAGAGTGGTGCTGGCGATGCTAAACCTCGCAGCATCAAGAAAGTCATGGTATTGGGCGGCGGTTTGATGGGCGGTGGCATTGCTTCTGTCACAACGACTAAAGCCAAGATCCCAGCTCGCGTTAAAGATATTAGTGAGCAGGGACTCAGTAACGCATTGTCATATGCATACAAGTTGTTAGATAAAGGAGTGAAGCGTCGTCATATGACGCCAGCTGTGAGAGATAATCTTATGTCCTTGATGACGACAACTACCGAGTATAAAGGCATTAAAGATGCGGATATCGTGGTTGAAGCTGTATTTGAAGATCTGAGTTTGAAACATCAGATGGTTAAGGATGTGGAGCGTGAATGTGGTGAGCATACGATCTTTGCTTCGAACACCTCTTCATTACCTATTTCTCAAATTGCAGAAGCCGCGAGTCGTCCGGAAAATGTGATCGGTTTACATTACTTTTCCCCTGTAGAGAAGATGCCGCTAGTTGAGGTTATCGCTCATAAAAAAACCTCAGCAGAAACGATTGCGACGACGGTTGCCTTTGCCCGCAAGCAAGGTAAAACCCCGATTGTTGTTCAAGATGGTGCAGGTTTTTATGTAAACCGAATTTTGGCGCTCTACATGAATGAAGCCGCGCAGCTTCTTCTTGAAGGCAAATCTGTTGAAGGATTAGATAAAGCGCTGGTTAAATTTGGTTTCCCTGTTGGCCCTATGACACTACTAGATGAAGTGGGGATAGATGTTGGTGCTAAAATTTCACCTATTTTGGAGCGTGAACTTGGCGATAGATTTAAAGCACCTGCGGCGTTTGACAAACTACTTAGTGATGACCGTAAAGGCCGTAAGAATAACAAAGGCTTCTATCTTTATGGCAGTAAAGCCAAGAAGGCGAAGCAAGTTGATACCTCAGTTTATGGAGTATTAGGCTTATCAACACCGGTTAATAATGGCGCTAACTCCAGTGAACTGGCAGAAGTTTCACAACGCTGTGTAGTACAGATGCTCAATGAGGCTGTCCGTTGTTTGGAGGAGGGGATCATTGCCTCACCACGAGATGGTGATATAGGGGCTATTTTTGGTATTGGTTTCCCACCATTCCTTGGTGGACCGTTCCATTATATTGATACGCTAGGTGCCAAAGACCTGGTTTCTAAGCTTGAAGCTTATCAAGGCGTCTATGGTGATAGATTTAAGCCATGCAATCAACTGGTTGAAATGGCTTCCAGTGGTGCAAAGTTCTTCTCTTGAGTTATATAGAGGCGCTTTGGTCTACTTTTTTTAGTTAGAGTGACTTTTTAAGCTTAAAAATGCGGCAATCTATTGCCGCATTTTTTTGCCTGTACGGAAATAGTTAGCCTACTTCTTGTGTTTTGAGTTGGGGCTAGCTCATGAGAATTTGTGCTTTATTGAGTGCTAATAAGCCATCCGTTAAACACATAGCCGATTCAAGCTTTTGCGATAAGGAGGAATGTCTTTGAAAGGGGAGGGGGTGGTAAGTTGTTTATCTTCATATTGCTATGAAGAGAATAGTGGAGCAGAAGAAGTCGTAATTAAAAATCAACATCAACATCAATAAACTAGGCGATGAGTCATATATCGTACTTTCTACATCCCTACCTGTTTTATACCAATCAGTATAAGAAGTTGATCTACTCAGAGTGTTTTTTGGCAAACT
>OJDH01000430.1_pt1 | contig 16294 bp, 10 predicted proteins | sample 1592761 | NCBI WGS metagenome assembly OJDH01 (sample SAMN05416855, study PRJEB24817) | seawater metagenome | isolation source: Sea water | place: Canada:Atlantic | collected 2013-11
GAGCAACTGACTTGTAATCAGTAGGTCCCGAGTTCGACTCTTGGTGCCGGCACCAAATAAGATAGCCCTGACATTGTTCAGGGCTTTTTTATATCTAAAATTCATCTAATCTGTAGGTCGCCATAACAAGAGTTTCGATTCTTAGTACCATCACTAAACTCTCATTCCTTAATTAAGAGTTCAAGAGCAGTCAGTCTTTCCACTGATACCTAAACCTAATCGCGTCAATAAGTACTTTACAGCTATTAAACAGTATCGATAGAACAACCTGACGAATTCAGCTATGACTTACTCACACTCACAGCACTATAGAACACATTTGATAGGGGCGTTCTCTTTATGCAGACAATAAAAAAGGAGCCTTCAGGCTCCTTTCTTTAGCTATTCAATTAAGCTGGACATTACTTCCAACTTTTCATCTTATAGCCTCTTACAGCATAAAATAGAATAAAGAGGTAACAAGGGAACATCACCATATATCCGCCCTGCTGACCAAGAGATGATACTGAGCTGGTTAATCCCCAAAATAGTGGACCAAATGCACCACCAGCAATACCCATAACTAACAGCGCCGAACCTGTACTGGTTAGTTTACCCATTCCAGATAAAGCGAGTGGCCATACAGCAGGCCATACAATTGCATTTGCCAATCCCAAGAAGGCTATCATAAGCAAAGTATCTGGCAGCTGCGCACCACCAAAAGGGACAAGTATGGTATTAGCAATCGCATAAGATTCATTGTCACCAAATACGATACCGAGTGTGAGCAGTAAGCCTAAGATTGCAGAGATCATTAATGCTTTAGGTTGCGAGATAAAACGTGGAATAGTAAGAATGCCTAAGGTGTAACCCAGTACCATACAGATCATGGTATATGAGGTCATCACACCATAACTTTCAATGCCTAATGACAAGGCAAATGTACCAATCGTATCTCCTGCTATCACTTCAACAGCGACATAGAAAAACAGCGCCATGACACCAAAAGCAAGATTTGGATGAGACAATGCCTCTTTAATCTGTCCTTTACTGTTAGTTTGTCCCTCTTCATCTTCATCCGTTAACTCAGGCAGTGGAGACTTCTTAACCACTAGTGCAAGTAAACCGATAAATAGAGCCATTCCTAAGTATGGCAGTATAAGCCCATTAGCCATCTCATCTATTTGAACAGATGTTAATTCAGTACCAACTCTATCTTTAAAGCTATTTAGAATTAACGCGCTGAACACTAAAGGAGCGATAACACCAGCACCTTTATTCAAGATCCCCATCACGCTAACTCGTGCTGCGGCAGACTCTTCGGGGCCAATGCGAACAACATATGGGTTAACTGCTGTTTGCAGTAACGTCTGTCCTGCTCCCATTACAAGCTGAGCAAAAAGAAACAGTGCAAAAACTTGAGTTTTGGCAGCTGGGATAAATAACAGACCGGCAATCATCATGACTCCCATGCCCAACGCCATACCGTTCTTATATCCTACTTTTCTAATTACCCACGCTGATGGTAGAGCGGTAAAAGTGACTGCGATATAGAATGAAAACAGGATGAGGGAGGCTTGAAGAGGACTGAGCTGAAGGATCTGTTTTAGATAAGGCATCAACGAACCATTGAGCCAGGTTGCGAATCCGAGGACGAAAAACAGCATGGCAACGATTGCCATCGGAATAATACTGCTGCGCTTTTTGTCACTATTTAATGTCATTTCCATAAGCCTACTTCTTATAATATTTTTTTAATTGATGATATCCGGTAAACAAGACATCTCTTTTTATAGTTCTGTAGTCAAAAAGGCCTTCAAAATACACTATTTTACCCACCGATAAAACAGGCCTTGTTTCATCGATGTTAAAACATTAAAACAAAAAAGACAACGCTGTCATTTTAAGTTTTAACACTATTGCAGCAGAATTTTCCCTTTAAAAAGTAAAAAACGATAAATAATAGATCCTTAAACTTAAACCTTTATGAAAATATCTCGTTTATACATCCAAAATAACAGTAGCCATTGCACGAGCAACAGAGCAACAGCTGCGGCTAACTCATGCGCTGAAGCTGGAAAAGCATTAACCACGCCACCAAATACGCTTTGGGCAGTATACTTCCAATCAATCAAGCTAGATGACAAATAGATAATAATTGCATTACACCCAATGACTACAAATGGGAACGCTATTCTCTGCCATTTTAATACGTCAACGATGCCATAAAAAACAGCTAAAAGTATAATACTCCAACCCGTTGTTACCAGAACAAAAGAGCTCGTCCATAGGTCTTTATTCACTGGAATAGTCATATTCAATAGCCAACCACTTGCGAGTACTAGCGAGCCAACCAACAACATAGACGCGACTTTAAACCACTCGCCTTTTATGTGGTCTTTGACAATAAAGTGTCCAACAAAAACCCCTGCCATTGCATTTGCTATTGCCGGAATGGTTGACAATAAACCTTCAGGATCTAATGGTCTATTTTGGTATGTGATACCCGGTAAATAATGCGTATCGAAATAAGCGTTGATTGAGCCTTGAGGAGTAAACACTCCAGCAGTTCCACCGGGGAAAGGGACAAATAACTGAACGAATCCATAGCCTAAGAGTATGCCTAAAGTGACCAGTATCTGAGTTCTTAAGCTTGTATGCCAAACGAGCATCGCTGCAAAAAACCAAGCAAAAGCTATCCGGCCCAAGACACTTGCATACCTGACTTCATCAATAGCAGCAGGAGCACCAGCTCCCCAACCATGGTTATATAAAACGCCAAAAAACAGAAGTAATAAAAGCCGCTTAATTGAATGTATGTATAACGGCATCCTCTTCGCCATAGGCAGCTTATCTAAACGTTTAGGAGAGAGTCCGAGGGCAACACCAGACAGGAAGATAAAGAGAGGGAAAATAAGATCATAAAAGGTAAAACCATGCCACTGACTATGCTGCATCTGTGCATCAGCCCATTGCCATCCTTGCCAACTCGTCCATGCAAGCAGACCAGCAAAAAGCGCCTCCCCTCCTAGTATCCAAAACATATCGAAGCCCCTTAAGGCATCAAGCGACATTAACCTTCGTTTGGGGGTTTTAGCTTGAGTAGCTTCCATTAGTTCTTCCCTAATTTGTTATTATTATTTTTTTATTCGATTTTCTAAAACACAAAGCCTCAGCAGCATGACTGTTGAGGCTTAAATTTGAACCATCACTTAGGGTTAACCCTAAAAAACACGCTTACCACCTATATAGGTTTGATCTACATAGATATCATTATTTAATAAAGTAAAGTCAGCACGAGTGCCTAAGGTCAATTGTCCTTGTTGCTCAGCAAGCCCTAAAAACTGTGCAGGATAAAGCGAGCCCATGCGTATGGCCTCATCTAAATTGAGCCCTAACATATTGACAGTATTTCGAACTGCACCAGCCATATCCAACACACAGCCCGCAAGCTCACCGGTCACCGCATTTAACCTGTCACCTTGACGGATGACTTGAGTACCAAAAAGCTCAAAACTGGCTTCATCATCCAAGCCCACTGGTGGCATTGCATCTGTAACCAACATCACCTTGCCTTTTGGCTTCGCATAAATGGCAACCCTTGCTGCAGCACTATGCACATGATGACCATCAACAATAAGACCACACCAGGCATCACGACTCTCTATCGCTGCACCAACAACACCAGGCTCACGAGAACCAAACGCTGACATCGCATTAAACAGGTGAGTAAAACCTGTAGCTCCTGCGTCCAAAGCTGCTATAACCGTTTCATAGTCAGCATTTGAGTGGCCTAAGCAGACTTTTACATCGGCAGCGACTAAAGCTTTTATCACCTCCACTGAGACGTTTTCAGGCGCTAACGTCACAATCTTAGTCCCCAAATCATGACGACTAAACACTTCGAGTTCTGCATCAGAGATACGACGAATATGAGACTGTGGATGCACACCTTTTTTGGGAATTGAAAGGTGTGGACCTTCAAAATGCACGCCTAACACCCCTGCACTGCCTTTTGCTAATGAGGCAGCCACGGCATCAGCGGCTCTACGCATCACATAAATATTATCCGTGATCAGTGTTGGTAAAAAACCGGTAGTACCAAATTTGGCATGGGCAGAACCTATGGTCTCGATACATTCAACTGAAGTATCAGCGTTTAATAGAGCGCCACCGCCGCCGTTCACCTGAACATCAATAAAGCCTGGAACTAACGTGCTATCTAACGTTATCTCTTTAGCACCTTTAGAAGTATCGAAAGCGAGTATATGACCATCCTCAATTGTGATTGGATAGTTATGATGAAAATCTTTGCCATCGAAAACTTGTTTTGCAATATAAGTTTGTTTCATCAATTAGCTCTCAATTTATTCAGTAACGATTTCATACTCAATAACGCTTTATTAGTTCACTTTGCTACCAAACTGCTGGCGAGCAAAGTAGGTAGCGCCAAGTTCAGGTGGCGCTAGAGTCGGTGATAATTTCGCTATTACATCTTTCCCAAGCCAAGGTGCTAGAGGCTCAGCGAGACCGCCAATCATAGAAAAGCGCGGCGGGTTTATCTCAAACAACTTACGAGCAAGCTCACTAATATATGCAGCTCCCTCTTTCACTATGGCCTGTGCGACTTCATCCTGCTGATTAGCGCATTCAAGCACCATTCGAGCTAAGGTAGCGTAAACGCTCGAGCTTTTTCCGGCTAAGTGTTCAACAATCCCTAAGGCACTGTTGACTTTAAAGTGATTCATTAGCTGTTCTGTCAGTATGGTTTTTTCAGCAAAACCATCTAGATGTAGTAAAGACTGTTCAGCTGCCTTTAAGCCTAACCAAGCACCACTGCCTTTGTCTCCTAAAGCAAAGCCATGACCACCAAGGCTAATGTGTTCACCGTCGACATTCGCATAACCACAAGAACCGGTACCGGTAATAATGACAGCGCCTTCGCCACCCTTATGAGCACCGATACAAGCAGTATGTAGATCACTGGTGACATACATATCAGCAAAAGGATGTTCCCAATTAACTACATCTTGATAAAGCCTAGGGACATTCACCCCTGCCAAGCCAAGACCAGCGACTAAGCCCTTGCTGTCGCCTAAAGACATGCCTGCATCTTTTAATGCAAGTTCTGTAGACAATTGAATCGACTCAAATGTTTGAGATAGACCGTGAAGTGGATTTGCTCGTCCAGCGACACCGGTGCCAATTACACCATCTTCAGCTGAATAAATCGTTGCTCGACATTTGCTGCCGCCGCCATCAATACCTATAAACAACTGATTCTCCTTCGTCTGGTTCACTTTCATCACAGATCTCATTTACAGTTTTCCAAAACACGCACTATCAGAATGCTGTTCTGCTAACTGCCTTAAGTTAACTTCATGTTACAACAACAATGACAGCGTTGTCATTTACTTTTTTTATTCTTAAATATCCAGCACAGTATCCCAGATAACCTTAAGTTTAAAAGGGTCAGCGCGGCATGACTAAACCAAAGAGTAAAGTCACACCTGTTTAGCAATTGTTAATTAATGGTGAGAATTCGTCCTTTTCTAACACCATCAGCAGCCACAGCTCTTACTTCGACAAGCCCTTTTACAGGCACAGGAGATTCAAATGTGATCCACTGCCCACCAGCAACTCGGTACTGAATTTCAAGCCCTGGGTAGATTAAATTAGTATGGAGTTGACCATCATGAATATGTGCACCTACGGTAGGTACTCGGTACTCTATTCCTGCTTTATCGAGTTTAAGCAGTTCCTTCTGGCCTAAGGTATTCGCAATCACGCCCCACTGCTTAGCTTGCTCTGCTCGCATCTGTTCTGTAAAAAATGCGGTACTTTGATTATATACTGCACCAGAATATTGGTAAGGCACTTCCCAGCTCGCTTGATGCCATGCTTTTTCAGCCAAAATAAGCAACCTTGGAAAGGTCATATACTCAACTAACTCATCGCTTCTTAGGCTTTCACTCCAGATCTGTCCTTGTATTCCAGCAAAACGCGTATCGGCTTTCATTGGCCCACTGATGCGCTTTCCATTCTCACTCAGCTTTTCAGTATCATCAGCTTCAAAAGCTTGTCCTTGTATATCAGTCCATTGCTCAGCGTTTGCTGGAAGGTTATCTGGCATAAAACCATATAACTTGCGTTCATTACTATTACGACTCGCCCAGTAATAGCCATGTTCCTTTGGATCAGCTTCATAGGGGAAATCAAAATAGAGCACCCCTGGAATACCCAGTATTGCATCCCAGCCCAAGTTCGCTTGATCGTGCGCGCGTTTATAGCCGTCATGGGAGATAACGTCCCAGATATTCGATTGAGACTTCTGCGGCATCATTGAAGGTCGAGTGTGGCTCATACCATCACTCCAACCTGCTGGTTCTATGCCTTTATCACTGAGAATATTGGAGACTCGCTCAACAAAATATGCGCCAAATTCATCGAATGACGTTACGCCTTGTACATTGTTAGCCATAAACGCTTTACACTGAGGTGACTCAAGCCAGGCACCAGCAGTTTCATCTGCACCTATATGGTAAATAGTTAAAGGCTGGCCCGCTTGTTCATGTAACTTTGCTATCTCATCAACCACCTTGTCGACGAAGTGGAAAGTAGACTCCATACATACGTTTAAGGTGTTATCGTCATAGTATTGAATCGATGAATACTCAGTTTTATCTTCAAGATCGATCAACATATACTCATTAGCTGCCGCTTCGTCACCTGCAGCCATGAAGCTGTTATATCGTGCCTCCATCGACTTAATTGCAGCCCTTGAGTGACCCGGCATATCCATAGATGGGATCACTTGGATCTGCCTTGCGGAGGCATATTTCAATATCTCAATATAATCGGCTTTAGTGTAGTAACCACTCACACTTGTCTCAGCAAACGGGCCACTGCCAAGCTGAGGCAGCAGACAAGTGGTTTCACTGAGGTCGTGACAACGCTTACTGCCAATATCGGTCAGCTCAGGTAATCCATCGATCTCTAAACGCCAGCCCTCATCATCAGCCATATGCAGATGAAGCTTATTCAGCTTATACGCGGCCATCTGATCGAGCATATCCAGCACTAACTGCTTACTGTGGAAGTTACGTGAGACATCAATATGCATACCGCGAAAATCATACCTTGGCGCATCTTCTATTCGCATGGTGTTGATGGAAAGCGCTTTGGTGTCTATCAAGCTAGCCAGTGAAGATAAACCATAAGAGAATCCCGCATCATCACCAGCAGCCAGCTTGATACCTTGTTTTGTTATTTCTAGTTTATAAGCCCCGGCATGAGTTGAGTCGCTAAGAGAGCTAAGAGCAACGGGTAACCCATTATCAGTTTCTGGTACGCCAATACGCGCTAATCGATAAAGAGCTGCAGCGATTGGCTCTTTCTTCTGACCGTTAAGTTCAAGTTTTACGCCTGGGTGCAGAGACACAGGTTTATTATCTGACGTTATCTCAACCTTAAGTGGTGTAGGTATGATGCTATTCGTTGCTGCGCCAGCCTGAAAGTCAATGCCCTGATTAGCTTGAAAAAGTACCTCAGGTGTCGCCCATTTAATTAAGTCTGTGTCGCTGCGTTTGTATTGTGTATCTGCATCGGTATATGCCACAGCGTAAGGCCTAATCTCAATGCCGGTCTCAGGGTCATGAGTCACCACAGTACTCTTAATTAACGCTGGGGTTAATTCACCAGACACGAGGTAATAGTTTGGCATCGCATCAATTTCAGATAACTGCCAAAGATCGCCACGGAAATCTATCGTTTGGGTTTGCCCTCTCTTGAAGCCTTTAAAGGAGGCCGTTGGCGTTATCTTATGCAGATCACCCTTTACGTGCGTTATATTGAAATCATCAGACTGAACCTCTTTTACTGGTCTCATCTGACTGTAATAGATTGCCCAATCGGCATTTATTACATCGACACTCGACGTGAGATCTATTTGAGCACTAAAACAGCGCCCATCTACACCTTCGGTAGGGCAACCATCTGGAAAATTGGTTACAAGACGGTATTTCACATCAAGGGTATCACCCAGCTGATTCAACGCCGTTTGAGTCATCGTCGGTGAAACATCAGCGCTAGCTTGCGTGACTGAGCTCTTATCTTCCATGACACTATTATCAGAGCAGCCACTTGTCGCTAATACAACAGTGATGGCGGCAGTCAGTAATTTAAGCTTCATTGTATGCCTCTATTATTATCATTATTCATGTGGTGTTCTCATCCCTGTAAACGGAACGAACCAACCAACGTTCTTAATCTTTCCCCTTGGTGAAATAAACGCTCACTCGACTCTGCGAGTTGCTCACTATCAAGAGAAGCGGAACCGGAGACTGTAGCGAGATCATTTAGATTCTTTGATATGTCATTGGTGACATAAGTTTGCTCTCCGGCGGCTTGTGCAACCTCCAGGTTCATATTGCTGATATTAGAGACTAGAATAGTCACGTTACTGAGTATTAGTTTAATCTCTTCAGAGTGACTAACCGCTTCTGCAGATAGAGTTTGACTGGTTTGCATTACAGCTACCGTCTCATCAACCCCAGTTTGAACCTGCTGGATCATCTTTTGGATTTCACCAGTCGCTTGCTGTGTTCTGCTTGCTAATGTGCGCACCTCATCGGCCACAACAGCAAACCCTCGTCCTTGTTCCCCCGCACGCGCAGCTTCAATGGCGGCATTCAAGGCTAACAAGTTTGTCTGTTCGGCAATGGCATTAATCACCACTACCACCTCATCAATTCTTTGGGTCTCTTGTTGAAGCTCCTGCACAGCTAATACAGATCGAGACAGCTCATCGGCTAACCTCTTCGTCACCTCCAAGCCTAAATCAAACTGCTGCTGACTGTTATCAACCTCTTTATCTGCTAAACCCGTTGCCTCTGCCGTTGAACTGGCATTGATAGCCACTTCATTAGCGCTGCTATTAAGCTGAGTTATCGCGGCAACTGCCGCTTCAGTCTCTTTTAACTGTGATTGCACTCTTTGATTATTACTTTTAGATAAACCGCCTAAAGCCGAGGCATCTTGAAGGATCAGTTCAGATGTTTCATTTACCTTAGTGATAGTGCAATGTATTTTGGCCACGAAGCCATTAAAGGCAGTAGCAAGTTGGCCTATTTCATCCTTGCTCTCTACAGGCAATTTATGACTTAAATCACCATCTCCAGAAGCTATCTCCTCCATAACCGCTGATACGTGAACTAAAGGAGTGATCACTAAGCGTTTTAGGATAATAAAAATAAATAACTGACTTAGAAGCAAAATAACAAGCGCTTGAAGTAAATAGCTCAGCTTGAGCTGGTTAAGCGCTAAGGTGATAGGCGTTGATGAAAAACTGACAAACAACTCCCCAGTTGATTTACCATTGGTTGAGAACTCTACCTTCTTGAATGCTATCGATTCTGCGTCCACAGGGAATGATTGCTTATTGCTGCCAAGTACCTTACCTCTATGATCTTTGATTGATATTTCATATATTTTTTCAGAAGCCAGCATGACAGATAGCACAGCATCTATCTGTTCAAAATCATAATTAAACACAGGCTGAGATAGAGTTACTTCAAGGCTTGCCAAAGTATTGCTTTTGTATTCACTAAAATCAGTCTCTAATCGTTCTGCCTCCATCATATAAGCGATTGAAAACAAAACGCTAACAACGATAAACAAAGCACCTGCTAGCCCAACCTGTACTTTAATGGATAAGCTATTCATCGTACATCTCCTTCCATATTAAACAGATCCAGCCATAACTCATCGCGTCCTATCGGTGTAAGAGAGCTCAGCTGTGGCGTCTGTAATCGAATAATTTTCCGTTTGGTGAATTGCGCTTTACGATACAGTTCGTCGATGTTCAGCTGATCATTGAACATCTCATCGAAACTGCCATCTGCCAGCATGCTCTCTAATCCCTGACTCAGATCTTTTGCCAAACCGGGCTTTTCTGGTGAGATGAAAAAATACGCAGGTGAGCGATATTGCAGTAAAATAGCGGTGTCGACTTTCAAGCTTGGATCTGGGTTTTTACCAAGCTCACCCCAAATCTCTTGCGCACCTAAAGCTAAATAATCAAAACGCCCTCCCTCTAACATCGGGTATAAGTTTTTATATTTATAACTTGTTATTAGAGGCAAGCCGTTCTCTTCAATAATACGAGCATCAGGCCAGTAACGATTCTGACCTGCTGAGAAGCGTATAAAATCTTGTTTATCTTTCACATTAGAAAACTGCTGCTGGTCTTCACTTCTAATAATCAACAAACGATTCCCCAGCAGACCTTTAAATATCGGGATCCTGACGGGAATGACAACCTCTTCAAGTTGCTGCGATGTCATACTCCAAAATATATCAATGCTCCCAGCTAAGGCTTCTTCAACTTTACGCTTTTGATTCATTTCACTCTTTAATAGTGAGATATCGTAGCTGGTATCAGAGCGAGACAGAGCCTCTTTGAGCAGATTAAGCTGCCAACTTTGTGGGATTGTCGTGGTTAACTTTTCGCTATTCGCATTAGCGATAAAGCAGAAAGTAGATAAGAGATAGAGGATGAAAAACTTAATTCGAGATTGTAGCATTGAGTGTTGGTCCTCTTTATACGTCTGTGCCAGACAAGAGTGTTAATTAGTTTTTTACTATGATTCAACGTTCAAACCTACCGTCGATATAATCAAGTCAGTCAAGAGAAAAAGCCGCTAAGTGTTACATTCAAAATAAAGAAGATAACACTTAGCTAAGTTTAGTTTCTGGGGAGAGACTAGAGAAAATATCAAACACAAACCTATGCCGAATACCGCTGGCAGGGGCTTGCCAAAACATGAATAGGAGACCTCTTCCTTCATCATGCAGACCTTACAACAGACTGTCACACAAGCAGATGACAACGCTGTCATTCACAAACATACACAAGAGCAAACATAATATCTACATTTTTTTGACATTTGGTTAAGAGTTTTTTTAGTCGAATCTGAGAAGGTATTTGTCACTCTAAGGAAAATAACAATGTGCGAATCAATCACACACACCAAAATATGACAACGCTGTCAAAAATTGATAACATCCCAAATAGCATTAGTGTGATAAATAGACACCTGCAAAAAAATATAACAAAGTGGATTTAAACAGAATCGACACAAAACAGCAGAGCAGTTCTAAGGTAGTACTCACCTTTTTATGCTTAATAACTAATAATAAATAGAGGCAACGATAAAATGACAAATATCTCTCCATTGAACTCAACAAAACATCTTAATACCTCTATCAAAGAGTCTAGGGACTACAGTCGATTTGCATCACAAAGTTTGATCCCTATCGTTGTGCAAGAATTTTCTGTCTTGGCTACCGAGTTTCCTATTGTCTTCGTAAAAAATGCTGAAACGGGTCAATTCACACCTATCGCCATGATGGGAATTAAGAATAATTTCAATCTATATTGCCAAACGGAAAATTGGGAAAGCTCTGTAACACCAATAGGTTTTAGCAAGGCACCATTATCTTTAATGCAAACATCACAAAACAGCGATGAGGTGATGGTTTTCATCGATGAGGATAGCGAGCTTGTTTCAAGTGAAGAAGGGGAAAAACTGTTCGACAAATCTGGTGAACAAACAGAATACCTAAAAAAACGTTCAAGTGATCTACTGGATCTGGCGAGTTTTACCCAGCAAACAGCAGGCATCACTAAGTATTTTGCAGATTTAAGCCTGTTGACCCCTAAACAACTGACTGTAACGCTCAACAGTGACACCCCACAAGTCAATATTGATGGGGTGTACATCATTGATGAAAAAGTGTTAAACGAGCTAAAAGATGAGGAGTTTCTGACGATAAAAAACAAAGGGTTACTACCACTCATTTACGCTCACTTAACCTCACTACATCAGATTGCTAGGTTGATCACTAAGCAGAATGAGTTAGATAAAGCCAAGTCTAAATAATTGGTTCAATCATACTTTCTCTCTTTTGGCCGGTACATACCGGCCATATAGAGAGCCATTTTATTAGCCACGATTCATCGCAGCCTTTAATCCCAATAACCATTCTTTATGATTTAACAACTCATCAGCCGCTTTCTTGACTAAATTGTCATTGCTTTGAAATAGCATGTTGCAGTGTTCAATCTCTTTAGCAGAAATGGAAAGCGGTTGAGTTTTGAAGTCCATTCCATACAAAACATATAGAAAATTTTTGTCATCAAACAGATCAAATCGACTGAAGAAATCTGACTGTGTAGGTGTACTCACTCTAAACTTAGCAATACGCTCCTTTAGTTCATCAGAAAAGCTCTCCTCTTTCTGGTTATCTAACCAGAATTGAGAATCCTTCCTATCTGAAATACAATAATGGAGCTTAATAAAATCAACCACTCTTTCCCACACATAAGTCACCACCTTATTATAATAGGGAACAAGAGGCTTTATATCAGAAGAGTTACGCGGAAAATTACGTGCTAAAAGCTCTGCAGAAAAATCTGTGACAAGAATAGATGTCGCCTCTAAAGGCTCGACAAAGCCTTGAGCGAGTCCCAAGGCTACACAGTTTTGACTCCAAAAAGCCTCTCTATAACCGATCGCCATCGGTAACTTCCTTGGCGCAATAGTTTCTTGATCAACACCTAAATAGTCAGCGTAGTCACTTAACGCCTCTTCATCAGTCATATGCCGACTAGAGTAGACAAAACCAGTCCCCCTTCGAGTTGTGAGCGGTATATCCCAAATCCAACCAGCGCTGTGGGCTGTTGCTGTTGTATAAGGAGGAATATCATCGTTATCATTAAGAGGCATTTGCTGCACAAGAACGGTATCGGTAAGTAGTTCATCAGCCTTACTGATAAAAGGTACGTTAAGTTCCTTATCAATTAAAACAGATGAAAAACCGCTACAATCAACGTAAAAATCGAATGCTAACGCTGTATCATCAGTTGTTTTTAAATGAGTAATATTGCCGTTTTCAGCTTTTTCCGCTCCAATAACTGTCGCAAATTGATGGGTAACATTGAATCGTTTTTGAGCATTTTCAGCTAATAGTTGAGCAAACTTTAGCGCATTAAAGTGATATGCGTATTTTAGTGCCCCTTCATATTCACCAGAGTTTTTCTTCTTTGGAGATAACCCTAGTTCACATATTCTCGCCTGAATACCAACATCATCAAATGGCCGCGTACCACCATGGGCAACCCAATATGGGCTAACATCCACCCCACTAGGATACGGGACATCAAAAGGATGATAATAAAAATTATCACCACGGGAATCGCAATCCAACCAATTAACGAACTTTATTCCTTGCTTAAAAGTCGTATCGCAGGAGCCAAGTAATTCAGCTTCGGAAATGCCAAACCGTTTAAGCGATTTCATCAAATAGGGTACAGTTCCTTCACCCACTCCTATAGTCGGTACATCTTTAGACTCTATTACGGTGATTTCAACATCTGATTCAGCACTCAATTCCGCCCCTAAATGGTTGGCAGCTAACCAGCCTGCTGTACCAGCACCGACAATGGCAATTCGTTTAATTTTCATAAATGACTCCTAAAAAAAAACCCAGTCGAAACTGGGTTTTTTATTTTATCAAATAGAATTAAAAGCGGAAACTTGCACCTAACTTATAAGTAGTTTCACCTTTAAAGGACCAAGTAGGGAAGTCATCCTGAAGTGCAGGCTTAACATCAGTACCAGCATCAGCTGCACCGTACTGAACATCGTCTTCAGCAGTTAGGTTAACAACTTCAAGTTGTAGACCTATATTTTCGGTAATATTCCAACCTAAGGTGACGTCAAGAGTACCGAAGTCATCATGCATACGGTTACCATAGTACTTACCATATTCACGTACCATGTACTCTGAACGCCAGTTGTAAGCAGCACGAGCTGAGAAATCGTCATTTTCCCAGAAACCAACTAGGTTGGCAGTGTGTTCAGATGACTCTGTAAATACACCTATGTTATCTGTGTATACTTCAGCAGGAGCAGCTCCATTCGCAAAAGTATAGTTAGCATTAAGACCGAAACCATTATCCCATGCGTGGATTAATTGAAGCTCGATACCATCAATCTGTCCATCACTCGCATTTTCAAAATTGTTTACAGTCCAATCATCAGCAGGCTCTTCTAGATCATTGTTAACAACACCAATCTGTTGATTATACTTCGTCGTTGCAACAATAAAATCACTGATATCTTTTGTGAAGTAAGTAGCTGAAACTAGATTGCCATCGCCATAATAATACTCAAGGCTAATATCAACCTGCGAAGACTTCATTGGCTTTAGACCTGGATTACCATAAGTAATCTCTTCATTTCCACGACGGTCATCAGGGTATCCAGAAACACTTGATAAGAACAAGTTGTCGTAGTTAGGACGTGTTATAGCTTGAGCTGCAGCAAAACGAGCAATCACATCTTGTGTCACATTATAAGAGATATTAAAACTCGGTAAAATATCACTATAACTATCGTTTTCACTGTGAATCTCTTCACTCCAACCTGCATTGACACCTAGTTTATCAGCAGGAGAGTTATCAATTACATGACCACTAGATGTGACATCAGTATTGATATATCGCACACCAAAGTTACCGCGGAAGTCATCACCTTCGAATGTGAACATGCCGTATATAGATAAATTATCTTCTTCGATTAAACCATAGGCAGCACGGTTATAAACAAACTCATCAACAAGAGAAACTGTTGAATCGATCATCGCATCTATGTTTGCCTTAGGGATAGTCCATCCATCATAGCCTAGCTTCATTGTACCGCTATAAAGATCAGACGTATTGAACGAGTTAGCTTTAGTTGGGTCGTAAACTGCTTTGTTTTCAGACTTTTCAAATTCATGCTGAGTATAACGAATGCCGGTCTCAAACTTGGTTAAAATTCCCATGTCGATATCAAAATCAACATCAAACTGTGCGTAGTTTTCTTCGTCACGGTTAGGTCCTTGTACACCAGTCCATTGAGAAGTTCCTACTGTTGTGTCGAGTTGATCTTGGGTGAAGCTCATATCACGACCATTGATGTCGATTTGCTTACCTGTGGCATCAACGGTTCCAGCCCACTTTACTTGACCAAACTTATCGCCCCACCAACCATAACCGAAGTTTGCACTCATCTCAGTGCCACCTTCCGCTTTAGTGTTACCCACAACAGCAGATAAGCTATAACCATCACCTTCATATGAACCATTTAGCTCGAAGGTATTAGATGTCATTTCACCTTTACGTGCCCAGTTCTGGTAGAACACATCTGTTGGAGCACTTTCAGGTGTAACACTCAAGACACACACACCTGCAGCATTAAATTTCTGACAATTAGAATCGCCAGCTCCCCAGTTAGTATCTGTTTCAATGTACATATTGGCACCGATACTATCCGCGCCTAACTTCATCGACAGAATGTGTGCACCAAACTCTAGATCATCTGTCGGCCTAAATTGAATAGTAGCATCAACCGCTGTGCGTTCTTGTTCTTGAAGGAAACTTGAAGGCTGAACAGAAGAGCGCCCGCCCCAATCTAAATCAGCCTCAGTACCTGTTCGAAGGTACTCACGATCAACATATGAACCAGCAAGTAGAATACCGAATGTTTCTGACTCATTCTTCCAACTATACAGTCCAGATAACTCAGGAGCCCACTCCTCGTTAACAGTTCCATATTCGCCTTTTACAGAACCAAATACTGAATTTGCTTCCATATCAAGTGGCTTACGAGTTTTAACAATAACAGTACCACCAATACCACCTTCTACAAGGTTAGCTTGGCTTGACTTATATACTTCCATTCCACCAATCAATTCAGAAGGCAGCATGGAGTAGTTGAAAGAGCGATCAACGTTCATCTGATCATACCAACCAGTTGAAGCTACATTTTGACCATTCAAGGTGGTCAACGTCATTAGTGGATCTGTACCACGAATAGATACAGAACTACCTTGACCAAAGGTACGGCCGACACTCACACCAGGTATACGACCTAGCGCTTGTCCTACATCTGAATCAGGGAATTTACCAATATCTTCGGCTGTAACTGCATCAACAACGGCATTAGAAAATCGCTTTTCATTAATATTGGCTTTATTAGAAGCGCGCAAACCACGAACTTCAATTTTTTCAATGTTGTCATCATTTGCTGTTGGTGTAGTGTCTGCTTCAGCTGCGATTGCAGACATGGAGACTGCTGTTCCCAGCATTAAAGCGATGTTTGTCGCTAATATACTTTTCTTAAAATTAGATGTTCGCATCTCGTTTCCCTTCCATAACCATATTTCTGTCTCTTATACACATCTGACGCTGCCGACGAAGAGGATAGTG
>OJDH01000432.1_pt1 | contig 16197 bp, 10 predicted proteins | sample 1592761 | NCBI WGS metagenome assembly OJDH01 (sample SAMN05416855, study PRJEB24817) | seawater metagenome | isolation source: Sea water | place: Canada:Atlantic | collected 2013-11
TCAGGACCGCTAAACTCTCGCTGAGCGATCAAATCTTTATACTGATTGGTATTACTACTCCTCATCATCGCGACAACACTCCTTGGCAGTGTTGTCGTCAAATGTGATCTTGATCATTCATTTATAGCTGTTAATATAACTTAAAGTAATTACTTATTCCCTTAAAATATATAAGGGCTAATGATAATAATATGAGTCCCCTATGAGCCAAACAGCTAACTTAAGTCAGATATATCTTGATGCGAACGCCACCACACCTGTACTTCCGCAGGCTGCCCAAGCAGCTATGGATGCCATGCAAGATCTCTTCGGCAATCCAAGCAGTAGTCATATTACCGGCCTTAAAGCAAAAAACTTAATGGAGCAGACTCGTCAGCGTGCGAAGACATTATTAGGCACAGGTAGTGGCAAACTCATCTTCACCAGTGGCGCTACAGAGGGGATTCAAACCGGGATTATATCGGGTCTTATTAAGGCGAAAACGCAGCTTCAAGCAGGTAAAAAATACACTCTCTTATACGGGGCAACTGAACATAAAGCCGTACCAAACTCGCTGGCCCATTGGAATGAGATCTTAGGGATCCACGCTGAGATCAAGGCCATTCCAGTCGATCATACTGGTGAATTGGATCTCGAGTTTATCAAAAATGAGGTGGGTAACGCCTTAATGATATGCACCATGGCCGTTAATAATGAAACCGGTGTGTATCAAGATCTACAACAGCTTGAGCACTGTATACGCGAGCAGAACAAAGAGGTTTTTTGGTTAGTTGACTGCGTACAAGCTCTGGGTAAGCGCCCAATGAACTTAGCCACAACCAGCATAGACTACGCCCCATTTAGCGGCCATAAGCTCTATGCCCCGAAGGGAATTGGCTTTATTTACATACGTGATAGTGCACCATTTACCCCCTTTATTGCGGGTGGCGGACAAGAGAGCGGACTGCGTTCGGGCACTGAGAACCTCCCCGGTTTAGCAGCGCTGAATGTGATATTTGAGATGCTGCTCGACAAAAATAACAGCAGCTTTTACGATGTAGACACCCTCACAGATTACCGTCGTCAATTGAGCCATAGTCTGTCACAAGCATTTCCCGATATCGTATTTAATCACAAGTTTAAAAATAGTGTCCCCACCACACTCAACTTCGCCGTCCCAGGCTTTAGCAGCAAAGAGTTGATGGATCTGTTTGATGCGGCTAATATCCGTGTTAGCTCAGGTTCCGCCTGCAGCTCTAAGGTGACACGAAGCTTTGTACTCGATGCCATGGGTCTGCCCGCATGGCAAAGTGAATCCGCGATTCGCCTCTCATTTGGACCTGCGATGACCCAAGCTGAAATTGATACAGCTTGCTTGAGGATCCGCTCAGCAGCAAAGGCATTGACCAATAGCTGCCTAATGTTAGATGACTCTCAAGTTCTGCAAGATAGAGCTCCTTTAGATGGATTAGTTCAATTGAGATCCGGTTCTAGCTGCACTTGGATATATGCCGATCTAAAGAGCAAGCAAGCCCTAGTCATTGATCCTCTTCCTGAGCTTGAGAAGCGTATCGATACTTTGCTCCAATGCCAACAGCTCACCCCTATTGCGATTTTAGATACCCATGGCCATGCCGATCATGTTTCTGGGCGTGTCGGATTAGCACAAAAATACCTCGCGACTCAGAAAACAGATGAGTTAGGATGGCCTACTGAAACAGATATTCTGACCCTCGCCGATGAAACATATCATTCACTGGCACTCGGGGAACTGACCTTAATAAAGCTCCCTACTCCGGGACATACCGATGACAGTATCAGCTTATTGCTGACCTCAGACCCCCACAAACTCACCACCCATACACGCTATGCTTTCTGTGGCGATACGGTTCTAATGGGCACACTGGGAAGAACTAATTTCGCCACCAGCAGCGCTTTTTTGATGTACCACAGCCTGAAACAGATAAACCGCCTCATAGGACAGCAGACACTAATATGCGCCAGTCACGACTACAATAATGAATTTACCACCAGCTTGTCCGCCGAAGTGATACGTAATCCTCTGTTACAAGCCGTACTATCTGGTGTGCTCAGCGAATCACAATTTGCAGCGAGAAAAGCCGATTTAGACGCGAACTTGAATGATGAAGTGGGCAGTGAAATCCTATGCGGCGCCTATAACACCGACGGTGATAAAGCCCAAATTAAGGAATATAACAGCGCAGGTCTCAAGCTGCGGCTGTCGACATCTACAAACGTGAAAATTCTCGATATTCGCGAACCTCATGAGTATGCCCTGCAACATAATTTAGACACCACCAGCGAGCCAAGTGATATCGATAATGTCCTCAATACTGGGATGAATATTCCGATGACACGCTTAGTGCAGTTTATTCAAGAGCATCAGAGTGATAAAGAATCTGAATGGGTACTTGTTTGCCGAAGTGGCAGCCGCTCTATGGTTGCAGCCCAAGCGATGCACCGCCTTGGATTTGCCAACGTGGCTCACCTCAAAGGCGGCTATGCATTAAGCAGTTAATACAAACAGCCTCATGTGATTAAAAGACAAGCCTAGGGCTTGTCTTTTTCATGTTTGGAAGGTGGATTACTGCGCATGCTTTAGTCTGATGCTTTTTCTAAAACCGCTTGGTGTGCTGCCTTTAATTGAGAGGAACTGACGGTTAAAATTTGAGATATTATTGAAGCCACATTGATCGCTGATAACTGAAATAGGATGGTTAGAGTTAATGAGTAACTTACAGGCTTTGCCTATTCTTAGTTGATTAATAAATACTGTCAACGTGCGTTCAGTACGTTTCTTAAAGAAACGGTGAAAATGGTTGGTGCTCATATGCGCAATAGCCGCTAACTCATCGGCATAAAGTGATCGGTCAAAATTGCCATAGATGAACTCAATCACCCTATCTAGCTTGTCTACCCCAGAGTCCGTTTTATCACTATAAGTAAAAAAGCGACTAGATAGCAGAATAGACTGTTGATCTTGAAGCATGACATTCAGCAAGTTCATCAACAAAATATAGCGACTAAAAGGATCGGCGATCTCCATCTGCACAAACAGATCAATAGCTTTTTTCGTGCACTCTGAACTGTAAAGGATCCCCCTTGAAGATCGCTGTAACATCTCTTCTACCCCCTGCATCTCCGGATGTTCAGCAACCAATTCATCGAGCCAGGCTTTTGGGATCTGAGCAACATAGACCACTTGCGACGATTCATCTTCATTGATAGCAGAATGCCAAGTGTGGGGCATATACGGGCCGACAAAGACCAGATCAGGCTTAGAATACTCCTCAATATGATCGCCAATATACCTCAGTCCTTTGCTATTTAAAGTCAAACAGATTTCGTATTCAGGATGGTAATGCCAACTAAAATCTATGTTTGGCCGTTGGTACTTAACAAAGCGCCATGAGCTGTTACTCGAGGGGATCACTTTCTCGCACATAGGTTTCATTTAAATAAGTCCGTTTATTTATTACTGCGAAATTCCATTAGAGTCTATCTGGCTTATGATCAAAGTGTATTAGACCTATTTCTCATATATCCTTTTGATATATTTATATACATTTAACGCTTATAAAACAAAGATTAACTTACTTCATTAAAATACTTTTCAGCCACCGTTTTACTATAAAACTGAGCCTGTTCAATCAAGTTTGAATCTAACATTTGATGCACCATAACAAGTGTGTCATCTCGATAATCCATGCCTGCTAATAGGGCATACCAAGATGGCCTGAAATACGCCATGTCTCTCTCATTACAATGCAGAAACTCATCAAAATCTTCGCCACTTTTCCATTTAGCTAACAGAGCAGACAAACGCAATGAGATACTTTCCTCCGAGGTTGCCTTGCGCCAGTAATCACTATCTCGTCGCTTACTCGTGACATAATGACCATGAACATACTCTTTCACCCCTAACATTAATCGAGTCATTTCAGTGTTGAACTTATCTCTGCACTGCTCGTTTGGCGTTTCTACCTCCATTAACAGTTGAATGAAATACTCAATGCTCCACTGGGTAATCATCAAGGCCGTCGCCTCTAACGGTTCGATAAATCCGTGTGACAAGCCAATTGCCACCACATTTCGGCTCCAAGGCTTACTGCGCATGCCAACCTTCATGTTAATGTGTCTGAAATTGACGGTGCTAGCATCAAGATTCAGTTCTGCTGCTAACTCGTCCTCAGCTTGTTCTTTAGAGAGATATTGACTGCTGTAGACATAGCCATTACCGGTACGTGAAGTTAATGGGATCCTCCACATCCACCCAGCTGACATCGCTTTAGACTGCGTGTAAGTCGCCAGTTTTTCTCTCGTCTCTCTTGGTGTGCTCACCGTCACTGCCGCATCGTTAAGTAACTCATCACCAAATGGCTCAAAAGGAACCTGCAATGTCTTACCGATCAACAGCGCATTAAAACCACTGGCATCGATAAAATGGTCTCCCTGAATCTCACTGCCATCATCTAATACTAAAGAGATGACATCGCCGCCATCATCCTGATTAACATCAATCACATCCGCACTAATATGCTTAACCCCACGAGAGCAGGATAGATCACTGAGCACTCCAGCAAGCTTTGCTGCATCAAAATGATAGCCATACTCGGCCTGAGCTGGCAGTGTTTTATCAGCTATTGGAGATAGATGCTGTTGGGCTAAATGGCCTGAAATAAAGAAATTATCGCCATTAATATGTGGCCCAATGCCACGTCTACGCGCACTGGCACAATTAAAGAAGACCTCAGCCGGTTTAACGTCTAAAGAGAAATAGAAAGGATGAAAATAGCGGTTTTTATCCCCGTTCCAATTATCGAAGTAGATACCATTCTTATAACTGGCATCGCATCTCGACATCCAGTCAGACTCCTGAAAACCCAGCGAGTGCATAAAGTGTTTAAGGTATGGCGTTGAACCTTCACCAACTCCTATGGTGCCAATCCGACTAGATTCAATCAATCTGATTTCAAACTGATCCACACTTAGCTTGTTACTCAATGCTGCAGCCGCCATCCAGCCAGAAGTACCACCACCCACGATGACGATTCGGTTAATTTTTTTCATCCAATCCCCTTAACGAATAAAAGGAAAGCCTGTAAACAGACTTTCCTTTTTTAATACGACAAAATCTTAGAACTGATAGCTTGCGCTCAAGTAGTAACGTGAACCGAACTCAATGGTGTTTTGAGTCAAATCAAATTCGGTATCTTGTGACTGAATAACCTCATTGGTCAGGTTAACCCCTTCAAGGGTCAAGTTAAGGTTCTCCATCGCATGCCAAGTAATAGACGCATCCCATTGACTATAAGCATCGTTCAACACTGCTTGAGTGGCACCAACACCAACCCACTCAGTACGCCAGTTATAAGCAATACGTGTGGTGATATAGTCATTCTCAAAGAAAACTGAGCCATTGAAAGAGCTCTCTGATACACCAGGAACCATCTCTTTTTCACCATCTGGACGAGTAGTTTCACTGTCGACATAGGTGTAGTTACTCAAGACGCCAAATCCTGAATCCCAACTGTGCTGTAGTTGAAACTCAATACCCTGTACAGATCCGGTGCCGCCATTGCGAGGACGAGTAACTCGACACTCACTCCAATCCGCCTCTGTTGGACCACATTTCTCAACAAATTCGACGCTTTCTGTATTAAAGACAACGTTGTCAATTTCTTTAACAAAAATAGCAGAAGAGAGCAGAGAAGAAGACGAGAAGTACCATTCGATACCTAAGTCTGCTTGGTTAGACTTGTAAGGTTGTAGATCTGGATTACCACCGTTTGCGCTGCCTATATTAGCCGCAATATTCAAACCTGGCTTTAAATCACTGTAGTTGTTACGCGCCATCACTTGAGATGCCGCACCACGTACAATTAGATCATCCGTCAGGTTATACGCAATGTTCAGACTCGGCAGCCAGTTATCGTAATCGATGCTTTCTTCGAATACCTTACCATCAGCAAAGCCTGTCGACTTTTGCTCAGTAGTCACATAACGAACACCAAAGTTACCGCGGTAATCGTCACCAGAGAAATCTACCTGTGCATACAGAGCTAACATTTTCTCATCGACAGAAAAAGTATTCCCTTGGTTTACGACCTCTTCAAGCTCGCCATTTTGATACTTTTCACTAATAAAATCCCACCACTTATTTTCATCTAAATAAGCATATGAGTTAAGTGTGTTACCAGGAGATTGAGAGTGTAAATCATTAAGCACGCCGCCAGTCCAGTTAGACAGATTGCCGTCAGGCACAAAGCCTAAGATCTCACTTGGGTTACGGTTGTAAGCTTGACGAGAAAAATCACTGGAATTGTATTTAATGCCTGAAGCAATATTGTCGATATAGTCGTTATCTAACTCAAAAACAGCATCAAACTGAGCATAAGCAATATCATGCTCCTGAACTGAAGTTTCATAGTTAGCTTCTTGAGCATGCTTAAACTGCGATGCATCGGTCGCATCCAGTGATGTCAGCTCAACTTGATATGGACCTGTTGCATCATAGCTAAAGCCACCATCAACACTGCCTTGTCCACCAGGAAACGCTGGATCACCAATCTTCCCGCCTTCATCTGTGGCTGGGATCCACCATGACGAGGAACCGCCTTGTGTTCCGCCTTCTGAAGTAGACTGACCCACCACACCACTTAAGGTATAACTGTCACCCGTGTATTTACCCGTTAGGTTTAATACATCGGCTTTCATGTTTACCGCATGACGCACTACAGGGTTATAGATAATAGAAGCGTAAGCAGGTTGAATGGTGGCTGATTCAGTACCACCCTGAGCATTATTGACCACATTTGTCGCTTCAGATCCACGCGCACTGACGGTCAAAAAGTTATGGTTTACATGGGGGTTATCGAATTCGAAGTTGAAATAATCAAGTGTCAACTCAAGGTTGTCTGTAGGCATAAACTGCAGTGTAACTTGAGCACTGGTTCTCTCACGCTCAGCTCTAAATGCCTGTGAACCTATGCCCCAAGCCCCCACTGCCGCGTCTTCACCTGTCGCTTCATTCTCGGCAAAGTAGGGGTAATATCCACTGAGAGATTCCAGCACCTGACGACCACTGGTTAGCTTTTCAAGAGAATATGCCGCTAAGATACCAAAGCGTTCATCTTCATCTTTCCAGCTTCCTAGAAAAGCGCCACCTGGATCATTTTCTTCATACAGTGAACTGCGTGCCACCTCTGCCGATATCATAAAAGTATTGGCGTCTAAATCCAGAGGCTTACGGGTCTGTAGATTAACCGTACCACCTAAAGCCCCCTCTTCGATGCTCGCTTCAGGTGTTTTGTATACTTCTACCGATGAGATCTGTTCTGCACCCAATAGCTCCATATTGAAAGTACGAGTTGCAGGACCTAAATCGTACCAAGACGTATTTGCTACCGACTGACCATTAAGCAAAATACGCGACTGCTCAGGTGCGGTACCGCGGATCGTCACACCACTCACTTCACCGTATTGTCTGTCAACGGTGACACCTGAGATACGTTGCAGCGCGTCACCGACATTTTTATCGGGGAACTTACCAATATCTTCAGCCGTAATAGCATCAACAATAGAGTTGGCAAAACGCTTAGTATTAAGGGATTGCTCTAAAGAACGACGCATACCTTTAACTTCAATAACTTCAATGTTATCCGTCGCCTGTGACTCTTCAGCCAATACAGGGTTAGATGCCCCCATCAGGACACCTGCGACACAAAGTGCCAAGCTCGAACGTTTGAATTGTTGTAAATTATTATTAACTTTCATGGTTAGTCCTATGTTCCCTTTAGATCTAATGTTAAAAACCATTACTAATCTATACTGCTATCCCATTGAGTTTAGGTACCTTTCAATCAAATTCTAATACTTATCTATCGTAAATTGTTATTTTTAGTCGGAATTTAAAGCAGATGTAAAACATTTGTTGATTCAAGATATTCATAAATAGTTATCTATCTCGAATGATAGATAAAAATGCAGTTAATATTGATTGTAAAATTAAAAACACAACATAACTATTAGCCTACATTTATATTTTCACATCAGGTTAAAACCACAATTTAATAAAAAACTAAAACGACAATTGAATAGAATAATATCCCAAGAGATTAGAATCGTATAACCAGAGGTGAACAACAAGGATTAGATTGTTCACACAAATATAAGACTGATTATAAAAATAATTAGCGAAATACAATTTAACTCTGATAAACACAAGGATATAACTGTGAAATTAACATCACTTACCTGCGCACTCACATTGGCATTTGCTTCTATCTCACATGCACAAGCGAATGATAAAACCATTTACTTAACTTTCGATGACGGCCCAATGAATGCCACCCCAGCACTCATTGACACCTTAGATAACGCAGGCATTAAAGCCACTTTCTACATCAATGCTTGGCATCTGGACGGAATAGCCGATGAAAATGAAGATCTTGCACTCGCTTCTTTAATTCAAGCCCTAAAAAGCGGACATGTCATCGGTAACCACAGCTACGACCATATGGTACATAACTGTGTCGATGAGTTTGGCCCAACAAGTGGCGCGGAGTGCAATGCAACTGGCGATCACCAAATTAACTCATACCAAGATCCGGTTTTCGATGCCTCCATGTTCAGTAAAAACCTGACTGTGTTGGAATCTTATATTCCCAATATTCAAAGCTACCCTAACTACAAGGCAGCCAGTTTAGCTCGACTCCCTTACACCAACGGCTGGCGTTCAAGCGGCGAGCTAAAAGGTGATGGTCTATGTGCCACCTCAGACGATTTCAAGCCTTGGGAATCTGGCTATGTATGTGATGTTAATAACCCATCAAACAGTTCAAAAGCAGGCATTGAAGTCTCCAATATTCTCGCCGATAAACAGTACCTAATTCACGGTTGGGATCTTGATTGGGCACCAGAAAACTGGGGGATTGCATACCCTGCGAACAGCCTCACCGAAGCTGATGTCTTCTTAACCTATGTCGATTCTGCTCTGAATGCCTGTGCGCCAATCTCGATAAATCCTATTAACTCCAAGACACAAACTTTCCCATGTGGCGACTCGCTGCACGCCGACAAAGTGATTATCTTGACCCATGACTTTTTGTTCGAAGATGCTAAGCGTGGACAAGGGGCAACCTTGAACCTGCCAAAACTGGCTAGGTTTATCGAGTTAGCACATGAAGCAGGCTACCAATTCGATACGATGGACAACTACGCACCACAATGGTTAAGCGAAAACAGCTATCAAGCGGGTGATTATGTCACCTATAATAATGCGGTATTTAAAGCAGTATCAGCGCATACATCACAAGATAACTGGGCGCCAACAGCCAATTCAAACCTTTGGTTAAAGAGCACTCCAAGTTCTGTTTGGACTGAAAATGTCAGCTATCAGGCTGGTGATTCGGTCACGTATATGGGAGTGGAATACACCATCATTACCGATCATGTTTCACAAGCACTGTGGACACCGAATGTTAGCGATACACTTTTTATCGCAAACTAATCTCTCCCTTAAAAGCTTGAACTGTTGAGCTCACTTTATATATTCATATTAAGTAAGACTTGCATAAAAGGTCAGCAGCCATACTGCTGACCTTTTTAATCTATAACCTTTTAACAAATAATTATTTTTAAAAGATGAACATTTAAGAGAACAATGATTAATAAAATACCCATTCAGTAAAAATTAACAGAGATTGAATAGTATCAACATTTGATAGCTTAGTATCTCAACACACATTAAAGACAGGCAATATATATTCACAAATATAATTTGGAGAACAGGCATGTCACTCCAATTATTAACATGGTGTTATAGATCGACACCAAACACCTAATTAATACTCTCTATATTACATGAGCAAAGGATGCTGAAAGATGAATAGAAATAAGCTGATTTTGGCCTTAGTGTTACTGACATTCTTTGTGGTGTCATTTATCACTAATATACTTGGCCCTCTTTTCCCCTCGTTGGTCGCTGACTTTAATTTAAGCCTAGCGATAGCCGGTTTTCTGCCTTTTTCATTTTTTGCGGCCTATGGGGTTATGTCTATCCCCTCGGGAATGCTAGTCGATAGATTGAGTGAAAAACCAGTACTCTTTATGGCATTTATGATGGCTGCCTTAGGCTCATCTATATTCGCGATATCGCCAAATTTCTACATGGCCATGTTCTCACTATTCTTGATAGGAACCGGAATGGCCATGCTGCAAGTTGCGATTAATCCTCTACTGCGTGTGGTTGGCGGTGAGGAACATTTCGCCTTCTACTCAGTTTGTGGTCAACTTCTCTTTGGTGCCGCCGGTGCCCTTAGCCCTTTGGTTTACAGCAAAGTAGTGCTTGCCATTGAACAACCCGAGAGCAACAACGTGTTAATCAGCACGCTTCAGACACTTGTTCCTGCCAATATGACTTGGGTGTCCATGTATTGGATATTCGCCCTCATCTCGTTGATGATGCTCATGCTGATCATCTTGCTTAAATTCCCTAAAGTAAACCGCAAAGACACCGAATCGGTCGGCGCCGTAAAAGTGTATATAACGCTGTTTAAAGATAAGAAAATCTTACTTTTCTTTATTGCGATTGCTGCCTATGTGGGAACAGAGCAAGGTGTGGCTAATTTTATATCGCTATTTCTCCAACGCTACCACGGTTTAAATCCACTCACTGAGGGAGCTGGCGTATTAAGTCAATTTTGGTTGATGTTAACCCTTGGTTGTGTGCTTGGTCTGGTATTGGTTAAGTTTCTAGACAGCAGACTTGTATTAAAAATCTTCTCAATGAGCGCTATTATTTCGCTCACAGTGGCGCTATTTGGCAATACCCAGCTCGCATTAATTGCATTCCCATTAGTCGGCTTTTTCCTCTCAGTTATGTGGTCAGTGATCTTCTCACTCGCGCTTAATTCAGTAGCGAAGCACCATGGTTCGGTTGCAGGCATTCTGTGTACCGGGATTATTGGCGGCGGACTCGCCTCCCCCATCATAGGCGTCATCGCTGACATATCTGGCGATCTCCGTTTAGGCATGATCGTCGTTTATATCACGCTGTTTTATATATTCAGCGTGGGTTTTTGGGCAAAGCCACTGATTAACAATAAAACAATTAACCTGTTTAAGAACAGCAAAAAAGAAGCGGTTCAAACAAGTAGTTTATAAAAATTAACTAGTTGTTGATAAACACGAGCAACCATCTTAATTAATCTGCCATTTAAAAGCAGAATAACGTCTAGGTTTAATATGAGTTTTCCTTCTATTGTCACTCTCGATATTGGTGGCACTAAGATCAATGCAGGCCGTTACGTTGACGGTATAATTGAGTGTTCACATTCATTCGAGTTTTGTGCAGATGCAAGCTTGAGTGAGATTGAATCTTTTATTATTGACTGCATTGATTATTTTTTAATTCAAAGTACAACAGCAATTTGTGTTGGCGTACCTTGTATTGTAGATACTCAGCTAGGGGTGGTGTATGACGCAGTTAATATTCCCGCATGGAAAGAGTTTGCGTTAAAACAAGCCCTTGAACGGCGATACTCGCTCGATGTTTATATCAATAATGACGTCAATTGCTTTACCGCTGGAGAGCATAAATTCGGTGTTGGCCAAGGCTATAATGACATAATAGGCTTGTGTTTAGGCACAGGGGTTGGCGCTGGATTTATTATCAACAACGCGCTTTATCAAGGGCACAATTGCAGTGCTGGTGAAGTTGGTGAAATCAATTACCTTACCTCGACATTAGATGAATACTGCTCTGGGCGATTTTTCGACATACACATAGGGGCTTCAGGGGCTGAACTTGCCACACAAGCAAGAGCCGGCGAAGCAAACGCTGTTCAAGCTTATCATCAATTTGGCCATCACTTGGCTCATGCAATCGGTCACCTTCTTCTCATTCTCGATCCCCAAATCATCGTCATTGGCGGCTCTGTCGCTCACTCATTTGATCTTTTTAAAGAGGGGCTTTGGCAAGGATTGGCGAGCTTTCCCTACCGCAAGGTTATTGAAAACCTGACCATTATACCTTCGAATAATAAAGACAGCGCTTTACTAGGTGCAGCCCAGTTGCACCTTAATGCCCATCATCATAAACACGAGTGGGTGATGAGCGCTGCAAAGTAGGCATCTAAAATCGAGCCAGTTCTCTTGAAACGTCCATAACAATAAAAAGAGGAAGACAAATATGAGAAAGATCATAGTGACCAGTTTACTGGCCATGTTATCGGCCAATACCCAAGCACAGAGCCAACAACACCAAATAACGGACTTTGCACAGCAGCTTCAAGTCAGTTATGAGCTAGTAAACTCTTTACCGCAGCATTGTCCTCAAGATCAAGATAAGTGCTACTACTCTCGAATTCGTTTAACGACGCCTCAGACCTTAAATCTACAAGATTGGAGTATCTACTTCAGCCAGCTTACGCCAGTGATCCTCAATGAATCTTCACTGTTCGATATCCAACATATTAATGGCGATCTACACCGAATTACCCCAACAGATAAGTTCACCACCTTAACCGCCAACTCAGAATATGAACTTACTTTTTACAGCCAAGGAAGCCAGATCACCCGTTCTGAATTTATGCCCAATTTCTTCGTTCACGTTCAAGGAAGTGAAGCTCAAGTGATCGACAGCACCAGAACCAAAATAGATCCTGAAACAGGCCTAGAGCTTCAGCCTTATCTTCTTCCTTTTACCGATAAAAATAAGCAGTTCAGAGTAAACAAGAACGACAACACCCAATGGGCTAATTCGGACTCCCTCTATCAGCAGATTAACTCTGTACCAGACAGTATCGATATCAGCGCTCAACTCATTCCTCAACCCACTTCATTGGTGGTGACAGAGGGTCACTCTACGGTCGATCTATCATTGGGAATAACATTAACAACAAACGGAGTAAGTAAGCGGTCACTCACCCCGGCAATTAATAGGCTTAATCTTCTTGGTGTGTCGACCAAGGCTAAAGGTTTACCTGTTGCAGTGAACGTCTTGCCCAATGAAAGTGCCGACTCAGCGTATTTCCAACCTAAAGTGAGTCATCCAAAACCAAGTAACCTTGAGCATTATCAACTGAAGATTGATGCACAAGGAATAGAAATAACATCTCACAGTGACATTGGTGCTTTCTATGGTCTTATCTCTTTAGCTGGACTCATCGACACTGAAAAACTGACTCTCCCCTACCTTAAAATTGATGACCAACCTAGGTACACATTTAGAGGATTACACATTGATGTCGCGCGTAACTTTTTATCGAAGGCCTTTATCTTAAGCACGCTGGATCAGATGGCTGCCTATAAGCTGAATAAACTGCATCTGCACCTTGCCGACGATGAGGGTTGGCGACTCGAAATCCCCGGCCTTCCCGAGCTCACAAACGTGGGCGCAAAACGCTGCTTTAATGATCCTGATAACTGTTTACTACCTCAGCTTGGCAGTGATATTACTGGCAGTAGCCAGAGTGACGGCTATTACAGTGTCGATGATTACACTGAGATTCTAGCCTACGCCAAAGCCCGTCATATACAAGTTATCCCCTCTTTGGATATGCCAGGGCATAGCCGCGCTGCTATTCACTCGATGGAAGCTCGATATCGCCACTATTTAGCCAAAGGCGATCGAGCAACAGCTGACACCTATCGGCTTGTCGAGCCAGAAGATAACACCCAATACAGCTCGATACAGCACTACAAAGACAACACGCTCAACGTCTGCTTAGACAGCACCTATCTGTTTATTGATAAGGTTATCGATGAAGTTCAGCAACTCCACCAAGATGCTGGAACACCGCTAACGACCTACCATATAGGCGCAGATGAAACCGCCGGAGCTTGGCTGGACTCTCCGGCATGTGATCGATTACGCAGTGATAAAAGTGAGCAAGTCGCAGGTTTACACAGCCTAAATGGGTACTTCATTGAACGTATCTCTGCCATGCTGGCTAAAAAACAGATAAAAGTGGCAGGCTGGAACGATGGCATGGGCGAGACACGAAAAGAGAGAATGCCAAAAGCCGTACAAACAAACTCTTGGTCACAGCTTTACAGTGAGGGGCACGTCGCCACTCATCAACAGGCTAACTATGATTGGGATACCATCATATCCACACCTGAGGTCACCTACTTTGATTTCCCCTATGAGGCCCACCCTAAAGAGCCAGGCAATCACTGGGCAGCCAGAAACATCAGCAGCAAAAAAGTGTTCGAGTTTATGCCTGATAATTTACCTGCCCACGCTGAATTATGGAAAGATATCAACAACCAAGCTTACCGCTCAGATGACACCAAAAACCCTTTACGCCAAGGTGTCAGATACCAAGGTATGCAGGCTCACCTCTGGAGCGAGATGCTGCGCAGTGATCGACAAGCACAATACATGCTTTTCCCTCGCCTGTTAGCACTGGCAGAACGCGCATGGCACAAAGCCCAGTGGGAACTTGAATATGATCACTCAGGCAAGGTCTACTTCAGTCAATCAGGGCACTTCACCCAAGAAGCTGAACGAGCAAGAGAGCAAGATTGGCAGCGATTTGCCTCGATATTAGGCCGCAAAGAGCTAGCGAAACTGGAAAAGGCAAACGTCTTTTACCGTATTCCAACTGTGGGAGCCAAGCTTCAGCAAGGGATATTAGACATCAAGACACTCTTTCCTGGGATCCCGGTTGAATATCAGCAAACGTCCGGAGAGTGGCGACCTTACCAAGCAGGTGAAGCTGTCACATCGCCGCTAAAAATACGCGCCATGAGCCAAGATATGAGCCGCAAAGGCAGAACGCTTAACTTATGAAATCAGCCGTTTTGAACTAGGCCAGAACTGAGAAGAGGAATACATTGCTCAGGCTTTATTTTCTTAGGTTTTGCTTTAGGTTTGGGTTGTGGCTTAGATTTAGCCTCAAGCGTAAGGCCAATGTCTTTCACTTTTTTCGGTGCCGTCATCTGCTCCTGCCACCAGCTTAGTTCATCACAGCCATCCCCCTTGGGTGGCTGTTTTTGATCTTCACACAGTTGATTCCCTTCGGGACAACTGAGTCTGACATGAATATGAGATGAGTGGCCCCACCAAGGGCGCACCTTCTGTAACCAGTCAGAGTTCTGGTCACGATTATCGCAAAGTTGCTGTTTTATCACTGGATTGACGAAGATACGGGCAACACGCTTATCGATGGCGGCGAGATATATCATGTTCTGATGGGCATCAGACCAATTTACGTTGACCTTAAAGGCTTTTCGATTGACGACATCTTGCCTTTGGGGAGCTTCACGTTCTTGAGGAGATAAGGGTTTATCGACCTGCCTTAACCAGATATCGACATCCAAACCAATTTGATGACTCCTGTGACCGAAAGTAAAATGGCCACCTCTTGGCATCGACATATCGCCGATAAGAAGATCACCTAAACCGGCTTGTTTCGTTTTTAATGAGTAGTCCTCAATAAAGCTAACCAGATCTGCATGGCCATAATATCGATTGCGTGTGGTACGAATAACCTGAAAACCCTCTCCAACATTTGCCAAGGCCACACCACCAGACAAACAGCCATTAGCATAGCTGCCTATTGCGCTGGGTTCTCCGCGAAAAGGTTCACTCACTTTCCCCCATGGATTAGCAGCAACCACAGAATCAATAAACAGCAGATAAAGGAGACAAGTTAGCGATAAACATTTAGCCATAGCGGTTCATACCAATCCGTATCAGAAAATGCGCAACACGATATCTAAAGCTATGCGCTTTCTAGCATCAAGTCCAGTTAACCTAGTCTAGAAGAGGAGTTAGTAGGTGTAAGTCCATGACTGACGCAATTCTGATGCAACTGCTATCATTTAGTTTGATGAATGATAGAATCAGTACCTATCTTAACGTTAACCCCCAACTAGGCAGTGCAATGAACCCAATTCTCGCGATCTTAAAAGAACACAACATCAGTGACACACAAATTAGTGAGTTGTTCCAAGCGATGACCGAAAACCCAATGATGGCCATGGGCATGATTGGCCAGTTAGGGATCCCACCAGAAAAGCTACAGCAACTGATGGGACTTGTGATGCAAAACCCAGCGTTAATCAAAGAAGCCGTAACTGAGCTGGGCTTAGATTTCTCTAAAGTTGAAGCAGCAAAAGCTCAACTAGAAAAGTAATACCAATCAGTATAAGAAGTTGATCTACTCAGAGTGTTTTTTGGCAAAC
>OJDH01000433.1_pt1 | contig 16055 bp, 11 predicted proteins | sample 1592761 | NCBI WGS metagenome assembly OJDH01 (sample SAMN05416855, study PRJEB24817) | seawater metagenome | isolation source: Sea water | place: Canada:Atlantic | collected 2013-11
GGTAGTTTGATGCTAGAACCTAGAACCTAGAACCTAGAACCTAGAACCTAGAACCTAGTATCAGAACCTCGCGCCTTCTTTTAAAAAAGGATTAATCGCAATGCCAAAATTACGTTCAGCTACCAGTACCGAAGGTCGTAACATGGCTGGAGCCCGCGCTTTATGGCGTGCAACCGGTGTTAAAGACAATGATTTCGGTAAGCCGATTATTGCGATATCTAACTCATTTACTCAATTTGTGCCAGGCCATGTTCATCTTAAAGACATGGGTTCACTGGTTGCGGGCGCTATCGAAGAAGCGGGTGGTATCGCCAAAGAGTTCAACACGATTGCTGTGGATGATGGCATTGCGATGGGCCATGGCGGCATGTTGTACAGCTTGCCATCTCGTGATCTTATCGCCGATAGCGTTGAATACATGGTCAATGCTCACTGTGCGGACGCACTCGTGTGTATCTCAAACTGTGACAAAATTACCCCTGGCATGTTGATGGCGGCACTACGTCTTAATATCCCTGTCATTTTTGTCTCCGGTGGTCCAATGGAAGCGGGTAAAACCAAGCTTTCTGACAAGATCATCAAGCTGGACTTGGTTGATGCCATGGTGGCTGGTGCTGACAGCCGTGTGTCAGATGCTGACAGTGAACAAATCGAACGTAGTGCTTGCCCTACCTGCGGTTCGTGCTCTGGTATGTTTACTGCGAACTCAATGAACTGCTTAACTGAAGCTTTGGGCTTATCGCTGCCTGGTAACGGTTCTATGTTGGCGACTCACTCTGATCGACGTGAACTTTTCCTCGACGCAGGTCGTCGCATCATGGATCTCGCGACTCGTTATTATAGAGATGACGATGAGTCAGCACTGCCGCGTAACATCGCTAATTTTAATGCCTTCGAAAATGCGACTGTGTTAGATATCGCCATGGGCGGATCGAGTAACACGGTTTTGCATCTGATAGCAGCAGCGCACGAAGCTAAAGTCGATTTCACGATGGCCGACATCGACAGATTGTCACGTCTAGTGCCACATCTGTGCAAGGTTGCGCCGTCAACGCCTGAATACCATATGGAAGATGTGCATCGCGCTGGTGGCGTAATGGGTATCTTGGGCGAACTTGATAGAGCTGGCTTGCTTCATAACGATGCATATCACGTTGCAGGTAAGAATTTAAAAGACGTATTAGCCAAATGGGATATTGCCCAAAGCGATGATGCTGCTGTACATAAGTTTTACTCTGCAGGCCCAGCAGGTATTCCAACGACTAAGGCCTTTAGCCAATCGTGTCGTTGGGACAGTGTCGATAATGATCGCGTGGGTGGTTGTATCCGCAAGCGTGAGTTTGCCTTTAGTCAAGAAGGTGGTCTAGCGGTTCTTGCCGGTAATATCGCTATCGATGGCTGTATCGTTAAGACGGCTGGTGTCGATGAAGAAAATCACACCTTTATCGGTTCAGCTCGAGTGTATGAAAGCCAAGATGATGCGGTTGCAGGCATCTTAAATGGTGAAGTGGTTGCTGGTGATGTGGTGGTTATTCGCTACGAAGGCCCTAAAGGTGGCCCTGGCATGCAAGAGATGTTGTACCCAACCAGTTATCTTAAATCTCGCGGCTTAGGTAAGGCGTGTGCATTGATCACCGACGGTCGTTTCTCTGGCGGTACTTCGGGTCTCTCTATTGGCCATGTTTCGCCAGAAGCTGCGGCAGGCGGCACCATTGGCTTAGTTGAAACCGGTGACAGAATAGAGATTGATATTCCAGTACGTTCAATCAAGTTAGCCATTAGTGATGTTGAGCTGGCTGCGCGTCGCAGTGCTATGGAAGCGCGCGGTAAGCAAGCGTGGAAACCTGTGGGTCGTGTAAGAGAAGTTTCATTAGCCCTTAAAGCCTATGCATTACTCGCGACCAGTGCCGACAAAGGTGCAGTTAGAGATGTCAGCATGCTGGAGGATTAACATGACCGAGTTAGCCACACACACACAAATAGATTTGGCCCATTATTATCTGCAGAAAACCTTGCTGTCTTCTGTTTATGATGTCGCCAAAGTGACGCCACTTTCAAGCTTAAATAAGTTGTCGGCCCGTCTGGGCTGCCAAGTGTTTCTTAAGCGTGAAGATATGCAGCCGGTGCACTCATTTAAGCTACGTGGCGCTTATAACCGTATTTCACAGTTAACCTCTGCTGAACGAGAGTGTGGCGTGGTGACTGCTTCGGCAGGTAACCATGCTCAAGGTGTGGCGATGTCAGCCTCGGCACTTGGGCTTAGCGCCATCATTGTGATGCCTGAAACCACGCCAGAGATTAAAGTTGATGCTGTTAGACGTCTGGGTGGTGAGGTGGTACTTCACGGTCAGGCGTTCGATCAAGCCAGTGCTTATGCTCAAGAATTGTCAAAAACTGAAGGGCGCGTTTATATCGCTCCGTTTGATGATGAAGCGGTGATTGCCGGTCAAGGCACAGTGGCGCAGGAGATGTTGCAACAACAGCGCGATATCGAGATGGTATTTGTGCCTGTGGGTGGCGGCGGATTGATTGCTGGTATCGCCGCATTTTATAAAGCTGTAATGCCACAAGTTAAAATCATAGGTGTTGAACCGGAAGATTCCGCGTGTTTAAAAGCGGCGCTCGATGCGGGTGAGCGCGTGGTATTGCCGCAAGTGGGCTTGTTTGCTGATGGTGTGGCGGTTAAGCAGATTGGCGCTGAGCCATTTAAAGTGGCGCGACAATATGTGGATGGCATGATAACGGTGACTTCTGATGAGATCTGCGCTGCGGTGAAAGATATCTTCGAAGACACCCGTGCGATTGCCGAGCCTGCTGGTGCGTTAGCACTTGCAGGGCTTAAAAAGTACATGGGCACTCAAGGTAAGGGCGAGAAAGTTGCCGCCATTTTGAGTGGCGCCAATGTCAATTTTCATAGTTTACGTTACGTCTCAGAGCGCTGTGAACTTGGCGAGAAGAAAGAGGCGATTCTGGCGGTTAAAGTGCCAGAGAGACCGGGAATATTTCTAAGGTTTTGTGAGTTACTCGAAAAGCGAGTGATGACTGAGTTCAATTATCGTTTCAGCAGTCGTGACAAAGCCGTTGTGTTCGCAGGTATTCGTTTGTCTGGTGGACAAGTTGAGTTAGATGAGATTATCGCACGGCTCGAAAATGATGGTTTTGAAGTGCAAGATCTCTCCCATGATGAGACCGCTAAACTGCATGTGCGCTATATGGTCGGTGGTCATCCACCGGAAGAGCTTGCTGAGCGCCTGTTTAGTTTCGAATTCCCTGAGCACCCCGGCGCACTATTCAAGTTTCTAACCACCTTGCAGAGTAAATGGAACATCAGTTTGTTCCATTACCGAAATCACGGTGCGGCTTACGGTCGAGTGTTAGCGGGCTTTGAAGTGCCAGAGTCTGATTATGCCGGATTTCAGCAGTTTCTAACTGAGTTAGGGTTTGTGTATCAGGAGGAGACGCAAAGTCCAGCCTATAAGCTCTTCCTCGATAATAGGGGTTAGGTAAGCTGAGAGATAAAAGGGCGCAATCGCGTCCTTTTTTATATTCAAACAAGAGTTTGAATTAGATTGAATTCAAGGTTAGTCTTAAGTCCAGTTGTGAAATACGTTCAGGTTAAATAAGATGCCAAAAGGCACACTGTAAATCGCTAAAATGATTCTAGATTTAACGATCTAATACGTAGGGAGCGAGTATTAAGTCTTTAGACAAGGTACTCATTAAATAGTTAATCCTTTTCTGTTAGAAAAGGCTTTATTGAGGAAGTAAGATGTTAGTAGCACCGTATATCGACGCATTTAATCCCCCACGTAGAACCTTGATGGGTCCTGGTCCTTCCGATGTCTATCCTGAAGTGCTTGCCGCACAGGCGCGCCCAACCATCGGCCATCTCGATCCACTATTTGTTGGCATGATGGACGAGCTTAAATCGCTAATACAGTATGCATTCCAGACTGAAAATGAGATGACACTCGCTGTTTCTGCGCCAGGTTCTGCCGGCATGGAAACCTGTTTCGTTAACTTGGTCGAAGCGGGCGAGAAAGTGATTGTCTGTCGTAATGGTGTATTTGGCGAACGTATGCGCCAAAACGTCGAGCGAGTCGGTGCTACTGCAATCGTGGTCGATAATGAATGGGGTGAGCCAGTCTCTGTTGCTGATGTTGAAGCGGCCTTGATTGCGAATCCGGATGCGAAGTTCCTCGCTTTTGTTCACGCAGAAACCTCAACTGGCGCGCTATCAGATGCAAAGAGTTTATGTGCACTTGCCAAACAACATGATTGTTTGTCGATTGTTGATGCTGTGACATCAGTAGGCGGCGTCGAACTTAGGGTAGACGAGTGGGGCATCGATGCCATCTATGCGGGCAGTCAAAAGTGTCTCTCTTGTGTGCCGGGTCTGTCACCAGTGTCGTTTTCCCCTGCCGCTGTTGCGAAGCTTAAATCGCGCAAAACCCCAGTGCAAAGCTGGTTTTTAGATCAAACCTTAGTCATGGGTTACTGGAGTGGCACTGCCGATAACAGCGCTAAGCGAAGTTATCACCATACCGCCCCTGTGAACGCGCTTTATGCACTGCATGAATCGCTTCGTTTACTTGCTAATGAAGGGCTAGAAGCTGCATGGCAGCGACATGCAGATATGCATCAAGTGTTGCGCCAAGGTCTAGAAGGGCTAGGGCTTAAGTTTGTGGTTGATGAAGCTTCACGTTTGCCGCAACTCAATGCCGTCTATATCCCTGAGGGAATGGATGATGCCGCAGTGCGTAAGCAACTGTTAGAAAATTATAATTTGGAAATAGGCGCCGGACTTGGCGCCCTTGCAGGTAAAGCCTGGCGTATAGGTCTAATGGGTTATGGTGCTCGCCGCGAAAACGTCGCATTGTGCCTTAAAGCATTGGAAGATGTACTGAAGTAATTTTTTGATAAATGAAAGCCCCATTGAAGCAGTTCAATGGGGCTTTTTTAATACTTAATATTACCTTGTATTTTATCTATGTTAATTGGTATGACTACTGGTCTCGAACTAAGCGAACTGATGCCGCAGTATTGCCTTTTTGTGCATTGTTGGCCTGTCCGCTATAAAAGTAGACATACTCAGCCCTATTATGATCACTTGGATTGGTGGTACTTGACCAATAAGAGGAATACAAAGGAGTATTAGGGAAGAAGGCACCATTAATCATAGGAGGGGCGTTATTGGTGTCTACCAAGCTTGCTAACTCCTCTATTGTGGGTAGTCGCCACCCAGTCGCTGAGCCACAAAAATCATTGGTGTTTACGCTATCTGTAAAGTGTTTGGTGTTACAGAAGGTGCTACTGTCATTTGCATCGTAGCCGAAGCAAAAATTGGCTGATGTGCTCACTCCTTCGAACCCACCATTGGTGTTAGGATTAGGGTCAAACCAAGAGTAAGCATCATCGGCGTCATGTAGATTTTCTTTACGTATCTCGTTACTATTACGTTTCACTTCCCAGATAAGATTGGTCGCAACATCTTTAACGCACGACCACTGGGTACCTTCACTTTCACTGCCTGTGTCGCTCCATGGAAGGGTTTGGTTAGCCAGTGGGTTGCCGATATCATTGAGTTTGATAAACGGCGCCGTCGTTTCTTGGATGACGGGGATATTTGACAAGAGTTCATGTGTTGTTGCTATTGCCTCCACATTGATTGCGGGTCCAACACCACCAACGGTACCTGTTCCACCAGAGTTGTCGATCACATCTTGTGTAGTACAAGCACCCAAGTGACCTATAAACTCCAGCCGACCTTTAGTGCCACCACCGCTAGGGCCTGAGACATTTTGAACGCCAAATTCAAGGTTAAAGTCAACGCCATTACCGGTACCTGAAAACGTGCTATTGCCACTTTCGCTAGGGCCCCAAGATGCCATTGTCGATTGACTGTACTGGGTACGAGAAACGATTCGATTAGCTGTTTGATTAGTCAGATTATTTAAATCAATGTAACCCATATTGTCTGACTTGAATTCATCGATAATGACCTTACCGCCGCCACATGAGCAAAAATCTTGCTTTAATTTGTGGGTGACATTGGATGCACTACCAAAATCAAACCATGACAAGGCGCCATCCCAAACAATGCCTTGGTATTGGGTACCGTCAAACACATTATTTACTACAGGATTGCTACCGGCACTGTTTACCCAAGAATTAGCAAGACTGAGATCCACAGTGACATATTCATTACAGCTTTCAGGTAATACGTCAGTGTAAATCACCTCATGACATTGGTCGGTTACACTAGGGTCATTAGGATCACAATCATCATCGTTCAATGCACCGTCACCGTCTAAATCGATAGGTGTCGAGTCTGGATTCGCTGGATCGCTACCCGCATCTTTCTCCTCTTCGTCACAATAGCCATCGCCATCGGTATCCACACAAGGTTGATCGTCAGCATTGATACATAACTGCAGCAATGTGGTATCGACTTCTGTGTTTTCAGATACGAGAACATCAAGCCCATCACCACTGGTATTGCTCGCGTTGAGCACCGTGATGAGGTTAGGTGTGTTTGGCAAACTCGGAATGTTAAATAAACCATCAATAATGTACGCCACTCCACCATTTAACGTGCCGTTAGGCCATTGATTGACGAGGGCGCCCGGCGCAGTGGTAGTAAAACCAGTGACCATGTTGCTCATCGCTGTATGGGCCAGAAAGACCTTATCGTTGGTTGCATTTGGACCACTTGCACGGGCATTAATCATGAACTGTGCTTTAGTGATACTGCTGCCATTGGGTAAGGCTAAGGTATCAATAAAGGTATTGTCCTTGTCGCCAATTTGATCATAAGTGACGAGGTTACCCGCTAATGCTAACAGAGCTGCACTAGGGCTGTTTTGATCAGAACCTGGCGTGAAATCATCGGGCTCACCACCCACGATTTCGTAGTAAGTCTCACCTTGATCAACATCACAGGTAAATTTCTCTTTTAGAACAGAAATCACCTCTTTCACTGGTGTACCTGTAGGCTTTGGCGGGGTTTTAACGCGACAAGCTGCAACGGCAACAAAATCGACATTAGTGGTCGGCATCATCACTACGTCTAGATCAGTTTGCCCAGCTTGCAATTTGTCGAGCAGAGACTGAGAACCAGATTGATCTTGTATGTTTTGTAGATTTTTAAAATACACATGGGGCGATACACTCTGCCAAGTGGTGCGAATGTCGCTCACGTTACCACTGACATTGGCGCTTGAACTTAGGTTGGTGGCGTCGCCTATGGCAAATATATCGAAGTAATTTGGCGTATCAGTAAGGGTAAATCCGCGCTCTTTTAATCCCATGACCAAAAGACCATTGGACAGGTCGCTCGGTAAGTTAGCTAAGGTATCGGCAAACACATTAGGGTTAGCTGGTGTTATGCTGGCATCGAAATCATACGGGTGAACTAAGTTATTCGGTACGGTGCCTAACCAAGTGGTTAATGCAGCAGATGGAGTCGTGTTCTCAATGTTAGTCGAAGCGAAATCATCCGCGATGCCGTAGATAAAGATCTGCTTCTCTTCATCATCTTTACATGTTAACTGCTCAAAAGCTTTTTCATAGGGAAGCGGCTCTTTTTCGCCAGCTCTGATGTGGTAAGCGATGTTACTGGCTTCTTTTTGGCTCAGCCTAAACATCTCATCGGTGACTGGTGATTCAACTTGGAGTTTAGGCACTTCTGCAACACAAGATCCCCCATCATAGGCAGTAATACACGGCATTATGTTTGATAAATTAATCGGTGGGTATGGGTCATCAGGATTGCCTTCACAATACTCAGGTACTCGGTCACAAATACTTTGAGACTGAAGGGTGAGATTCACTAATGACTCGGCCATCGCTTTAATGTCAGCATCATAGGCTTGTTTCAACGATAATCCGTTGCCACCTAATCGCTCTAGGTTCGAGTTGAATGCTTGCAATATGGCTTCATTTTGCTGACCGCTGCCATCGAGTTTAAAGTTTTGCGCTAAATAGCTTTTGGCTTGCTTTAGATTGAGTGGGATAGCATGACCACAGCACCAATCTTCTCCTAGCTCTTGTGCGTATTGAACCACACCTAAGGCCAGTAGATTGAATGGCGACGCTTCCTCTTCTCCTACAGGGAACGACATAAATCGTTTACCCTCGAAAGCGATGAAACTTCCTATTCCTGTTGCTTCAGGTGGGGCCAGTTCAATCAACACGCGTGCATTTTCTTTTAGTTTTTCAATGTCGATCCCTTTGTAAACTTCAGTAATCGCGACGGGTGTTGCATCACAAATAAAATCTGCATCCTCGTCTATACAGGCTTTAACCTGAAATGAAGCGGGGATCCCTTTCAGTTCTGTTTTGGGTTCCACCACGGGATCAGGTTTATCTGGTTTTGGCGGTGCGGCTTCCTCATTACCTCCACACGCTCCCAGCCCCGTTATCATGATAAGTAAAATACTTAACCTTGTTAAAACATTCATCTTCAACTCCTCATAGAGTGCTATTTATCTGTTAGCCACTGACTGTTCTTCCTTGACTCTTTTTATATTTGCCTCAATTTCGCCGGCAAAATTACAATATCAGCGATGGGGAGCGACTCATTAAAATACGAGGGCCAAAAGGGGGGCTGTTGGGGATTTACCCAATTTTACCCAAGGGTATAAATCAACATAAACAATATCTTAATAACATGTTCTGAAAATGATGCAGTGGTGAGCTTGTTCGCGTTAGCGACTCGAAATAGTGCATTAATTTAAGGATGAACACACTGCTCTATCGGATAGTGTCGACGTCGGCATTGATGCAAGAGTTGTATAACGCATGTTGGAGATAAGTTTAATATGCCGATAATGGGTCACAGCTAATAATCATTGAACTAGCAGTGTTAAATACTAGGATGAATATTAATGTCCAAAGTTTAATCTAAAAAGCTTGCTTAAAATGAGGCATATCCTTAATCTCCACGCCCAATGAATGCGCAAGAAAACACCCCGTTTTCTTCTCTTTCATATGAGTAAAATATGACGCTACATGAAGTGGTAGAAATAGATTCAAATGAAGGGAAATATGCCCAGTTATTTGAATCTATAGCGGATGACCTCGCAACGAATGGTTACAGTGTAAAACAGAATGCCTTACCTATTGAGCTAGCTAAAAAGCTGAGTGCCCGTGCTCAATCTATTTCAGATACTCACTTTAAAGCGGCTGGTATTGGCCGAAAAGATGAACTTGTGCTGGATACTAAGATCCGCAGCGATGCAATTTGTTGGATTATTGGTGACAGTGAGTTAGGTTCCGATTGGCTGAGTTGGATCGATGAGTTAAAACAATATCTTAATCGAACACTCTTTTTGGGACTTAGTGAGTTTGAAAGTCACTTTGCTCATTATGCAGAAGGTGGATTTTATCAAAAGCATAAAGATGCATTTCGTGGAGAGTCTAACCGAGTGTTAACCTTGGTGGCTTACCTTAATCAAGACTGGAATGAAGATGATGGTGGCGAGCTACTGCTCTACCCAGATGATTCTGACGAGGTATTAATGAAAGTGTGCCCCAACTTTGGCACGCTTGCGGTGTTCATGAGTGAAGAGTTCCCCCATGAAGTGTTACCGGCAAAGTGCGACCGTTACTCTATTGCGAGCTGGTTTAGACGAACATCAAATAAGTTGAGTTAAGGCTAAGAAGAGCGGCACTTTGTGCTTGCGAGCCTAGGACGCTGCGCTGCGAGATCGCTTCGCTTCGAGGGCGTTCGCAGGCTCACTTCTAGGGCGCTACGCTTCGAGGGCGTTCGCAGGCTCACTGCTAGGACGCTTTGCTTCGAGGGCGTTCGCAAGCTCACTGCTAGGACGCTTTGCAGCATCTACACCGGGCTATTTCTCTCTTCGATTTGGCTTTTCCTATTGTTTTTCTTCTTTTGATCTTCTCCGTGGCCCTCCGTGTTCTCCGTGGTGAATTGCTGTTGTCTTGATGTTTTAGTGAGAGAGTCGGGCTTTGCCTTGCGAGATCGCTTCGCTGAGAGTTTCGAGTTAAAAGATGTTAAAGAAAGATCTATCTCACCACGGTGAATATGGCAAAGCCATAAGCTTATGAACGAGAGGCAGGAGCCGAACTGGCCGTTAAACAGGGATGTTATTGTGCTGCGCTACACGGAGTTCACGGAGAAAAGATGGAGGTTATAAATTCTTCTTTTGACGGGAAATGTCGGTTAACGACTCTGTTTAACTCTCTTTCAAGGTGTCTAGTACCACTAATCGTTTGTAACTTGAAATAAAAACCTAATTTAATTACTTGTTAAGGTACTAATTTTAATAACAAAACGGACTATCTTGTTCGACATATAATATACAGATCTGTATATTACTTCTCAACATAACAAGGATGAACCCTAATGTGGCTAGTGGTCCTATACCACATAAACAGCACTACATTAGCGGATATCTGCATCAAGGATGATGTATCAATTTGTATTCATTTGATACTTATCACTACGCATCTATTTAAGCAGATGTATTCTTTCTCGTTGTGCAAATCCTTTGAAGCAGGCAAGTGCAGAGCAGGCTTTGCCCTGCGAGGACGTTCGCAAGCTCACTGCTAGAACGCTGCGCTGCGAGTGAAAAGCCTTAAGGACATAAGAGTAAAGGCAAGATCTATCTCACCACGGTGAATATGGCAAAGCCATAAGCTTATGAGCGAGAAACTGGGGCTGACCATTTATACAGGGTCCGGTATTTTGTCCAATATTTTTATCTATAGAGACCAAATGTCGTAATCTCTTCCTGGTTAAAGTTGAATTTACAGTAAAACCCTTGTGCATTAGGTTTTTACGTTTGTTTTGATGCTTTAGGAAGTGACGGTAAAGCGACAGAGTGTTGTAAATAACTATCCCATTTTGGGGTCTATTAAGCTGTTACACGTAGAGATATATCGCGCACTTATGGGAAGTAAATGTGAAACCAGAATTATCAATTAAGTTAGAATATTTGGAAGAACGACAGAATCCAGCTGAAATATTTGAAGCTATGGCGCAATACATCAATGCCTATAGAGATTTCGGACAGTTATTAAGTGGGTCAGTAGGTTTTAAAACTGATTTTGAGTTTCAACTAAATGACATTGAGAAAGGATCGATATTAAGCAAGTTATCTGCATTACCTGGAAAAATTGATCAAATATTTGAAGCAGCTTTTTACAATTCTGGAAATCAATTATTTGATGAGATCACAAATGTCGATATTACTGATAGTGAAGAGCAGGTAGAAGAACTAGCTGCAAGTCTTGAAACATCATTGATTGAAAATCTTCCCCAACAAATCGCCGATCCTCACGTAGACAGACAGGGGCTTGCGACTGTCCTTGATAAGTTTTCCAATGCTAATCAGAAAATGAAAATTGGTGAAAGTGTAATATTAAAATCAGGTGGTGAAGATGGTAAAAAGTGTGAAATAAACACTGCTTGGCGTTTTACTGGTAATCCTAAAGAAATGTTCCTTGGTGAAACAGAGTACAAAGAGTTTGAAGATAAGCTTTATGTAACCGTTTCAGTCAACGAGGGGCATGCAGTATGGAAGTTTAGAAGCCTATCATTAGAAAAAATATTCTCAGCACGGATTATCAACAAAGATTGGCTTGAAAGATATCAAGATGGATTAATTCCACCAATCGGACCCAAAGATATAATAGAAGCGAATGTCAGCTTAGATTTTTACACTCCACCTAAGGGTAAAGGTCAGCCGCAAATTAGAAATGCTAAAGTATTAAGCATTATAAATATAACTCGTTATAGCGGTCATCAATATGAGCTTACCGAAGCTTAATCCTCAACAAAGAAAAGCAACTTTTGCTGAGCTTAAGGCTGAGTATTTGTTTATTGCCATACCATTCTTACTGCTGATTTCTGTAAAGCTATATATAGCGACTTGGCAAGAAATCATACTTGCCCCAGAGTGGTCGTTGGCGGCGTGTTTAATTTTTGGTCAAATAACATCTAAAGTTTCAAAGGCTGTTGCTAGTTCAAACGCTCAAACTAGTGAACAATATTTTGGTTGGTATACTGCCAAAAGATTTCTTTTGGTTGTTGCATCAATTGCGGCATACTTTGGCATGTTAGCCAAACCAACAATGGCGCTGGGGTTTATACAGATTTTCATATTCTTTTTGGCTAGTATTTTTCATTTCAAAGATGGTTTTACTACAAAGCTGCTTCAAAAAAACGTGTAACAAGTTGCTGCAGTCTGACTCTCCGCTGAGCAAGGCGTTAGATTTTAAGGGATGGTTTCATGCAATATAGAAATGTTGATAAAAAAGTAAAATGCCCAAAATGTAGCTACCCCCATCAATTTACAGAGGTCTATTTTACTGCGGTAAATGATACTGGAATCTGGGAGGTTGAATGTGATAAGTGTGAGGAAATATTTTACCTAAAAGTAAATAATCCCAATGAATCTTGTTTCCATAGAAATTTTTTAATAAAAGATAGAAATTCAAAAGTTGTAGATTGCGAGTATGCGAATGACATAGTTGAATATAATATTGATTTAAATGAACAAAAAAATATTTTCAATTATGCTGCAGCTCCGATTTATTTGTGTGGTGAGAATAATGAGAACCTTGAATTAAGGGCAAAGAAAGAATTAGAAAACAACCTTGTTTCAATTAAGGCTCAATACGCTAATGCAGTTAATTATTGCTTGAGCAATCGCACTCCTGACTATGAACATGTTGTTGTAAAAATAAAAACAAATTGTTCCTGTGAACAAGAGCATATGGCAACATTTTATTGCAAATTCATGTTAAATGGAGCAATCCAACAATCATCAGATGAATACTTATTAGCAGATATTACTTCTACTAATTTAGAGGGTGAGATTGACGGTCTTTTTTCTAAGTCAGAGATAATGACTATGCTTGAAAAACTGATAATACGTTGGAATTTATCTAAAGATAAAATATTTGTAGCTTCACCTTTTGTTGGACATCAATGGTTAAAAAAAGGCGATAAACTATCAACTTGGAAGTGGCTACTTTCAATATTAGATCATAAAAAGACAATATTTGTAACACGTAAGGCCACATTTACAAACTACAAAAACGTATTAAAAGAAACCGATGGTTTAGAACATGATTTTTTAGAATCATATGATTTGGAAAATAAAATTATATCCGCCGAAATTAAAAAACAAGATTTTCATGCTAAGTTTTTTATAGGTCTTTCTGAGGACTCTTCTGAAGTAATGTCTGGCTCAGCTAATTTAGTAACTGGCCCATCAATTGAAAATATTAGTTTCAAACGCATGAGTAAGGTAAAAGTCTATTCAAAATATATAGATAGGCTTAAACTAAAACTTCCTAAATTAGAAACTAAAGATAAATATTGGATTGAAATAAGTTTTCAGGATGGAAATTGGAAAGCTATTGATAAGCATGGGAGTATTAAAATCTAACAGATAAGGATAGGCCGCGCGAAGCCGCGTCCTTATCCCAAGTGTTGAACAAGCCCGGGGGTGAGGTTTACTAATACTCTTTATTAAGCAAATAGCAGATCGAGAGTTTGGTCTATTTGAAATGTTATTTTCGAAGTGGTAAACAAAGGGGTCGTAGCCAATTAGCCTAAATTGAAGAGATAAACATACGGTGTAGATACGGCAGTGAGCTTTGATGACAAGGTGAGGTATCTCGAAGTGATACTCTTCGAACGAGAGACAAGGATGTCGAACTGGCCGTTTAACATGGAAGTTATTGGTCATCGTAGAGGCTACAGGGATTGTACTTGCGTCGTCTCACTGAAGTATCTGCACATAAGCCTGCTGCAAGCAATAAGTACCATTGCAGCTATGGTGTCCAGTAAGCTAACCAAATGCCCAAAACCAACTTAGCCCAATGAGCTTACCCAAAGGTATTTCAAATTTGCTATCTAGCAATTGATTCTAGTATCGTAAAATTACACGTAAGGTTGCTCCTTGGTTTCCAGCCATTGCGACATTGGTGTATCTGAGCTCCATGGATAATTGATAAGTAGTGCCATATGTGGATCGATACTCGTTTTTACTGATGAATACTAAGACGTTAGAGAGGGAGTTTAACTATGATTTTGAATAACCAAAGAAAATTCAACCATGTGGTCGGACTCCATCAGTTGGTGTTGAGATTAGAAAGTAATGCTTAATTTAACCTACTATCCCTTCAGACGCAGGGAAAATAAAAGGGAGCTTTATATCGAATCGGATATGAAACTCAACTATAGAGCAGTTATTCCTGAAGCAGGAACCCAGCTCGATTTATATGAAGAAACTCAATTGATTGGGCAAGTAAATGGCACTTACATTGAGTTATTCGGCAAACCAATAACTAAAAAAAAGTTGAGTATTTTTACTTGGGCTTGGATATTATCTGAATCTCCTGAACAACTCCTTAGTCCACATATAGACGATGATAAATACTTGTTGAATGGCGAAATTGTTGCGTTGATTACAGACACAATTGCTGTATCTCAAAATATATTCGATATATTCAAGAAAACAGAATCACCTGAGTGTTTTATTAAATTAACTTATGACGAAACTAAGTTAGATGAAATTACAGCATTTAGTTTGTTGTTAGTGGATGTAAGTAAAACATTCCACAGTATTTAAAAGGAGACATTGACCTAAATCGAAGAGATAAACATACGGTGTAGATGCGGCAGTGAGCTTCGATGACAAGGTGAAGTATCTCGAACTGGCAGTTTAACATGGAAGTTATTGGTCATCGTAGAGACTACAGGGACCCTTTCCGTTAATAGAGAGGGCGTCGTCTCACTGAAGTATCTGCAAATAAGCCCACGGCAGGTGATAAGTTAAATTGAGTCTATGGTTAACCACAAACCATCAAACACCAACCCTTCACAATAAACCCCAAAGAAATCACCAAAGAGATACTTCAAACTTGTTATCCGAGAAGCCATAATTCCAATATGAGATTGATAATCTACATTAGTGTCGTTATGTTATTGATTAACAATAGCTGGCTCAATTGATTCTCAAACTCACGAATATAGGACGTTTAAATGATTAGAATTATATTGGCTTTAATATTATTGGCGTCTGCCCCGTTCGGTTATTCGACAAATTTACCTGATTTTCCTTTTGTCGTTTCGGTAGGGAACGCCGAACGGGAAGTTAAACCAGATATGGCAACTATAAACCTTGGGATCATCTCATTTGAAGACAAGTCTGATTTATCTCTAGAAAAGGTAGGTGCAGCGACGGAAGGTGTTTTAAAAGTACTACAATCCTATGGCGTCAACTCTGAGGCTATTGAAGCTACAGATATAGAAAAAAGTACAAAAAGAACAAGGGATTCCGATTATAACCGTTTGGAAATACTCGGCTATGAAGTATCGAGGGCTTTCACTATAGAGCTGCGTGACTTATCGAAATACTCTGAACTTATTAGTGATATTGTGGCAATTGATAATGTTTCTAGTGTTCAAACTACATTTGATGCTAGCAATCGAAAAGATATTGAGCGAGCGCTTGTTACAGTTGCGAGTATAGATGCACGAGATAAAGCTGAGCAAATGGCTGAAAGCTTAAATACAGCAATTCATTCGGTATATGCAATATCACAAAATTCGGATTTCAGATCCTTTTTCGCTACGTTTGGATCAAGGTCTGATCACATTATGGCTGATATGCAGCGTTCTAATCGAGCTCATGTTGCCATGTTTGTACCGAAAAAAATCAAGATACGTCAGGGGATTAATGTTGTATTTAAAATCAAGCAAGATAACAATTAACCTAAATCTAAGAGTTATTTCTTAGAAGTCAGGGGGCTTTCGGACTCCAGCCCTTTACGACATTGAGACTCCCTATCTGGCAGATACCAAACTGGCGGTTTAACATGGAGGTTATTGGAAACTGTAAAGCGCCCACGGATAGTAAACAAACAAAGGGGGTGTAGCCAATTAGCCTAAATCGAAGAGATAAACAATTCAGTGTGAATGCGGCTGCGAGCTTCCAAAACATGGAAGTTTTGGTTGCCGTTGAGCGCCCACGGCAGAAAATGTTCCAGACATTTTTCTGCATTTCCTACTATCC
>OJDH01000435.1_pt1 | contig 16048 bp, 8 predicted proteins | sample 1592761 | NCBI WGS metagenome assembly OJDH01 (sample SAMN05416855, study PRJEB24817) | seawater metagenome | isolation source: Sea water | place: Canada:Atlantic | collected 2013-11
TCCTCTTCGTCGGCAGCGTCAGATGTGTATAAGAGACAGCTTTATATCGTTATTCCCCCTTCTGATATTGATCGTTTAAAGCCTCTCATCAGAATTTTGATGAACCAGTTTCTAACCCGCCTGACGTCTGAAATGTCATTTGAAAATGGAGCGGTTAAGAAGGGTTACAAACACCGCTTGTTACTCATGCTCGATGAGTTCACTTCCATTGGAAAGCTCGAAATTTTCGAACGCTCACTCGCCTTTATGGCCGGATACGGCATCAAGGCATACATCATTGTTCAAGATTTAACCCAACTGCAAAAAACCTACGGTCGGGAAGAATCAATTACCTCTAATTGCCATATCCGGATTGCCTATGCGCCCAACAAGATAGAAACGGCCAAACTCCTCTCTGATATGACGGGTAAAACAACACTGGTGCAAAAGAAAACCAGCCGTTCATCATCATCTAATCGGTCTGGATCCAACATTTCAGAAAGTATATCTGAAGTATCCCGACCACTAATGACGCCCGATGAATGTATGTCTCTACCTGGTATGAAGAAAAAACCAAAGGGGGACGTTAAAAGCCCCGGCGACATGCTCATTTTTGTTGCTGGTTTTCCAACGATATACGGCCAGCAATATCTCTATTTTCAGGACAAAGAACTCTTGGCCAGAGCTAAAATTCCTGCACCTGGAACTTTCTAAACCATACCCAATCCCACCAACTAAAACCTGTAACTCAAGAGGATAACTATGTCTGATATTCTATCTGAAGATATGCTTTTTAGCGGCAACATTCCGAGTGAACGAGAAAAGCTCGAACAAGCTTCCAAGCAAATTGATCAGCTCGCAAGCCAAGGCCTTGTTATGGATGTTGATCCCGATGTAGCCGACTTTATGGCTTCATTTGATGAGGATGCACTCTCATCTGAAGACGCAGAAGAAAGTATCTATTCTGTGGATCTGAATACCGGGATTGTTCTCTCTCTGGAAGGAGAAGCAGCATGAAGGGTAATTTTCGCGAGACCGTCGCAGAGGAAATGATTAAACACCTCGAATCTGGTACAACACCTTGGCAAAAGCCGTGGGATGCTAATATTCCAACCTCCAGACCATTTAACCCAACCACTAATAAATCCTACAAAGGAATTAACACTTTATGGCTTGAATTACAGGGCCGAACGGATCCCCGTTGGATGACCTATAATCAAGCTCAATCTAAGGGCGCTCAAGTTCGTAAAGGTGAAAAAACTACGACAATTGAATATTGGAAATATTCAGAAGAAAAACCACGCCTTGGAGAAGATGGAAAACCTGAGCTAGATGAAAACGGGAAAAAGATAACTGACACCGTTCAACTTGAACGGCCAAAAGTCTTTTATGCCAATGTCTTTAATGCAGAACAGATCGATGGATTGGAGCAATACATTGCCCCTGCTCTAAAGTTTGATCCAGTTGATAAAGCCGAGCTTGTTTTAACTGAAGCAAACATTCCCATTATTCATGATCAGGGTGATCGAGCTTTTTATAGCTCGATGAAAGATGAAGTTCACCTACCCGTTCAAGGAGCCTTCTCTAACGCTTATGACTATTACGCGACGGCCCTCCATGAAATCGGACACGCTACTGGCCATGAAGTCAGACTAAACCGTGATTTTGGCCCTTTTGGTTCTGAAGTTTACGCCAAAGAAGAACTGAAAGCTGAAATTGCCAGTTACATGCTCTCAAGAGAATTGGGACTTGGCCATAATCCCGATCGACACGCTTCTTATGTGGATAGTTGGGTCAAAGTCATTAATGACGATCGCAACTTTATTTTTCAAGCCGCCAAAGAGGCAGAAACAATCCGTTCCTGGGTAATAGAACCTGAAAAGAGGCTGGAACTAGAAAAGGCCGCTCAACGAAACCAGTCTGTGATTAAAACTAAGAAAGCACATACCATGGCAAGTGATAAAGAAATTCCAGCACCTAAAAAAAACCAAGAACAAGACAAGATCTATCTGGCCATTCCCTTCAAAGAGAAAGAGCAAGCCAAGGCACTTGGCGCAAGGTGGGATAAAAAACAAAAGTCATGGTATGCACCGGCTAATGTTCCTGCAGAGAACTTCAAAAAATGGCAGTTAAACGGAACAAAAGCAGCTCCCCTTAAAGAACTAGCACCACAAGAAGAGTTCGCTGAATTTTTGAAATCCAACATGATCGAGCTAAAAGGCGCGCCCGTTATGGACGGAGAATGGCACCGTGTTTCTATCGAAGGAGAACCCTCCAAGAAAAATGCAAGTTATCGCGGTTTTCTTGATGGACGCGCAAACGGCCAAATCCAGAATTTCAAAACAGGTGAAAATCCAAAATGGGTCGCTGTCGGCCAAGCCATGACCGATGAAGAAAAAGCACAGCTTCAGGCAAAGTCAGCAGAGACAAAAAAACTTCGAAAAGCAGAGCTAGAAAATAAACAAACGGCTGCGGCCAAACGCGCATTCGGGATATGGAAAAACAACGGCAAATGGGCCGACGAAAACAACTCTACCTACCTTAAAGAAAAGGCCGTTAAAGGGCATGGCATTAAAGTCACTGACAACGGTAATATCATAATTCCTTTACGCGATATCGATGGCCGAGTTCACTCTCTACAGACCATAACTGAAGACAAAAAGCTGTTTACAGAAAATGGTCGCAAATCAGGTTTAATGCACACAATCGACCCAAAACGCGATTTAGAAAAAACGGACCGCATTGTTATTGCCGAAGGCTATTCTACAGGTGCTACAGCACATGAGCTTTCAGGCAAACCAACGATTGTTGCTTTTGATTCTGGAAACCTCAAAGCGGTAGCTTTGGCCATAAAAGAAAAATATCCAAAAGCGGAGATTATCTTTGCTGCAGATAATGATCATACCTTGGAAGGCAAACCTCCTTTTAAAAATGTCGGGCTCGTAAAGGCTGTTGAAGCGGCTGAAGCGGTGAACGGAATTGTTGTTTCCCCCAAATTCAATGAAGGGGAAATTACCAAAGGTCTTACTGACTGGAATGATCTTGCAAGATCTAGAGGACAGCAGGAAACACAAGCACTCTTCATTAAAGATGTGATCAAGCTATCCAAACCAGTTCAATCGATTAAGAAAACACCAGAAATGTCTATGGCTGGTTAAGCCTGAGCAATGCAGCAAGCGCCTTACTTGGCGCTTGCTTTCCTCACTTTAATTTATGGAAAACAATATGCCTTCGAAAGACCTGTATCCCGTTATTTCCTATATTTCACACAATGAAAAATCTGAAATAAAAACACTCGCGAAACAAACCAACCTTACAGTATCCGCTCTGGTCAGGAGATTAGTGACTGGCAAGGAATTACCCGATGCGAACAGAAAAGAGGATATCCGTGATCTGGTAAAAGTGAGTGCGGATCTGGCGCGGCTTGGGAACCTATTTAAAATGGCAATCGATGATGGGGCTTTTGAAGCCACGCAACACAACAAAGGTACTGACATTGAAAGTTTGGTACTCGAAATCAGGCAAACCCAAGCTGCCCTGAAAACAAAAATAATAGTATTCGCCGCTATTTGACGGACCCAGAAATGATTTCCAAGTGTGTTGAACGCAGATCAAAAGACAATTTTAGCCGCCTCGCTGAGTATCTGGCTGCCGCAAAAGAGGTCGGAGAAAAACTTGATGACCTCTGGATTGTCGGCAGCAATGCAGGAACCAGTAAAGAAGACCTGGACTTAGCCATAATAGAAATTGAAGCCACGCAAGCCCTCAACGTTCGAGCAAAATCAGACAAGACCTATCACTTAATTGTTTCCTTCAGGAACGAAAAACCTGCCCCTGAAGCCCTCAGAGACATCGAGGAAAACTTCGCAAAAGCACTCGGGTTCGAAGACCATCAAAGAGTTGTTGCGACACATATCAATACCGACAATTTCCACATGCACGTTGCCTACAACAAGATTCATCCAAAAACTCTAAATTCTCATACGCCCTCATGGGATTTTAAAAAGAGAGATCGCGTATGCAGGGATATGGAGAAAAAATACAACCTCTCTTTGGATAAGGGCTCACCTAAAAATAAAGAGCTAGAAAAACCCTCTACAAAATCAAAAGATTACGAGGCAACAACCTGGGAACAATCTTTCGATAGTTACGTCAGAGAAAATAAAAAAGACTTGAAGGATATTTTCGAGAAGTCGAATAGTTGGAAAGATCTACACAAGGGCTTTGCTACTTATGACCTGCTCATTAAAAAACGGGGTAACGGCCTGGTCATTACCACCAATGACAGAAAGTCGGGCATTAAAGCCAGTTCTATTGATCGAGCATTTTCTAAGGCATCAATGGAAAAGAAATTTGGAATTTTTGAACCTCCTGAAAAGAGCCTCAACAAATCAAAGCCCGTAAAAAAATATATCAAAAAACCAATTACATTGCACCCCAAACAATCTGCAGCTTGGAACCGCTATATAGGTAAAAAACGCAGCAAAGATAGTTTGGCACTCATGGTTTATAAAAATTGGAGAGAATTTTTATCGGCCGAAGCACTAAACGACCCCCTTGCTATGACGATAATGGTCTATCACAAACAGCTTATGAAGCTTCCTGAGAAGATGCTTGGCGTATTAAACAAACCGTCAAAGGTAGCACAAAAATCAAGCTTTAAGTGCTAATTTTCAATCTCAAAATTTAAATTTCTAAAATATAATTATACCCAACAAGCCATCAGGATGTCTCATATTTAACAGTTAAGACCGTTTGGTTAATTAACTACTAATACGAATTGACCGCAAATACATACTCGTGTCATAACTGACGGCCACACACGCTTTACGTGCATACCATTGTATGCACGTAAGTAAAGCCAACAACAGTAATACAGTAGCAGTAGGATCTAAGAGTGTCTGATCAAGTAAGTGTTAGTACGGTACCTGAAAAAAATAAACTTAATGTCAGACTCGCAGACTCTATCGGAGATCTTGAGTTTTTAAGACCTGTTTCTCTAGAATTTCATGCTGAATCCAGATATTCTAATATCCCCTATAGCCATAAAAAGAGAGATGATCTTTTTATTAAGGCGATTAAATCCCCAAAGTATTTTGCGCTTATGATTGCTGAAATTAACGACGAACCAGTCGGTTTCCTTTTTTGTACTATTGGTGAGTACATTGTGGGTTACGATGATCTGATCACAACAGTTTATTCCTTTTATGTCAGGAAGAAATATCGAGGGACAATTCTCGGAGGCAAAGCAGCCATCCGGTTATTAAAAGGCGCTATAAAGTGGTCAAAAAATCGTAATGCTCGAGAAATTATGATCCATGTCACCTCTGGAATTGATATTCAACGTACTGACAAATTCCTACGCAGAACAGGGTTTGGAGTTACAGGGGCAAACTATTCCTTCCGGCTTAATCGCGAAGAGAAAGAAAATTGAGTTCATTCTCATCTGGGCAATTAAGAAAACTTGCCAAAGACAGAAGGCGCCCCACCGCAAAAATGCTTGGGGCTCTTCCGGAAGCTATTGTTTCTGAATTACTTCTCTTTTGGCAGGAGAATAAAGATCAGGATATTCTCACTACCTCCATCAAGCTTCGAAAAGAGCGAAATATCCCAATGGAAGGTGATGAAGCCTTAAGTGGGTCATATTCCCAAGTGGCTCTTCAAGAATTGAAACAAGGTGGGGATGCTGCCAACCCAAAAGACTTTACTTGGGCACTTCAGCCCAAGATCGTTAGGATTATTGAAGATATGATTGGCCCCGCTCATCGTATGAGGATATCCGCGCTGCAGGCTGATGCTTCCATACCTGAGCATATTGATAATCCGGAACAAATTCGAATTATTATCCTTCTTGAGGGCGAACAGGAATTTACACTGCAAACGAAGACAGAATCACAACATATCGAAATGAAAATCGGTGAACTTTGGTTCGTTAATACAGCATGGCCGCATTCAGTAATGAATAAGGGCCCTCATACACGGTTAGCATTACTGATAGATCTGGCTGAAATGCCACAAGAGCTCTCTAAGGAATATTAATTTGCAAATCCTTAAGCCAGAGGAAAACAGCTTCGAAACTGTAATGGTTGACCTTACCCATCGTTGCAATATGAACTGTGCAAATTGCTACATACCCAATCGGGAAATTGCAGATATAGACGCTGATAGGTTGATTGAGTGCCTATCAAAATTCCCTAAGCGCACAAACATTCGCTTAGCGGGCGCAGAACCTACTCTACGTTCAGATCTACTAGATATCATTTCGAGGATTAGAAAGCTTGGACATCGGGTGGTGTTGTTAACCAATGGCCTCCGTCTCTCACGAAAATCTTATGTATCGGAACTTTATGACGCAGGCTTACGTCATATCTATATTTCCTTAAACGGTGCAGACAATGACGATTGGTATGAACGTATCGACAATTTGCGTTGTGCCCGTAAAAAAATTCAGGCGCTTGAGAACATTGTCGACAAAAATATGATTTTAAACACCGGTACTATCTTGATGCGTGGCGTGAATGAACAGGCCATTCAAAGGGTCGTTGATCTCGTCACGGACCTTAACCCTCGGCACGCATTGTTACGATTTAAAAATGTTGGGGCTCTCGGACGCTATGATCAGGATGCTGAGAAATGTAATCTCTCAATGTTCGAGCTTGAGAGGTTGACAGCAGATGCAATCGATTGCCGAACAGAAACTTTGTCCAGATTCAACAAAATAAAAGGCAATGTCGAGCCCAACACAAGACTGTTTCCAGTCAATTTGAGCGCAAAAACAGGTACAAGCGTGTGGATTAAGCTTAGCGACTGGCAGGCCGATAATAACGGTCTGGTTGATTTAGGATCAACACGCCGAGGGCGTATTACACCAAACTTTATGGTTGCTCCCTTTTTTGAGCATGTAAAGGAATTCGAGGGGAGTTATTAATATGCACTATGTATTCATCCGTTTCATAGAACAATTTCCATCAAAACTAATAACACCCCAAATTTTATTAATAATTGTACTCTTGTCGAACCTAATATTAACAATAAATGCAAAGGCCGAAAACGTGCCCAAAAAAGAATACTGTGAAGCATTTGAAAAATTAGTGTTTTATAAAGAGGAAGATGTTTTAAGGCGTTGGGAAAAAAAAGAAATTCGTATTTTACTTCTTGGTGAGGTCGAAGCGATAGAGTACGCAAAAATATTATTAAATAAATTTGGCGAGCTTTCCCAAAAAAAAATAATCTACACAAGTAAAGACATAAATATTGGGATCATATTCACTGAAGAGCTTTATAAAGTAGGGCTAAAATACGGTGATAAATATTTTGGAAAATGGTTTAAAGACAAAACTAAAATGCATGAATATTTAGCAGAAAGAGCAAAGAAAGATAGTATATATTTAATTGCTCAGGATGACAAAATTGATACTAGAGAAAGAGTTCTGACCTTTGGTATGTTTGAGACTATAAACCAGGGTGATGACATCGAATATGCAGATGAAAATAAATCTCGAATCAATTCGGCACTAACGAACATCCTTTTTCCTCGTTCGACCTCAACACTTTATGTGAAATTAGATAATCAAGAAGAAATTTTCTCCCCACTGTCTAATGAAATACATTTTCCGCTAGTAAGGCTTTGGTATAACGAGAATCTAACTTCTGGAATGCCTAAAAGTAAAGTCATTTCAACTATCTGTAATTAAAACACCATACTTTTAACAAACAAAATTTAATACAAATATATTTGGGGGTCAAAGTGGCGGAAGAAAAAAAAGGAAAGAATAAAAACAAGCCAAGCGTTACGGGTGAATTTAAAGATGCTTTTAATTTTGACCCTGAAACCAATACTGTCACAACTGGTTACGAAGCCGAAGCTGGAGTTTCTAGAGGAGGGGTCGGCCTAAACGCAAAAGTCAAAGATACCAAATCTGTTAATTTAGATACCGGTTATGAAACAGAGGACTTTTCCCTCGGAACAGGTACGGAAGTAGGACCGTTCAGTAGTAATCAAGACATTTCATCTCAAGAAACAACCGATCCAACTAAACCAGACACAACTACTGTAACAACCGACTTCGGACTAGCTAACGAATTTGGTGGTGCCAAAATAAAAGAAACCATTGCAACGGAAACCCCTAAAGTTGGTGTAGAAACAACCACCACGAAGTATGAATTCGAACTAAAGATTGGCCCCGTGATTGAAACTGTCCCGATCGACGAAATGATCGATACAATAAAAGATGCAATTTACGGGAAAGATCCTACTGTTGGTGGAGACGGCGGAAAGCCGATAGGTAGCAGTCTTGATCCTGTTGATAAGGATGAAACAGTTGGTGGTGATGCTGGAAAACCATCCGGGAGTGACACAAATCCACTCAAAGATCCAGACAATGGATCAAAAGACCATGATTTTGGCGAAGGTAAGCCTGTTGTTATTGATCTCAACAATGATGGACAATTAGACCTTATTGATATTGAAGATTCTACTGCACTTTTTGATAGTGATAATGATGGATATAGAGAAAATATTGGGTGGGTTGGAGCCAGTGATGGCTTTCTTGTTATTGATTTAAATAACGATGACCAAATAGTAGGTAATGAATTAATTATTGCTGATCAAACAGAAGCTTTAGATACAGACATTGAAGCTATCGCAAGCCTTTATGATAGTAATGACGATGGTGTATTTGACAATCAAGATACTGATTTCGAACGGTTCAAAGTCTGGCAAGACCTCAATCAGAATGGCATCACTGATAATGGCGAACTTAAATCATTGAGCGATTGGGGAATTGCATCAATTAATTTGACATCTGATAAGCAAACAACTGCGTATGATAACAATCAATTACTTGGAACATCTTCTCTAACTAAAGTCGATGGTAGCCAAAGATTAATCGGTGATGTTGCCTTACAAAAAGGTGGTGCCGGGGTAAAATTTAACGAAAATGACATTAGTTTTAAAATAACGTCTACAAATGAGGCATCTTATTATTATGTAAAACAGGGAGAAGGACTTAATTCGTCGGCTGCCGCCCTAAATGCAAATGTCATTTTTGGAAATGACCAAGTTGACCATCTAAGTTCCGAGAGAAAGTCAGATGTTGTTTTAAGTGGTGGGAAAAATAACGATTTCATTACAGGTGGCGATGGAAATGACTGGATTTCAGGAGACTCTGGGGCGGATAGTTTAATTGGCGGCAAGGGTAATGATGTAATATATTTTGATTCTGATGATCTTCTCGTTGATGGCGGCGATGGTAATGATGTTGGTTATGTATCTAATAATAATGCAGTCTCCCTTGACCTTGGTTTAAGTAACATTGAAACCGTTATTGGAAATACTGGAAATGATCAGTTTTCATATCAAGGTATTAAATCTGTAACTCTTGCAGGCGGCGATGGAAATGATCAGCTAAGTTCCGGAGACGGTGATGACCTCCTCGTCGGAGGAGAAGGATCTGATCACTTAGATTCAGGAGCTGGTGATGATAGATTATTTATCGACGCGGAAGATGATGAAGCAAATATTCATGCCGGATCAGGTATTGATTGGATTTATGTTTCATCTGGCCAAGGCGTAAACCTAGATCTCAACACAATTGAAGCTGAAAACATTTCTGGTAATTCAGGGAGTGATATCTTTCGAAACAGTGGATCAGTAGATTCATATATGCACGGCCAAGGGGGAGATGATGATTTACAAGGAGGATCTGGAAATGATGTAATTGAAGGCGGTATTGGCAACGATAGTTTAGACGGAAATGCTGGAATAGATATTTTATCATACGAAACATCTAACCGTTCAGTTTCAGTTGATCTTTCTTCAAATATTGTCAAAGGAGGAGACGCTGAAGGAGATATCATCAATAACTTCGAAGGTGCCATTGGCTCTCTTCAGAATGATACTATAACAGGAAATAATGATAAGAATTTTTTATTTGGTAATGGTGGTGATGACTTAATTACCGGTGGAGCTGGCAGTGATTATATAAATGGTGGTTATGGCTCAGATACTACTTTTTACATAGATTCAAACCAAGCCGTTCAAGTAAATCTGAGGAATAAAACAGCCGTTGGTGGGCATGCTGAAGGAGACCGACTTTATTCTATAGAGAATTTAACTGGATCTTCCCACAATGACACTCTTACTGGCGATGAGAATGGCAACATACTCGAAGGTGGAGCTGGTGCCGACATCCTTTCAGGGGAAGAAGGTGATGATACAGTCTCATACAGCTCTTCAGAAACTGGTGTTATCGTTGACCTTCAAAACCAGACAGCTACTGGTGGTCATGCAACTGGAGATACAATTAGTGGCTTTGAAAATGTAGAAGGTTCCAATTATAACGATTATCTAAGTGCCAATAATTCTGGATCAGAACTTTATGGTTTTGACGGAGATGACACCCTTACAGGTCGTGAAGGAGCTGATCGACTTGAAGGTGGCCTTGGTGCGGATACCCTCGATGGTGGCGAGGGTATCGATACACTGAGCTACGAAGGCTCAGAAGATGGCGTCACGGTTAACCTGGAAACAAGTGTAACCTCTGGTGGAGATGCTGAAGGCGATAGCATCAGTAACTTTGAAAATATTCAGGGGTCCTATCACGACGACATTCTTACTGGTGATGCTGGTGATAACGTTATTGAAGGCGACCTCGGTGCAGACAGCATTGATGGCGGCGCGGGCGTAGATACCGCGTCTTACGAAGATGCTATCTATGGCGTAGATGTTGACCTCAAACGGGGCGGCGGGCGTCAGCATGATCAGTTGCAGAGCGAAATCGATAGCAACCGCCTTTCAGGTGCTGTTGCCATTGATGCGCTGAATAACAAACGCGCGCTGCATCAAGGCACAGAGCTTTCCACCGCTTATACACTGGCGGCTATTGCTGCGGCATCGGGATGGGCGACCACATCGCTTGCGCTGGATAAAGGCACGGATGTTGATGCTTCGGTTGGGGCTTTGCTTTCGGTGCAGCATGATATGAGCGCGGGAGAAGTGCGCCCGGAAAATATGGCTTTTCTGGATGTCAGTTTCGATGATGACACCGCCATTATCCGCTATCACCGTGCCGATGGCAGCCTGGAAGGGCAGTTCACCGTGTCTGTGGCCGATAGCGCCACCCACAATGTGTCGTTTGGCTATGACAAGGTAACGGGCCTGACCGTGGTTTCCATCGATGGTCAGGTTGTCAATTCGTACAACTGGGAAGCCGGACTTGACGTCATGGCGGGCAGTTATGGCTCCAAAGGGGCCACCGCAGCTCACGCCGAGGCTGATCCCCTCTTCGTCTATTCTCTCGGCCTGCTTACCGACGAAGCCACCAACGATACCCTGGTTAACATCGAAAACCTGCGCGGGTCGGACCACGGCGATCGCTTGGCCGGTGACGATGGCGATAACGTCATCGAAGGCAATGGCGGCAATGACATCCTCCGTGGCTATGATGGTAACGACACGCTTGATGGCGGCACGGGCAACGACATCCTCGACGGCGGAGCTGGCACTGACACCCTGCGCGGTGGGGACGGCGATGATTTCCTCTATGGCGAAGCTGGCGATGATATTCTGGATGGTGGCGCGGGCCACGATCTTTTAGACGGCGGTGATGGCATTGATACCCTCACCGCAGGGGCGGGCAATGACCTTCTCAAAGGGGATCTGGGAGACGATATCCTCAAGGGTGAGCTTGGCCACGACCAACTCTCCGGCGGCGACGGCAACGACACCCTCCACGGCGATGACAACAGTGTGTTGTTCAGCGGTAGTGATGATGGAACCGGGTTTGGGAGTGTGAGTTTTCAGGATACTGGCGCATCCGGAGCGAAATTACGAAAGACTTCTGGTGGTTCAGCCTGGAATACTGGGGCCTATTCTCAAGAGAGCTTTACCGGATCAGGAATTCTCTCTGTTGAAGCAACAGAAACATCTACGCATAGAGTAATTGGATTTTCCTCGACGGTTGGTAATTCAAGCTTTGAATCAATTGAGTTCGCTCTATTTCCTACACCTAATGGTGAGCTTCATGTTTATGAATCCGGGAGCCCGATTGGGCAATTTGGTAACTATTCATCCGGGGACATTCTGAGTATTGAGCGTACAGATGCTGGTGCCGTTATTTATAGTAAAAACGGCGAAACCATATACACCAGTACCAAAACATCTTCTCCTGATGTGGAACTACTGATCGATGTTGCTCTCCATGAAAACGGCTCTACATTTGGAAATGTAACTCTCTCAACAAATGGGAGTGAAGCACAGTCTGTAAATTGGATATCTGAACCAACCATCGAAGTTGGAGGTCTTGGAACAGACCTTTCAGTTGATTATCAAGACCTCAATGGTGACGGTAACATCGATGCTGTGATCAACTCTACCGACGGCCAGATCTGGACACGTCTCGGCGATGGCACAGGTGGATTTGGTGAGGCTGTTGAACAAAATACGGGTTCTTCCGGATTACGAAAGACTTCTGGTGGTTCAGCCTGGAATACTGGGGCCTATTCTCAAGAGAGCTTTACCGGATCAGGAATTCTCTCTGTTGAAGCAACAGAAACATCTACGCATAGAGTAATTGGATTTGCCACAGCTGTGGGTAATTCAAGCTTTGAATCAATTGAATTTGCCCTATTCCCTGCGCCTAATGGTGAGCTTTATATTTATGAATCGGGTACTCAAATTGGATTGTTTGGGAGCTATTCAACAGGGGATAATCTGAGTATTGCACGCACAGATGCTGGCGCTATTATTTATAGTAAGAATGGCGCAACGTTATATACCAGCACTAAAACATCTGCCCCTGATGTGGAACTCCTGATCGATGTCGCGCTCCACGAAAATGGCTCGACTTTTGGAAATGTAACTCTTTCAACAGATGGAAATGAAGCTAAGTCAGTAAATTGGACAGCTGATACGTCTGTTGAGGTCGGTGGCCTGGGAACAGATCTCTCTGTCGAGTACCAAGACCTCAACGGTGACGGCAATGTCGATGCTGTGATCAACTCCACAGATGGTCAAATCTGGACCCGCCTCGGGGATGGCAGTGGTGACTTTGGTGAAGCTGTTGAACAAAGCACAGGTGCGTCTGGATTGCTTAAGACTTCTGGGGGATCGGCCTGGAACACTGGAGCTTACTCACAAGAGAGTTTTACGGGATCTGGAATCCTTTCCGTTGAAGCAACGGAAACATCTACACATAGGGTAATTGGATTTGCCACAGTTGTGGGTAATTCAAGTTTCGAATCAATTGAATTTGCCCTATTCCCTGCGCCTAATGGTGAGCTGTATATCTATGAATCCGGCACCCAAATTGGATTGTTTGGGAGCTATTCTACAGGCGATAATCTGAGTATTGAACGTACAGATACCGGCGCTATTATATATAGTAAGAATGGCGCAACGATATATACCAGTACTAAAACCTCTACTCCTGACGTGGAACTCTTGATCGATGTCGCGCTCCACGAAAATGGCTCGACCTTTGGAAATGTAACTCTTTCAACAGGTGGAAGTGAAGCTAAGCCTGTAAATTGGGTGGCTGATTCTTCTGTAGAGGTTGGTGGCCTGGGATCAGACCTCTCTGTCGAATACCAAGATCTCAATGCCGACGGTAATGTTGATGCTTTGATCAACTCCACTGATGGTCAGATCTGGACACGTATAGGTGATGGCACAGGTGGCTTTGGAGAAGCTGTCGCACAGGAAAATGGTGTTTCTTCTGGACCTTTAGGTTCAGACCTCTCTGTCGATTACCAAGATCTCAATGGTGACGGCAATGTCGATGCTGTGATCAACTCCACTGATGGTGAGATATGGACACGTTTGGGGGATGGTGTTGGTGGTTTGGGGGAAGCTGTTGAACAAAGTACTGGAGTTACAACGGGCCCGCTTGTAAAAATTTCGGGCGGTACGGCTTGGAATGCAGGTGCGTATTCTTCTGAAAACTTTACTGGCACAGGTGTTCTCAGTATTGAGATGACTGAAACCAGTACGACAAGAATTTTTGGTCTGTCATCTACAATTGGTAACTCTAGTTATGAATCAATTGAATTTGGTTTTTATACCGTTTCCAACGGTAATTTGGATGTCTATGAATCTGGTGCAAACATGGGTACCTTTGGTACTTACCAGACAGGTGACATATTAAGTGTTGAGCGACATAGTGATGGATCAGTCACCTATAGTAAAAACGATTCTGTTTTTTACACGAGTACAAATACATCTGCGCTAGACACGCCACTTTTAGCAGATGCATCCTTCTATGAAACAGGATCAACGCTCGGTAATTTCAACCTATCTATAGGCGGAGCTGAACCACAACCTGTACACTGGAATACCAGCCCTTCTGTAAGTATTGATCCTCTACCTTCAAACCTCTCTGCCGATTATCAAGACCTCAATGGTGACGGCAATGTTGATGCTGTGATCAACTCCACTGATGGCCAAATCTGGACACGCCTTGGAGATGGAACGGGCAACTTTGGTCAAGCTGTTGAACAAAACAATGGCACATCAGGCAGTGAGCTCGGTTCAAACCTCTCCGTTACATATCTCGACCTAAACGGCGACGGGGTCACAGATGCTCTCATCAACACAGCTGATGGGCGGATCTGGACGCGTCTGGGAGATGGCGCGGGGGATGATGTTCTTTCCGGTGGTGCTGGTGATGATCTTCTTTATGGTGATGTAGGTAAAGACATCCTCAAAGGAGACGAAGGTAACGATACGCTTTCTGGTGGGGCCGGATCTGATGATCTCTCTGGCGGTACCGGAAATGATATCCTTATCGGCGGGAACAGCGATGGCGATGTCTATCGCTTCAATATTGGCGATGGTGAAGACATCATCCGTAACTCTGGCCTCAGAGGGAAAATCGTCTTTGGTGAAGGTATTAAATTTACAGACATCGAGACTACACGGGTCGGTAATGATCTCCTGCTACGTATTTCGGTTACAGATGTGGTTACAGTCGAAGGCTGGTATCTCGACATTACGCACCAGCTCTCCATTGCCCTTGTTGATGAAGCTGGTCGTCAGGTCATCCTCGGCGATGCTGGCGATAACACTGTTACCGGGTCTGGCGGCGACGATCTCATGCGCGGTTACGCCGGAAATGATACCATCACTGCCGGTCAAGGTAACGACCGCCTGGTTGGCGGCGAAGGCTCTGACAGCCTGAGCGGTGGCTCTGGTAACGACACCTATATCTTTGGCCGTGGCCATGGGACAGATACCATCGTCGACCAAACTATCGCTTCTGGTAATCACGTAGATAGCGGCTACGATATCCTGTCATTTGAAGCCGGAATTACGGCTGATGATGTCGTGGTTCAACTCTCTGGCAACGATCTGATTGTTGCGTTGAAAGATCCGAGTAATCCGACAGCCACGTTTGCCGAGCTTACCGATAAAATCACCCTCACCAACTGGCTTGATAGTAACGATCGCATCGAAGCGCTCAATTTCGCTGACGGCACTGATATGGTGATCTTTACTGGCAACCGTTCTGACTACCGTGTTGAAGACAATCAGGATGGAACTTATACCGTTATCGGTGGCGTTGATGGCCGGGACGTTATTTCGGGCATTGAAACACTTCGTTTTGCCGATGGTGACTTTGATCTGACTACGGTTAATGGTCCGGCCACAGTTGCTGCTAAGATTGTTACCTCTGATGCTTCTGTTGTATCTCACAAACTCAGCTTTTCTGATGCCGATCTTGATGTTGAGAACAGTACCGAAGTCCTGAGTTTTGAAGTTATTGGTGCCACAGATAATGGTAACAACAGCTTTACGCTTTCAAGTGGTGCTCTGGTTATCATTAATGCAGACGGCACCTACAGCTATGACGCCCAAGGGTACACAGGTCAGGACAACTTTACCTGGCGTGTGACCGACAGCTCTGGCCTGTCCAACGATGCAACGGTAGCAGTTGAGATTGGCTCAGCTAATACGGACAGCCTAGCTGCGGGTACTGCAGGCAACGATATCCTTATGGGTGATGCAACTAGCACTGTTATAACTGTCTCTTATACACATCTCCGAGCCCACGAGACCGAGGCTGATCTCGTA
>OJDH01000437.1_pt1 | contig 15936 bp, 14 predicted proteins | sample 1592761 | NCBI WGS metagenome assembly OJDH01 (sample SAMN05416855, study PRJEB24817) | seawater metagenome | isolation source: Sea water | place: Canada:Atlantic | collected 2013-11
ATACTAGCTCTAGCTCTAGCTCTAGCTCTAGCTCTACCGAAAATCATTTTACCGAAGGCATGAAGAAAACGTATGAAACATATCTAAAAAACAAACAATTCAGAGGTCCGGATAAGGGTCCAAACACTGGCTCAGCTCTTGCATTCAATCCCCAAACAGGAATCTCTCTTGCGTTCTATCCAGGATCAAGAAACCGCATACCGTTTTGGGCACAAGATACAGCACTAGAAGAGTGTGGAACTGATTGTTATCTCTACGCAATCAACGAAAAAATTGTTTGGGAAAAACAAACTATTCCTTTAGACCAACAAAGACTGCTTATTAGAATAGAAAATCAGGAAAAGGCAAAATCATCCGCAAGCCTCGCTCAACAGACTGCCACTCATCCCAAGAAGCCGATCTCAACACCCTCTATTCAACACTATAAGCCAGCATTGTTTGATTTAACTACTTCGCAAATCACTGCCTTTGGCGACTATCTAACAAGTGTTACTTTTTTGGCTAAGTCAAGACGGCATTATGCTTTTGCTGTTAGTGATCAGGGGCATATAGCAACGGCTGAAAATGGAAGGAGCTTTGAAGCCCAGCTTGATGCCATAAGGAATTGTGAAGCCATTGCTATTGGATCACATTGTTATCTATACGCCGTTAATAAAAAGGTACTACACAATATTCTAGGGCAAGGTATAGATATTTCAACAGTTCATACAGTACCACTCTCTGAAACGGATAAAACAAGTTTATCCTATACAGCAGATGAGTATAGCACTGCCGATATTGATCTAACACCCAAACAGCAAAATGAATTTATAGAATACCAATCAGAAGCTCTATTCAAAGATCCTTGGCTAACTTACGCCTTTGCTGTTAGCCACGATGGAAAAACCGGGAGTGCTAAAAATGTCTCCAGCGATGTTGCTAAATCCCAAGCCTTAAGTGTTTGTGAGACATACGGGTCACTCTGTTTTTTATACGCAGTAGACGACAACATACTGTTTGAAAAGCCAAATAACTAGATACGTTTAAACGACGTCTCGTCATCAGTCATACGCTGTATATAGAGATCTTTTTCACGAAAGATATTAACTCCGGGCTGTCATACCCAAATTTGATCAACAGGGATTGATCTTGAGATTTATACAGGGGCTGATCAAGACGCCTCTTTTGCGGTCAGTCTATCGATGTAACGTTGGTATTTACCGCTGTCTTTGAACTCTTTCAGGCGTTTGTTAAACCGCGCCATCAGGGCTTCGCTTCCGGGCAGGCTTTTGGGGAAAAGCACGTAACTTAGATTGTTCAAAATTGCTTTGGGGTGATGGGTAATCTTTGCTTGTTGTTCCGGCGTGAAGTTTTCACGGATTGCAAAATAGCCCACAGAAATTTCCTGGGGATAAAGATCTACCCGTCCTGCCAGGAGTTTATCAAAATTGGCCCGATCATTGGGTGCACGATCCATGGAGAAGGTTCCCGCAGCTAAAGCCGCATCAAACTCGGGCCCATAACTATATTTGATCCCGCCGCCCATTCGATAACCAGTTAAATCTTCCAGCCCCTGCCACTCGAACGGGGCCTCTTTTAGGTAAAAGAATACAAACTGTTCGATAAGAACCGGATCGCTAAAAAGGAACTCAGCTTCGCGCTCATCCTTGTGCATCCACACGCCCATAGCATTGTGGTCGCCAATCGAGGTTTCGTGGTAACCACGTGCCCACGGCAGAAACGCGAGCTCGGCCTCAACACCCTCCGCGGCAAAAATATCCCTGATGAGCTCTGCAATAACACCGCCGCCTTCAAGTTTATTGGACAGGAAAGGTGGCCATTCGCCAACGGTTACGGTGATTTTCTCATCTGTGGATTGTGCAGAAACCTGCGCAGAAAAAGAGATAAGGCTTAGGGAAAGAAACAAACCAAGCGCGAGGACAAATAAACGCTGCATCCTATCAATCTCCCCAACCCAACTAGGGTTAAACCAATCTATTTTTATTGCTACAAAATACCATCATTTACAATAAAACTTCGTTAATACTACCCAATTCAACCTATTGGTTCAAACGACAATATTAACATCAGATGTAAGGTATTGAGTTTGTTAAATATAACTTCAACAGAAACAACCTGGCTTTACGTTTGGGCTTTACTGGGCGACTGATTAAACAAGTGTTTGGGCTCGCGATCCCACTGGCTCGGGCTATTGTCACCCACGGCAAAGGATACATACCGGGCGGGGTACCTGAAAGCATCAAACCCCGCGCCTTGTGCTGGCGGGAATTTTTGAAGAACTGGAACGAGGTCATGGTCCCGGGACCCTTTGTGGTCGAAGACATCAACCGGCTACTCGCCTTTGTCTCAGACCCCTGGGATAACCTTTATGAGCTATCCCAAAAGATCTAAGCCAGATCTAAGCTAGATCTAGGGGATCACTTTGCACACATCACTGCGTTCCATAGCTTAACTTCTACAAAATCGCGCCCTGATAGAGGACCTGCTCGGCTTCTTGTGGGGCGAAACGACGGGCAAGGGTTCGAAAGGCACTGTGGACAGCATCGCGGTCAATATTACAACTTCTCAAGTGTCGTTCAGCAACCGTCGGATCAAAAGAGCTCCGCCCGTGTAGGATGCGCTGATTATCAAAAACCAGCATCTCTCCGGGTTGTACCTGATGTTGGAACTGATTTTCCGGCAAACAGACCAGCCGGGTGTATTCTGCCAAGGCATCTATAAGATCGTCAATCTGACCATCTCGTGCTTCTTGAGGCGCAAGGCAGCGGTCATTGAAGCGAATACCCGTCACCTGCCCTTTGCTATCAAGGCTGATAACATGCGCCTCTGTGCTAAAGAACACTTCATCCGCATGTTCCCGGTGAAAGGTCACCCCGTGTCGTGTCAATATCTCAAATAGTTCCGGCGTCTGGGTGCGCATCAGTTCAGCAATGTGAAAACCATCAACCATAAGCGAGGTCCCGCCCATGTGCGCTCCCGTTTTGATCGCATGGAAAAAGATAAAACCCGGTGGAGAATAACGGAAAGGCTCATCGGTATGGGGGATCTGAGCGCGCGCCGTTTCCCCTGCGACCCGTGCCTCTGGTTTTGAGATCAGGTCAAAAACTTTACCATAACTGGTTTCTCGTATCGGCCCAAAGCGCTCGGCAATGCGCATGGTGTCTTCTGCTTGTGTCGGAACGCCCGTCAACATCATGACGCCATGATCACGCAAAGCACGCAGAGAACCGAACAACGCTTCATCATCGTTCACCACCGTTTCATATGAAAATTTACCGATGCTGCTGTTCAGATCACCTCCCCAGAGTTTGGCCCAGAGTTTGGCTTGAAACCTGGTTGCCCCTTCGCAGTGGCGCGCAAGAAAACCTGCGTCATAGCGAGAGATATGACCATCATCCCAAACCACCGTAAGCTCCCCCGGTGTTGAAATATCAATGTTTTCAGCACGTACGGACGCTGGAACATCAGCAGGTGTTAACCACCGCTTTCCCGATTGTGTATCGCCACATACCTCACAATTACAGGCCAAACGAAGCCAACGGGTCGATAACCGGGCATCTGCCTTACTATCAAAATCTAGTATGATACGATCACCTTCATTTCGAGCTGCCTGGATCTTGTAACTTACGGGATCGCCGACTGATAGACCACTTGATTGGTCGCTAGAAACGGATGAAATCTGATCGTCAGGCATGATAGAAGGTTCCCTAAGAACTATTGAATTTTATTCTCTAATCCTACATTTCGCAGATATTTCATTCAAACGAGTTTCTTTCTCCAAGTTTTGAGTTAATCTCAACACTATGATGAAATCGAGAGACCTTCCTCTTTCTGCCCTGAGAGCACTTAAATCTGCGGCACATACCTCCAGTTTGACCCGTGCAGCTGAAGAACTGGGCGTGACGCCCGGGGCGGTCAGTCACCAGATACGACAGCTGGAAGAAAGGTTGGGGATCAAGTTGATCCGGCGTGTTGGCAACGGCATAGTCCTAACCCGCGCGGCGGAACGCGCTCTTCCAGACATCACCCGAGGGTTTGATGCTCTGATTTCGGGCATGTCTCGGTTGCGATCAGAACGCCGCGCAGAAACTTTTACAATTTCAGTAGATACATCTTTTGCGTCCCAATGGCTCGCCCCTCATTTGAACAGGCTCCGTGTGGTACTCCCAAATTTGGATATCAGGATCGTCTCTCCCGTTCCCCTCGACACCCTGCTTGAAGAAGCGGTTGATCTCGCCATCAGCTATTCCAATGAAATCCCGGATACCCTGGTGTCGCAAAACTTCTCTAGCGAACAGGTTATCCCAAGCTGTGCGCCGAGCTTGATCCGACAAAATAAAACCCCGGACCAAGCCGAGACCCTCAACACTCTACCGCTTTTACACATTGATCCCTCCATGGGCGATGACGTTTACCCCACTTGGCACGACTGGTTCACAGCCGCAGGATTACAAACTAAGGTCCACGATCAGGGATCACGCTTTGGGCTCACAGTAATGGCGGCACAAGCAGCCATTACTGGGGAAGGCGTCTTGCTGTGCAGCGAAATCGTAATCCGAAACCACCTTGAACAAGGAGATCTGGTCGAGGTTGCCCAGAACGGACCAAACCTCATGATCCAGCGCCGCCTTATCTGGCCCCACCAGGGACCAAAAGCAGATCACGCGGCTAGGGCGGCGGCTGAATTAATCTCAATAGCTAGAGGGGAAGAAAGTATCTCGGATTATGAGCCAGGGGGATGAGCACCAAAGGAAAGTGGTTTATCTGGGTCTTGATTAAGGAGCGAAACCTTTAATCCAGTCCAAGCAAGATCTACTGCCATTAACAGTATCCAAACCCAAATGAAGGGTAAAAAATGAATGCACCCATACTAAATGTGTCCAAGACAAACATAAGTAATGTGCAAAAAGTCATAAATAATGGCGTTAATGTGTGTCCCAAGCACCATCTATGTGCACCTAAGTACCCGCCCGTAAAATAAAGCAAATAAGCAATAATGTACGATTTCTTTTTCTTAGTCTCTTCCATGATCTAATCAAACGCCTCAAGTTGTCGCGGGATGAGCTTTTGTCTGTTTTCAGTCAACCTGAAAGTAGATCCAGAAAAGGTCATGGACCCAATAGATTATAGGCACGACAACAGGTATGTAAAAAATTCCAAAGATAATTGAATAGTCTCCAAAATTCTGATTCTGAGACATAACTTCCATCAACCTGATGAAGCCATAAACGATAAAGAGTTCGCCGGAGAAGCTGGCGAGAACAAACATATACAATCCAAAAACAGCTAGAAGTGTGGCGGATTTGTACTTTTCCAAGTAAAATCTATGGCCGCCTACCATACCAAGAGAAAACCAAAGGAGATAAGCTATGGAGAGAGATTTGGGGGGAGAGGTAGACGTCAATTGCGGCCTTTGAATATTACATGGCATGAGTAAGGAGAAGAAACTGCGGCAAGAAGGCCGAGAGCTTCTACAGTATGTGTTGTAAGAAGCTCATATGCTATAGACATCAACGCAAGTCCACCAATTGCAGCAACTGTGATGACTGCGCCCCAAAACTGTCCGGCGCTGTACCTTTCGTAGGGCTTCATGGTACTAACTTTTCCATAGTGGACAAACAAGGAAGATGGGCGAGGATGATGTTCATTCAACCAGATCGTCTAGATCGACAGATAGGGCTTGCGCGATCCGCTTGAGAGTGGCCGCGCTACCTTCTTTCTTTCCGGTCTCGATTTCACTGAGGTAAGGGGCAGATATTTCAGCGGCAATTGCAAGAAACTTCGAGGTCATCCCCCTGTGTTCTCGGTACACGCGCACGGGATTATCCCCATCAAGCAGGCGGTTAACAACATTGGCAGGGAAGGTTTCTTCTTCACCTGCGTTTATACGCTGCTTGGCGGCCTGAGCATCTTTAAGGTCTTCAACATCCTCAAGACGCGCAATGAGATTGTTGTATTCGACCAAGGGAAGAATGGCTAGGTCTTGGCCCGTATCTGTTTTGATAATTTGCATATTCATTATTCCAATCCTTTAGTAAGCAGCCCCACGAGAGGCAATCTTAATAATCATCAGGATGGTGCCCTGCTCATCCATAATCACACGCCAATCACCGACACGAAGCCGGATAAACTCTGAACCCTGAAGCTTCTTAACGTTGTTTGCTACAGCAGAAGGATTTGCAGCATAAGCCTCAATTTTATCGCGAATGATCTTGGCTTGCTTCACATCCATTTTGCGGAGTGTTTTTACTGACTGCTTGCTGTATGCAATCTGTTTCATAAAAAAAATATAGCTAATTGCTAATAGTATGTCAACAAATTTAATAGCTATTTGCTAATTTGTGAATTTTACCAGAACGAATTACTAATCGTCGGAGCTTCTTACAGGCCAGACCGTTAGAAGGTAGAGAGGACTAGATAGGAAACGACCCAACGCCTTACTTCTGTTGGCTCTATCCATGAACGATCTATGAGAGATACGCCCAAGACCTATAGTTCTCCCCTCCCCCACTTGGAGCGGTTCAATGATGCTACTAATCCCTCGTTCCTTGGGCTCTATCTTATATTGACGAGAACCCAAGGAGGATGAGCTAAAAGAAAATGATGATGATCAGGCTTTCAAAGCTTCGAGCAACAGACGTGCAGATGAGTCTGATGATCCAGGGTTCTGTCCGGTAACAAGCAGACCGTCGCGGATGGAGAAGTCAGCCCAGTCATCTGCAGAACGGTATTTTCCACCCGCATTTTGCAGTTCTAGCTCTACAGAATAAGGTACGATGTCGGTTGCACCGACCGCGTCTTCTTCACTGTCGGTAAAGCCCGTCACTTCCAAGCCAGCCACCAACGGCTCATTCTTATTTGTGGTCGCCTTAACCAGGGCAGCCACCCCGTGACATACCGCGCCAATCGGTTTGGATGCAGCGTGAAATTCTTTGAGAAGTGCGAGAGACGCAACGTTATCGGTGAGATCATATAGAGGGCCGTGACCACCGGGATAAAAGACCGCATCAAAGTCGATGGCTTGCACATCATCCAGTTTCTTGGTGTTAGCCAAAAGTGCCTGTGCAACCTCATCTGTTTCATATCGACGGGTGTCGTTGGTTTTGAAATCATCGCCCAGGCTTGCTGGGTCCACAGGAGGCTTCCCACCGGCAGGGGAAGCTAAAGTGATCTCAGCGCCAGCTTCACTAAAACGATAGTAAGGGGCGGCGAACTCTTCCATCCAAAAACCGGTTTTGCGTCCGCTGGTGCCAAAATCTTCGTGAGAGGTCAAAACCATCAAAATCTTCATAACAAATTCCTTAGCAGTAAAATTAAATCGTTGTCGTTTGCCTGTTTAATTTGGCGTTGAGCTAAAGGTAATTCGTGCGCTATAAAATGATAATAGCCAAATTCGAATACATTTTGTATGATTAAATTTGACAATAAAACGAACGCCAAGGTTTCAGGCCCATAAATTTACAGAGGAAATTTACGGGGGAGATTTACAGGGAAAATTTACAGGGAAATTTACATGAGAAGTTTTACATGGATGATTTAAGAGGCATGATCACTTTTGCCCGGGTGGTGGAAAGTGGTAGTTTTGCTGAAGCAGCGCGCAAGCTTGGCCTCGGCCGTGCAGCCATTAGCCACCAAGTCAAACTACTGGAAGATCGACTTGGCATCCGCCTTTTGCATCGCAGCACCCGCAGTCTCAGTCTGACCCACGCCGGGGAAGATTATTATCAGAGTTGTAAACGCATCAGCGAAGAAGCCGAGGCCGCCAACAGGCGTATCCAAAGCCTCAGTGATGAGCCTGTGGGGCGGATATCCCTGACCTGTTCTGCCAACTTTGGCCTTAAACGGATCGTTCCTCTGCTCAGCCAGTTTCGTCACTTATATCCAAAAATTGAGCTGGATGTTGAACTGACAGACGAGGTCACCGACCTTGTTAAGGGCGGATACGATATCGCAATCAGATCCGGCCCCTTGCTTGATTCCGATATGATGTCCAAGAAGATCTGCAGCACTGTACGGCGGATCTGTGCGGCCCCTGCTTATCTGGAAAGTGCCGGCACTCCAACCGAGCCAGAGGAGCTGGCATCACACAACTGGGTCACCTACAGCCGCCATTCCGGCGTGCTATCCCTAAACAGGGATGGCCGTTCCTATAAGGTGCGTATCACCGGGCCAATCCGCACCAACAACGCCGGAGCACGGTTACAATTTGTCCTCGGCGGGCACGGCCTTGGCCTATTGCCTGAACATGAGTTTTGGGAACAGCCCAAGGGCAATCTTGTTATGCTGTTACCTGAATATGAAATGGCACCATTGGACCTCTTTGCGGTTTATCCTCCGGGGGCAGCATCGACCCTAAAGGTACGAATGCTGATCGATTATCTTGCAGAACATCTCTCTAAAGCCCGCTAGGACATCCCTTATAATTTGGGGTAATAGTCTGCCAACTATTGCTCAAGAGCCCTTTTAATCCGCGATGTCAGATCACTGGTATCAAACTTTTCAAAACGTTTGCCAAAGATAAGCGCAAACTCGAGCTTCATGGTCGTCGGATTAAATTTAGTCGGCCCGTTCAACACCGACGAACGTATCGTATTTCCAGCCACGCTCACAGGTAAAAAGGCTTGGCAGAACCCGGCCTCGACCCCTTCAAACAAGGACACGACTGAGGCTGATTCCAAGGCCAGCACATGGGACGACGGGGCCGCCTTTAACATACCCAGAGCACGATCTCTAAGGATACAATCGACACCGAGCAGACCCACAATAAGTGCCCCATTAACATCCGTTTTATTGCCGTACCAGGCAACTTCCTCGGTCCAGAGATGATGGCCTTCATCCGTATTGGGTTCTCTGGCTACGATCGCCATGTCCAATGCCCCAGATTGCACCCGACGGCGTAGATTTCGGCTGGGCTCTAAAATAATCTTTGGATCAACCTTGGGAAATTCCATAACAAATATCGGCATGATTTTTTTGAGAAGTGTTGGCGCATAATCGGTTGGCGCGCCAAAACTCAGGCGTCCGGATAGTTCTTCATGGCGCATATCTCCCAAAAGCTCATAATTAAGGCTCAAAAGACGCTCGCCTTTTACCTTAAGAACTTCTCCCGCAGCGGTCAGGACGATGCCTTTGTTGCTTCGCTCTAATAAACGCTGGTTTAACTGCTCCTCCAACCGTTTGATCTGCATGCTTATGGCAGCGGGCGTTTTATTAAGCCGCTCTGCGCCTGCTTTAAATCCCCCCTCCTTTAAGACAGTTAAGAATGTGCGTATCAATTCCAGGTTCAATGCAGGCAGCATGATTAAATATTTCTTACTCACAAGTTAAAGTAGTTTCGTTTGCCTTAACTATAGAGCGGTTCCATAATATTCCAACCACAAACGTAAAAGTCCAAACGTATAAGTGCAATCCTACAGGAGTGCGGCAGTTGATTTCAGATCCCCAAATAATAGATCCGTACAGAGCTATTGATGAAAAAGGCGTCCGATCTTATCGCCTAAACCGCACCAGACAACTGCTGACCCAGTTCAAAATGGATGCGGCAGTTTTGTTTGATCCTCTGAACCTGCGTTATGCGACTGGCTGCCGGAACATGCAGATTTGGACTTCACACCACTTGGCACGTTACGTTTTTGTCCCGGTTGAAGGACCCGTTGTGCTATTCGATTATGGCGGGGCCTTGCATCTGTCTGACGGCTTAGAGACCATCGACGAAGCCCGTCCTGCTAAATCTTGGGACTTTTTTGGTTCTGGCAACCGAGCAGAAGAACACGCCACCAAATGGGCTGAAGAAATTATCGACCTGCTGCACAGCACTTGCGGTCGGGGCGCGACCCTCGGGCTTGATCGGGCCGACTTATTGCCACTATTGGCCCTACAAAACCGTGGCATAAAAATGAAAGACGCCAAGGCACCGATGGAAATGGCGCGGTCGATTAAATCTGCCGATGAAGTCACCATTATTCGCAACTCCATGGACGTCTGCACCCAAGCGATTGCCGAAATGCGCAAACATACTGTCCCCGGCGTTACTGAAAATTATCTGCTCTCAATCATGAACCAGTACAACCTTGAACACGGGGGTGAAGCACAGGAAACCCGGTTGCTTTCCTCGGGGCATCACACCAATCCTTGGTTTACCGAGACTTCCAACAAGGTAATAGAGAACGGCGAAATGTTGGTGTTCGACAGCGACTTGATCGGACCCGATGGTATGTTTGCAGACCAAACGCGTGCCTTTGTTATCGGCGACAAAAAGCCAACCGACCAACAGCGCCAACTCTATGCCCATGCTTATGAGCAGTTGGAGCACAACATGGCGCTGCTACGTCCTGGTATGACGTTTGAAGAGTTTGGCGAGTTGTCGTGGAAGATGCACGATATCTACGTGCCAAACCGCTACGCTGAAATGATCCACGGCATTGGCTTTGGTGTCGAATATCCCGTGATTTATTACCCCGAAGATCATGAAACATGGCAGTATTCCGGCACCTTCATGGAAGGCATGACGGTTTGTGTCGAGAGTTACATCGGGCCTGTCGGCGGTGACGAAGGCGTAAAACTGGAACAACCTGTGCTGATAACCAAAGATGGCCCGGTGCCCTTGACCGACTGCCCGTTTGAGGAAGATTACCAGTGAGAACAAACCGCGTTAAACCAAGTTATGATTATATCGTGGTCGGTGCCGGAACCGCTGGGTGCGTTCTGGCTCACCGCCTGAGTGAAAGTGGCAAGCACTCGGTGCTGTTGCTCGAACACGGGGGCGATGACCGCAATTGGATACTCCAGATGCCAGCAGGTCTGCGTTCGGCCTTCAAACCAACCAGCAAGTATAACTATTGGTTCAAGACCACCCCGCAAGCCCATCTCAACGGGCGTGAAATAGATCAACCGCGTGGCCGAGCTCTAGGTGGATCGTCGTCAATTAACGGTATGACCTTTTTACGTGGCAACCCACGTGACTATGACGATTGGGCAACTGTTGAAGGCTGCAAGGGATGGTCTTATGCAGATTGCCTGCCCTATTTCAAAAAGTTTGAACGCCGCGATGGCGAGGCCGACGATTACAGATCGAGCACAGGCATGGTCGGTGTCAAAACGCAAACCGATTTAAACCCGCTAAACGCCGCCTTCCTCGAAGCAGGTCAGCAGGCAGGTCACGCCCTCACCCAAGACGTCAACGGCTACGCCCAAGAAGGTGTCAGTCGGTTTGAAATGTCAGTTGAAAACGGCTATCGCAGCAGCTCGGCTCGCGCTTACCTGCACAGCCAGAAGAAACGCGCAAATCTGGACATTGTCACAGGCGTAAAAGTCCTGCGCATCTTAACCAAAAATGGATCAGCTGTTGGGGTTGAGTTCGCCAAAGGGCGCAAAATCCAAATCGTTGAAGCGCACTCAGAAGTAATCATGTCCGCCGGGGTTTTTGGCACTCCACAAATTTTGATGCTGTCGGGTATTGGCCCCGAAGACCACTTGCGTGAACATGGCATTGATGTCGTCTGCAACGCCCCCATGCTCGGTGAAAATTTACAGGATCATCTCGAGGCTCACGTTCAGATTGAAACCGACAAGCAAGTCTCCTTGAACAAATACCTCAAACCCCATCTGATGCTTTGGGCCGGTATGCAATGGTTTGGATGGAAAGGTGGTGTCGCTGCGGTCAACCAATGCCACGTCGGTGCGTTCTTGCGATCAGATCCGGAAGTAACCCACCCCAACATTCAATTTCATTTCTTCCCAATTTTATTTGGCGACAACTGGATACCTGATCCCAATAAAAATGGCTATCGCCTCGGCGCTGGCACCATGCGTCCCGAAAGTCGAGGCACGGTCCGACTTGCCTCTGCTGATCCCAACGATGCACCTTTGATCGATCCCAATTACTTGGCAACCGAGCGCGACAGGTACGAAATGCGTCAGGGATTAAAACTGGCCCGCGCCCTGCTGGCTCAACCCGCCTTTGCCGATTTCTATAGCCGCGAAGACCTGCCCGGAAAACACGTTCAAAGCGACGCCGAATTGGACGCGTTCATTCGACACGATGCTTCCTCTGCCTATCATCCCTGCGGCACAGCTCGTATGGGCGCAGATGGTGATGAGCGCGCGGTTGTTGATCTCGAGCTGAACTTTCGAGGCATAAATAACCTAAGAATTGTCGATGCCTCGGTTATCCCGGCAATGCCAAGTGCCAACATCAATGCCTGCGTCTTTATGATCGCAGAAAAAGCCGCTGACCTTATTCTTGGCAAAGCGCCTTTACTTCCACAACACGTGACCTATCAGCAAAACGGATTAAAATCATGACACGATTAGAAGAACGACGCATCGACACCCTCTTCTTTGACCGCCGGAAAGCGACCGAAGATACCAAACGTAAAATAGCGGGTTGGGAAATATGGGAATGTGCTGATCCCACCTTTAGTCACGACTACGACCGGACCGTAACTCTATATGTCCACGAAGGCGCCGCCGTACTCACCTTCTCAGACGGTGCGATCGTTGACCTTCAGTCCGGAGATACCCTGACCATCCGTCAAGGTGCCAGCGCTACTTGGACCATCAGCACCCCGATCCGCAATAGTTATCAATATCACGACACTTTCCAATCAGCGTCCAACCGGACCGATCAAGTTAGTTGGCAAAAGTCCTGATCTCTTTTAACAATGAGATAAAGGGAGATTTTAAGAATGAACCATACGGATAAGTTTGATCTCGACGATTTGCTCGCGCGTTTGAAAAAGGCCGCCATAGCCCCCGACGCCCCCAAAGCTATTCGGGCTATTTTAGAGGAAACTGTCTCCACCCCAGAAGCCGTTGCCATCGGCATGCCTACCTTTGTAGAGAATGAAGCCATTTTGTTTGAAGATGAGACCGTATCGATCTGGTTCTGCCGCTTTATGCCCGGTATTTCCGTACCGCCCCACGACCATCAGATGTCTGCAACAATCGGGATTTATCGCGGGGCAGAGCGCAATGATTTTTATGAAAATGATCCCGAAATAAATTCTGAGAATGACGACAGAGGTGGCATCAGAAAAAGCGGCAAGGCAGAACTCTCCGCAGGCGAGGTCCTCTCCATTGGACCAAGCGCAATTCACTCCGTAACCTGTACCAGTGACGAACCCTGCTGCGGCATCCACGTATATCTCGGCAAGCTTAGTACCGTTGACCGGAGCCTATTTAATACAAAAACCAATGAAACCCTGAAATTCACCGATGATAATTATCACCAACTACAGAGTTTGAACGGATAGATTAATTGCATAACATTTATTTGCAACAGCGCCCTTTTGAAAACTCATTAAAAATACTAACCTCCGGACAGAATGAAGTTAATAGCGCAATTGATAACATACTTGAGGCGCCAAACGATTTTCTAGATCGATGGCGTAATAATTACGTTGAACTCGACAACATATTTCACTGGGGCTCACTATGCTTCTTTGAATAAATGGGGGGATGAATTTTCTGGACTTCTAAGGGTGTTCCTGAAATTCGTAATGAAATAAGGTTAAGTACACACTAGTTAACTTTACAACAGCGCCCAAAATAGATAATCGGTGTGAGGAAATTCAGCATCAAAAATTTATGTAAATCCAACTTATCCTGGAATATAAAGTTTTAAAGATGACACGCAGAAATGATGGACAGGGCAAATGACAGAGCAAACACCTCATAACCGTGATAAAAATTACAGAATTCGCAAGGAAAGCTCGTTTTTAAAAGCCTTAAGTGTTTCTAACGATGTCGGAGAAATTAAACCGAGCATGTACAACAAGTACAGGCAGATCTGTAGGTTTATAGAAATCTTCATGGAAAGGGTTGAGCGGACACAAGCCATAAAGCAAAAAAGGGTAAAGGTTTTAGATATTGGATCGGGCAAAGGCTACCTAACTTTCGCAATCTACGATCAGCTTACTGAGGCAGGTCTCAATCCAAAAGTCGATGGCGTCGACACAAGGCCAGAGATGATAAACCTCTGCAACGATGCAGCAGAATTGTGTGGTTTTGAGAACCTTGCATTTCACAATCTGAAAGCAGAAGATTTTTTTGAAGGCTACTATGATGCAATCGTTGCTTTGCACGCCTGTGACACGGCTACAGATGATGCGCTGTTTTACGGAATTAAATCGAAATCCAAGTTGATAGTTTGCGCGCCTTGCTGTCAGAATGAAGTTTTAAAGGATCTTCAAAAAAGCGGCACACCGAGCAGGAAATTTATTTCGCACGGGTTATTCCTACAAAAGCAAGCCGACATTATCACGGACAATAGCCGCGTGATGCTTCTTAGGTCACAAGGGTATCAGGTGGACGTTATTGATTTTATCTCAACAGAGCACACACAAAAGAACACACTTATTACAGCGACAAGAAAAAATAAGCCTTCGCGTGAACACGTGAATGAATACGAAAACTACAAAAAATCTTTTGGCTTTAGTGGTATAAAATTGGAAAAATTGATGAGGAACGAAGGGTTGTTACCTTCCAATTGATTCATTTCAGAGATTCTTATTCAAATTTTGGTTCTGTTGCTGCAATAGCGTTTAGAGTTTCGAACTCTAACGACTGCCTATTCCGCCGTCTATACTGCACCTACAAATTTTAGAAGCTGCTCAAGATTACCTGCATCTGCCTGTCTCAACTAGGCGATATAAGCATCGCGCCTTTCGGTTTCCGCCTGCCAGTCATGTCCTTTCATCCAGTCAATTCCGGGGTGATCAGAATACGGCTCCGTTGCAAAAACCTGGTTTGTATACAAAGCCAAGTTTTTGCAATAGAACCTCTATTCTAATGCTGGGGCGTAACCCTGAGCTCAACGATAAAGCGTTGAATGATCAACCGGAACTCCCCGCTCTTCCATCATTTCTGGTTAGTTAGTTCTATACGCGCCCAAGCGGCACGGTTGGCTTCGCTATCTTCATTTGACTCAAGAAAATTCTGATAACTCTCAGGATCGAAGGTGACGGGCACCAACGTGATGTCTTCTCTATGAAGCTCTATTCGTGCTCGGGTGATAACCGTGCTGTACACCTTGTGATAGCGAAATACCTGGTATAAATCCGGCTTCCATTCTTTAAACAATTTGTTGCCGAGGTATCGTATAATTGGAACGCTTATAGGCTTATCTTTCCCTTCGACGATATCGTCGATGGTCGCTAGGATGTCATCCACATAATCCTCGACGGTTTCTTCGAGCTTGAGCAATTCTGCGGCCTTGCTATCAGGAATTTCTGACGTTCCTTTTATCCAGCTAAAAAGATCTTTTGCTTGGACCCTGAGAACTCCGGCGGCCTCCCGGTGGGTCAGTCCCATTCCAAAGATAATATCATCCATTTGATCTGGGGTAAGTTTTGACAATTTGTGAAATCCTGTTTTGTAAAGGTGTTGCTAGAATAACGTGAACAGTAATAGCAATAAAGTTAGAAAACCTCACCAGTGTTAAAATTAGAGGATGGTATGAGGCCTGATTGTTCAGACGCTTGTGTAGCATGATTTGAAAAGTTATGAACTATTTTTTCAAAAGGGTTTGGCGAATTTCAGCCTATGTATCCGCAAGAAATTTGAACGTTCGAAAACTTCACGCCTGAATAATTTTCATATATTCTACTATTAGCTATTTACTATTGATAAAACTATCTGCCTCAAACAAGCGAAATCAATAACTTAGTTCCGCTTTACAAAGCGACCTCTGTAACAACGCACAAGGCATGATTTTACGCTCATACCTCAAGAAGCTTCCCGGTCCTGTTTGGTGCGTAGGTGGTACCGCTTTTGGGTGGCACGCAAATGAAGATACCACCTGGACGATGCTCAAAATTGTCCCAGTTGTGGGTGTCGGTGCAAACGCCGCTGTAATACTGTGTTGGTTTAGATGGGGTCATATATCCTGCCCCCGATTTCAAATTAGCTTAAATTAAGATAGTCTTTTTGCAGTTT
>OJDH01000438.1_pt1 | contig 15820 bp, 14 predicted proteins | sample 1592761 | NCBI WGS metagenome assembly OJDH01 (sample SAMN05416855, study PRJEB24817) | seawater metagenome | isolation source: Sea water | place: Canada:Atlantic | collected 2013-11
GAGATCTCCACTATCCTCTTCGTCGGCAGCGTCAGATGTGTATAAGAGACAGGTACAGGTAAAGCCTTTGTTGGGATCTCCACATGTCGTATGCCAAAGAATGGTAATGAGTATGACAGTGTGAGCCGTTATTATTCAGAAGCGGCAGCAAATGTTGCTGACGTTATCCCTTTGGCAATTCCTGCTTTGGGCGATCAGCTAGATAGTGATGCTCTTTTGGATGGATTGGACGGAATACTCTTTACGGGTAGTCCCTCAAATGTTGAACCTCATCACTATCGTGGCGAGCCTAGCGAAGACGGGACGCAACATGACCCCGCACGGGATGCAACTACATTACCCCTAATAAAAAAAGTATTGGATAGAGGCATTCCGATGCTGGCCATTTGTCGGGGCTATCAGGAATTGAACGTAGTTCTGGGCGGAACCCTTTATCAAAAGGTCCAGGATCAACCTGATAAAATGGATCATAGGGCTGACATGACAGGCTCTATAAGTGATCGATTTGCTTTGGCGCATGAAGTGGATCTGGTTTCGGGTGGTATTTTGTCTGATTTAGTGTCTGGCCAAAAAGTTCTCGTCAACTCTGTACATTCTCAAGGTATTGATCATTTAGGAGAGGGGTTGGCAGTTGAGGCCTATGCCCCAGATGGGCTGGTCGAAGCCGTCAGTGTTTCTGGGGCTTCTGCATTTGCGCTGGCAGTGCAGTGGCACCCTGAATGGAACGCCAGTGATAACGAACTTTCCAATGCAATTTTTAAAGCCTTTGGAGATGCTTGCCGAGAACGGGCGAACCGAAGGTAAGTAACTCTAAAAGCAATTTAATAGGTGATTTATGACGTTTGAGGAATTAGAAAAGTGGTGTAGTGATCGCCGTATTACGGAAGTCGAGTGCATGATACCGGATATCTCAGGTGTACCGCGCGGCAAGATCCTACCTACAGAAAAATTCCTTCGCGGGATAGGAAGTAACGGACACCGTCTTCCTGAAAGCATTTTTATTCAAACCATTACAGGTGAGTGGCCTGAAGAGGATACGTGGGTGGATATCGTTGATCATGATGTCATCCTTGAAGTTGATACTTCGTCAATCCGTCCGGTGCCTTGGTATAAAGAACCAACGGCGCAAGTCATATGTGATTGTGTGTATCCCGATGGTAAACCTGTAGATATCTATTCTCGCCAGATACTACACACCGTGCTTAGTCTATATGAAGAAAAAGGTTGGAAGCCAGTAATCGCGCCTGAGCTTGAATTTTATCTTGTGCAAAAGAATACTGACCCGGATCTACCTCTTAAGCCGCCGATTGGTAAAAATGGACGTCCAGAAACAGCGCGGCAGTGTTATGGCATTGATGCCGTCAATGAGTTCGACCCTGTATTTGAGGATGTGTATGATTATTGTGAAGCGCAAGGTCTGGATATTGATACCCTCAACCATGAAGCCGGAGCTGCCCAGATAGAGATCAATTTTCTGCATGGTGATCCGCTTTCACTTGCAGATCAGGTGTTCTTGTTTAAGCGTACGGTACGTCAAACGGCGTTATCTCACGACATTTATGCAACTTTCATGGCCAAACCCATGGCAGATGAACCCGGTAGTTCGATGCATATTCACCACTCTGTAGTCGATGCAAAAACAGGCGATAATATATTTAGTGATGCTGAAGGGAATGCAACGGAACTCTTTGAAAACTTTATTGCTGGATTACAGCGATATTCCAGTGCAGCGATGCCATTTTTTGCCCCCAACGTAAACTCCTACCGTCGGTTTGGATATGATGAGTCCCCGATTAACACGCATTGGGGTGTCGATAATCGTAGTTGTGGTTTTAGGGTGCCAAATTCTAGCCCAAACAGCCGTCGTGTAGAGAACCGTCTTTGTGGATCTGATGTAAATCCATACCTTGCTATCGCAGGAAGCTTACTGTGCGGCTACTTGGGAATGACCCAAGGACTAAAGGCTGAGCCTGAAACGACGGGTAGTGCTTATGATCTTCCGAGAGGACTTCCACTCTACTTATCTGACGCAATTGTATCCCTGCTGGCTTGCAAGCCAATTAAAGATATTCTCGGCGATCGTTTCGTAGAAGCACTCTGTGCGACCAAAGAAGTCGAATACAATAACTACCATCAAGTTATCAGTTCGTGGGAACGCGAACATCTGTTGTTAAATGTCTAAGGCCAACATTTTTCGAAATTTTGGCAGTTAAGAGGCTGTTATGAATCATATAAATAAAAGTACAGAATATTGGCAGGATCTTGATCGGGAGCACCATCTGCACCCCTTTACGGATACAAAAAGCCTCAATGAAAAAGGCACTCGTGTCATTACCAAGGCTGACGGTATTTACCTTTGGGATTCCGAAGGAAATCGGGTCATTGACGGCATGGCTGGTCTTTGGTGTGTAAATATTGGCTACGGTCGCAAAGAATTGGTTGATGCAGCTCAACGTCAGATGATGGAGTTGCCTTATTACAATACCTTCTTTCAGACAACCAATGTACCAGCAACAGAGCTAGCTCAGCTCCTTGCGGAGGTAACTCCGGAAGGGTTAAACAGGGTTTTCTTTGCGAACTCCGGCTCTGAAGCTGTTGATACTATTATCCGTCTCGTGCGCCGTTACTGGCAAGTGGAAGGTCAGCCCGAACGCAATGTGATCATCAGCCGTAATAATGCCTATCATGGTAGTACGGTTGCTGGGGCATCACTTGGTGGTATGGACCCAATGCACGAGCAAAGCGGTCTGATGATGCCGGGTATCGAACACATTATGCAGCCATACTGGTACAAAGAGGGTGGTGATCTGTCTCCTGAAGAGTTTGGCCTTAAGACCGCGCGCGCTTTGGAAGAACGTATCCTCGAAGTTGGCCCTGAAAAGGTTGCCGCCTTTATTGGTGAGCCAATCCAGGGAGCAGGTGGTGTTATCGTTCCACCAGAGACTTATTGGCCTGAGATCCAGCGGATTTGTAATAAGTACGAAATTTTGCTGGTCGCAGACGAAGTCATTTGTGGCTTTGGTCGAACTGGTAACTGGTTCGGTTCTGAAACCTTTGGTATCAAACCTGATCTCATGTCGATGGCAAAAGGAATGTCGTCTGGCTATCTCCCCATTTCAGCAGTGATGGTCGGCGATCGTGTGGCTGATGCACTTACTGAAAAAAGCGGTGAATTTTACCATGGATTTACGTACTCGGGGCACCCTGCGTCTTGTGCCGTTGCGATAGAAAACATTCGCCTGTTGCGTGACGAGGGCATCATTGATCGCGTACGAGATGAGACAGGGCCTTATTTCCAAAAGCGCTTAAGGGAACTCGAAGATCACCCTCTGATTGGTGAAGTAGTTGGGCATGGTCTTGTCGCTGGTATGTTAATGGTCAAAGACAAAGAAACGAGGGAACTCTTTGAAAACGGTTCCGAAATCGGTAACATCTGTCGGGATCACTGTTTTAATAATGGCCTGATAATGCGTGCCTGTGGGGACCGAATGGTACTTTCACCACCATTAATAATAACGAAGGTGGAGATTGATGAGTTGTTTGATAAGGTAAAGTATTGCCTTGATCTAACGGCTAAAGATCTTGGAAAATTATAACTGGGAGTGGGTATTGTAAGTTCATATAAAATGATCCCGATACCCACATAACTTTTCAAGGTAACTTTAATAATAACGGAGGCTACATCGTGAAGAAATTGGGAAATGGTTTGCTTACCAGTGTTGTTGCATTGGGTATGGCTTTTAGTACTCAAGCCAGTGCTGAAGAAGTTGTAAACGTCTTTAACTGGTCAGATTATATTGATGAAGAAATTCTCGCGGAATTTGAAAAAGAAACGGGCATCAAAGTTGTTTATGATGTTTTCGATTCAAACGATGTCCTGGAAACAAAACTGTTAGCGGGCAGTTCTGGATATGATGTGGTTGTCCCTTCTGGAACCTTCTTGTCTCGTCAAATCCAAGCTGGTGTTTTTCAGAAGCTTGATCAAACCAAGCTTACCAACAATGCAAACCTTTGGGATGTTGTTACCGAACGCGTTGAAAAATACGATCCAGGTAATGCTTATTCAATAAATTACATGTGGGGCACTACAGGTATTGGCTACAACGTGGATATGATTAAAGAACGCCTTGGAGTTGAGCGTATCGATAGTTGGGATGTCGTTTTCAATCCTGAAAAATTAGCCAAGCTAAAAGACTGCGGTGTCTATTTGTTGGATGCCTCAGATGAAATTATTCCAGCGGCACTAAACTATCTTGGTAAAAATCCAGATAGTCATGATAAAGCAGATATCAAAGCTGCTGAAGATCTGTTGATGACAATTCGTCCGTATGTACAAAAATTCCATTCTTCAGAAAATATCTCGGCGCTGGCCAATGGTGATATTTGTCTTTCTGTCGGCTGGTCTGGGGATATCCTCCAATCACGCGATCGCGCTGCCGAAGCGGATAATGGTGTTACTGTTGAATATGCCATTCCAAATGAGGGTGCTTTGATGTGGTTTGACCAAATGGCGATCCCTGCGGATGCTGGAAACGTAGATAACGCGCATAAATTCATCAATTACATCCTGCGTGATGATGTAATGGCGAAAGCTTCCAACTATGTCTATTATGCTAACGGCAATCTACCATCTCAGAAACTACTAGAAGAAGATGTCATTGGTGATCCTGCGATCTATCCAGATTCAGGTACCATGCAAAAACTCTATACCCTGACCCCTTATGAGCCAAAGATTCAACGTGTTGTCACACGTGCTTGGTCTAAAATTAAGAGCGGCAGTTAAACTGTTAAAAAAACACCGTCTAAAAATTATTTAGGCGGTGTTTTATTTACTATAGAGTTTCTGATTGAGGACGTCATGAATATCTCACCAGCCAAGAAACCATCTACCAAGTTTTTGCCTTGGGAAGACCCCAAGCAGGAACCTTTGGTACGGTTTGGCAATGTTACCAAGCGATTTGGATCCTTCACAGCCATAGATAATGTAAGTTTAGACATCTATGAAAAAGAATTCTTCGCTCTTCTTGGGCCATCCGGGTGTGGTAAAACCACAATGATGCGGATGCTGGCGGGATTTGAAACCCCTAGTGAAGGCACGATATCCCTCGGTGATGATGATATTGGATCAGTTCCGCCCTATAAGCGGCCTGTGAACATGATGTTTCAGTCTTACGCATTATTTCCTCATATGTCTGTTGAGGCTAATGTTGCTTTTGGGCTCAAGCAAGACAAGTGGCCCAAAAACCTAATCAAAGAACGTGTGGAAGAGATGCTCTCTCTTGTGCAGTTGGAACAATTTGCCAAGCGAAAACCTCATCAACTTTCCGGCGGGCAACGCCAACGTGTTGCTTTAGCACGTTCGCTGGCTAAAAAACCTAAACTCCTTCTTCTTGATGAGCCCTTGGGCGCTCTCGATAAAAAGCTTCGGGAACAAACCCAGTTTGAGCTGATGGATATTCAGGAAAAACTGGGCATGACTTTTGTCATTGTGACCCATGATCAGGAAGAGGCCATGACAGTAGCCAGCCGGATTGCGGTTATGGATCATGGTAAAATCATTCAAGTGGCAACACCTGAGGTGATTTATGAATATCCCAATTGTCGTTATGTCGCTGATTTTATTGGGGATGTGAATGTTATTGAGGGACGGCTCAATTCTCGAACTGATAGTGGTATTAAACTGTCCTGGGCTGAAGGACAAAATGATATTTCCATATCGAATAACACTGAGCGCTCAGCAGATGAAAATGCCTGTTTTGCGATCCGCCCTGAAAAAGTACACGTTACGCATGAAGAGCCTCTAGACGCAGATAACAGAATTCAGGGTGAAATTCACGACATTGCTTATACGGGTAACCTATCTACTTATTATGTCAAACTTAGTAATGGAATAATCTTCAAGGCACAGGAATCTAATCGTCGACGTTTAGCCAATCGTGAGTTTACCTGGGAAGATAAAGTTTGGTTATCCTGGCGTAATACCGCCGGTATCCTTCTGGATTGATAGGAGGATATAATGGATAGAAAATTCGGACGTTTTCTTTTAATCGGGTTACCTTATTTCTGGTTACTCGTTCTTTTTCTCGTACCTTTCGGAATTGTTTTCAAGATATCGCTTTCTGATGTTGCGATTGCTATCCCCCCCTATACACCGACGTTTGATCTGAGTGCCGGGTGGGAAGGGCTAAAAAGTCTGATAAGTGGGTTAGACTTTGAGAATTATATTTGGCTCACAGAAGATGATATTTACTGGAAGAGTTACCTGTCCAGTTTGAGAATTGCGGGCATATCAACTATTTTAACCCTCCTTGTTGGCTATCCTCTGGCTTATTCGATGGCAAAGGCGCCTTCGGAGTGGCGGCCGACTTTACTTATGTTGATTATTCTCCCTTTTTGGACAAGTTTTCTTATTCGTGTTTATGCATGGATTGGTATCCTAAAAACTGAGGGGTTACTCAATCAGTTGCTTATGTTTGTCGGCGTTGTTGATGAACCGTTACAGATTTTGAACACTGACACAGCCGTTTATATCGGTATTGTTTACTCATATCTCCCCTTTATGGTTTTGCCGTTGTATTCTGCTTTGGAAAAGTTAGATGGTTCTTTATTAGAGGCCGCTCAAGATCTTGGTTGTACGAGTATTGAAGCTTTTTGGAAGGTTACCTTTCCCCTGTCCATGCCCGGAGTGATTGCTGGATCTTTCCTTGTGTTTATACCTGCAATTGGTGAGTTCGTTATTCCAGATCTTCTTGGGGGATCGGATACCAAGATGATTGGTAAAACACTATGGGCAGAGTTCTTTAGTAATCGGGATTGGCCTGTTGCATCTGCTGTGGCGGTATTACTGCTGTTGTTATTGATCATTCCAATAGTCCTCTTTCAAAACCAACAAGAGCGCGCTCAGGAGGCCGAAAAATGAATGGCCGTTTTACATGGTTCAATACGACCTCTTTAACCGTTGGCTTTGTATTTTTGTATCTACCAATTCTTTTATTGGTGCTCTTTAGTTTCAATGAATCTCGGCTCGTGACAGTTTGGGCGGGGTTCTCTACCAAATGGTATGTTGAGCTCTTTAAGGATAAGGCCTTTCTTGATGCGGCCTTAGTTACTTTTCGTGTCGCTTTACTCTCTGCAACTGTTGCAACTATTCTTGGAACATTGGCTGCCGTGGTTATGGTTCGGGCGGGGCGATTTAAAGGGCGAACTTTATTTTCAGGAATGATCTATGCGCCGCTGGTTATGCCAGAGGTGATTACCGGGCTTTCACTGTTGTTGCTTTTTGTTGCTATGGGAGTTAGCCGGGGATTTTGGACAATTACGTTGGCGCACATAACTTTTTCAATGTGTTATGCAGCGGTTGTTGTGTCATCTCGCTTGGTTACCTTTGATACTTCCTTAGAAGAAGCAGCCACTGATTTAGGGTGTACACCATTCCAAGCATTTCTAAAGGTGACTTTGCCGATTATGGCGCCTGCTATTATTTCTGCTTGGTTATTGTCCTTTACATTGTCACTTGATGATTTGGTTATCGCCTCCTTTACGTCAGGACCTGGCGCGACGACGCTACCAATGAAAATCTATAGCCAAGTCCGGTTGGGTGTTACGCCAAAGATCAATGCTCTTTCAACTATTTTGATTGGGATTGTAACAATTGGAGTTTTGGTTGCTTCTTATCTGACAAGACGCTCAGAAGCACGCCGGAAGGTTGATGAGCTACTCGCTGAATCGTAAAGTATTTTTTCTTGCAATTTAACTGCTCTGATATTTGGTCTGAAATATCCAAACAGAGCAGTTTTTTTGTATTTACTTCTGCGTCAAAATAGCCCGTATTATTTACTCAGATATTATAAACTCATCTTATCTATTTGATACTAAATCAAATATAAAAATTTATTTTTAATTTAGTCTATAAAATGACGCAGTGATACTTTAACGAAGATTAATACTTTCCTCCGATTATGGGCGGTGAATATTCCGCATCTTTTTTTGTGTATTAAATACGCAGGATATGGCGTGGTAAAAACCATTTGCTTTAACAACACACCGAAAAAATGCGTGTGTACTATTCCCATCGAGAGGGTCTCATGTTCGTAAATAATTTCCAGATAAAGCATTTGGGTATGATTTTTTCTGCACTTTTGCTCATCGTCGTCGCTATCGTTGGAACAACAACCTATTTAAGTCATAAAGGTAATGATGAGGTCAGCTTTCATTGGGATAAATTCCGTCAGGTAGATTACGCGAAACAAGTCGCGATTACAGATTTACAAAGTGCAATAGGCTTTGGCGGCATGATCCATCAATTCAAAAATTATGTACTTCGCCAAGATGAAGGCCGAATTGCAAAAATAAAGACGGGTGTGGACAACGCGCGCACTGCTCTATCTGTCTATAAAAAGCTAGGTGTGAATTCACAAGAGGCTGCTGCGCTTAAGAGTATTACTTCGGTCATCGATAACTATTCCGATAAAATCTCTGATGTGAAGGCAATGGCCGTTGCTGGAAAAAATGCTCATGATATAGATACCGTGGTAAAGATAGATGATAACCCGGCTCTTGAGGGTATTTCCATTTTGAATGCTGAGGTTCTTAAGAGTATCGAAATTGGTACGTCATCAGTCCAGCAATCGATCAGTTTTATGGACAAAATTAATGGTTTTGCGCTTACGTCCGTTTTTGCATTTTTGCTGTTAATGTCTGGAATGAACCTATGGTGGTCACGCGTTCATCTAACGAAACCCATGACGGCCATTACAGATACCATGACCAAGTTGGCCAATAATGATCTTTCTGTAACAGTTCCTGCTGTTGGCTGGAAAAACGAAATCGGGCAAATGGCTGATGCAGTTCTTGTTTTTAAAGAAAATGCTTTAAAAATGCGTGAAATGGAACACGAACAACGCGCCAATGAAAAAAGGGCAGTTCAAGAGCGAAAAGCTCTTATTGAGCAATTGGCGATAGATTTTGAAAATCAGGTCGGATCAACAATCAGAGAAGTCAGCAACGCGGCCTCAAGTATGCAAGGTTCGGCACAAGATCTGACCTCAACAGCTCAAACGACTTCTATGCAGGCAACATCAGTCGCAGCCGCATCAGATCAAGCGGCCTCCAATGTGCAAACAGTTGCAGCTGCCGCTGAAGAGCTTACCGCATCAGAAATGGAAATCAGTCGTCAAGTCGGTCGATCAACCGAAGTGGTCGCTGGTGCCGTGGAAAAGGCAAGCGGTGCGCATGAAACAGTAGGAACGCTTGTAAGTTCTGTTGGAGAGATTGGTAAAGTCGTTGAGCTCATTACTGGAATTGCCGAACAGACCAATTTGCTCGCATTAAATGCAACGATCGAAGCTGCAAGGGCAGGGGAAGCGGGCAAAGGTTTTGCTGTGGTTGCAAGTGAAGTTAAAAATCTAGCAAACCAAACCGCCAAAGCGACAGAAGAAATCAGTGGGAAAATTTCAAATGTTCAATCTGTTACTGAGGATGCTGCAACGGCGCTTGAGGCAATCGGTAACGCAATTCGAGAAGTAAATGAAATTGGCGGTGCGATCTCAATTGCGGTGGAAGAACAAGCTGCTGCAACGCAGGAAATTGCCAGAAATGTAGAGCAGGCTTCTGCAGGAACCAGAGAAGTTTCAAGCAATATTCAGGAAGTTACCAAGGCTGCTTCCATTACAGGTGAAACAGCTCAAGGCATGTTGGATGCTTCAGGTTCTCTATCTGAGCAGGCAATGCAACTACAGAACGGGCTCGATAAGTTTCTTGTCCAAGTAAGAGCTGGATAATGTTTTAAGATAGTATTCGGGCATTAAGAAGAAAAAGGCTGGCTCCAAAAAAAGAAGCCAGCCTTTTATTGTTCTTTGATTAGCATAAGCGTTGTAATTGATTAGGGAGTAGAACTCTAAGCCTCACCTGACGTTTTTAGCTTAGATATGTCAATTGTACGTTCGATTGGAAATGTCAGGGTAATAACGGTGCCTTTTGTTTCTTGGCTCTTCAGCTTGATTGTTCCGCCGTGCATTTCCATCAATGATTTTACAATAGGTAATCCCAAACCGATCCCTTCATACTCTCTTACAGTACTATTCTCGACTTTTCCAAAGGGCTCAAACACAATTTTTTGATTTTCTTCGGAAATGCCGATGCCGGTATCTTCTACTTTCACTTGAATGCAGTGATCACGATCAGCGGAAATATTTACTCTGACTACGCCGCCTTTGTCGCTGAACTTGACTGAATTGGTGATCAGGTTAAGGAAGATTTGTTTCAACCGTCGAGGGTCACCTTTAATTTGAGTAAATGGAGTGGATACCTCGGTCTCAATATGAACATTGAATTCTTTGGCCTTAGGGCTAGTCATGTTGACGGCTGAAGATAAAACAGAAGAAAGATCAACAATATCTTCCTCAATCTGGAGTTTTCCCACTTCTATACGTGATACATCCAGAATGTCGCTGAGGATTTCGAGAAGATAAGTGCCTGAGGCGTAAATGTCCTCAACATAAGCTTCGTATCGTTTATTTTCGATTTCCCCAAAAATTTTATTCTTCATCAAGTCGGAGAAGCCAATAATTGCATTTAATGGTGTTCGCAGTTCATGGCTCATATTACTCAGGAATTCAGTTTTTGATCGATTGGCCATTTCCGCCCGCTCCATTTCGAATTGCAGGGCCTTGGTCCGTTTCTGTACTCTCCTTTCAAGGGTTTGGTTCATTTCGATAAGTGCTTGTTCAGCCTCGATTTCCTTTGATACATCTGTTCCTGTACCGCGGTATCCAATGAATTTACCTTTTTTGTTAAAGACAGGTTTTCCACTGGATCTAACGTAGTAAATTTTATTGCTCTTATCGCAAACTGGATAAACTATTCTAAAGGCTCTGTGTGCTTTTAGGTCTTGTAAATGTTGATCCCAAATATGTCGTTCTTCATCGCCGCGGAAATTATTGGACACTTCGATGCGCGAATGACCTATGAGGTCACTACGTTGTAGATTTATTGTTTCAAAAAAACGATCAGAAACGACAGTAATTAGATGATTATCATCTGTCTCCCAGAACCAGTCAGAGGAAGCTTCTGCAAAATCCTTGAAGCGCGTCTCACTCTGGATCAGTGCGTCCTGGGCGACGTTTTGTTGATGGACGACTTCTAAAAAAGTATTATGCCACTTAGCAAGTTCCGCTATTTCATCATCTCCAGGAATGGTGAGGTGGCTGGTGGAATCTAAAGTTCCCTTTTCGAAAGCTTCGAAGGCTTTTGTTACCTTTCTGATCGGAGTAACGACAGTGAGTGAATATCGATAAGCTAGGAAGCTGATTACCGTTAAACATAATCCTAAAACAATCAAGGTGACTGTACCGATCACCTTGGCTGGTGCTGTCAAGGTTGCTAGGGGGATGAAACGGGCAATGTACCAGCCATTTCGTGCGATGGTGGCCGTGTTGATGACCATCTTTTCTCCTTGAATACGAACACTTTCTGATTTTGTTCCGGTTCTGATCAGATCCAGTTGAGATTGAGAAGGAATGGTACCAATTAATTGGGGATTGGGGTGGTGAATAGTTCTACCGAGTTGATCGATTACGATAAAGTAAGATCCAGCAACTTCTTTTGTGTCCTGAAGGCTTTTGCTAAAGGTATCCAGACTGTAATGAGCGACAAGAAGACCGAGGGGTTCCTGCTCCATAGTTTCGCGGTTGACGTGAGTAAAAATGCTAGAGGCCGCTAAAACTTTAAGTTCAGGAGATCTGGCATTTATGTTGTCAATTACACCGGCCCAATGAATTAAATTTCCACTGGATAAAGTTTCATCGAACAGGCGTTTTCTTATGTGTTCTCGGATCTGCTGGACATCCAATGTATCGCCGACATGATATTGTTTCCCGCCTTGGGTATAAATCCCGATAGAAGTCAGCCCCTCCAAATTTAAATACCCATTAAGAATGTAGCCAATACGGGCGTTGGTCGCCAACGTGGTATAAGTACTCGCGACCTTACTTTTACTTTGTAGTGCAATGGAGATTTCTTCTACGCCTGAAATGTCAGAGACAAGGTTTTCTATTTGATCCAGTTGTTGGTCTAAAGTATCTCTTTGATGGTTTACGGTTTCTTGCGCAAACCCGATAGCTTGAGCTGTAATTGCTTTGGCGGAAAAATAATAGGAAACACCTCCTATCGCTAATAATGGCAATATACTGATCGCTATCAAATAGAGATAGAATTTCTTTGTAATACTGGAATGGAAATCACCGATTTTCATGATCACTCGAAATGTTATTCAGTGATGACAAGACCATCTAGCATGGTCAGTGGCGGGAGTTTTTCTCCCATAGCAGCTCGGTAAGCGAGCATTACGCCGAGATACCCTTGTTCACCCGGTTGTTGGTCGATTGTGACATCAAGCCAACCATCCCTGATTGCAGCACGTGCTTCATCAATACCATCAAATGAAGCAATACGAACTGATTTGCGATTTGTTTCTCTAAGGTATTCTATGGCGCCAAGAGCCATCATATCATTGGCACAAAATAGAACTGAAATGTCAGGGTGGTTTTGGAACATTTTCTTGGTAACCTCGTACCCCTCATCAACCTTCCAATGAGCAGTTTCTGAAGCAACCACCGTTATGTTTGGATTTTCCGCGAAAGCACGAAGGGCTCCATCCTTTCTAAGATTTGCATTATCTGCTTCACGAATACCTTCTAACAGTGCGGCTTGCACAGGCTCCGTTATTTTAGCGGCTACGTGTCGAGCTGAAAGGTAAGCACTTTGCAGATTATCTATACTGATAAAGGGGACATCATTTAGTTCCGCTTTTGCAGCAAAATCGCTGTTTAGTTTGTTGTCTATGTTGATAACATGGATACCTTTATCCTGAGCCATCTTCAGGGAAGGGATTAATCTTACTGAATCCGCCGGCGAAATAATAATCGCTTTGACTTGCCCTTCACGGACCAGTTTTTCGATTATGTTAATTTGTTGGGTGGTCGATGTTTCCTGTGCTGCAGTCTTGACGACCAAGGTAATGCCGAGTTCTTTTTCAGCGCGTCTGGCACCCTTTTCCATAGCAATGAAAAAAGGATTAGTGAGGGTTTTCATCACCAAGGCAATTTTTATGTCAGAAGCCGAAGGGGAGGTGGAAGTATTATCTGTCTCGGTTACGGTTTTGGGAACATCCACTACTTCAGTGTTTTCCGCTTCATCACAACCGGAAAGAAATAATACTAATACTGTGACGATAAGGGATCTGAATAACATTCGCATTTGCGTATCCTTCAATATGCAACAAAATGAATATCCCTCGAAGTCAGTATGCCTATTTTATACTAAAAATTGATTAATTTGTTTATTGAGATGTTGCGCAGAAACGGTGATAGGCAGCCGTAGTCAAACTGAATAATTTCTCAGCGAATATGCATTTTATGTGGGAGCTATAGTCGCTAATTAGTTGTTTGTACTAATGTAATATAGATCTGCTTAAACAGCGGTTATATTTTCGGGTTTATAGAACATTCCCAACATCAGGCTTTGAGCAATTCTATCGGCCTTTATTTGAATTTCAGTCGCAATATCCTTTTGGAAGAGAGCGTTATTGGTCTCTAAAAACAACTCTAGCCAGCGTTCAAAAAAATGACGGTTCACACCCTTTATTTTCATATGTGCCATCATTGGGTTTCCTTTGTACTGACCTGAGGTCAGCAAAACAGAAGACCAAAACCGACACATGGTCGCTAAATGAGGGTCCCAGTTATCGCCAATTGTGTTATTGAAGACATCCTTTAATAATTCATCACGCCGGATTTTATCATAAAACGTATGAACCATCGTATGAATGTTTTGATCTGTTATGATATCAAAGGGTATTGTCATCTTCATAAACCTACTTGAATTAATTAAGATGAATATAATATATATGTTTATATTGGCAATGATTTAATTGTCACAGCACATCCCTACGGGAAAAAACGAGTGATTTTATTCCGTAGGGATGTGAAATAGGCTTATTATCATATTTATTTCTCAAGAGAATGAATTTCGTGTAAAGTGTGGCAGATAGATAAAAAACAATTATCCCAAGAGTATAATGTAGGGACTTGGACATAAATACAGGGAAGCGCAAGTAATGTTCTTATCAATGAAATTATCGCGGTTACTCTTTGTTATCTTTCTAAGTTTTGGAGTTATCTCCTGTCAGACGACATCTCAAACATCTTCAACTCCAAAGGACTTTAGGAAAGGCCCTGATGGTGGTGTAGATCTCATTTGGACAGAAAATACGACTCTATCTAATGAGGATCTCTATCGGTCCTTACGCGCGTATAATAAAATTCTATTAGATCCGATTATCTTGTCTTTATAAAGACAGCCAAACTTCAGATGGTTTTGATCCAAAGGAATTGGATAAACTCGTTGAGGAATTTCAAAAAGAAATACACGCAAGTGTCAGCAAAGAATTTACCTTTGTTAGTAAGCCAGGTGTTGATGTTCTTCGAATTTCTATCGCTTTAACGGGCGTTGAAACGCCGAATAAAGTTGGAGCTACTTTGAGCACAGTATTATCGGTTGGATTATTGTTTTCGACAGCATCCAAAATAACAACTGGAGAGCATACCGGGGGCGGCAGTGCTAATATGGAGGCCGTTTTATCTGATTCTCTATCTGGCTCAGTCATAGTGGTTGGGTTAGATCGTTATGCAGGTTCTAAGGGTGTAGGAGCGATAAAGGATGAATTCGCCGCTGCACGCGAGGCCTTTAAATGGTGGGCCGGTAGATTAAATTATTCGCTTAAAAAAGCTAAAATTCTTTAGGGGTGAAAGTAGCTTATTCTAAATAAAGGTGCTGTTAAGTCTCTATCAACTCTCTTTGTTAGTGAAGAAAATCAGGTATGATTAGGACGAAATTCGTTATGTTTTTTCGATGCTTATATCCATTAATATTTGTGTTTTTATCAGCCTGTAGCAGTGCCTTTATTCACTCTCCTCCTCCTGCCGATATCTATCGAGATGCTAAAACACTTGGTATTGATCAAATAAGAACGTGGGGAGATGAAATCCCTTATATATTGAGATCAGGAAATGAGGATGCCGTAGCCCAGTTTCGTCAGCTTACAACTGATAACTTAGATGAGAATGGACGGCTTAAATTAAACCTTTTGGCCCTTTCTGGCGGGGGGGAAGATGGCGCCTATGGTGCAGGATTATTAAATGGATGGACTGAATCAGGTAATCGCCCAAAATTTCAAATCGTGACAGGTGTTTCCACTGGTGCTTTGATCGCTCCTTTTGCTTTTCTTGGGCCCGAGTACGACCCGGTTTTAAAAGAGATCTATACCACTATCAACTTTGATTCTCTTTTGATTTTCAGGCCTCTACGAGGATTAATTTCCGGAATTTCCTTATCTGATAATACGCCGATGCGTAAACTCATCAAAAAGCATATAACACGAGAATTAGTAGATAAAATTGGCATAGAGCATAAAAAGGGAAGGCGTTTAGTAGTTGCCACAACGAACATTGATGCTGGTAAATCGGTTCTATGGAATTTAGGTGAAATAGCGGCCAGTAATAACCCAAAGGCGCTCGAATTATTCAGGGATGTCCTTGCAGCTTCTTCTGCCATACCGGGGGTATTTCCTCCTGTAAAAATCCATGTCGATATAATGGGTGAAAAATATGATGAGCTGCATGTTGACGGTGGCGTCTCTGCTCAAGTAGTTGGTTATCCTCCCAGAGTTGATGTGGATAAACTAGAGGAATTACTGGGTGTAGAAGTTACCTGTAGTGCCCCCATTTTAGCAAGCCTGTTTTAAGATAGTCCTCTTCTGCTGTTT
>OJDH01000439.1_pt1 | contig 15817 bp, 10 predicted proteins | sample 1592761 | NCBI WGS metagenome assembly OJDH01 (sample SAMN05416855, study PRJEB24817) | seawater metagenome | isolation source: Sea water | place: Canada:Atlantic | collected 2013-11
AACTACGCAGCGCAGCTTAATTTAGCGAGTGGTGCACTTCGGAGTTGAATTTGCGCTTACAATTTTGCCTATAAATCGAAAGATAGATTTACCAAGTAAACACGCTATATTTTTCCATACCTATAAACCGAAATTAAAGCAAACCAACTAAATACATGGAGAGAGTATAAAAATAAAGAATTGGCTCGACATAACTTTATAATTCCCATATTACGTACTTCTTTAACATACTGGTTTTTGGTATTTAAATTTCGTAAAAAACAATGCTAATTGCATGCCAGTAAAAACAAAATAATTAGTTTCAATAACTTATGTTCGCATGGTGAAATTCGGCATTTATAATTGCAAAAAATCTTGTCTGATACATTTGTACTAACTGAGATGAAAAATTAGGCTTAAAGAAAGCTGAGAGGCTATATTACCTTGAGAACTAGACGCATTTTATGAAATCAAACGTCTTATGCAGAGAGGAGCAACCCCTTATGACTATTAATATTTCAACGATAGAGTTTTCAGAATTAGTCGAGGATATATATAGCGCCGCTCTCACGACTGACTGGTCTTCAGCGCTCAACAGAATTATGGAGATTACACATTCCAATAAGGCATTTTTCTTTCTAGAAAATGTCACTGATAATGAACTCGTTTTTATGGAGTTTTACACCACTTTTGATTATTCCTCACAGGTGCTGTTGGACTATAAGAGCAGAACTCTCGAGGACCCATTTTATCAAGTAACTAAAATAGTCCCCGAAGGGGGGTTTGTGTACTGTAATGAACATATTGATATAAATGAAATTTCTAATACTGAATATTACAAAAATATATTTGTACCTTTAAAATCTCATTTTGCGCTCGCAGGAGTAATGTGCAGAGATAGTAAATATGAATCAGCGTTAGCCATTACACGCGGGTCAGAACAGTTAGCTTACAACAAAGAGGATTGTAATTTTTTCGGCTTACTGGTCCCCCATTTAAGTAAAGCCATCCATATACAAAAAGAACTTAGCATACATCGAAATTATGGAAAGTTGACTAAAAGCATTATGGATCAGGATAGCAAAGCAATTCTAGTATGTGATAGCAATAGTAATATCCTCCTAAAAAATAAAACTGCAGATGAAGAGCTTACTACAACACACTCATTGGAGTTAACCAATAAAAAGTTAATTCTTAAGGAAGAGATTCTCCAGTTACAGCTAAATTATTATATTAATGAATGCGCAAATTTATCCTATAATAATATCAGCATGCAAGAATCAATTATTATTGAAGACAAACTTGGAATCGGTCCAAATATATTAATAGTCATATCGCCTATTGTTAGAAATAATGATTTCGTTGATATTAGCTTACCCTGCTGCCTAATAACAATTACCTTTCAAAAACTGCTCAATTGGAAAAATATTTGTGAGTCATATAATTTAACCCCGAAAGAATTAGAGCTTTTGCAGGCCTTATATTCTAAAAAGAAATTAGTCGCACTTACATGTGAACTGAATGTTAGTTACAACACTTTGAAAAACCACCTTCAGTCTATTTTCAGAAAGCTTGAAGTGAACTCACAAGCTGAACTGCTTATCAAGATAAGTATCTACAACAACTAAAAGTAATCACACCGATCTATAGAGACATATATGGATGCTCCCCTGTCGTCAAGACAACATGTACCTTCCCCCTCTATTAGAACGCGTTTTGCTATTCACCTTCGCAAATAAATTTAGCGTCACAGTGAATGAATAAGGGTCGTACTGACATTTACCCGCTAACCGCGTTGCGGCCTATTCGGAGAAAAGCTCTATCGGCGTACTCTCTGGTCCTAATGAGATCCGCACTTAACTGTCTCAAAGACCCACTCGGTTTTAGAAAACCTTGCCTAGTACAGACTATCGCTAAGTACGGGAAACCCGCTTTAACATCATTTATCGTCGACTTTGATTGTGTTCGTAGCAGCATATTACCGGTATTTAATGCTTGATAGTTAGCTACCGAATGATAATTTTCGTTTCGGTGTAATAATATCCACACTAACCTCTCGAGTCGATAGGCCAGTGCCACCGCTGTTTTATTTTTGCCTCGACTCTCAACCAATTGTTTGACCCAAGCGGACAGTTTGTCATCTTTTGTTCTTATACGTTGCATCAATTTACGTAGACACCCATGTTAATGCGAGTAATACCGCGAATCAGGGGTGAGTGTTTAATGTGAGTGTTTAATGTGAGTGTGAGTGTGGGTGTTTAGATTTTGCTTTGTGCTGATACATTCGTTTGTCAGCTAATGATATGCATTCTGAGGGCCCTTTCGCTTCTAGGCTGGTTGCTATTCCATAGCTAACGCCCGCATCGCGCCATTGCTTGCCTAGCTCATTTGAAAGCTCTGACATTTGTGCGAATGCATTCTCAGCAACATTTTTAATACTGTTAGCAGAAGTAGCCTTTAAGACCACCACAAATTCATCGCCCCCTGAGCGAAACACGTCGCCCAATGAATAAAACGTCTGTTGTAGCAAACTCGCCGTTTTAACAATAAGTTTGTCACCTTCGTCGTGTCCGCTTCTATCGTTGATACTTTTTAATCCATCTAAGTCTATATAAACAATGACATAGCAATCAGGTATTTGCTGGATGCACTCCGATAGGGAGAACCTATTTCCTAGCTGCGTCATCGAATCAATGCGTGACAAGTATTGATTTCGAGTAAATTCCTTTTGTTTTAATTTAAACCATTCAGTTAAACACAACAAAATACATAAGCAGTCTAGGGACAAGGCGAATATTACGGCAGATTCAGAATATGCTAGCTCTCCAAAATATTGGCTGTGAGCGGCTATGTAGTAACCTAACGTCATACTATAAAGTAGATTGCCGCCTAAAAAATACTTGGCTCTGAAGTCACGCTTTTTAAGCATCCCGACTCCAATAATGATCGTGAGTACTATCCAAAACATGGCTAATAAATGAGATAACAAGTACGCCAAGGTAAATGGCATAAACCACATAGCAGCACCTAATATAAAGCTCGTCACACTCAACCATTTCAAAAACGTAAACAGCTTTTTGTGATCGGTTCTACATTCAAATAAATCAGAAACAAACTGCGCGGCACATGCAATAGCGAATGGGAAAAGCAGTATTCCTCCGTAACTTGAATTAAAGGGAAAATCAAAAATATCATTGAGCATACCAGATGCTGCAGCCCAGCCAACGCCGTGAAACCCTAAATAGCCTGCACAGGTTAACGCTACCCGTTTTCTAGTTCCCGTATATATAAGTACGGCCAGCAACGACAAAATAAGCATCGCGGTAACGCCTGCTATAGAAATGCCATTATTGAATTTTTGGTACTGATAAAATTCTTTACTATCCAAGATAGAAAGGGAAACAGGCGTAGGAAACTGTTTGGCTTTAACAAGTAACCACAAATCTACTTGCTCATTTTCAGTGGTGGTTTGCACTGTAATGGCTTGGAAGTGGAGCAGAGGTGGAGTGCTATCATCCTGCAATTGAGAAAACACCTGAAAAGTAGGGGTAGATTGATAACTCGAAGAATATGAGGCTAACCCTATATCGATAAAATTAGCATTCACGATTACAAAATACTGCCCCTTGTGGGGAATATTCAAAGTCACTTTGGTAAAATAAGCCCCCGTCTGCCCCCCCAGCGACGGCATTACTCGTGCGTTTTGAAGAGTGCTTTTGATACGTTCTAGCTTACCTATAGCGTCAAGGTTTGCTACATCAACCGAGTCATCTAACGCATGCCATAAGTTTGTATCTACTAGCGAATTATGCCCATCTGTTAGCTGCAAAGCCCCTTCTCCGAAGACCGGGAACACTACCAGCAACAATAGAAAGTATGTAGCACGAAAATGAAAGTAAGAACGCAAAATCAAACCCTGTTTTACCGATTAAGGACTAATATCACCGTTGGCTATCTAGAATTAAACAATCACTTGCTATCTCAGTAGAGAATACATGCAAACTGTCTATATAACATACAGTGGAATTTACTAAGAAATAGCAAATTTTTTAATTTTAAAGCAACTGTGAGCCCGCTTCACTTAGCTATTTGGCTAATTTTTGCTACTTTCAGCGGTCATAAATGATGTATCACCCTATTTAAGCATCATCTTTGATTAAGCAGATTTAATGCGACTTTTAACTAACGATGCCAGCACCGCTGAAGGGAAGTGATGGAGAAAAAGGAAGTTATAGAGACAGCCACTCTAAAATTTGAATCCGCGTGACCACCAATTAAACTGTGCTGATATGCGTTTCTGCACTCGAGAATGAGCTTTTAACTGAATATCAGGTGTTGAAAAGGGAAAACAGTGACGATTGCGCAGCTTTTGCCAAGCGCCCGCGTCACAAGCTGTGCATAAGTTGTATTCGTTGAAACTAGTTTACGCGCGCTTCAGCAGCTCTTTTGCTTTGCCCATCCCGCGTATTCGTTGATGATGGGTATGGCGCTTAAAGGCATTCATCATTTGCTCCGTACCTGCTGCGTAGCAGAAGTGTTTTTCAAATTCAGTGGTTAAGGCTAACCACTGTGCTGAGTCTAGCCCAAGCCTTTCTAGAATAGGGCTTTGAGAGTTATCGATATAACCAGGCTTATCATCATGAATACAGCGACCGGTGGTATCGATAAGCTCACAGTAGTCTTTGAGAGAGTAAGCTATTCCTTTGGGCATATTTTCCCTTGAGCTTCCCACAAAGGGCATTAGCGTACTTGGTTGAGCGTGGTGATGTTTAACGGCGTGAATACGCTTTTTGATACTGGTGTGTTTTGCTGTTTCAGGTGTTTTGGCTATTTTCGCCCTAATCGGGTTTAAATCCACATAGGCCATACACGCTAGTACTGCACTTTCATCTAACAAGGCTTGAGATTTAAATCGTCCTTCCCAAAACCTACCGGTGCAGTCATCTTCTTTATTGGCTTGACGGGCAATATATTCATTCAAGTCACGCATGAACCAGCTGATGTCGTACAAGCGTTTTCTGTAAATTTCAACGGTGTCATCAAGGGTTATTAACTCTCCCTGGGTTAGGGTATCCCCGTTTATAAATTTTTGAGTCAGTAACGTGCCTTTATGAAGCGTGTGATAACGCTTTAGCACCGATTCGGTATCCCAGTTATCAGCCAGGGTTTTATCCACACAAAGCACCACATGGGTATGATTACTCATGACTGCATAAGCACAAATATCAATTGCGAACACGGTCGATAAAAACAACAAACGCTTCTCTACCCAACCACGACGATGCTCGAAGCTCTGTCCCGTCAGCGTGTTTGTACCGCATAAGAAAGACTGGCGTACACAACGCGACACACAGTGATAATAAGGCGTATCAATTAAGCTGATTTGGCTTTTTCGTGACTGAGGCATGAAGGTACGCTCAATAAAATGGAACACGTATTAAGTGTAGTTTAGGGATGAAAATTAACCATTTTTAAAATGGGTGTCTCGATATCTTTCTTTTAGAGTACAACATCCCTTGCCCTAACTTCACAGTGGTTAAAACCCAAATAGCGCTGGTTACTAATCGAATAGTTATGTTTTGTTAAGTTGTTCTCATTTGCCAGTTGCAAACGCTTATCGTTATAATATAACATATCTGAAATAATGTTACATTATAACGATATGGATTCTGTGTGATAGAAATAGATCAGGCTAAGGCTGTCATTGAAGCAAGTTCGCTTTGCGTCAACATAAAAAATAACCCCATTTTGAAAAGTCTAAACTTCCGAGTTAAAGCCGGTGAAATATACGCTTTGCTCGGTGGCAATGGGGCGGGTAAATCAACCACACTGAAGACCCTTTTAGGGTTTAACGCCCCAAGCAGTGGCTCGGTAAAGGTAGATGGCAAAGAGGTTCTAGAAGCCCTGAATCATGTACGCAAAAAAACTGCTTACTTACCAGAATCAGCGACCTTATACACTCACCTTACCGCCAGAGAAAACGTCAAATATTTCTTATCTTTAGCGGATATTGAAAAAACAGATGCGGAGATTGACCAAGCGTTTGATCGCGTTGCTTTACAAACGAAAGCACGGGATCGTCACATGCAAACCTATTCAAAGGGCATGCGACAAAAAACCGCAATTGCGCTGGCCTTGTTGCGTGAAGCCCCGATATTTTTGTTAGACGAACCCACCTCGGGCCTCGACCCTGTGGCTATCGATGAATTTAACCAGCTGGTTCGAGAGCTTGCATCTGGCGGCGCTACCATATTAATGGTGACCCATGACGTATACGGTGCCTGCCAAGTAGCTGATCGTATCGGCTTGTTACGCGACGGCGAACTTGTGGGTGAATTTTCGGCTCCGCAAGACGGGCAAATTGAAACCGAGGAAGTACACGCGGCATTTGCCCAACGAGGCGCAGCGTGAGCGAGAATTCATCTTCAACAACACCTTTTGCAAAAATCATTATTGTCGCCAAAGACGAGTGGCGGTATTGGTTGCGCTCTAAATTGGCCATATCCGTGTTAGCTATCGGCTTATTGCTCACATTATCTTCTGTAATCGTTACCGCCATTAATACCATGGAGCTAAGCCATACTCGCCATGAATTACAAAACGATGCAGATCAAACGTTTGTTGACCAACCTGACAGGCATCCTCACAGAATGGTGCATTATGGGCATTATGCCTTTAGAGCCCCATCGCCATTAAGTGTTTTAGACCCTGGTGTTGATGCCTACACCGGAAATTCTATCTTTCTGGAAGGACACCGACAAAATAGTGCAATGTTCGCAGACCAAAAACAAGGCACAGCATTAACTCAGCTGGGTAGCCTAACACCCGCGTTTATCGTACAAACCTTGGCCCCGCTGCTTCTCATTCTTATTGGCTATAGTTCGGTCAGTCGTGAGCGCGAATCTCAAACACTCACCTATCTTTTATCCCAAGGTACATCAGGGTTTACCCTAATTGCCGGCAAGGGCTTGGCGTTAATGTCGGTCATTGGCCTTATTTTAGTACCCTTGACCATCTCGGCGCTCTTTAGCCTACATGAAGGGGAAAGCGTCGCTGCTATCTTAGGCTTTATTCTAGGCTATGCGCTTTATCTAACAGTGTGGGCGTTATTGGTTTTGCTGTTTTCTAGCGCGCTTTCAAAAAACAGTGAGAGCTTTACTGCTTTAGCGCTCACTTGGATTTTACTGTGTGTGGTTATGCCGCGAGTCGCTAGTTCAACCGCAATCACAACGGTTCCGGCTGCAGGGAAACTAGAAACAGATTTCGCTGTAATCGCCGAGCTGCGAAAATTAGGTGACGGTCACAATGCCAACGACCCTGCCTTTGCGCAATTAAAAGCCTCTCTATTAGAAAAATACAATGTGGACTCAATTGAGCAGCTGCCAGTTAATTATAGAGGTGTCATCGCCATGACATCAGAAGCAAAATTAACAGAGGTGTTAAATGAATTTGCCGAGCAACGTATGCAAACTGAGTTAGCCCAAACCATTGTATCGAGGGATTTCGGTTGGTTATCACCTATGGTCGCTATTCGCTCATTATCAATGCTTACAGCTGGTACGAGCATAGAGACCCATCATAAGTTTTTACGTGAAGCGGAAGACCTGAGGTTCAATTTTGTTCAAGGCTTAAATAAAGTGCATGCAGAGCGGCTTACTTACCAAGATGACATGAATCGCAACAAAGATCTTGATTCGTCAAACAAAGCGCGGGTTGCAGCAAAAAACTGGCAAGTGTTAGACGATTTCGCGTTCGCTGTTGATAAGCCCAGCCTTCGATTACAACGCAGTGCACCTGCATTTTTACAACTGCTAGCGTGGATAGCAGTGCTCATTATTGCCATTCGTTGGGTAGGGAAACGCTTAGTATGAGTTATATGTTTAAACAACTTAGCCGTGAATGGCGATTTATGCTGCGCCAGAAGTACTTACTGGTGCTGCTGGGCTGCGCTATTTTGATCTCTGGGTTTTCAGTACAAAGTGGCTTAAATGAGATTGAGCAACAGCAGCAAACCATTGAGCGCTTAACAGCAGCCGATGAGGCTGACCGTATTGACGCGCAGCATAAGCATGACGAAATTGGGATGTTGGCCTATTACACCTTCCATCTTACTTATTCAGCACCTTCGGATTTAGCCTTTGCGGCCTTGGGTGAACGCGATATTTACCCTTGGAAGCATCGTATCAAAATGCTCGCCATCGAAGGGCAGATATACGAAAGCGACACCCAAAATGCGGAACTAACCCAAGCGGGTAAAATTGACTTTTTGTTTGTTATCAGTGCGCTCTCGCCGCTTATTATTATCCTATTGTTCCATGACTTATTCGCTAACGAACGCAATAGTGGCAGGTACGATCTATTAGTCACCACGGCAAAATCACCGTGGGCATTGTGGGGAGCGCGGGGTGCGATACGTTTCATAGCCATTTTCTTGTGCTTAATGCTGCCATTTTATGTGGGCGCTTGGGTAAGTGGCACCTCACTGGATGCGATAGTGCTTGTTTCTTTCTACTGCATTATCTACTTAGCGTTTTGGGCATTGCTAAGCGTGTATTGGGGCAGGAACGCAAGTAGCGCCCCTAAAGTGGCATCTGGGTTAATAGGCATTTGGGTGTTGTTCGCCTTTATCACCCCTATTTTAGGTGACTTAACCATCAATAAATTTGTTCACTCTCCTAAAGGTGGCGACATAGTGTTTGCACAGCGAGAAGCCATTAATGACGCATGGGATCTGCCCAAGGAAGTCACTATGGATGCGTTCACCGCTACCTATCCTGAATGGAAAGACCATGTCGCCATGCAAAGTATGTTTGAATGGAAATGGTATTACGCCTTTCAACAGGTAGGTGACCAGATCGCGGCTTCAATGTCACAAGAATATCGCGATGCCGCTAAGAAGAAATATCAACTAGCTGGGTATGCATCCTTACTTTCCCCTCCCCTGTTATTGCAGCGCATTTTGACTCACCTTGCAGAAACGGACGCTGTTGCCGCGTTTAAATACGAGCAACAAGTACGGGACTTTCACCGAGAGCTTCGTTTGTTTCACTACTCTTTCCTATTTGCCCAAGGTGAGTTCGACAAGGGGGAACTAGCTAACATGCCAAGTTTTGAAAAATTCATTATTGAACAACAAGACGATCGGAATACAGATAGCGCTCAATCGACCAATAAATAACACTCAAACTATAAAGAAGGTTTTATCATGAACCCTGCAAAACACGGGCTAAAGCTCACTCATATCAGTGCTTGCTTAGCTAGCCTGTTTATTCATCACGGCGTTGCAGCAGATGAACAAGTCGCGTCACAAAACATCGACCAAGATAGTGCGATAGAAACCTTAAGTATTGTAGGGTCACGACAAGCGTATCAAGGTAACTTTAGTCCTTTAGAAACCCCCCAATCAGAATTGAAAATAAATTCTGAAGCATTAACAAATGCAGGGGCAATTGATTTAAACCAAGCATTAGATTTGTCAGCCTCTGTTGCCCGTCAAAATAATTTTGGAGGCCTGTGGAACAGCTTTGCACTACGCGGTTTTGTGGGTGATGAAAACCTACCCAGTAACTACTTGGTAAATGGCTTTAATGCAGGCAGAGGCTTTGGCGGCTCTCGTGACTTATCGGGCATAGAGTCAGTTGAAGTATTAAAAGGCCCACGTGCCGCACTATTTGGCCGCGGTGAACCAGGTGGCACTGTAAACTTAGTCACTAAACGCCCAACATTTGATACTACAGGTGAAATAAAAATATCTGCAGGAAGCTATGATACATACCGAGCTGATATAGATTACACCACCCCATTGACCGACGATGTAGCGGTGCGTTTGGTCGGCTTTTATGAAAATGCTGGCAGCTTTCGAGACACGATCGAAAGCAAGAAAGAGGGCTTTAGCCCTTCAATCGCATGGGAGATTAGCGATCAGAGCTCTCTGGTTTACGAATTAGAATACGCTCATCAAGAGGTACCCTTTGACCGAGGTGTGTTAGCGATAGATAACAAGCTTGGGGTCATTCCACAAAGCCGCTTTCTAGGTGAGCCCGCCGACGGCCCAATCGAAACTGACACGCTAGGGCATCAAGTAGAGTTTCAACATGATTTTGACGACAACTGGAGTTTATTATTAGGCGCCAACTATCGTGATACCTCATTAGAAGGCTTCGCGACGGAGACGGGTTTTTCTGGCGTGGTTGATGATGAAGTAGATCGTTTTCGCCGCTTCCGTGACTATGATGCTACATACCAAGTCTTTCGCGCTGAACTGACTGGTAACTTAGAAATAGCAGGTTTAGAGCATCGCTTAATCGTTGGTGTTGATTCAGACGAATTTGAGAATGACCAATTTGCTTTGCGTGACCGCACCACTGAGCAATACATCAACGTGTTCGCCCCGGTTTATAGTGCCGCTGATCAACTAGCGAATGACCTTTCGACTCAAATTGACCGCGTTGAAGTACAAGAATCCCTTGGTGTGTTTATACAAGATCAAATTAGCTTAACCGACAAGCTTGATGTGCGTATCGGCGCACGTTTTGACGACTATCAACAAACACTGAACAACCGCTCCTCTGATAGCCGCTCAAAGCAAGAGGAAACACGGGTCAGTCCGCAGTTTGGCATTGTGTATGAAGCATCCGAGACTCTGTCTCTGTATGCGTCTTATGGTGAAAACTTTCGCCCATTATCCGGTACAGATAGCAATGGTGACGGCTTTGAGCCAAACCAGTCGACCTCTGCCGAGGCCGGGATCAAGTTCACCTTAAACGACGGCGCATTATTTGGAACGGTCTCCATATTCAAAGTCGAACAAGACAATCTTCTCGTGGTTGACGACCCAACCAGTTTCACTTACGCAGCGATTGGCGAGGCCGAAAGTCAAGGTGTTGAAATAGACATCAACGGCGAAATTGCGGATGGGTTAACCCTTTGGGCATCTTATGCTTATGTGGATGCGAAAACTAAAAACGCCTTCTTTGATGGCAACTTTGGTTACACTATTGAAGCTGGCACAGACTTACTCAATGTGCCTGAGCAACAACTTAGTCTTCAGTTAGTTCAATTACTTGAGTTAGATGGTAAAGCATTCGAAGTCGGAGGTGGCTTAGTGTACGTAGATAAAAGAAATGGTTACTTTGGCACCGATTTCACCCTACCTAGCTATACCATCGCCAGAGCATTCGTCGCTTATGACATAACAGAATCGATTTCGTTACGAGCAGAGGTCGACAATTTATTTGATAAAGACTATTACACCAACTCATTCGCAGATGTTTGGGTACAGCCTGGCACCCCGCGCAGCTTTAGAGTGTCAGCCTCATACAACTTTTAAATCGGTAGCACGTCATTTGGCCCTGCGGTGCGGGTAAATTAACGTAAGTTTGCCTGCTGCATAGCCAGCTCGTAAAGCCTTAGAAAGCCTACAGACCTCAAAGTCTGTGGGCTTTTTATTAAGCACGGCTCAGCGAAGCTCAGACGATTTATGACACTGCCGCTTCGGGCAGCCCAAACGGGTTATCAATACTCTCGCTTGGCTGGGTAAACCAGCGAGGTCCACCGTCGGTCATATAAAAATGATCTTCTAAACGAATACCGAATTCATCGGGTATGACCAGCATCGGCTCATTGCTAAAACACATGCCTGTCGCCAAAGGCGTTTTATTGCCGCCAACTAAATAAGGCCACTCGTGAATATCTAAGCCTATGCCATGGCCGGTCCGATGTGGGCAACCTGGGGTCTGATACTCTGGGCCTAAACCTTGTGAGGCTAAATAGTGTCGCGCCGCTGCATCGACCTCTTCACATGGCACGTCTATTTGAGCTGCATTAAAAGCAGCGAGTTGTGCGGCTTTTTCATTGTTCCAGAACTGTCGTTGCCTGCTCGTTGGCGTGCCAAATACATAGGTACGGGTAATGTCAGATATATAGTCGTGCACTTTGCAGCCAGTATCGATTAACACAACATCTCCCTCTTTGAGGGTTTGCGGATCTTTAACGCCATGCGGAAATGATGTTGCTACGCCAAACAGCACAATACAAAAATAATTATCCGGCGCACCGACCTTTTGGTGTGCTTGTTCAATGAAGGCTTCCACTTCTGTGGTGCTAATTCCCGGGCGCAACATACTTGCGGTGGCTTGATGCACAGCCAGTGTCATGTTCATGACCCCTTGCATTAACGCCAGTTCGTTATCAGACTTATGCATTCTACAATGGGCAGTCACCTCTTGTGCATTGATGAGGGTTAAGCCCGTTTGCGCGTTATTGATACCGTCAAATATAAAAAACTGTGCGCTTTCGTCTATGCCTATTTTAGCGGTATCAACTATTTCCAATTGTTTTAAAACATCAACAAATAAGCCATAGGGGTTTTCGTGTTCTTGCCATCCGTGTATCGGCCCATCTATGACTTTAAAACCATTTAGACTACCAATTTCAAAGTGAGGAGCGATATATTGCACCGCGCCTTTTGCTGGCAAAATTGCCCCCACCATACGCTCACTGGCATACCATTTCATGCCGGTAAAATACGTCAGGTTTGTGCCTGCATTCAGATAAATTGCATCAATCGTATTGGCTTGCATATACGCTTGGGCTTTAGCAATACGCAGCAAGTATTCCTCTGGTTGAATAGGCACAAGGTCTTGAGTCATATCGCTTAATGTGGCTAATGCTTGCTCGGGTGTTTGTGTTCCGATGCCTATGCCCGCTTCGCTGCTGGCTCCAGTGCTGGTTTCAAGAATCCCCATTTTGTCTCCTATTGCTAGGCGCTGACTAGAAGTAAAGCCGAGCTACCTGTTAAGTGCTTAGTTAATGTGTAATGTAGGCGTTGATACCACTGACATTACTTAATCCGCACAGTGATAACTTACATGTTGTTTTGTCTGAAATTGAAAGGTTCGCGAGTTAACCTTGTTCGTTTCTCGTCTTCTGGCCTAAGGTACTTTTTTCGCCTTACTTATAAAACACACAGCTTTAAAAAGCGTTAAAAACAAAGCTGTTTCAATCCGCAGTAAATAACTTTGCTCGAACTGTTGCTCGGTATTCCCGAGGTGAGGTGGCCAGTAACTTCACAAACAAAGAGGTAAAATACCCCACATCTTGATAGCCAATTTTATCAGCTACTTCACTTACGTTTAAATTACTTGTTTGTAATAAATCTTTGGCTATTTCAATACGGACTTTTTGTAAATACTGCAGCGGTGTTTGTCCAGTGGCATTTTTAAAACGGCGGTTAAAGTTGCGTACACTCATTTCAAAACGCCCCGCTACCTCACTCACGTTAATTTGTCGGTTGTAATTGTCTTGCAGCCAAATTTGCGCTTGTACTATTTCCTCGTCAGGGTGCTGTTTTGTGCTGCCTTCAAAATAACTGGTTTTCTCATACGGGCGGCGAATCTCATGGGAAAAATTTCGTTCAACCACACTGGCTATCGCTTCGCCATAGAGTCGTTTCACAAAATGCACAGTGAGATCGGCCATCGCATTCACACTAGCCGAACAGTACAGGTTGCTAGCTTGGGTAATGAAGTATTGACGCTTTAATTTTACCCTTGGGTAGTCTCGTTGAAACTGATCAAAATAATGCCAATGGGTGGTAGCAGGTTTATCGTTGAGCAACCCTGCTTCAGCCAAGAAGCAACAGCCTGTGCCTACCGCAGAGAGCATCGCACCATTTTCATAAGCCTTACGTAACCACGCCAAAATTTCAGGATGTTTTTTCACAATTGGTCGCGGGTTTCGCCACAAAGCAGGTAAATAAATAATATCACTGTCGTCCACATCTGTGAGTTCGGTATCTGGTAACAATGAAAAGCCGATACTGGTTTTAATCGGCAATTTGTCTATCGACGTGGTTTGAATGAGCACGGGTTCAACTTGACTGCCTTCCTTTGCCCGAGCAGCACTTTCGGCTGCACGCAACATTTCAAAAGGCAAAGTAGCGCTAGTGGCCAGCATATTATCGCAAAGTAAAAAGGTAATTTTATGCATAACTCTGTTTAGTCAATTTGGATGATATCAGCCAAAGATAGCGAACTAACGGCTTAAAAACCACGCTTTATGGCCAATATAGCCCTGCCAGAACGCTAACCTAGGCAGTAAACTGCTGGCATTCAAACATTTGGTAGCTTAAATATGTCTTCATTACCGGTCATCGTTGGGTTTGGTGGTTTTAATGCCGCAGGTCGCAGTTCGTTTCATCATGCTTATAAACGAATGGTAATTGAAAGCTTGCCAGCGAATGAACGAGAAGAAACCTTGCTTGGTTTGGCCACAATGATGAAGTTAGTTCGTTTCGAAAACGGGCGCTTTATTGATAACGCAATCGAAAGTAATCAACAAGCCTTAACGCCAGAAGAAGTGGTTGAACGTTTTTCAGAGCAAATTCTAAATTCGACTCTCATTCGCACCATCGAAAAAAGCCATTTTGATGTTAATGCCGTGCATTGGCAGAAAAACGTCACTATGCACTCATCAGAAAAAGCCGGGATTTGTTTTGAATTAACACGTAAACAATTACCTGAGCCCATACCATCAAATTGGCAGTTAACTGATATTGATAAAAACCGAGTGAGCGTTGAAATAATCGGCGAAGTCGATTTCAAAATAGACAGTTACCGTGAATGCCCAGTGAAAGTAGCAGGGCAATTACCTAGCGGATTTAACCCCGAAGATCACTACAATGCCCGCTTTCATCCTCGCGCCTTACAAATGGCCATTATGGGCGCCTCAGATGCCATTCGCTCATTAGGTATGGAATGGAACACAATCGCCGATGCGGTCAAACCAGACGAAATAGGGGTATACGCCAGTAATGCCATGTCGCAACTGGATGAAAACGGTTTTGGTGGCATGTTGCAATCACGCTTAAAAGGCGGCCGGGTCAGTACTAAGCAGTGCCCATTAGGTTTAAACACTATGCCAGCTGATTTTGTGAATGCTTATGTGTTAGGTAACGTAGGTCATACGAGTGCAATTGTTGGAGCCTGTGCCAGTTTCCTTTATAACCTCAGTGCAGCCATTGAAGATATAAAAAGTGGTAAGCGCCGCGTAGCTGTCGTTGGCAATGCCGAAGCCCCGATTTTACCTGAAGTAATTGATGGTTATGCCACCATGGGCGCACTTGCCAGTGAAGATAATTTAAAGCGTTTAGACAAATCTGACACCGTTGACCATCGCCGCGCTAGTCGACCTTTTGGCGAAAATTGTGGTTTTACCATCGCCGAATCGACCCAGTACGTGGTGTTAATGGACGATGCCTTAGCGTTAGAGTTAGGGGCGGATATTCATGGCGCAGTGAGCGATGTATTCATTAACGCTGACGGTTATAAAAAATCCATATCAGCACCCGGCCCAGGTAACTACATCACCATGGCGAAAGCTGTCGCTGCGGCCCGTGCGATCGTGGGTGAAGAGTCTGTTCGCGAGCGCTCGTTTATTCAAGCTCATGGTTCAAGTACGCCAGCTAACCGCACCACAGAATCTCGTATTTTCCATGATGTGGCTAAGATTTTTGATATTCAAAACTGGCCAGTCACTGCGGCAAAAGCCTACGTGGGTCATCCGTTGTCGCCGGCGAGCGCCGAACAGTTAGTGGTGAGTCTTGGGGTGTTTAAACATGGGTTTATTCCGGGTATTAAAACCATCGATAAAGTGGCAGATGATGTGTTTGATGAACGCTTAAATATCTCAATAACAGATATCGACAAAGGTGCAGGGAATGTTGACGTTGCCTTCTTAAACTCCAAAGGATTTGGCGGTAACAATGCCACTGCGACGGTATTATCACCTGTCTCTTATACACATCTCCGAGCCCACGAGACCGAGGCTGATCTCGTAT
>OJDH01000442.1_pt1 | contig 15771 bp, 18 predicted proteins | sample 1592761 | NCBI WGS metagenome assembly OJDH01 (sample SAMN05416855, study PRJEB24817) | seawater metagenome | isolation source: Sea water | place: Canada:Atlantic | collected 2013-11
TAGTTTGCCAAAAAACACTCTGAGTAGATCAACTTCTTATACTGATTGGTATTAACCACCGAAATGAGCGAGCAAGAAACGCTGGAGCATCATGCCAAATGCACTCGCCATGGGCAATAATGATCCGACTAGGTTGCCAAGACTGTATTTGTTTAAAGCAAAGTCTTGCCTTGTCTTTGCCAAATATAAAACTAATCCGCCAGTCAGCGGGCGTTTGACCATTAGGTGCTAAAATGCCCACTAGCTTTGCAATGTGATTCTGCCAAGGCTTAAAGTGAGTATCAGGAAAGTTCTCGATGAGATCCGTTAAGATCAATGTGCTGCTTGTTTGATGAAAGAAGACCGCTTCTTCCATGAACGGACTTCCTGTAAAAATAAGCTGTTTTATCTGGTCGTTCCATGCGTCAACAGGTTTATCGGTTAACTCCTCATCAAATGCGATATTCGGGCATTTATCTATCAAGCCTGGTGCGGCAAAGCTTCTGGCATTACCGTACTGAGATATCCATTGCTGTATAAACAAATAGTGGATTTTATTTGGTGCGATAAGAAAAGCGACCTCGCCTAGCGCATTGACCTCTTTTTGCAACTCATCAGATAATTGACAAGGTGAATGTATCCATAACGTATTATCATTGAGGCGAATAATGGTCATTCTGGTGGTATAGGGCATGCCATAGAATGAAACTGCCGGGCCATCGTAGTACCATATATCGGAGTCAACTGGATGCAGGAGGTTTAGATGAGTGTGGCTTGCGTTACTATCTGACATAACCTCTCCGGTCATTGCTGTTTGGAAAGAAAATAGACTGTTCAAGTCAATTATCGGACTAATGTTGATGACAAATCAATCATACTTTTCAACTTTACAATTACAGACAATAAACGTGTCGAAAAAAACCGTGTTCAGATGTAAACTTGCCATAACTGAAAAGATGATGTGAATCATTTTCGAACTATTTTGTCTTTTGGCTCCTGCCGAATGGACGTACAAAGGTAGACTGTTTTTCTACCTAGGAGATTAAATGCAACTTTTTGTTAGAGATTTAACCGTGATCGACTTTTCTTACCTGTGCCCCATTCGTGGCATGGTTGGAGAAAGTTGGATTGTCGATGTGCTACTTGATGGTGGATTAGATGATCAAAACATGGTCCTCGATTTTTCAAAAGTGAAGCGCACCATTAAAGACACGATAGATAATATTGCCGATCATCGATTATTGATCCCGACTGCGTGCAGTGAAATTCGCTGGCAGCAGCAGGGCGACACCGTCTGGATGGACTTCAATAGTCTTAAAGGTGATATACATTTAGCGTGTCCCGCACAAGCATTTGCACTTATTCCTAGTGAACTTATCGATTTCGAGAGTGTGAACACGTTTTTGCAAAAAGCGTTAAAGGCGGTGTTACCGGATAACGTCGATGGGATAGCTTTGACACTGAGAAACGAGCTGCACGAAGCGCCTTACTATCACTATACTCACGGATTAAAGAAACACGATGGCAACTGCCAGCGTATTGCCCATGGACATCGTAGCCCGATTAATGTTTTTGAAAATGGCATCGCTGCCCCTAAATGGGATGAATATTGGGCTAAGCGTTGGAAAGATATCTACTTAGGGACGTTGGAAGATGTTGTTAAGGTGGATGAACTCACATTATCGCCTCAAGCTAAAGTGAGCGATGACACCCACTTCGGTTTCCATTATCAAGCACCTCAAGGTGATTTTCAGTTGGCCATGCCAAAATCATCATGTGAAATTATCCCACATGACACCACCGTCGAGTTATTAGCTGAGTTTATTGCACATACTTTAGTTGAGATGTCACCGGGGAATCAGTTTAAGGTGATTGCCTATGAAGGCGTTGGTAAAGGTGCAATATCTGTTAAAGGTCATCAAGTTTAGTCTTTGGTGATACATTGAATTTTTTGGAGATGAATTTGAACATACCTAGCTCCCTCTCTCTAGTCTGGTGTTGCTTGGCGACGACTAGCTTGCTTGTATCACAAGGTGCATCGGCTCAAATTGAGCTCATCGGTCAGATGGAGCAAGGGGCATTAATTCGTGCTCAAGTTGAACCTGGGACCACTGCATTTCTTAATGGAGACTCGATTAAGGTATCACCTCAAGGGGAGTTTGCCTTTGGTTTTGCGCGTGAAGCTGAACTGACCCAAGAGCTTAAAGTTGTTTATCCCGATGGTTTGACTCAAATCATGCCATTAAACATCAGTGCAAAAGAGTACAAAATTGACAGAGTGAACGGGATCAGTAAAAAGATCATGAAGCCGGATCCCAAAGCGGTTGAGCGTTCTAGAAAAGACAGTAAACAGGTAAAAGCCGCCAGAGCCCAATTTTCTGAGCAAGGGGCCTTCAGTCAAGATTTTATCTGGCCTTTAACGGGGAGGATTTCTGGAGTTTACGGCAGTCAGCGGGTTTATAACGGTAAGCCTGGAAATCCTCACTATGGTGTGGATGTGGCGGCTAAAACTGGCACGGTTGTCGTTGCGCCTGCAGATGGGGTGATTAGTTTGTCTGTGCCAGACATGTTTTATTCCGGCGGTACAATTATTTTGGATCACGGCTATGGTGTCAGCTCTAGCTTTCTTCATTTGAGTAAACTGTACGTCAAAGAAGGTGAAAGCATAAAACAAGGCCAACCTATTGCAGAAGTCGGGGCTACTGGCCGTGTTACGGGCCCGCATCTTGATTGGCGAGTTAATTGGTATCAGATGCGACTCGATCCAGTCACGATTGTTCCTTCCATGAAGTCTGTGTTGGCAGGGAAGAATAAATAAAGAATCAGTTACTAGGCTAATCTTTCAGATACTAAGCTGAACCATCTAACTCCTCTAATATTTAGATATATTTTAAGACCTCGCCATTGCGAGGTTTTTTATTTTTGGCTAAATACTTATCTTTGACCTCATCTTTTGTTGTTGAAATCATATTAATTAATAGCGTGTAGAACCACGACTTATTCCTTTTATATCCATTAAGGTCTTTGCAATTACAGCTATTGATGATATTTATAATATATATCCTGTAAATGAGTGTTTATTGTGCTAGCAAGTACACTAGTCAGTGCTGATGTTTACCGTTGTGGATATAAGGAGATGTGGTTAAAAAAATTAAAAATACAATTGATGAGGTTCGTATGTACCAATTAAATAAATCTAAATTAGCGTTTTTTTCCGTTTTAGTTGCGAGTTTGCTAGGGGTGGGTGTTAGCACTGAAGCTGCAAGCAAAGATCGTGCAACGGGATTTTACACTCGTGGCGATGTGTCAAAAGCACCTGGTGAGCGTAATGGTTATGATAACCCGAATATTGCCGACATAACCAAACCGACGAATTGGGCCAGTAATGTTGATGGTATTGTTGCTCAGTTAGAGTGGTCTGCATTACAGCCAGACGCGCCATCGAACTCAAATGAGCCAGCAGCTTTAGACTCAAGTTGGATTGATGACGCGATTGAAGACGTTGAAGAGTGGAATAGTGTAAGTGGCCATAATCAGTTAGGCATTAAGCTGAGGATTTTTGCTGGTATTTATACTCCAGCCTGGGTAAAAAATGAAGTAGGCAGTTCAACGCTCGATTTTGACGGAACCAATTTTGATGGTGACTTTCCCCATTTTTGGAAAAATTCGTTTAAGACTCGTTATAAAGAACTCCATCATTTATTAGCCGCTAAATATGACTCTGAACCATTGATTAAAGAGATCGCGATATCGGCTTGTATGGTGAAAAATGCTGATATGCACAGAGCTCGTAGTGAATATCAAAATATTAATACGTTGATTGATGCGGGATTAACTTGGAAAAAGGATCGAGATTGTCAAACTTGGCAAATTAAAGCTGTTGCCGGTAAGTGGGATAATACTCATGTATCTGTTGCTCGTCCTCACTTCAGAAAGTTTAAGAAGATGTCTTCTTCACCTAGTAAGTCTGATTGGCCTTTAAGCAAACCGACTATGGAGTTAATGGTTGAAACTTGTCGAAAAGAGTCAAATTGCATTATTGGCAATAATAGCCTTGAGCAGGAAGATAAGGATGTTGATGCCTTCTCCAATAAAACTCATCCACTTTATTATGTTGCTGGTAAATACCGAGGGAACCAATCTAAGGCACCTGTTTATTATCAGACCGATGTAAAAGTTGTTCAGGGTTCAAGGCTAATACACAATATTATTCAGTGGGGTATAAAGAACAGTGATGTTAAGTTGATAGAACTTCCTCCTCTCAAAGCGCTTAGAAGGCATGAGGATAGTTACTTAGGTGGCAGTGACATGCAAAGTAAACGCACGAAATTAAAGCAGTAATTAAAGCTTGCTAGCTTCCTCCTGAGTGTAGTGACTTACCTTTAGGGGGAGGTTTAAGTTAGAAACGCCTGTTAAACTCTTCAACATCATTTAAGGTGCTTATGTAAACAGCTGCTTTGGCAATAAGTAGCAATTATATACCGCTATGTTGATCTCTATTGTATTGACTGGGTATATCTATGATGAAATATGGAGCGGAAATGAGGCTTTTTTTATTAATTCTGGGTTGGTCATCGGTTGTAGGCAGTCTTGGTGATGGGGCGTTAGCTTTATATGCGCTCTGGATAAACATGATGGATAACTGGGCATCAATAAACATATCGGTGAATGACTTTATCCGCGATTATGTCGCTATTATCTATTGGGTAAAACAAGTTGCCTTCTATGTGTTACCTGAGGCTGTGGTTTTATGGCTGTTTAGTTTGCCTGCTTTAATGTATTTTCCTATTCGTATTGTTATGAGCATTTTTATCGGCTGGTGGGCGTTAACCAAAGCGGCTCAATTATCAAAAAATGGCACAAAAGCTAAAAGGAATAACAGTCTAGATTTTGATAAATAACACTTTATTGTAATACTCTTATAGTTTAAACGAGGCCAATAATACTCACGTTATCAAGGTGTCACTGAAACTCTTAACTTTTCTATATTCATGACAATATACGCACTCCTATTTCTATGGCTCTGACCTTTGCGTACAGTTCATGTTCAATATGTAAGCCAATAGGCAAAGTTAAAGCCGTGCATATCAACAATTTCACTCGAACGTAAACCTCCAAAAGAAACTCACCAAGAAGAGATTGTAAGTGTGTGATCTCGTTCCTTCCCTGTTTATTGATCTCAATGACTGCTTGCTGCGTATCTAATATCACTAACAACTGCAACGGATCGTGATATGGATGATGTAATTTCAACGCAAGGAGGTTTTTTTGCAGAACGTTTACCTGTAATGCCTCTGCCTTTGGTGTTATTGCCTGGCGGTATTCAGAGGTTAAAAGTTCATGATCCTAAGCACTTATCTATGATTAAAAGTGCCATAAAAGGAGAGGGGTTTGTGGCCTGCCTACTTAAGCCCGAGCTACCTTATACATGTTCTTCTTGGGGAGTGTGGGTCAAGATCATCGATTTTAATCTTGGTTCTGACAACATTTTACTTATTGATATACAAGCTTTGGCCATGGTCGAACTCTCGAATCTGACGCGTGAGGCTACAGGTTTATTGTGGGCCGAATTAACACTACGTGAACATTGGGGCTACCGTGAAATAGAATCTAACGCTGAAGGATTGGTTAAAAACCTACGTGATATTTTCAAACAACATATCAGTTTGCGCCAACTGTATAAAAAAACACACTTTTATGACGCTAATTGGGTTTGTGCAAGATATATAGAGGTGTTACCTTTATCATTGAATGAAAAGGAAAAATTTATCTTTGATTATAGTTTTGACCAAATTGAATGTTTTTTACAGACTTTAATTCAAGGTACAACCATAAATAGTTGATCCTTTCTGATCTATGTCGCGTATCGACAGTAAGAGTGTTGAAAAGTGAGTACGTTGATATGCAGAAAAGCGATGGGATCCCACAGTTTGTTGAGGTCAATAATATTATATCTAGTCAATCAGAAGATCAGGTTCCTGCAGAGCTATCCTCTTGGCTAACGCTTGTAGCCAGTCAGCGTGATAAGCGGGCGTTTACCGCTATCTTTACTTTTTTTGCGCCTAAAATTAAGCGCTTTGGTATCAAGCAACTCAATACCGAAGCGATGGCAGCGGAGCTGGTGCAAGAAACCTTATCCAAAGTATGGAACAAAGCACACCTTTTCGACCCTAGTAAAGGCGCGGCAACCACTTGGGTCTATAGCATCATGAGAAATGCCTCCTTCGATATGCTCAGAAAAATTAAAACGAAAAATGAGTTACTGCTAGGTGATGATATTTGGCCGATTGAAACTGAGGAGCATAGCGATAGCGAGGTTTATGCTGATCATCTGATGGAGCGTCAAATGGTGGCTTATGTCGACCAACTCCCAGAAGCACAGCAGTTGGTTGTTAAAGGGGTATATTTTCAAGAGTTATCTCAAGAACAGCTTGCAAAACAATTAGATGTACCCATCGGTACCGTAAAGTCAAGATTAAGATTAGCACTTGCAAAGTTAAAAGAGCAGGTTGGAGAATCACATGATTAAACTACATCCTGAAACACCCATGTTGTCGTCGTTTGTTGCCGGTGAGCTTCCCGCTTCGGTATCAGTCATCATTGCCAGTCATGTTGAGATGTGTCCTCAGTGCCAGCAAGAAGTCGAGCGATTGACCCAGCAAGCGGCTAATGCATGTTTTGGTGAAAGCAACGTAATGCCGATGGCTGGTGTTGATTCTGTACAAATTGATGATGAATTTGGCTCTTTTTCTTTGGAAGCCGAACTTAATAGTAACGAGCTTTCAATGCTTGAGGCCATAACTGGCATGGCACCAGAAAGGGACACGATTGTAAATACTGCTGTTGTTGAAGACAAAGAGATTGAAGTGTCAGGTGTTCGTTTTACGATCCCGAGAGCGTTAAGAGGCGTTGAGATGAAACCGTTTCAAGGGTTAGGGAAATTATCTCGTTCGCGTCTGAGCCTTGAAGATGGCGATATTAGAACTAGTATTCTTCATATAGATAAAGGTGGAAGTGTACCGACCCATACCCATAAAGGCTTTGAGATCACCTTGTTACTCCAGGGCAGTTTCGAAGATGAAATGGGAACCTATCACGCGGGGGACTTTATCTGGCTAGACGGTAAGCATACTCACCAACCCGTGACTAAAACTGGCTGTGTCTGTTTAACCGTTTCAAGCAACGCGATCCGTTTTACCAAAGGAGTAAGTCAGTTACTTAATCCTATTGGACAGTTTATATATTGATTTGGAGATATAGGTTATGGATAAAAAATTAACAATAGGGATAAGTGCCTGTGTCATGGGAGAAAAGGTTCGTTATGACTCGGGGCATAAACGTTCCACTTTTTGTACTCAAGAGCTGGCAGAGTTTGCCAATTTTAAACCTTTTTGCCCTGAAGTCGCTATTGGCTTACCTATTCCACGTCCTACAATTCGTCAAATCATTAAAGATAACATCATTACCGTATCTCGCCCTGATGGCAGTGGCGATGTGTCTGATGCGCTGACTGAGTACGGTAAAAATATTGGCAGTAAACTGAGTCAGTTCAGTGGTTTTATCTTCTGTGCCAAAAGTCCAAGCTGTGGCATGGAAAGAGTTAAGGTTCATCATCATCACGGTAAAGGTTCAGATTCTAATGGAGTAGGTTTTTTTGCCCAACAAGTGATGAAAGCAAATCCTCTGCTACCTGCTGAAGAAAATGGTCGGCTTAATGATGCTGTGATACGTGAAAACTTTATGACACGGGTTTTTACCTATCAGAAATGGCTTGATTTACAAGAAAGTGGCATCACAAAACATAAGCTTATCCAATTCCATAGCGAACAGAAGTATTTGGTGATGAGTCATCATATTGAGAGCTATCGTCAATTAGGTAAATTGCTTGGCAGTGCTGATTTAGAAATCGAAGCATTGGCTCAAGAATATATTACTGGTTTGATGGAGGCGCTTAAAAATAAGGCTTCACGTAAGAGTCACACCAACACTTTACATCACATTCAAGGTTACTTTAAAAAGCAGCTTGATCATGCAAAACGCCAAGAGTTAAGTGATGAAATTGATGCTTATAGACTGGGGCTAACACCACTGTTAGTGCCATTAACCTTGATTAAGCACTATTTATTGGAGTTCCCGAATGACTACTTAAAGCAGCAGGCATATCTGAATCCACACCCTAAAGCACTAAGGTTAAGGTATGGCTATTAATGAGTCTGTTGTGGATACGAAGGGATTTACGGAGTTTTGATAATCCAGCATTAACCCAAGCAGTAGAAAGCGGTTGCCGATATGCATTGTATATATCGACGCCTAAGCAATGGCACTTGCATCATGATGCTCCGATTAAGCTCGACTTCATGCGCAGGCATTTGCTGGAAATGGGGCGTCATCTTACGCAATACGGCATTGAACTGGTGCATGTAAGTGTTACAGATTTTAATGAGCAACAGGACTGCTTGATAAACTTCTGTCATGATCATCAAATTGAACATGTTTTTGCCAATTCCGAACCAGAGTTTAATGAGCAACAAAGGGATAAAGCCTTGCTTGACAGCGGGCTAAATATTACCTTCTATGACTGTGATGTGATTGCTCCACGAGGCAAAATACTAAACCAGTCTGGTGAGATGTTTAAGGTCTTCACACCGTTTAAAAAAGCTTGGCTTAAGCATATTCGGGAGTTTGGGGCTGAATGCATAGGTAGGCCAGAGGTGCCTGATAACCTGCCTCAATCACACATCATTTTTGCAGAGCAAAAACTCGCATTACTTAGTCAGCAGTTAAACTCATTTGATGCCGATGAAAATCAATCAGAAGAAGACTGTCATTCATCACCATCATTGTCGTCACAGTGGCCATTAGTGGACGAGTTGATGCAAAAGGTCGTGCCCCACTTTCTCGATGACAAAGTGGAAGTGTACTCAGAAACAAGAGATTTTCCCGGCATCAAAGGCACATCGGGTCTTTCTCCCTATTTAGCTATCGGCGCGCTCAGTGCCAGAACCCTTTATCAGCAACTTCTGCATCGATACCCACAGTTAATTGAAGGTGTGAGTCATCCGGCATTTTGTTGGCTAAATGAATTGATTTGGCGTGATTTCTACAAACATCTGCTATTTAACTATCCCAAATTATCGAAATGCAGTCCTTTCCAACCCAAGTATGCCCACACCAAATGGCCCGGAGAGAGAGTACATTTTGAGGCTTGGACAAGAGGGGAGACTGGTTACCCCTTAGTGGACGCGGCCATGAAACAGCTTATCAAGACCGGCTGGATGCACAATCGGCTGCGTATGGTTGTTGCCAGCTTTTTAACTAAGCATCTATTAGTGGATTGGCGCCTCGGTGAGAAGTTCTTTATGGAGCATTTAATTGATGGTGATTTTACGGCTAACAACGGTGGTTGGCAGTGGGCTGCAAGCACGGGGTGTGATGCTCAGCCCTATTTTAGAGTATTTAACCCGATACTTCAGAGTCAAAGATTTGATCCAAATGGGGATTTCATTCGTAGATATATTCCTGAGCTTAAAGAGATTCCTAATAAATATATTCATTTCCCCCATGAATATATGGCGCAGCAGGGATTGACCGACATCTATTGCTCGCCTTTGGTAGAGCATAAAGCCGCGAGGCTCAGGGCTATTGCATTTTATAAGGGGTAATACCAATTGTTATCATTGAGGGTTGATTATGGTTCATGCCTTATGGCTTCAAAATTTTATATCTGTTTACCGTGAGTTAGGTGTCAATAACTTAACCTCATTGGATAAGATATATCATCCGGATATCGAATTTAGGGATCCCCTGCATCAGGTTAATGGTCTCGATGAGCTTTTGGAGTATTTCGATTCCCTTTATACCAATTTAGAACACTGTGACTTTAGTATCAATAAGGTGTTCAGCAGTGACAATCAAGCTGCTCTTTATTGGACCATGTCTTTTTGTCACCCAAAACTTAACCAAGGCAGTGAGATTGTTGTTGAAGGGCATTCCTATTTGGTTGAGCAAGACAATAAAGTGATAAAACATCGCGATTACCTCGATGTCGGTGCCATGTTATATGAACATATTCCACTGCTCGGTTCGGTGGTTAAAACGGTTAAAAGGCGGGCTGCTAAATGAATACCGTGATGATAACAGGCGCCTCATCAGGGATTGGTAAAGCCCTTTCTCTGCATTACGATCAGCTTGGTTGGCAAGTGTTGGCTTGTGGCCGTAATAAAGACAGGCTTGCAGATTTAGCCTTATCAGGCACATCAATCCAAACCCTGGCTTTTGACATGACAGACAAACATCAAGTGCAAGCCACATCATCTGATTTAGCGTCGCTGGATCTGCTTATTTTTAATGCGGGTGATTGTCAATACATCAACAATGCGATTGATTTTGATGCTGACAGTTTCGAGTCCGTTATTCAGACCAATCTTATCTCGGTAGCATATGGGCTCAAGGCCTGGCTTAAGCATGTTAAAAAAGGCGGCAGAGTGGTATTGGTGAGCTCGAGTGCTGAATTACTTGCTTTGCCAAGGGCTGAGGCTTATGGCGCATCTAAGGCGGCTTTATCTTATCTTGGGGAGTCGCTCAGTATTGATCTTGCCAAGCATGATATTCATGTGAGCATTGTACGCCCTGGATTTGTGAGTACCCCTCTAACCGCAAAAAATGATTTTCCGATGCCGATGCAGATAACCAGTGAGCAAGCGGCAATTAAGATCGCTAAAGGAATTGCGAAAGGAAAGAGCCATATCGACTTCCCCTTTAGTTTTACTTGCATGATGAAAATATTGGCGTGCTTACCTTTTGCCCTCTGGCGCAAACTCGCCATAAGGATGTAACCCTTAATGAAGAAAATAGCCATTATTGGTTCCGGTATATCGGGACTCACCTGTGCTTATCTATTAGATAAAGCTCACACGGTGACAGTATTTGAAAAAAATGATTATGTGGGCGGCCATACCGCAACGGTTGATATCAAACACCAAGGAAAAAGCTACGCAATAGATACTGGCTTTATTGTGTTTAATGACCGGACTTACCCTCGCTTTAATAAACTGTTACAGCGCCTGGAGGTAGAGAGACAAGCGACCGAGATGAGCTTTAGTGTTCATCATCGTGGTTCAGGTTTTGAATACAATGGTCATGGTATTAATGCCTTATTCGCACAGCGCCGAAACATTTTTAGACCCAAATTTTGGCGATTAATATCTGACATAGTGAAGTTCAATAATAAGTGTAAGGCATTGCATGAATCAGATGCTATTCCTGCAGAATTGACACTCGGTGAATTTTTAGAACAACATCAATTTTCCGACTTTTTTAGTCAGCATTATATTCTACCTATGGGAGCCGCGATTTGGTCGACCAGCTTAGCTAAGATGCAAGCTTTTGAATTAACGTTTTTTATTCAATTTTTCTACCACCATGGGTTATTGAATATTGTTGATCGACCTCAGTGGTATGTGGTGCCTGGTGGCTCTCGTACTTACGTTAATAAGTTAACCGCAAAATTAACCAAAGAGGTGGTATTACAAGCTGATGTGGTAGGTCTCACTCGTAAAAATGAACAGGTTCAACTCTATTTTGGCGATGGACACGTTGAAGTGTTTGACGATGTGATACTCGCCTGCCATTCCGATCAAGCCTTGTCACTGTTAATGGACGTAACAGAAGCCGAAACGCGAGTTTTGTCGGGGATCCCTTATCAAGGTAATGAAGTGGTGCTGCATACGGATGAATCCTTGTTACCCAAACGTAAGTTAGCTTGGGCAAGTTGGAACTATATGCTTGATGATAAACAAGATGCCTTAGCCAGCGTGACCTATAATATGAATATCTTACAGGGCATAAAATCAGATGATGCATTTTGTGTCACCTTGAATCAAACAGCCTACATCGACCCTGCAAAAATCATCAGACGTTTCAAGTACGACCACCCTGTGCTGGACAGCGACACCGTTCATTCCCAAAGACAAAGAGGGGATATTTGTGGAAAACAACATACGCATTTTGCCGGTGCTTATTGGTACAACGGCTTCCATGAAGATGGTGTGCACAGTGCGCTTGATGTGACGGAACGTTTTGGACTCAGTTTATGAACAGTGGGATCTACCAAGGGCAAGTTTATCACCGTCGACAGGGGAAATTCGAGCATGAGTTTACCTATCCTATTTATATGATGGCTATCGATATTGACGAACAGGAACAAGTGCTTACGAAGAGTCGTTTTTTCGGTACTCGTTGGTTTAATCCGATCCGTTTTTGTGAAAAAGATTACATTAAAAGTGAACCTTTCAATCTTAAGCAACGTATTGCTAATAAAGTTGAACACTTAGGTGGTAAAGGGTGCGAAGGGCGAATATTGATGTTGGTGCAGTGCCGCTGTTTTGGGCTCTACTTTAGTCCAATCAACTTCTATTTTTGTTATGACAAAGATGATGTTTGTCAGTACATGCTTGCTGAGGTGAGTAACACGCCATGGAATCAGCAACACTATTATCTGATTGATATGTCAGGAAGCATGGTTATCGATAAAGCGTTTCATGTTTCCCCATTTATGGAGATGGATATGCGTTATCACTGGCGTGTGACTCCACCTGCAGATAACACCTTTGTGCGGATAGAGAATCATAAAGAGGGCAAGCAGTTTGAAGCGAGTTTGGCGTTAAATAAGCGAGAGATCACCCCTCGAAACTTATTTAAAACCTGGTTAAGCCTGCCAATGATGAGTGTGAACATTGTGTTTGGGATTTATTGGCAAGCATTAAAATTATTTTTGAAAAAAGTGCCTTTTATTCGTCATCCCCAAGGGTGATTAAGCATTTAAAACCGACATACAACATAGATTACTGAGGTCAACAATGGAAAGTACACAAAAAGAGATCTCCTTGGTTAAGACTACTTGGCTGGTAGATCGATATCGAACCCTAGTTCATAAAGTTCTTTCGCGACTTGAAGGCGGATTTATTGAAATTGAGGAAGCGGGAAGGATCTTTGCTTTCGGTGATGTTCATTCACATCTGAAAAGTAAAATTGTGGTGTTGGACAGTGCATTTTATAGCTCACTTATCCAAGACGGCAGCATTGGCGGTGCAGAAAGCTTTATTGCTCATCATTGGACCTGCAGCAACTTAACGGTACTGATTCAGATCATGGCTCGAAACCAAGCTCAGTTAGATGAGCTAGAAAATAAAACACAGTGGCTGAGCAAAATTAAACATCAATTTTTACGCTTGAAAAATGCCAATACAGAGCAAGGGTCAAAGAAAAATATCTTGGCGCATTATGATATTGGTAACGATCTTTATCAGCGTTTTCTCGACCCAGACATGCTGTACTCCTGTGCAATTTATAATGTTCAAGCCAAAGACTTAGATGCGGCGCAGCAGAATAAAATGGCTGAGATATGCGGTAAGTTATCGCTAAATTCTGAAGACCATCTGCTGGAGATCGGTACGGGATGGGGCGGGCTGGCGATTTATGCGGCGAGTCATTATGGCTGTAAGGTCACCACGACCACTATTTCAGATGAACAGTACGATTATGCTAAACAACGTATTGAAAGTTTAGGCTTATCGGAACAAATCACCTTACTGAAGTCTGATTACCGTTTACTCGAAGGAAAATACAGCAAGCTCGTGTCGATAGAGATGATAGAAGCGGTAGGCCATGACTATCTTGCGGGTTTCTTTCGCATCTGTAGTGATTTGTTGAAGCCTGATGGAAAAATGCTGATACAAGCGATCACTATCGCTGACCAACGTTATGACAAGTACCGTAGTGGTGTCGATTTTATTCAGAAATACATTTTCCCTGGAGGATGCTTACCTTCGGTATCAGTGATGGCATCCCATATAGCTGAACAGACCGATATGGTGCTGGATAACTTAGATGATATTGGTGTGCATTATGCTCGCACTTTATATCACTGGCGAGAGCGCTTCGAAGCGCAGTGGTCAACGCTGTCATCACTAGGCTATAGCGAATCATTTAAGCGTCTTTGGTTATTCTACTTCGCTTATTGTGAAGGTGCATTTATTGAAAGAGTTATCAGTACGCATCACTTAGTGGCGAGAAAGCCCGCTTATCTGGGAGAGAAAAATGAAGCGGTTTTGGATTATTAATCTAGTCCTATTTCAGCTGTGTTGGTTTGTCTCTGCTGGTTTTACGGACATCGCTTGGCCCATTTTGGTGGTGATAATAATGATACATTTTCTATTATCACCCACACCAAAAAACGATTTAAGGCTGCTGTTATTAGTGCCCTTGGGCATCGCAGTAGATAAGGTTCTGATTGAATTTAACCTTTTCTTAGTGCCATCAAGTGTATTTCCCTTTTGGCTGGCGTTGCTATGGTGCATATTTGTCATCAGTTTTAATCATAGCTTGAGATGGCTAATGGATTTACGGCTACCATTTATTGCATTAATTGGCGCGATAGCAGGACCCATGAGTTATCGGTTAGGTGTGGAGATGGGAGCGCTGCAGTTGGGCTGGAATAGCATCAATGCCTTACTGTTTTTATCTCTCGTTTGGGGATTGTTACTGCCCACGTTAGCTGTGTGTTTTCGTTATATTACTCGACCTCGATTGAACGAAAGGGAGGCATGATGAAAAAGTTAATACTGTGCTTGTTACTTGTAAGCAGTGCCATTAGTGCTAGCCCACTACAGCAATTGACTAAGTTGGGTGAAGGGGAGATGAGTTATCTTTTTTGGAATGTTTACCGTGCTGAACTATATGTGAAAGAGTTGCCTTATCAGCAAGGTGAGTATCCTAAACTCCTTAAAATTAAGTATTTTAGGGATATTGAAAAAGAAGACCTACTTAATGCGACTAAAGAGCAGTGGCAGCATATTGGTATTAGCGAAAGCGCAATTGCTGGCTGGCTTGTTCAATTGCAAACTATCTGGCCGGATATTAATGAAGGCGATCAACTGATTATTTATGTCAATAAGGCTGGGCAAAGCATTTTCTACTCAGACATCAGTGATGTGTCGACTCAAGAGTTAGGTGTGATTAAGGATGAAGAGTTTGGTCCGGCGTTTTTAGATATCTGGTTGTCAGAAAAAACCTCTGAGCCAGAGTTAAGAGTGAAATTATTGGGAGGTGTGAAATGAAGCTCATCTTAGTCAGTTTGTTAACCTGTTTGTTAACACTCGTACTTAGCGCTTGCAGTACTGCAACGTTAGACGATTATGAATTAACGATTCCAGAGCTGCATTTAGACCAATTTTTCAACGGTAAGCTGGTTGCTTATGGAGTGGTGTTTGATCGCTCTGGCAAGATGTTACGCCGCTTTAAAGCCGATATTGATGCACATTGGGAAGGAAAATCCGGCACCATCAATGAACAATTTGTGTTTGATGATGGTGAGCGCTCAACACGCATTTGGCAGTTGACGAAGCAAGGTGATAATCAATATGTCGGTGAGGCGGCGGATGTTGTCGGCATTGCTCAAGGTGAAACCAGTGGCTCAGCCCTTTTTTGGCGATACGATTTGGATATCGAAGTTGATGGAGAAACCTATCAAGTGACCCTGGATGACTGGATGTATCTTTTTGATGAACAAAGGCTGTTTAATAAAACCGAAATGACCAAGTTTGGTATCAAGGTGGGGGAGGTGATCCTTTATATCGAGAAGCTAAATTAGCCTTATTAGGGATTAATTTAGCCCGTCAATTTGGTTGGTAACTAGGTATTAATACCAATCAGTATAAGAAGTTGATCTACTCAGAGTATTTTTTGGCAAACTAATTCAAGGCGAATGGATGACATAATGGTTGTTCCCTTATG
>OJDH01000443.1_pt1 | contig 15726 bp, 14 predicted proteins | sample 1592761 | NCBI WGS metagenome assembly OJDH01 (sample SAMN05416855, study PRJEB24817) | seawater metagenome | isolation source: Sea water | place: Canada:Atlantic | collected 2013-11
TACGAGATCAGCCTCGGTCTCGTGGGCTCGGAGATGTGTATAAGAGACAGATATTCACCTATTAACAGCCGTTATCTAAAATAACATAAGTTGGGAGCGTAGTGGCACTTGCCGCTTCAGTGTAAGTTAATGTACAACCGACTAAGTTTGGTGCAGTTCCTGTAGTTGCTGGAGCACCATTTTGAGAAATAACTGCAACTGCAGGATCTGCAGTCGATGCAGCAACAATCCAATCTGTACCTGCGGTGCCAAAATTTGCATCAACTGCATTATTAAGCTCTAAAACTGTAGCTTGTAAATAACCAAAATCTGTTTTTGCATTCAAAGCCGCTCCGATATCAACTCCATCAGTACCAGTCCAAGTTGCAGATGCTTTTTTCTCATCACCAGCTAAAGCTGCTTTAGCGAATACAAGAGCATTTGCACTTTGAATAGCACCTTTAACACCTTGAAGTGCTGATGCGCGAGCATCAGACTGTAGATTGATAAATTTAGGTGCAGCAGTCACAGCAAGAATACCTAAAATAATGATCACGACGACTAACTCGATTAGGGTAAAACCACTTTGTTTATTCATTTAAAACCTCATTTACAAACTATACAGTTATTTTATACAGTTAAATTATCTATAAAAATTCAGTCAGTCCTTTTGACACTATCGATTCAAAACATGTATACAATCTATGTGTCTAAACCTTTTTATTATTAACGCTCTACTAACTTGTACCTATTAAATCTTTATACCAGTTAAATCTTTCTATGTACTATTTTACGTGTCATTCACTGCGCCATAATGACAGAGCAGCGGCTCGTATAAATTATAAATCATTGGAGAAACTGACCACCTGGCCTGTTCCTGGGTTGTAAGTCACGCCCTTAGCACCTGCCGTTGTTAGGTTCGGTTGCGGATTTGCGACACCTGTTGTCGGATCCAACTTGAGTGAAGCAATTAAGTGATACACACACACATCCAATCCGGGAACTTGCTCACCAGTGATTGCTGTACCTGTACCGCCAATATTGCCTATCACGCTCACCACATATCTCTGCTTACGCGCATCTTGATTAATCTGCACATTACGAGGTGCATTTTGCAAAACAGCATTAAACACTTCCTGACACGTCACATTTGTCATCGTTGTCGCATCAGTATTACCAACACCAGATTCTGGCGATCCCGTAGGAAAACCAAATCTCTCGTCCATATAAGTCCTAGTACCGTCAAGCACCACAGAGTCATTTCGACGCCCGTCGACTTCCCACTGTGCACGAACAAAACCAACTGCCGTTGCTAATCCACCTGATACACCATCAACACTCGCATCTTCAGCATCATCGGTAACATTTAAAAAGCGAGGGATTGCTGTCGCCGCTAACAGACCTAAGATAACAATCACGATCACAAGTTCGATCAATGAAAAACCTTTCTGTGCTCTATTTCTTCGGTTTTTCATATAACCCTTAATCTGCTTATTCATGACACCCCCTATTAATATCGAACAATTCTAACAGTTCATAGCATTTTGGAAACCTATGAAATAACTAAATTTAGTCTTTCGTCAAAAATTTTACTCGCCCAGTCTCGAGATCGTAACGTAATTGGGCGGAATTATTATCAATATAGCTACAAACGTTTCCCGAAACATCGAAAGCAGTTACAACGTGTTGCTTTTCAGTCTCTCGCCCCAATAACTGACTCCAAAGCTGTTCACATCCCACCATATCTCGCTGGTTTGGTAAAGGCCAGCCTCCTTTACTCATTTTAATCAAGGCTAATTCTGGCTGTTCATGCTTATTTGGGGCATTTCCGTCGAAAGAGTTCCAATCTAAAGGCATCAGATCAGGTCTCCCTTGCGTAAACCATTGAGCTTTCACCATTGCTAACATGTTAATCAGCTTGGTATGCTCTCTTTTGAAACTTTGTGCACCAACGTTATCCACTGAACTAAAATATTTAAATCCTAAAATAGTTAACAACGCCAAAATAAGCAGTATCGAAACCACCTTGCCAAATACATGCAGTAATTCACCATCAGCTTTCTGCTGGTTCTGCATACTATTTATATCCCCTAACCTGCTTAAGCATTAGTTTCCACCTTTAACGACGTTGAGCATGTCCCACCAATGAGATAGGTAGATACTTCTTTGTAAACAGCAAGAAATAGTCATTCTTTAGTTACTACCTTTAACGACGTTGAGCATGTCCCACATTGGTAGGTAGATACCCAGTGCCAATATCAATACTATGCAGGCTACAAAGCCAATTAAAATAGGCTCTAGCTTAGCCGTTAAGTTTTTCAAATCGTAATCAACTTCACCTTCGTAGAAATCTGCCGCATCATTAAGCAACTGATCTATCTGTCCTGTCTCTTCACCGACGGCAACCATTTGAAGTACCAACGGCGTGAACAGATGACTCTGGTTAGACACCCTTAACATTGAATCACCAGATTCGATTCCACGGCGCATTGCCACGATACTATCGTGCATATAAGCATTATCCACCGCATCTGCGACCAAACTGAGTGCTTGAGTCATAGGGACACCCGCACTGAGCATCATTGAGAAACTTCGACAGTAACGTGACAAGGTTGAACGTTCGATAATACTCCCTACCCCCGGAATATGTAGCTTCCACTTATCCCACTGTTTTTCACCTTTCTCAGTACTATGCCAATAGCGAATACCAATAAAACCACCTATTGCACCAACCAACATAAGTGGCCAATAATTCACAAATACACTTGAAGTGCCTATCAATATTTTAGTTGCCCAAGGAAGATCCGCTCCGAAACGAGAAAACATTTCGGCAAACTTAGGGATAACCATAATATTTAGGATCACCATGGCTAAGGTAATCGCTCCCAAAACAAATATAGGATAACGCATCGCTGCTTTAATCCGTCGGCGTGTCTCCTGCTCGCGTTCTATATAACCGGCCAGCTGAATAAAAGCATCCTCTAGCTTACCTGTATTTTCACCTACGTGAACCATAGAGACAAATAGCGCACCGAAGATATCTGGATGATGGTTCATCGCTGAAGATAGAGGTCGACCTGAAGTCAGCTGCTCGGTAATATCTTGCAATGCATCCTTCATTCGCTGAGAGTGGGTCGTTTCTGATAAACCAGCAATAGCACGTAACATTGGAATGCCAGAACGTGTCAGCGAATACATCTGTCGTGCAAAAATTTGCAGCTCATCCAAGCCAACCTTAGCCTTAAACATGCTCCCCAGATCAAACGAGACTTTCTCTTTGTTCTCATTAAGTTCTAACGGGATCACCGAGCGAGACATAAGTTGATCCGCGGCCGCATTTTCCGTAGCAGCGTCAACCACACCAGTCACCTGCTTGCCCTGCGCATCTCGACCTCGATATTTATAGACTGGCATTCGCTCTTCCTATAACCCTAGCGCTGTTAGGCATGTCATGGCCAATGTAAGCAGTTTTCATCATCAAACCTCTGTCTCATGTCGTTTCAATAGCGACGCTTGAGATTCGGTGACATCTTCAACCAATTTGGCGACTTCCTCGATAGTAGTCTTTCCCTCAGTGAGATATTTCATTGCAGAAACAGCCAAGGGAGTGAAATTAGGACTCTGGTGAGCAGCTCGAGCAAAATCTTGGGGATTACCTGTACGCATGGCATCGACCATAGACTCGTCCAACTCTAATATTTCAAATACACCAACACGCCCACGGTAACCACTACCATTACAGCTCTGGCAACCAGAGCCCACTCTAAACGTGGCCTCTGAGAAGTCATACTGGCTGACAGAATCTATCCAAACTTTATCTTGGGCAGTTAACTGATACTCTTTCGCACAGTTCTCGCATACTCGTCTCACGAGCCGCTGCGCGATAATAACTCTTAATGCACTCGCCACAAGGTAGCTTGCAGCCCCCATGTCCAATAGACGCAACGCACTGGTTATAGCATCGTTAGTGTGCAGGGTTGATAGTACAAAGTGACCCGTTAACGCACCCCTCAGTCCTATTTCTACGGTCTCTTGATCACGCATTTCACCAACCATGATGATATCGGGATCTTGACGTAAAGTGGTTCTAAGTACACTGGAAAAATCTAAGCCTATCTTATGATTAACTTGAACCTGATTGATTCTTGGTAGTTGGTATTCCACAGGATCTTCAACGGTAATGATCTTGCGATCCGGAGTGTTTAACTCACTCAACACGCCATACAAGGTTGTGGTTTTACCACTACCTGTGGGACCTGTTACCAACAACATACCGTGTGGACGCTTAATCTGTTTGCGCACTCGAGCTAAAATCTCTGGCGGCATACCCGTTTCGTTCAAGGTTAGCAGTCCAGCAGATTGATCCAGAAGACGCATTACGACTGACTCGCCGTGATAGATCGGCATCGTTGACATACGCACATCAATCTTATGCCCTTTGATCTCCATATGAAAACGCCCATCCTGAGGCAAGCGTTTTTCTGAAATATCTAAACCGGCCATCAATTTCAATCTTAATACTAGCGCCGCTGCGATACTGGACTCTGGCAGAGTATTTTCGTGTAGCTGGCCATCAATACGCTGACGTATTCTTAATACTTTTTCACCAGGTTCAATATGAATATCTGACGCGCGCATCTGCACTGCATCCTCAAAAATAGATTGAAGCAACTTAACAACGGTTGTTTCATTGTCACTGTCACCATCGGTGATGCTGGCTAGATCGAATTGATCATCTGCGGCGTACTCTTCTTCAAGTTTTCCTGCAATCGCAGCAATTTGATCCGTTCTACGATATAAATGATCGAAAGCATCGAGCAGTTGTTGTTCTGTGACCACCGCGATTTTCATCGCCTTAGGCGCGAGTATGACCTCAATATGATCCATCGCTTGTAGATCGGCAGGGTCACTCATTGCTACTAGCGCACTATCACCGTTATCTTCAACGACCAAAGCACGAAAACGACGTGCTTGCACCTCAGGTAATAAGTTAACAACTTCTGCAGGGATCGCTCTGCGACTGATATCAAGAAATGCTATATTGAGCTGCTGAGAGAGGAACCTGAGTAACTGTTCTTCAGATAGACTGTTCAAATCGATTAGGGTACGGCCTAATTTCTTTCCGGTGCTCCTCTGTTCACCCAAAGCCTGAGTCAGTTGAGATTCACTAATGATCTGCTCTTGCACAAGCAGATCACCTAAACGCATTTTTAACTTCGGTTTCACTGACTATCTCCTAACTGCGCCAACCTATTCTCAATATAATCTACCGCTTGTGCCGATAAACCTTGCTCTGGCACTGACCTGAAAAATAGTGCCTGTTGATAGGCTTCTATCGCGGTTGTATATTTTGTTTGTGCGTCAAGTGCATACGCTAAACCCATCCACCAACGACTTTGGGTCGCTTCCGTTTGTAGTAACTTACGGTAACTCTTTTCAGCCAGCGGGTAGTTTTTAACCTTCTGCGCTATGCTGCTTTCTTGTGTCCATTTCTGCTTACTCATAGAGGCGTCATCGGGAATTCTATTTAAACTCGTCAATGCTTGCTGAAACTCTCCCCCAGCCTGTTGAACGCGAGCAAGTAACATTAAGAAATCAAATCGCTGAGGAAACAATTCAACACCCTGTTTTAAGATCTCGCTGGCTGACGCTAAACGTCCCTGCCCATAATAAAGCGCTGCAAGTCGCTGTCTTGCTTTGTGCAGTTCTGGAGTTAATGCTAGTGCCTCAAGGTAGTATTCGATAGCATCTTGCAAATACCCATTCTCTTCTGATTGAGTTGCAAGTTGGAAACGTTTTTCTGCCAATTGAGAATTGGATAATTTCACCTCAGTGATGGCCATTGAACCGACACTGGTCTTAGGTTGACTCACAGGTGTCGAAGCTCTCACGACGACAGGGGCTGTGAGTTTCTCAATCGGTTCATTCTCTGTGGTCTTAGCAATTTGCTGTGCCTCACTTACTGGCGGAGCACTATTCTGAGTTATTGCTAGCACAGGTTTAACGACTTGAACTTTAGTCTCGTTCTCAATTTTGTCAGCGACTTTTGCCACTGATGAAGCTGTAGGTTGAGCGCTTAAATTGGGCGCACCTAGCTCTTCATCATCTTCACTGTTAACACTCGCAAGTTGTGAGCTCTGCTCTACCATTGGCTGAGTAGGAGCAAGAGTCTTGCTTTCTGTCGACTCAATTTGTGGCTCCACACTCACACTGTTTTGGGTCAGAAGCTCCCAGTTATACGCCATGCCTGAGATGAATAGAACACAAACCAGCGCGAGCAAAACCCAAGGTGTTTTCGAAGAGGAAGTCGAACGATACAGCACAGGTGCAACATTCATGTTCTCTAGAGAATGCGGCTGCTGCCGCTTATCTAAATCTTTAAGCATGGTGTTTATCACACTCATGATGCTGCTCCATAAAAGAGATGCACGCCTAATCCAGCTAATGCCGACATGATCCCTAATCCCATACACCACAACCATTTTGTTTGAAACGACAAATTAGCATCTTGAGTATCAGATATGGCAGCCTTAACATGCTGGTATTGAACTCGCGCAGCGCCTTCACCAAAACTGAGCAGTAATGCTTTATGTGCCAATATATTGATCAATCTCGGGATCCCTCTGGCTGCAAGCGCCAAAACACGTATATCTTTATCGGTAAACAAAGGCTCACCAACACGGCCAGCTACTGACAAGCGATGCTGCACATAGGCACAGGCTTCATCCTTCGATAACGCCCTTAATATGTAGCTAAAAGTGATCCTTTGCCTTAATTGTCTAAAATGATGCAAGTTGAGGCGTTCATCCAACTCTGGTTGAGCAAACAGTACCACTTGCAACAACTTACGACTCTCGGTTTCTAGATTAGTGAAAAGTCGCAAAGCCTCCAGACTATCGTCGGGCAGAGCTTGAGCCTCATCAAGCACTAACACTATTGAGTGTCCGTGAGCAGAGAGCGCAAGCAACTGCTGTTGGATCAATCCAGTAAGCTGCATTTGATCAATATTGGCAGAATACTTAAGCCCTAATTCCAAGGCTACCGCCCACCTCAGTTCAGCAGGTGAAAGATAAGGGTTGGGTAAATATGCACAATGAAATCGCTTAGGTAGCTCATTCATCAATTTGCGACAAATCAATGTCTTTCCCGTACCCACTTCACCAGTGACTTTAATAAACCCTTCACCGGTTTGTAATGCCATCTGCAACACTTGCAGAGCTTCAACATGGGGCGCGAGGCCAAAAAAGAACTCAGTGTTCGGAGTCAAAGAAAAAGGCGTCTCCGATAAACCAAAGTGCTGCTGATACAAAATTTACTGCCCTTGTTCTGTTTCTTCTTCCGGATACCAGATATCAAGCAGGTCTTTAGAGCGTTTCAGCTCTTTTTTCCAAGTATCGGCTTCTACAACAGTTGGCTTAAGCAACAGTACTAACTCAGTTTTCTTTAATGATTTAGCACGGTTGGTAAATAGCTCACCAATTAACGGAATATCACCTAGAAAAGGGACTTTAGAAACAAGATCAATATTTTCGCTCTTCATCAGTCCACCGATGACAACGACCTCTCCTGTTTTTGCCTTAATCACAGTATCTGACTCTCGAATATCACTCTGAGCTAATGGCAACTCTAACTCGCTACCCGCGATCTTAATTGACTTGATCTGCTCTTTAATATTGATAACCGAAGGGTGAATATGGAGTAAAATGTTTCCTTCGCCGTCGATCTGTGGCGTCACATCTAAGGCAATACCAGAGAAAAAGGGAGTTAACTCCACTTCAGGTGTCGTCACAGGTGTAGTGCCACCTACCGTAGTCGATGAAACATTGGTGACAAAGTACTCATCCGTACCGACTTTAATGACCGCTTTTTGGTTGTTTGCCGCTGTCACTCTTGGGCTAGAAAGTACATCTACATCGCCTTGAGTATCGAGAAGATTTATCATGGTAGTGAAATCGGCACCCGATATTTTCATCGATGTAACTCCACCAATAGCACTAGTGATTTGATCGCTTACGCCACCCGACGATGAAGTGCCAAATGTCACATCGGTATCACCAACATGTCCGAGCACATTTTGCCACTCAATACCCTGTTGGTAACCATCAGACAGTGTCACTTCTAAAATTTTCGCTTCTAAAATCACTTGTCGCTGCAGATGAGTCTCTGCCGTTTCTAGAAATTTCTTTACCTGGCGAAGCTCGTTTGGAAACGCTCTAACGGTCACTAAACCAGCCTGCGGTGTTACAACCACTTGACGTCCGTTCCCGGTATCACCCACGATAGAAACCAAAGTTTGTTTCAGGTCACCCCAAAAGTCAGTATTGGTTGTAGAGCGAATGAAAGTGCCGTTGGTTGTGTCACTACCGCTGCCTGAATCTGAATTATTGTTGTTTGATGAGCTGGAATTATTATTGTTACTACCGCTGCTTCCACCTGAACTTGAGTCGCTGCTCTCAGATATTCGACCTGAAGTTACCGACGTCAGTGATAAACCTTGTCGCTCCATCTGCAAGTAGTTAAGCGGGAATGTTTCAGTTCGCATTCCTGCTGGATAGATACGTAAAATACGTTTTTCACGACTAATCTCATAGCCATAAATATCTTCAACAACTTGCAGCACTTCACTTAACGTCACTCCCTTTAAAGAAAGGGAGATACTGCCAATGACATCAGGGTGAACGGCAACACTCAAGCTAGTGCCTTGGATCAAGCTTGGGAAAAATACTTTTGCCTCAACATCTTTAGCTGAAACATCAAAGCGACGCTCTGTTTTGACTGAGGGGGCCAAGCCTGATAACAGGTTCTGCGAGCTAAGTTCATTCTGAACTGATTCAGGCATAACCGCAGGCGGTGGTGTTTTACTCTGATTCTTTACTGTTTCAATCGACTCATTCAACGCCGACTTTGACTCTACAGGTCTAGGTCTGTCAAAGGACTGACAAGCCACCAATAAAAACGCTAACAGAGGCGTAATTGTTTTAATCGCTGTCATGTGAATTGCTTCCCTTTGTCTCTGTTATTATTTGATACATTCTTAATTTTCGCCCATCGGCCAATGATACTGAGTTGATGCCTATGCGGGTAATTTTGACCCCTTGCACAGTGTCACCGACCACATAAATTTGGTTATTGATCAGCACATGAGAATTAGCCCCTGCACTGACAATACTATTGAGCTGTAAACCACGCTCTTTATCTGCTGTCGCGACAGACGCGACTCCCCCTCCTTTTCCCGGACGAGTAGGATCCCTTAGCGTTTCAGCTTGAACACTGGCCGTTAGTGCGAACACTAACATAGCTAAGATCCAATTAACCTTGACTTGAAACACTAATAAAATCCTTATTGATACTAACGGTGTAAAGCTCTAAAACGACGTTTGCCATTGGATATTCATCAACCTGATATGCCATTCGCTTCCAATAGAGCTTGTTTGGCATAGCTTCAATGGCTTGAATAAACTTCAAGACAGCAAAGTAGTCTCCTTGGAATGTTAAACGGATACCATGGCTATACAGGTTCATTTTCTTCTCTTCACCAATCTCCAATAACGCTATTGGCGCAATAGATCGAAACTCCTGGAGTTTTATCCCTCTCACTTGTTCAAGTAGTTTACTCAACAAGGCAGGCATATGATCGGCAGGCACCATATCCACCATTTGAAAGGAGAGTTCTTTATCTAACTCTTTACTTTTTTGCTCTAATATCACGAAGCGAGCATTGTATTCATCATTAGGGTTTTGGGCTAACCTCTGCTTATAAAGCTCGTTTTGTTGGACTGAAATCTTATTTTCAGCAACAAGCGCCTTGTTTTGTTGGGTCAATTTATTGTGCTTTAAGAGGAAGGATTCCAGCGGCAAATAACACAGAAAAGCGACTATCACAAACGCAGCCGCCGCGACCATGACGCGCTCTCGTTGGCTTAAGACATCAAAACGAACGGCTAATTCCTGTAATTTCTGCTTCACTGGTTCGCCTCCGTTTGTGCTGTCGTTGTCAGGGTAAAGGAGAGAGGTTGATCATCACCGCGATTCATTGTCATTGACGCGAATGCTTGTCCTTTTAAGGTTTCCGTCATCTTGAGTCTATCCACCCAAAGAGGAACACTGTGTGCGCTGGCAGTAAAACCTTCGAATACAAAGTTATCCTCTTCTACTTTGAACCGATTTAGCCAAATACTGGCATTAGCCACTCGAGCAAGATCTTCCATCAAAGGGGAGTAACCATGACTTGTTAAAGCTTCTCTTTGGCTCAGTTCCCCCAATAACATCTGTTTGAGTTCAATCTGCTGCGCAAATAGATCAACTTTAGCAACCAATTTTGCATCCGGTTTACGCAGGGCAATTTTAGCTTCTAGCTCTGTCTTTTCTCGTTCTAAACTATTTTTCGTACTCGCCAACTCAGCATGATCGGACTCTAAGCCTAAAACAAGTACATAGCTCAGCGTAGATCCAACGACACTGAGAACCAGCAATACCATTAACCCTATGGCCATCCTATTAAAGGACAATCTTAACTCAGGAGGTAAGAGTGATTCAGAATAGAGATTAATACGAGTCTTCATGGTCATGCCTGCTCTCCTGCTAGATTCAACTCATCTCGTCTCATCTCACGCCAAGCTAAACTTGCCATTTCAGCCTCAACACTCGCCACAGCAATCGCATTCACCTCTTGGTTGAAGTTTACCCCCACTAATTCAGCTAACTTCTCTGTCTGGCCATTGATGAGCAACTCGATTGAAGATACGGGAGCCTGACGTAACTGACTCTCGAAGTAATCCATGGATCTCTGTAGCTCTAGACTTAAGTTATCTGCCATACCAAAACTAAGCTCTTCAGCACTAACGGTATCAATCTGGTTAAACCCTCTGACCCTCCGCTGCATATAAAGCTCACCTTGTTTAACAACCGTAAGCAACATCTCTTGCCCAGATAGGTGGCTAATAATGAGTTTTGCCTGCGGCTCTTCCAAGAACAAATTAGTCACAGCCATCTCTTCGATATTTATGCCGTTGACTTGCATCTCATGATCTTTTGCAGCCAATACCATCGCGACAGTCTTCTTCCTATCGACGATAACAACGTTTACCTTGGCTGTATTTTGTTGAGGAGGCTCAAAATAATCGATATGAACATCAGTGACTGGTTGGCTAATCATATCTTTAATCGACCATAAAAGAGCCTGTCCCATCTCTTCAGGTTCGACATTTGGCTTATCGACAACGATAAGTTGGTAGTAAGATGAACTCAACGTGATCTGCAGTTCTGCAGGACCAAAAGCCTTCTCCACATCCGTAAACAACGCCGGCCAGTTGACACCATCAAATGCAAATTCTTTTAGGTCATTTGCAGCAACTTCTCCATCCTGGCTTTCATCAAACTGATGATAAACGACAACTTTTTCTGGGCACACATAAATACCGAGTTTAAGTTTGGCATTGGATTTTTGCCAAAAAGCCAACCGGCTAAAAATACTCTTTTCCTTCATAAGGTGCCTATTATCATTTTAAATTCAGTTTACGCATATGATGCTACCATTTAAGCCATTAGCAATACAAAGAGTTACAATTGTGAACAGATATCAACATGATTAGCTAATCTTAAACTAAAGTATACAAGCAGATTATCAAATTTGTTATGCTTATTGTAACTACTAATCATATAATTTTGTAGAGAAAACAAAGAATGCAATACAAGGCATAAAGCCTAAGATAGGCTTATAACCCTAATCTCACAAGTTATAGCCAAGTTAAATACCTTGTAACAACCTTGTTATTACATTAGATGGGGTAATAAAGCTTAAATTAATAACCTTTATTTTTCACTCCGGTCAGCAAAGCGACTAATCCTCTTCAACTGGATCGCTAAATATGCTTCCCTGTCCTGCACTCACACCAAGAATTTTCAATGTTTGCCACTCTTCAAAGGATTCAACTCCTTCTGCAAAAACTTGTACTCCTGTGCGATATAGTCCACCAATCAAGCTACGGACAAATAGTTGATTCTCTTGTCTTAGATGGATCTGACGAACAATAGATCGGTGTAATTTAATGAAGTCGAAGTGACACTCTTTAATATATTGGGTGCTGACGACCTGCTGACCAACACGATCGACACACAGACTAGCCCCCATTTTTCTTATCATATCGAGTCTTGGGGCTAACTGTTCAATGTGGTGAACCACTATGTCTTCATTAATTTCAAAAATTAATCTCGGTGTCAGATGACGATACTCAAGCAGAGTGGTTTTCAACCAGCGAATAAAAGCTCTACTCAATAAGGTATCTAAGCTGAGATTCACGCTGTATTTAGTCGTAGTATCATTGAGGTTAGCGAGTAGATCAAACAGCACAGCTTCTATAACTTGTCGTTCAAATTGCGGTGTTAGGCCACACTTTATCGCCATGGGAATATAGAGCGTCGCTCGAATTAAATTATCTTGGTTGTCCCTAATTCGACTAGAAATCTCCATGTGATGAATTTCCCTATCACTGTCAATCACTGGCTGAGAGAAGATCACTAACCGCCGATTGACGAGCGCATATTCAAGAAAGCTTCTCCAACGCACCGACCCCTTAGCAAACTCCTCATCTACGGCTCCCTTGTCATACATAAACCAGCCGCTGTTTCCTTGAAATTGAGCCGCCCTGAGCGCACGTTCAGCTTCCTCTAGCAACTGCTCTTTCGTCTCTCCGACTTTAAAATAAGCGGCGCCAATATGATAAAAGTCAGCACTGCTAATCCCATCGGGAAGCTTATGGTTTAAACACACTTTTAGTAGTTTTCCCGCCAACTTCTCCACATCTTTTAATGATATCTGTGGGACGACTATTGCAAATTGATTGTAGGATCGACGGGAAAAAATACTGTTAGCTTGGCTGTCTAATATTTGACTAATATCATTGATTGTTTGAAGTAATATTTCATCTATTTGCTCCTCACCGATCTCCTGCAACAGCAAATCAAGGTCTTCCATCTCCAGCAGAAAAAGTACTCCAGGGGCCATCATCCCGCGATCGTTACTTAACGCATCCAATCGATTTTTTAGGAACAGTCTATTGCCTATGCCTGTTTCTGGATCGAGAAAGGTGTTCGAGCGGATAAATTGATCAAATCGAGCTCTCTGTTTCTGTGCATCATCTAACTCCAACAGCATGTGCGTCAGTGCCCGATTTATCATTCGGGGCTTACCGTGGCCTTTCTCAGCTAATGCTTGTTCATATTCATTATTAAGAATTAATTTACTACGAATAGCGAGATCTTCGATCCCTTGAAGTTGAGTAGACAACCAGAGGTAGCCAGAGCGAACAAAGAAAGCAATAAAACCAATGCCGACAATGAAGACGCTCAATGCATACCAACTAAAACTATACATTTTAAAAGGTTGAGGCAGTTTCATTGACAGGCTTAAGCCGTCATGGTTATTCAGCGAATTCTCATAGTAAACGAAGCCTAAGCTTTTCTTACCGGAGTTATATTCATAAAGCGTCTTTTCCCCATCTTTTAAAACTAAATGGGTCACCTTATAGGCAGAGAGTATCGGAGGAAGCCACGTATCTAAAACAGCTGAGGTACCATCATGATCAAAATGATGCACTAGCATTGCCTCTAGTTCAGTCACTTTTTGCTGTTGAAATGTGGAGGTTAACTGCGCAAAACTGATCAAAGCTGTCAGTAAAAAAATAAAAGCTACCGCAGCCAATGAGATAAACCAGAAGCTGGTCAGTTTATTTGTTAAGAGTCGAGTTAGTTTCATTATCCGCTTCCTGCAGGATTTTATTGCTCTTATAACTAATAAGATAAGGAACCCTGAAAGCAGAGTTTATGCGAATAGAGCCCAAATTATACCAATCGGTATTGGGCCAAACTTTAAAATTTAACCATACAAACAAATAACAGCATCTACAATAATAATTTAGTACTAAGTCCAAAGTAACAAGAGGCAAAAAGGCTTAGAAATGAAAAGGGCCATAAGGCCCTTTCATACATGCTTACACTCGTTTTAAGCTCAGTCTAGCTCAAGTAATTTTCAGGTAAAGACGTAATAGCAGCCACACCTGAATCTATTGCAGCTTGGGCAACGGCTCTAGCAACATTAGGCAATAAACGTGGGTCCATAGGTTTAGGGATCACATATTCAGGGCCAAACTTTAATTCAGTCACACCAGGATAAGCAGCAAGTACAGACGCAGGCACCGCTTCTCGTGCAAGTTCTGCAATGGCATACACCGCAGCAACTTTCATCTCATCATTAATTTTTGAAGCACGAACATCCAGCGCGCCACGGAAAATAAACGGGAAACAAAGTACGTTGTTCACTTGATTAGGATAATCGCTGCGTCCAGTACCCATAATTAAATCTTGACGAGCCTCATGGGCCACTTCAGGCTTAATCTCTGGATCAGGATTAGAACAAGCAAAAACAACAGGATTGTCTGCCATAAGTGCGATATCTTCAGCACTTAACACATCAGGGCCAGACAAACCCAAGAAAGCATCAGCCCCTTTAATCACATCTTGCAAAGTACGCTTATCTGTATTGTTAGCAAATAATGCCTTGTACTCATTGATGTCATCACGACGCGTGTGGATCACCCCTTTTCTGTCGAGCATATAAACATTTTCACGCTGTACGCCACACTTAACCAGCATCGTCATACAAGCAATCGCAGCTGCGCCAGCACCCATACAGACGAAGATAGCTTCATCAATTTTCTTACCTTGAATTTCAAGCGCATTAATCATGCCCGCAGTAGTCACAATCGCGGTGCCATGTTGATCATCATGAAATACAGGAACGTTACAGCGTTCAATGAGCGCCTTTTCAATCTCAAAACACTCAGGCGCTTTGATATCTTCGAGATTAATTCCACCAAAGGTATCGGCAATCGCCTCTACAGTATTAATAAACTCTTCAGGAGTGCGGTGCTTAACTTCAATATCTGTCGCATCGATGTTAGCAAAATGCTTAAACAGCAGCGCTTTACCTTCCATAACAGGCTTAGATGCCAGCGGTCCCAAATTCCCCAAGCCTAAAATGGCAGTCCCATTAGAGATAACAGCAACCGTGTTTCCTTTTGCCGTATAACGATAAGCATTATCAGGATTAGCAGCGATTTCGCGCACAGGTTCGGCGACACCGGGGCTATAGGCTAATGCTAAATCCATACTTGTTTCGGCTGGTTTAGTCAGGCAAACGGCTGTTTTTCCTGGCACTGGAAACTCATGATAATCGAGGGCTTGTTGGCGAAAATCTGACATTGTTATAATCCTGAGAAGCGGCAAATATACTTTTAGTGAGGTCTATGGTTTTCCACTCTTTTAATTTTTAATTGCTTTAAAAGTAGGGGCAACCAATTGTGGCTACAATACTCGAAATACCACAATTATCAACCCAGATATTAGAGAAATTCAACCAAAGGCATCGATTAAACAGCAAAGGGTTATTTTGCAAACTTAAGTCTGCTTTCTAGAAGTAAATACAACAATGTTTTTGTAGGAATAATACAACGAAGTAACAGATATCAATGGGTATACGCGAAGTTAACAGTGAAAATGTTGATAAAATTACCAAACTATTCTCTAAAGCTATTTAGATAAATCTTTTTAATCTAATTTAGGTCAATTTCACTCAGGTTAATGATTAATACCAATCAGTATAAAGATTTGATCGCTCAGCGAGAGTTTAGCGGTCATGAGGCAAGGTCATTAATTGCTCCTGCATTAATGACATTCACCACATCCATGTGG
>OJDH01000444.1_pt1 | contig 15664 bp, 15 predicted proteins | sample 1592761 | NCBI WGS metagenome assembly OJDH01 (sample SAMN05416855, study PRJEB24817) | seawater metagenome | isolation source: Sea water | place: Canada:Atlantic | collected 2013-11
ATGCCGTTGATGCCGTTGATGCCGTTGATGCCGTTGATGCCGTTGATGCCGTTGATGCCGTTGATGCCGTTGATGCCGTTGACGTTGGAGCAGAAGTCGCAGGTTTGCTACTGACGACGGTGCCTGTCGTCGGTCGTGTAATGACTGGGCCGCTGTCAGGGGTGCTGGGGCGGATCTGAACTTTATCGGGCAGCTGGGCGACGGGCTGGGCAGTTATTGCCGGGGCAGGCCGGTTACTGTTCGCCTGAGGCTGAGTCGGACGTAGCTCGACGTTACTATTAGCGGTGCGGGTGGCTTCGAGTGCCGTGCCCGCAGGGACCGGCTGTTTGCTATCCACCTGTACGGTCTGCTTGCCCACCTGCAGGGTCAGGCGTTGATTACCGCTTTGATCCGGGGCTGGACGACTGTCGATGACCTTAACTTGTACCGGTTTATTTTCCGGTAATATCTTGCTCAGATCTACCGACTGAACGTTTGGTATGGATGGGCTGCTGGTTGAAATCGAGGTGCCAGGGATCAACGTTTTCTACTCCATAAGTCGGTAATGTTCTCGTAATGCTACACCGAACCCGAATTTGTATATAATTGCCTCCTTATACAGTCGGCGGTTGCCGTGAAAATTAAAGTCTTTTCGCCCGCTGGCTGGCGGGAGGTGATCGTTGTCTGAGCCTTTACTTGAAGTTATACAGCTGTATTGCGAGCGCGATGATCGCGTATTGTTTGATAATCTGAATTTTTCCCTGAATGCTGGCGATGTGCTGCAGATTGAGGGTGCCAATGGCAGTGGTAAAACAACATTGTTACGCATTCTTAGCGGTCTGACCGGTAACTATGAGGGTGAGATCCTCTGGCGTGGCGAACCTCGAGCCCAGACTCGAGAGTCGTTTAACCGTTCTCTGTTGTATTTCGGCCATCAGCCGGGAGTCAAAGCGATCCTTACGCCCCTGGAAAACCTGCAATGGTACGCGGCTATGCATCCCTCGATTGCGACTGGGCGTATTATGTCAGCCCTTGAACAGGTTGGCTTGCGGGGTTATGAAGATGCGCCCTGTCATACCTTGTCAGCAGGGCAGAACCGTCGGGTCAGCCTGGCGCGATTGTATCTCAGTGACGCACCCTTATGGATACTTGATGAGCCGTTTACCGCCATTGATAAGCAGGGAGTTGCTCAGAAAGAACGATTGATTCAACAGCATGCCGACCAGGGAGGGTCTGTTATTCTGACGACCCACCATGAGTTGTCGCTGGGTGAGCGCTTGCGTCGAATTAACCTGAACCTGCAGGGCGAAACTTAATGAATCAACCCGCATCTAATGCTGGTGTAGTCCCTGCGCAGCCGGGTATGGCTGGGCTGTTCTGGGCGGTAATGAAACGGGACCTGATGCTGGCATTTCGGCGACGCAGTGATTTGCTGAATCCGCTGGTTTTCTTTTTGATGGTTGCCAGTCTGTTCCCGTTAGGTATCAGCCCAGAGCCGACGTTTTTGGAACAGATTGCGCCAGGTGTTGTCTGGGTTGGTGCGCTGTTGGCTACGTTGCTGTCCATGGACAGTCTGTTTCGGTCTGATTTTGATGACGGCACTCTGGAGCAAACCTTGCTTAGCCCGCAGCCGCTATTTTTGGTGGTGCTGGCAAAGGTATTAGCACACTGGGCGATGACCGGGCTGCCATTAACACTGATGGCACCCCTGCTGGGGGTGATGCTGTTTCTGCCCACTGAAGGGATGAGCGGGCTGGTGCTCAGTCTGTTATTGGGCACACCAACCCTGAGTCTGGTGGGGGCGATCGGTGCAGCACTGACAGTGGGGTTACGTAAAGGTGGCGTACTCATCTCGTTGTTAGTATTGCCGTTATATATACCGGTTCTGATTTTTGGTGCAGGTGCGGTGCAGGCCGCTGTTACGGGTCTTCCATTGGGGGGCTACCTGTCTTTATTAGGTGCAATGCTGGCACTGGGGGTCGCGTTAGCACCTTTGGCAATTGCCGCCGCACTTCGTATTTCTGTCAGCGGATAAGTAAGCGAATACATTGTTATGGCTGAGAAAAAAAGTTGGTTACCGCGTTGGTTCTACCAGTTAGCGTCACCGCGCTGGTGCTATGAATTTATGGGGCGTTTATTACCCTGGTTCGGAGTGGGAACTCTGTTCCTGCTGGTGGCGGGGACCCTATGGTCGCTGGTTTATGCGCCGGCTGATTACCAGCAGGGCAACAGCTTCCGGATTATTTATATCCATGTGCCAGCGGCTATTCTGGCTCAGTCCTGCTATATGCTGATGGCTATCGCGGGTGCCATCGGGCTAATCTGGAAGATGAAAGTGGCTGATATGGTGGCAAAATCCTGCGCACCTATCGGTGCCACTATTGCCATACTCGCTCTGGCTACCGGAGCCATCTGGGGTAAACCGACCTGGGGGGCCTGGTGGGTCTGGGATGCCCGCTTAACGTCAATGCTGGTGTTACTGTTCCTCTATCTGGGCGTCATTGCACTGCATTCGGCGATGGAGAGTGATACCACTGCTTCTCAGGCAACTTCGGTACTGGCTCTGGTTGGACTGGTTAATATTCCTATTATCAAATACTCCGTTGACTGGTGGAACACTTTGCATCAGCCAGCGACGTTCACCCTGACAGAAAAACCAGCCATGCCGACCGAGATGTGGCTACCGCTGTTAGTGATGGTGATTGGGTTTTACTGCTTCTTTGCTGTTTCTCTGATGCTGCGAGTACGGAATGAAATTTTGCGTCGCGAGCGTCGTGCCAGCTGGGTGCGGGCATTGCTGGACAAGGTGTGAGGTGAGCTGTGAGTTTTGATAATTTTAGCGATTTTCTGGCCATGGGTGGTCATGGACTGTATGTCTGGCTCAGTTATGGCATTGCGCTGGTCATTGTGGCGATTAATTTGGTGGAGCCCCTGATGGCCCGTAAACAATTGATAACCGATCTGGTGCGCCGTTTGCGCCGGGAGAGTAGTAACTGATGAATCCTAAACGTAAACAACGCCTGTTTCTTGTTATGTTTATTGTTATTGGGGTCTCGGTTGCCGTGGGGCTGACCATGTTTGCCCTCAGTCAGAACATCAATCTGTTTTATTCGCCGAAGCAGATTGCCGCTGGTGAAGCACCGATCGATACCCGCATCCGTGCCGGTGGCATGGTAGTTGATGGCAGCGTTAAGCGTGATCAGGAGAGCCTGACCGTGTATTTCGACATGACCGATTACGAGTCCACGGTCACGGTTGAGTTTACCGGTATCCTGCCAGACCTGTTTCGTGAGGGGCAAGGGATTGTAGCGCAGGGTAAAATGGATGCTCAGGGGGTCTTCCAGGCTGTTGAAGTACTGGCTAAACATGATGAAAACTATATGCCACCGGAAGTAGCTGACGCATTGGAAGCGGCAGGCAAGATGCCAACCCCTGAAGCTGAGGTATTTAACAAATGATTCCAGAACTTGGTGAGTTTTCCCTGATTTTGGCATTATGTCTGTCAGCGTTGCTGGCGGTGGTGCCGCTGGCTGGGACACTACGTAACAACACGTTATGGATGGGGTTTGCCCGGCCGTTAGCCACGGGTATGTTTTTGTTCCTGTGTATCAGCATGTTCTGTCTGGGTTATGCCTTCGTCCATGATGACTTCTCGGTCAGCTATGTCGCCAGTAACTCGAATACCGCACTGCCGATCTACTACAAGGTCAGTGCAATCTGGGGTGGTCACGAGGGTTCACTGCTGCTGTGGGTGCTGATTCTGGGTGGCTGGACCTGGGCTGTGGCGGTAAAAAGTGACAACCTGCCGCTGGATATTGTGGCTAGGGTACTGTCAGTTATGGGCATGATCGGTGTCGGATTCATGCTGTTTATGCTGATGACATCATCACCCTTTGATCGCTTGTTACCGACCAGCCCGACCGAAGGAAGCGACCTTAATCCGTTGCTGCAGGACATTGGTCTGATTATTCATCCGCCGTTGCTATACATGGGGTACGTAGGATTTTCAGTAGCGTTTGCCTTTGCGATTGCAGCGCTGTTAAGTGGCCAGTTAGATGCTGCCTGGGCCCGCTGGTCACGTCCCTGGACCAGTATTGCCTGGGCGTTTCTGACCGTCGGTATCACTACCGGTAGCTGGTGGGCTTATTACGAGCTTGGCTGGGGCGGCTGGTGGTTCTGGGATCCGGTCGAAAACGCTTCATTTATGCCGTGGCTGGTAGGTACTGCACTGATTCACAGCCTGGCTGTGACCGAAAAGCGTGGTGTATTTAAAAGCTGGACAGTTTTGCTGGCCATTTTTACTTTCTCACTCAGTCTGCTGGGAACCTTTCTGGTGCGCTCTGGCGTCCTGACCTCTGTGCATGCTTTTGCATCCGACCCGGAGCGCGGCTTCTTCATCCTCGCCTTCCTGACGGTTACTATCGGCAGCTCACTGTTCCTGTATGCCATGCGTGCCGGTCAGGTAAAAAGCGAATCCAGCTTTGAGCTGCTGTCCCGAGAAACATTCCTGCTGGCCAACAATGTACTGCTGACGGTTACTGCTATGATGGTGCTGTTAGGTACCTTGTACCCGCTGGTTATTGATGCGCTGGGCATGGGTAAAATCTCTGTTGGCCCACCGTATTTTAATGCGCTGTTTATACCGCTGATGTCAATGCTGGTGCTGTTGATGGCTGCCGGCGCAATCAGTCGCTGGAAACGCACCGAATTCACCTTGTTGATGCGCCAGCTGGCGTTGCCTGCCCTGATCAGTGTTGTGGCGGGCGTTGCTTTTCCGATGATTTATGGCGATGGCTTTGAGCTGGGTGTTGCCGTAGCGATGGTGCTGGCGTTCTGGTTGAGCGTTGCAGCACTGCGTGACCTCTATACGAAAACGGCTATGCGTGAGTCGCTCTGGGCTGGCATGCGTAAGCTGCCGCGCAGCTACTACGGCATGCAGCTGGCACACCTTGGGGTGGCGGTGACATTGGTCGGTATTGCACTGGTCTCTGTGTATACCGAAGAGCGGGACTTGCGTATGGCACCCGGTGAGCAGGTTGAATTCCGTGACTACACTTTCCAGTTTGATGGTTCGGCACCGGTTCAGGGGCCTAACTATCGTGCCGACCGTGGTCAGATCCAAGTCTTTAAAAACGGTGAACCTTACACTGTTTTACATCCCGAAAAACGGATGTACCTGGCGCGGGGTAATGTCATGACTGAAGCGGCGATAGATCCTGGTTTATTTGGCGATTTGTATGTTGCGCTGGGTGAGCCACTTGCCGATGGGGCATGGGCGGTACGGGTGCAAAGTAAGCCTTTTGTACGCTGGTTATGGCTGGGTGGCCTATTTATGACCTTTGGTGGGGTTCTGGCAGCGACAGATCCACGTTACCGCCGTAAACGTAAACAGGCTGCCGCGAACAAAGCAGCCATGCCAAGCGCTCCAGCAGCAGCCTGAATCGGAGAGAATCGATGCGCCGTTATATAGTTTTTATTCCGCTAGTGCTGTTTTTTGCTTTGGGAGTTTTGTTATGGCGGGGCCTGCAACTGGACCCGACCGAGCTGCCATCGGCGCTGATTGATAAGCCGATGCCGAGTTTTCAGCTCAGCTCGCTACAAGATCCACAGCGGATGCTGACCGAAGCCGATCTCAAGTTTGATGAGCCGGTGTTACTCAATGTCTGGGCGACCTGGTGCCCCTCCTGTAAAGCGGAGCATGCTCAGCTGAATCGTATGGCGACTCAGGAAGGCGTCAAAATTATCGGTGTTAACTACAAGGATGAGCGCAACAAGGCGAACGTCTGGCTGGAAAAGTACCTGAACCCCTACGTCATCAATATCTATGATGATAAAGGCTCACTCGGGCTTGATCTGGGTGTCTATGGTGCGCCTGAAACCTATATTCTGGATGCTAAGGGTGTGATTCGTTACAAGCATGTCGGGGTGGTGGATGAGCGTGTCTGGCAGCAGCTAAAAGGTGTTATGGCATCATTACAGAGTGAGGCGGCGTCATGAAGCGCTGGTTAGTGCTATTTGCGTTGCTGCTGCCGTTACAGGCTTTCGCCGCTATTGATACCTATGAATTCAAGGACGAAGCCAGCCGGGTGCGGTTTCAGCAGCTGACAGATGAGCTGCGTTGCCCCAAGTGTCAAAACCAGAATCTGGCTGATTCTAACTCACCCATTGCCAAAGACCTGCGGACCGAAATTCATCGTATGCTGGGCGAAGATCAGAGCGATGATGAAATCATCGACTTCATGGTGGCCCGCTATGGTGAGTTCGTACTTTACAAACCCCGTAAAACAGCCAGTACCTGGGTACTCTGGTATGGCCCCTTTGTTTTACTGGCGTTTGGTGCCCTCGTCATTGTGCTGATCTCCCGGCGTAAGCGTAAACCGCAAGCTGAAGTCGCTGATGCCTGCTCAGAAAAAGCTCAGGACGCCAGCCTGAGTGAGGCTGATGCTCAGCGACTCAATGCAATGTTGAAACAGGATGGCGATCAATGAATAATTTATGGATCGGCATCGGCGCTTTGTCCCTGATCGCCCTGTTTTTTATCTTTCTGCCATTTGTGCGTGCGAAGCGGGCGCAGGAAAAGCCGGTAATTGCCGAAGACCGCAAACAACAGAATATCGACATCTTCAAAGAACGTCTGGCTGAGCTGTCACGTGAGCGTGACAATGGCGTTCTGGATGATGCTGCTTTCGCTTTGCTGAAACTGGAGCTGGAGAAAAACCTGCTGGGTGATGTTGTTGAAGCCGAGGCCGCGCGTGAAGCCACCGTTGGTGGCCGCCAGCTGGTGACCGTTGCATTACTGGCACTGATTACCGTCACTACCGCAATGGGGCTGTACAGTACGCTGGGAAGCTACGAAGCGCTTGAAGTTGCACAGCAGCGTGTTGATATGCGTAAAGATGGTCGTACACCGACGATCGAAGAAGCGATCACCAGCTTGCAGGATGAATTGCGGGTTCGACCCGATAATCCTGAGGGCTGGTACATGCTGGCGACAACCTATCTGAATATGGGGCGTTATGCTGAAGGTGCGCAGGCTCTGACAGAAGTGCTGGATACGTTGTCCAGAGATGCGCCGCAGTACCCCGGCGTGATGGGCCAGTATGCTCAGGCAAAGTACTTCGCCCTTGGTAACACCATCGATGCTGAATTGCGGAGCCATATTGATAGAACCCTGCAGGTTGCGCCGGGTGAAATTACAACTCTGGGACTGCTGGGTATTGATGCGTTTGAACAACAGCGTTATCAGCAGGCACTGGATTACTGGAACAAGGCGTTGGCGGGAGCGACGGGTGAAGCTTCTGCTTCATTGACGGCGGGTATTGAAAAAGCACGACAGGCTTTGGCAGTACAAGGCATTACCGTTGCTCCCACTGCCGTAGCACCGGTCGCCCGACTTAATGTTCAGGTTAGTCTGAGCGACGAGCTTAAAGCGCGAGTCAAACCTGATCAGGTTGTGTTTGTTTTTGCACGCCCGGTAGGGGGGCGTATGCCTCTGGCGGCAGTACGGCTGACGGCCGCCGATCTGCCGACGGCAGTCGTGCTGGATGATTCACTGGCGATGATGCCGGAAGCACGTCTGTCTTCAGCCGATACTGTTGAAGTAAATGCCAAGGTGTCTATGTCTGGCCAGCCTGAAGCAACGGCTGGAGATCTATTCGGTAGTCTGTCGCCGATCAGAGTAAAAGCAGAAAATGGCACGCTGAAATTGGTAATTGATCAGGTTGTACAGTAGTCTCAGTGTAAGTTTTGACTGTTTTTGGTGTGTTAACAGACCGCAAAGCCGGACATAGCGTTTCTTTTGTGTCCTGCACGTTTTATAGTGGCACCTATCTTTTGACCTTATTTAATGAGAAATAGTTGATCGTATGGAAATCGGTCTGCGCGAATGGCTAATAATTGGTGGGGCCGTGGTCGTTCTGTTAATCGTTATAGACGGTTGGCGTAGGATGAGGGGGACCCGCAATCAGCTGCGGATGGATATTCAGAAACTACCTGCCGATGTGGCAGAACCGGTAGTTGATGAGATCAATCCAGAATTACCTAACGGCGGGGTACGGCGTTTGTGTGACGGGTTACAGGGTGATAATGCCCCTGTGACTGCTGACGCGCCGATGGCAGGTTGTATTGTTACTGGAACCCCCGTGGGTTCTGAACCATCGGCTCAGTCTGAAATGTCGGTTGTGCCGATGATTGCAACTGTGGCTGCAGCTTCGGTTGCGCCGGCAGCTGTATTAGCCGCAGATCCAGAGTTATCTGAACGATGTGAACCAACGCTTGATATAAGTGGTCTGGCGCTACCTGATGATGGGGAACTGCCTCAGTCCGTTACTGACGCTGTCGAATATATCGAGCTGGCTGATACACAGCAGCCAATCGAGCCTCGTGTGACTTCTTCTGTCGTGCCCGAAACTGCTGTAGATCTGGTTAGCTCCGTGCCTTCTGACGGGCAGGCAGCGATTGTGGTTGAAGAAGAAATTATGACCAGCGCTGCACTGTTTGAGGCGATTGAGCAGTCACGCCAGAAACGTTCTGCCGCGCTAGCGTCCGAGATGGCAACCGAGGCCGACCCGGTTCCTGGAGATGAGGGACTGACAACCGCTAACACCGGCTCTGAGACATCCGTTGATACGAGGTGTGTTGATGAAGTGGTTGTACCACGCGCTGATCCATTGCTACGGCCTTTGCCTGACGCAGATGTGAATCCGATCGCTTGCGTGCAGTCAACTGAATCCGTTAAGCCTATTTACTTCCATGATGACGATGTTTCTGACGACCCGTTAATGCGTGGTGTTGAGGCTGAGGATGAAGCGCTGGAATCTATTACTGCAGAACCGGCCCATGGTGCGGAAACGCTGAGTATGCCTGATGAGCCGAACCTGCGTGAGTCAGCGCCGTCTTTAGTGATTGTCACGCCTGAAACTGAAGATGCCGCGTCGGTGGATGAAGCTAGCTTTATCAGTGACATCAGTGAACATTCGTCGATTCAGGAAACCGCGGGTGATCACCTTATGTTCAATAGTGCAGAGTCGCACGATACGGACATTGAGCTTGATCTGCCCGCTGAATTTACTCCACAAGCACGGCCTGTGCAGTCGGTCGTTTCTTTTTCTGCAGCACGTGAAACCGCTGAGCGGACTGAAACTGTAATAGCATTTCCTGAGAAAAAGCGTGCCCCGGCATCCGTTGAGGTAGTGGAAGAGGTTACGGTGGTTGTTAACCCTGAGCAGGACGTTGCTACTGCCCCGGGTACTGACGAAGCTGTTGGCATAGAAAACTCTGCCTCTGTCATCGAACCAACTTCGGACCCGACTGATAGCCGTTCCGAGATGATGGTTCAGGGTGGTAGTTTACGTCAGCAGCCGGACCCAACCAATGTACTGGTAATGACCGTCGTCGCGAATGGCCCTGAGGGCTTTGATGGCAAGCTGCTACTACAACTGGTGCTGGCATGCGGGATGCGCTTTGGTGAGATGGATATCTTCCATCGCTTCGAAGATGGTATTGATTCTGGTGCTGTACAGTTCAGCATGGCCAATGCCACGGGCACAGGTGTGTTTGATATTTCCACGATAGAAACACTTAATACACGTGCGGTTTCTTTCTTTATGTCAATGGAAGAGCCTCGTGAAGTGATGAACGCCCTGCAATGTATGCTGGCCACCGCAGAAACGGTTGCCAGCCATATGAAAGGCGAGCTGGTCGACGATAATCGCCTGTTAATGCGCCCGCAGACTCAGGAACATTACCGCCAGCGCGTACGTGATTTTGAAATGCGCAATCTGCGTCGCCGCTCGGGCTGAGCTGGCGGCGTCCTTTCTCCTCCCCCCGTTTTACCCTATGTGAGAGATGTTCATCGTGACCATCGAACAGCAGTTACAGTCTCTGCGTGACGAACTTAACACCCATAATTACCGCTACTATGTGCTGGATGAACCACAGATACCGGATGCTGAATATGACCGTCTGTTTCAACAGCTTCAACGGCTGGAACAGCAATCCCCTGAACTGATTAGCGCAGACTCGCCAACACAGCGGGTCGGGGCGACGCCGTTAGGCAGTTTCAGTCAGGTGCAGCACGAAGTACCGATGCTTTCACTGGATAATGCTTTCAATGCTGAAGATATGCATGAGTTTGAGCGGCGTATCCGTGACCGGCTGGGCACGGCGGCGCCTGCAACGCTGGAGTTTGCCTGTGAGCCTAAGCTTGATGGTATTGCCGTATCGCTGATTTATGAAAAGGGTGTGCTGGTACAGGGGGCGACCCGGGGCGATGGTACCACTGGGGAAAATATTACCCAGAATGTACGCACCATAGCGACCATTCCGCTGACTTTGCTGGGTGAAGGTTATCCTCCCCGACTGGAAGTGCGAGGCGAAATCTACATACCTCGGCAGCAGTTTGAAGCGTTGAATGTGGCCGCGCGTCAGCGTGATGAAAAGCCTTTTGCCAACCCGCGTAATGCGGCAGCCGGCAGCTTACGGCAGCTGGACTCGCGGGTTACCGCTCAGCGAGGTCTGGAGATGTGTGCCTACAGTGTCGGGCTGGTTGAAGGCGGTGAGTTGCCAGCTGAACATATCGCCATTTTGCAGCAGTTACAGCGCTGGGGTTTCAAAATTAACAGGCATATGAGCAGTGCAGATAATGCTGAAGGCTGCCTTGCCTATTATGACTACCTGTCTGCTGAGCGTGACCGCTTACCTTATGAGATCGATGGTATCGTTTTTAAGGTTAATCAGCTGTCGTATCAGCAGCGGCTTGGCTTTGTTGCCCGTGCGCCGCGCTGGGCCATCGCCCATAAGTTCCCGGCTCAGGAGGAGCTGACCAGGGTTAATGCCATTGAATTCCAGGTCGGTCGTACCGGTGCGATCACCCCGGTTGCCCGTCTTGAGCCTGTATTTGTAGGTGGGGTGACGGTTTCCAATGCGACCCTGCACAATATGGACGAGATTGCCCGGTTGGATGTCCGCGCAGGGGACACCGTGGTTATTCGACGGGCCGGAGATGTTATCCCCCAGGTCGTGCGGGTGCTGGTGGAGCGTCGGCCTGCTGATTCACAGCGGGTGCAAGCGCCAGAGGCTTGTCCAGTCTGTGGGGCTGAAACGGAGCGCGTGCAACTGGCCAGGCATAGTCGGGGCGGGAAAGTTGAGCAGGTTGAAGGGGCGGCGTGGCGCTGCGTGGGCCGGCTCAGCTGTAACGCCCAGTTGCAGCAGGCCATCATCCACTACGTTTCGCGTAAAGCGATGGATATTGATGGTCTGGGTGAAAAGAGCATCGAGCTGCTGGTGGATCAGGGGCTGGTACGAAGCCCGGCAGATTTGTACCGTCTGACGGTGGAGCAACTGGTGCCACTGGAAGGTTTTGCGGAACTGTCCGCTCAGAAACTGCTGGATGTGCTAGACAGTCGTAAGCGGATATTACTGGCGCGGTTTATCTATGCGCTGGGTATTCCTGATGTGGGAGAAGAAACAGCCCGTGTGCTGGCAAAAAGTTTTGGCTGTTTCAGTACGATTCGCCGGGTATCCGCAGATCTTCTGATGTGGCTACCGGATATCGGCCATGAAGTGGCGCAGGAGATTGTTCATTTCTTTCTGGATCCGCATAACGCTACTGTGATTGATGATCTGCTGGCGCAGGGGGTTGAGCTTGAACAGAGTGGTCAGCTGGCCCCGGCGCTGGTCGGCTCGGTCAGTCTGGCTCAATTGTTAATACGGTTGGAAATTCCTGGTGTCGCGAAAACATCCGCGACTCGTCTGGCGGCACATTTTGGTACTCTTGAATCGTTACTGGCGGCTGATGAGTTACAGTTACGCTTAGTCGAAAAACTGAGTAAGAAAGCGATTGCCAGTATTTTACAGGCCAGCGCTGATCCTGACTGGTGCCAGCATGCGCTGGCGCTGGCGCAGCAACTACGTGATTACCAGCTGCACTGGGAATCTGTACCTGACAGTAGCCAGCGTGATGAGGTTCAGTTGCAGAGCGCGCCTCTGGAAGGGCAGACCTGGGCACTGACCGGCACTTTACAGCAATTGAAGCGTAATGATGCTAAAGGTTATCTGCAGGCGCTGGGGGCTAAGGTATCAAGCAGTGTCTCCAGCAAGACTCATATGCTGGTGGCCGGTGAGGCGGCTGGCTCCAAACTGGAAAAGGCGCAGGCCCTGTCCGTACCTGTACTCACGGAAGTAGAGTTGCTGGATCTGCTTCGACAATATGGGGTTGAGCTATGAAACCATTATTCGCATTGTTGCCCATTTGCCTTGTATTGCAGGGTTGTATGCCAGTATTGAACCGTGCGCCTGAGCCATGCCAGTACTCGGCCGAAGATGAAGGTAAATTGCAGGCGGCAGTGAACGCCGCCTATCGCTGGGAGGTGCCAGCCTCGCTGATTCTGGGGCTGCTGGAGCCGATTGGTCCTCCCTGGGTAAAACCACGGGTGCTGGACTGGGATGAATACCGTATGCAGTCTGAGAACTGGCAGGCCAGCCCCGCAAGCGTGGCCGATAGTGCGCAGTTTATTGGCTGGTTCAGTAAATCCAGCCAGCGCCGTATCCAGCTGCAGGGCGACCAGATCGCTAACCATTATATGGCACTACGGCTGGGTCATGGCGGTTACCACCGAGGGTTGGATGTAGCCAGTGCAGTGCTCACTGAGGATGCAGAGCAAGCACGGCTACGCACCGAAGCCTGGCGACGGCGAATGCAGCATTGCCCGGCCAATCTTACCGCTGATGTTGAAGGAGATCGCTGGTGGAAAATCTTGAACTGATCGAAACCATTGAAATTCCCTGGCAGCAGTTATCGGCTGATACCCTGGCAGCGCTGATTGAAGAGTTTGTTACCCGTGATGGTACCGATTATGGTGAGCAGGAAGTCAATCTGCCTGGCCGCAGTGATCAGGTGCGCCAGTTGTTACGTCAGAGTAAGGCGGTGATACTGTTCAGTCAGGAGTCAGGGCAATGCAATATTGTGGCAAGGGAACGACTTGATTTGTGTTAACTGTTGATGCCTCCTGCTTCGACAGAGGAGGTATGCAATGGATTCACTTGACTCACTGATCAGCCTGATCGCCATCACTATGGGGGTTGGCTGGGCCAGTGGTATCAATCTTTATGCGGCGGTACTGATGCTGGGTCTGATGAGTAATCTGGGCCATATTCAGTTACCTGCTGAGCTACAGGTTGTTGCCGACCCGATGGTGTTGATGGCTGCCGGGTTTATGTACTGTGTTGAATTTTTCGCTGATAAAGTACCTGGGGTCGATACCAGCTGGGACGGCCTGCATACCTTTGTTCGCATACCGGCTGGTGCGATGCTGGCAGCTGCAGCGGTGGGTGATATCAGCCCGGCGGTTGAGATTGCCGCAGGCCTGATGGGAGGAACCCTGGCGGCAGGCAGCCATGCACTTAAAGCGGGCAGCCGGGTGATGATTAATACCTCGCCGGAGCCGTTTTCTAACTGGGTTGCCTCAATTAGCGAAGATCTGCTGGTGCTGGGCGGACTCTGGGCAGCGCTTTATAATCCGGCATTGTTCCTGGTTGGCCTTGTGCTGTTTGTGATTATGCTGGTCTGGCTATTGCCAAAACTATGGCGCGCAATCAAGGGTGTGGCCAGGCTGATCATTGGCTGGTTTGGTGGTAGAGGGGAAAGTTCGGACAGGGAAACTATCCGGCCTGAGTAGCCTCAGGCCCAGCGTTGCATATTCGGACCGGTAATCAATAACCGCATCAGATCGGTTCGGCAGATAATTCCGACAACTTTATCCTCGTCACTGACAATCGGCATGCAACTGATTTCACGTTCGATAAATGTAACAGCGACCCGGCGCACTTCGGTGTCAGGGCGGGCAGCGATCAGCTTTCTTGAATAGAGCGCTTCGATTGGCTCAAACGACTCAATGCCGTGCCGCAGCAAATCTCGATCAGAGATAACCCCTAACGGCCGTTGATCTTTGTCAGCAACCACGACAATGTAATGTATTCCCAGTGTCTGCATACGCTGCCAGGTGCGAACCACGGTGGCCCCTGACCCAATGGTATGGACCGGGTGGCTCATAATCTGTGACGCTAGCAGCCGTGGCGCTTCTTCAGTGGGTGGAGCCTGTTCATTGGTATTGCTATAAGCCTGAGCGGCTTTACTGCGCTTGTTTGCTTCTTCCCACTCCGGTACTTCAAAGCGAGGTGACTGAGAGTGTACCTGCTCTTCGGTACCGCGCAGGTGGGATTTGGGAGCAATCTCTGATAGCTGCTCAACACCACGTGGTGGGTACAGCGTCTCAATCGGTGTTTTAATCCGGTAGCCATGGTCAAAAACAATAAATCCCATAATCAATCTCCCTGCAGCTGAGCGCCTGTATCGGTCTGGATGCCTGTCACTCCCTGTCTCTCCTGTATCCGCATTACGCTAGCTGAAATGAACTGTTGCAGTTTATAGCGTCTGTTTTATCAGTTTCTTCACTAAAAAACGGCAGGGGTCCACTGCGTTACTGACATTTTTGTCTACCGGTAGTGGTTCCTGGCAGATTTGTGCAGCCAGTATCTCTCCACTTATAGGACAGGTGATCAGGCCTTTTGATCCATGACCGACATTGATAAATAGTTTTTGATAACGAGCCGGTGGCTGGTTATCAAACTGCCAGCGGGCGTCCTTGCTCAGTTTTGCATACTGGCTCATAAAGGCTTCGGTCTCTGCCAGCTCGCCTACGACAGGCATGTAATCGTTGCTGGCACAGCGCCAGCTGACACGGCCTTCGGTCAATGGCTGATAGCTCAGTGCAGCAGAGAGCTGCGGTAATGCCACGGCCAGTTTAGTCAGGTTGTATTGCACATCGGTATTGCGCAGTTCTGTGTCACTGTCTTTAAGTCCGAAGGTCGCGCCAAAACAGTACTGATCACCCAGTGGCGGGGATATATAGCCGTCAGCACAGACCACGGTCTTTAATGTTGGCAGCTCGGTGGGTACTGTTGCATGGGTAACCTGGCCACGGATCGGTTTCAATGGCAGGTCAGCGCTCTGGGTAAAGCGCAGGCTGTCAGCGGCGCAGCAGACGATAACAACATCGGTGCAGAGCGTGCGCTGGATACCTTGCAGCTGCCATTTATGTGAATCGATATTATAGCTTAGTTGTTCGACTGGCCAGTCACAGTGCAGCTCTATCAGTGGGTGGCTGGCCAGCTTCTGGCACAGTGCAACCGGGTTAACCCAGCCTGCATCCGGGTAGAACAGGGCAGGCTGTTTGATTTCAAGCCCCGCAACCTCACCGGCCAGGGCCGGGCTGAGTGGCTGAAGCAGTTCGCCAGGAATATGGCCAGCGCGAATGATCTGATCGAAGCGATGGCTGACTTTATCGCTCTGGGCGGTCAGCATAACACCACAGTCATCCCAGACGCTGCGTTGTGGGTCCAGCTGGTTGAGCCAGCGCTGGCTGTATAGCATGCCGCACAAATGTAGGCGAGACTGCTTGGTGGCTTCCAGGGTGGGCTTGGCGTACAGCGCGCCCTGACGATTGCCGGAGCCATTGCTGGCAAGCTGAGGTGCGCGTTCCAGAACGCGGACTTTACGCCCGCGCTGGGCCAGGGACCAGGCGGTGCATAAGCCAGCCAGGCCGGCACCGATAATGGTGATTTCTGCATCGGCAGGGATGGGTTGGGGTCTGTCTCTTATACACATCTGACGCTGCCGACGAAGAGG
>OJDH01000446.1_pt1 | contig 15535 bp, 6 predicted proteins | sample 1592761 | NCBI WGS metagenome assembly OJDH01 (sample SAMN05416855, study PRJEB24817) | seawater metagenome | isolation source: Sea water | place: Canada:Atlantic | collected 2013-11
GATAGAGTTAGAAGTTCGAATCCTGCTTTTTATAAGGGCATCCGACCAAATTAAAAAATATTGAATTTATTCGATGTTGTAAAATATCAGTCTCGGTGATTAGCGCAGCCCGGTAGCGCATCAACTCTTATTAATTGAGAAGTGAAACAAGAGCGGACTAGAGGGCCAGAGGTTCGAATCCTGCTTTTTATAAAATCAGCCGACCAAATTTACTAGAAGCCCTTAGAGAAATCTAAGGGCTTTTTTGTTTATGGCGGAATAGAAAGTCAGAGGTTCGAATCCTGCTCTTTATAAAATCAGCCGACCAAATACGAAAGCCTTCTGACTCTTATAAAACAAGAACAGAAGGCTTTTTTGATCCCGCATAAATAATTCAAGGTGACTGGAAGTCCAGTAGAGGGGCTTTAGCTCAAATCACTTAGGGTATTAAGAAGTAAGGGTTAAGGGCTTCTGTGCGTGCATAAAAAAGGCCTAGGGGGTTAATCTTAGGCCTTATATTGCAACATTGCTGTTAGCTTAGCTTTCAATATCAGTCGGCGGGAAGATGTAACCCATAAAGGCATTCGTTTTAAGTGGAATAAAACGGTCTAATTGAGGCATCTCTTCAATACCTGTAACGATCACTTTAATATCCAATCCTCTGGCGACATTAATAATGGCACGACAGAGTTCGCCACTGTGCTCGCTTTCATCATAATAGGCGAAAGATTGATCTAGCTTCACATAGCTAGGTCTGAGTGATTGTAGGTAGGACATAGAGCCAAACTGGCGGCCGAAGTGATCAATACCAAAATGTGCACCGTTATCACGAATGATGGTACAGATTGAATGACAAGCATCAGGGTCGCTGTAGACAGCTGCTTCAGGAATATCAAAACAGATACGCTCTGGCAGTGATGTTGCTCGTAAGAAGGTGTTGAGCCATTCATGGAACTTAGGATCACTTAAACTTTGAAAAGTTAGGTTGATCGCAATGGGTTCATGATTCTTGTGGAGTAGCCCCTTCTCTTGCATGTCTTCAATTAAGCATCTATCCAGCAAAGTGCCTAAGGATAATAACTCCACATAGGGCATAAATTGACCTGCGTGAATGATCTTGTCTCCCATATTAAGCTGACAGTAAAGCTCTCGTTGTAAGATGTTATCACTGTCATTGAGGTGGACTGGTTGCCACTTAAAATTGAATTGACGCTTTTGAATGGCGGCACTTAAGTGTTCACGCCACTGTTCTCGAGTGAATAACTGTTTTTCATTGGTTTCAAACCAGTGGAAAACTTTATCATCTTTTATGGCTTTTTGAAGGGCATTATCTGTTTGGGCTAAAATATCTGAAACAGACATTTGTCCTATACGTTCGGCAACACCAATGGAAAAGTTCTCATTAGGCTTGCAGCCCGCTTTCGACATCTCTTGATTTATGGTTCGGATCAAGGTCTGTAAATATCGGCTCGTCTGGTCGTGCTCTGAACTGGTGATCAGAAAGGCAAATTCATAGGCTGCGATTCTGGCGATGACAGAGCTGGCAACATCATCTAGCTGCTCTTTCATTTTTTCTGCAAGTAATTTGATGGTTTCATCTCTTACTTGGTAGCCATACTTACTGTGCACTTCCTCTAGCCAGTCGAACTTTGCCATGACTAAGGCGCCACCGGCTGGCTCATTTAGCCAACTGCTCAGACGGCCCATCATATATTGTCGGTTTGGCAGACCTGATACTTGATCGACTAAGTTCTTCTTACGCAGCTCACCAACTTCTTCATCGAGGGAGTTAAACAGTTGCTTTAACTGGTCAGACATACCGTTAAAAGCTAAAACAACAGACTTAAGTTCAGCTGTTTTAGGGATCTGCATGTCTGGTCCGAATTTACGTTGAGCTATCTCTTTCGCATGAACTGAGATTTCGTTGAGCGGTTTTAGTATCCAGGTAAGGCCTACCCGAGCAAATAGAATGGCGATGAGAAATAGGATTGAAAAGACAATAATGGCATTCGTTAAGGTTCGCCAGAGTTCATGGTAACCGAATCCTGGGTGAGCTGTGATTTCTAAATTTGCTAATTGGATCCAACCAGATGTTATCGTGCTCTCTTTTTTTATTGTTTTGAAAAAATCGAGTGCTATAAACCATTCAGGCACGCCGTCGACATGCACGGGGTTATCCCAAGTTTGTTGCTTACCATCCACTAACCAAGTTAATTTAACTTGTTGATAATAGCCACCTTCGAAGATGACATTGATCAGGGTCTCTGCACCAACAATGTCACCAGCTTCAAGATCTGGTACTAACATTATGCCCAGTGAGTTACTGGTGTTATTGAGGTCAGATTCCATCTGTTTGGTTAAAAAGCTTTGAGTCTCAGTGAATTGTACATAGCCTAGACTCGCCACAACCAGTAAGAATAGGCCGAACAGTAGTGAGTATATCTGTCGAAACAGTGTCATCTTTCTAGCTACTCCAATCTTAATTTGGGTTTTCTGAGTCTTTCGACACCCAATCTATGTTTGAGATCGTTCCATTTTGCAAGTTTCTTCGATGAACCTGCGAGAACCCCTCGTCCTTTTTCCTTGTTAAGCCAAAGCTGTCGACCATTAAAACTGTATACTGGCAGTAGATCTTTCCTCTGAGTAGCAGGTTTTATCTTACGATCTAAATTATCGAGAACTAAAGGGATAGACCCCGGAGTTTCGTAATAAGCTAGTACCATATGGTATTGGTTGACCGTTGTTGCTTTTACCATGGTAATTCGTAATTTATCTTCTGCTACACCGAGTTGGAGTAGTGTGAAGTACTTAGCAATTGAAAAGTCCTCACAATCACCACCGTTCACACCAATAAACTCCATTGGTGTGGCCCAGTAATTACTCTCTCCCCAGAGCTTAATATCGTCGACGAATCGAAATAAATTAAAAAAGCTATTAACCTTAGTTATTTTCTCTCTTTCACTTAGGTTTCTTGTTTCATCGAGTACTCGAAACCAAGCTTTTACTCGTTTCCCCGCACGTTCACCGTATCTAGCTTCAAGAGTTGAGGTGATATGACTCTTATTGAGCTTTTGTGTGGGGGAAGCATAAAGGCAAGAAGTGGCTAACATCACAGCGATTAACAAGAATCGGCAGACTTTGATATAAGTTAAATTATGATTAAGTCTGCCTTTCATGATGTTAGATTTAATTCCTTATTGCACTTCGTCGTCTACCGTATAGATGTTCCACTTCATATCAGCAGTTGTATCTTCACCTGTCACTTCAGCGATTACGCGTCTGTTTCGAGCTTGTGCTGCTGCTGTTTCGCTAAAATCTACTGGACGATCAAAGCTGTAGCCGATAGCTGTTAATCTATCTGATTCTATTCCAAAGCGCTCACTAAGTGCTGCTGTGACCGCGTTAGCTCTATTTTGAGAGAGTGTTAAGTTATGTTCGTAAGACCCTGATTTACTCGTATGACCTTCGATTGTCACTTTAGTATTAGGGAACTGACGCATAAAAGTCGCGATGACTTCAACTTGATCATAGTACATAGGGTCAATGTAAAAAGAGTCATTTGGAAATAAAATTTTGAGCTCTTGACGTTCGTTAATGGGTTTTATCTTTCCACAGCCATAATTATCAATGGTTGCCCCAAGAACGGTATCTGTACAGAGCTCACGAGCAACAATAACGCCATCGGTATCATTATCGTTTAGATCGTGTAATTGGGTGGTCGCGCCATCCATCGTCACGATATCTCTCATGGAACAACCAGCTAATAAAACTATGCTTGATATCAGAATGAAGGTTTTCATTAGTATACCCCCCCCTCGTAGTTTCGCTCACCTTGCCATACCTCAGGAGGAGTGACTCTTAAAGACTCTAGTAGTCTTCCAGTTGAGTTTAAGACACGGTACTCAGAAATGACCTGGTCATATTCCGTTTCAATGTAATCTTTACGGGCTTCAAATAACTCATTCTCAGTGTCGAGTAAATCGAGTAGTGTCCGCTGTCCTAAGTTAAATTGCTGGTTATAAGCAACCTGCGTATCTTTGGCAGCGATAACATGCTCGCGAATATACAGTTTCTGAGGCTCAAGTAGCTCATAAGCATTCCAAGCCAGGCTGACGCCCTCTACAACTTGACGATAGGCTCGTTGGCGGATCTCTTTAGCTTCACCAATTTTGTAAGCGGCTTCTTTTTCTCGCGCTAGATCTTTACCACCAGAGAATAGGTTGTATTTTATTCTGACCATGGCAACGAGATCATTACTGTGGCCACCGACGTTGGAGCTAGAAATTCGGCTAAAGCCATCTTCACCGTTAAGATTATTATTCCAGTTTCCTGCCAAATCTAAAGATAGCTTTGGGTAATAATTGGATTGCGTCGATGATTTCTCATTTTTAGCCGCTTCAATATCACTGGTTGCTGATTTGATGATCGGATGGTTCTCTTGAGCGAGCAAAATACTGGTGTTCAGATCTTCTGGCAGCATCTCATCATCTGGTACGGGGATAATTAAATCTTGAGGCTCAGACGCAACCACTTTGATAAATTGCGCTTTAGCATCAAAAAAGTTGTTTTTAGCTGAGATTAGGTTGGCGTTTGCACGAGCTAAACGGCCAGTTATCTGAGACAAATCAGCGATTGAGCCTAAACCTGAATCGGTTCTTTGCTTGATTTGGTCATAGATATCCTGATGACTGAGTAAGTTTTTCTCAGCGAGCATCACGACTTGTTCAGTACGAATATAATTAATATATACTTTGGTTACATCGAGTGCCATATCTTCAGCAGCAGAGAAAAGTGCCCACTGGTCTGCGCTGGCTTCAAAGCTGAATCTATCGACTTCGCTGCTGGTATAGAATCCATCGAAAAGCATCTGTTTAATGCTAAATCCGGCCTCACCACGTTCAAGCCCGATGACACCATCTTCATCGACCTCTCCTTGGTTTTTCTTTCTACGAGTAGAAGGGCTATTCGTTTGTTCCCAGCCATAACCGCCGGTTAAATCGACAGTAGGCATGTAGCCTGCAATAGCTTGGTTAACTTGTTCTTCACGCGCTTTAAATCGATTGAACGCGATACGGATCTCAGGATTCGTATCTAAAGTTTGTGCTACGGCTTGTTCCAGTGTCTGACTGTAGGCCGATGCTGGAATAAACAAGGCGCTAAGGGCCAATGCCAACGCATTGTGTTTTAACTGCCGAATTGTACTGGTGTTCATTGTTAACCCTCCAGGTTGAACTTTAAGGCTTAAAAATCAACGCTCTCTAAGCGCGGTATCTTTAGCTCTTAAAATTGGATTAAGTATGTATTCTAGAATGGATCTCTGCCCAGTAATAACATCAACTGAAGTCAACATCCCTGGTATGATTGGCATCTCTATGCCGTCGTCCCTTGTTAAGCTTGAAAGCTCAGTTCGTACTTTTACAAGATAGAAGCTGTTCCCTTCCTCATCTTGCGATGTATCAGCACTTATGTGTTCTACCGTCCCATTAAGGCCTCCGTAGCGTGTAAAGTCATATGCTGTGACTTTTACTACTGCTGGCAATCCAGGGTGTAAAAACGCAATATCTTTAGGGGTTATTTTCGTTTCAATGAGTAGTTGATCTTCTGATGGAACTATCTCAATGATATCAACACCAGGCTGAACAACTCCTCCTAATGTATTGATATGTATGCTCTTGATCGTGCCGTTGACGGGAGATGTGATCTCAGCTTTATTCACTTTATCTTGAGCGCCTACTTGAGCTTCACTCATTCGTGACAACTTAGTTTGCAGATCACTCAGTTGAGTTCTCGTCTCGGCTGCGAAGGTAAAGACGGCTTCGCGTCTTTTTAAAATAGCTTCATCTTGTGAGGCTTTTACCTTAGGTCGCAATAATCTTAGAGTGGCAAGTTCACCTTGGATGTCATTGACAGTACGCTCGAGCTTAAGTAGCTCAACTTCAGGGACGATTCCCTTGTCAGCTAAAGGTCTTGTCAGTGATAGCTCGCGGGAGACTAACTGGAAGCTTTTGGTCAAGGTTTTAATCTTTGATGCTAATTCTTGTGTTTCCTGCTGTCTTTGCTGTATTTGACGAACTAATATTTCAAGCTGATTACTCAAACTGTCTAATCGACCCGAGTATTCCTCTTTTTGGCGCTTGATCAGTTCTGGTTCTAGTTCTGTTAGCTCATCAGAAAAGATCAGCGGCAATTTCGTTATTTTGACCTGCTCACGCCAGTTTGATGTCATATCAGTAATGACGATGCTATTTAACTCGGTCTCTAATCGTTTTACATTGGCTTGCAGGCTATATACTTCTTGCTCTTGCTGTGCAAAATCGGAACGAAAACGAGTGGCATCAATACGAACAAGTGCCTGTCCTTTTTTGACAATCATGCCTTCTTGCACATACATATTTTGCATTATTCCGCCATCAAGGCTTTGAATAACTTGTATTTGTGAAGATGGGATCACTTTTCCCAAGCCTGTTGTTACTTGGTCAAGTTCAGCAAAATATGCCCAAAGAAGAAAGCATGCTGCTAAGGATGTGAGGGTCCAGATAATTAATCGATGACTACTTGGCGCATCTGTCATCATAGCGCCATATACATCATCAACCATTTCTAAATCTTGGGTAGTTAAATGCTTACTCATTGGTTTGTCCTCCAGTGAGCAAGCCTTTACTTAGTTGATCGAGCACCTCTGCTTTTGGCCCATCAATGAGCACATGGCCTCTGTCTAATACGATAATTCTGTCCACGAGCTTTAATAGGTGCATCTTGTGAGTGATAAGCAGCAGCGTCCGGTCACGGGTGACATTTTGCATTGCATTAATAAATTGTTTTTCCGCGCGAGCATCTAAACTGGCACTGGGCTCATCCATCATCAGAACTGGTGGATCATTCAATGTCGCTCTTGCCAGTGCAACAGTTTGTCTTTGTCCGCGAGACAGTGACTGACCGCCTTCACCTACTTGCTGATCTAAGCCTTCACTGTCAAGATCGGTAAATTGACTAATGCCTGAAAGTTGCACAGCTCTAATTAGCTGATGCTCAGTTACCTGACGGGTGCCGAAGAGAATATTGTCTCTGATTGTGCCGTGAAAAAGTGTTATGTCTTGGGGTAAATAGCCAAAGTTACGCCTTAGATCTGTGGGATGGATCTGAGCAGAATCGAGTCCATCGTAGCGCAAGCTGCCTTTGGTAGGTTGATAAAGTCCCACAAGCATTTTAGCTAACGTGCTCTTGCCTGAACCGTTACGACCTATGATGGCAATACGCTCACCGGGTTCAATGTTAATTGACATGGTATGCAAGATAGGTTTTTCTGAACCTGGGTAGCTGAAGCTAATATTATCGGCGTTAATCTTTCCTTCTAGACGTTGTCTGCTAACCAGATGACCTTTATTTTCAAACTCATCTTCCTGAGTCATGATCTCGTTGAGTTGACGTAGCGCACTGGCGGTATGATTTCCTCGTGTCATCAAGCCCGCTAGTTGCGCCATTGGGGCGATTGCACGACTTGATAAAATGACTGCTGCAATAATGCCACCCATAGATATCTCATTATCTGCAACCCGGTAAACACCTAAAATCACCACACACACGACAGAGAGTTGCACGATAAAATTAGCCAGATTTGTCACTGCAGTGGAAATCTTTTTAGATTTTAATTGCCAGTTTGCGGTATGACCGATCATTTGTTGCCAGCTCTTTTGAACTAACCCTTCAGCTCCGCTGGATTTTATCGACTCTAATGACGCAAGAGATTCAATTAAGTGACCGTGTTTTAAACTAGAGAACTTATTACTCTCCTCAATTGCAGCTTTTAATTTTGGCTGCATGATTAAGGTGTAACCAATGATAATGATACTTCCTATAAGAGGAATGACAGCAAGATCACCTGCTACTACATATATGATAATTAAAAAGAATAAAGCAAAAGGCAGATCGACCAAAGTGGTGATAGTTGCAGAGGTTAAAATCTCTCTAATACTATCAAACTCGCCAAGCTGTCTGGCCATTCCTCCTACACTAGGAGAACGCTTTTCTAGTGGGATGCCAATAGCTTTAGCAAATAGCCTCGAGGACACGATGATATCGACTTTCTTTCCTGCTACATCGATAAGGTAGGAGCGCAGTTGTCTCAATATTAGGTCGAATATGTAAGCGACACTCGCACCAATTGCCAATACCCACAATGATGAGAAAGCTAAATTTGGCACAACTTTATCATAAACATTCATGATAAAAAGTGGGGAGACTAAGGCAAATAGGTTGACTAGAACCGAAGCCAGAAGAGCATCTCGATAGATAGGTGCAGAATCTTTGAGGGTTTGTAGCAACCAATGGGTTTTGCTGTCATGAAGGTGAACATCAAAGCCCATGTCCCCACGGTACTGCTGCTTAACAAGAAATAGATAGCCGACGTAGATGGCCTCTAAATCCTCAAGTGTCAGTACTTGCTCGCCACCAGTCTCAGGCAGTTGGATTACCGCTCTATCTTTATCGACATCCAATTCGCGAAGAAGGCAGGCTTTTTTATCTTTAAGAAGCAGTACACAAGGTAAAAAGATAGGCGATATCTGGTTTAAGCCTTTTTGGGTTAATTTGGCAGCTAAACCAGCGCGCGCAGCAGCTTGAGGAACCAAGTCAGGAGTTAGAACACTGCCGGACAACGGAAGGCCTGCCGCCATAGATTCACTAGAGCAGGGACTTCCGAAATATTCGGTTAATAGTACTAAACTGTCTAACAATGGATCGACAGTGACGCGTTGAGACGCCGACACTGTCCATTGCTCAGTTTTTTTAGAGGCTGCTGTTACGGACACCTAAAAGCTTATCCTTAAGGTTGTGTTATAAGTTAATTGCATCATCTTACACAATTATAAACAAAAAATTCTATTTTTTGATTTAAATCATCATTTTGCTTTACTTCCTTAAGGGATCAGGTGAGTAACTTGATTCTCCTCTAGTGACGGATCCGAACCCGGTCCTGTTGGTGATGGAGAGGTCGCATCAGCGATAGTGTTGATAATTAATGGGCCATCGCCGTTAGATCCTAGCAAGCCATTAATAATGTCACTTTCGGTGTCACCGAAGATGTCGCTGAGGTCTACTCCGTCCAGAACAATATGTTGCTCAAAGGTTCCGTTATGGTCTGCATCGATATCGATGGTGGTTGTGCCTGTCGTATCATTGATGGTGAAGTGCAGGTACAATCCTAAGTTCTCAGCGGTTTCACCTTGCAATAAATCACTGAGATCAAGCTTATCTTCGTTTAAATCAAAGTCGATAATATGATCGGTACCTAGCTCATCCTTATTCCAGACAAAGGTGTCACTACCAGAGTCGCCTCTCAATACATCATCACCTAATCCACCGATAAGAGTATCGTCTCCAGCACCACCTCGAAGGGCGTCATTATGCTTACCACCGTCAAGAGTATCGTTTCCGGTATGGCCATAAAGAATGTCGCTACCAGTTTGTCCGTAGACCATGTCGTTACCACTACCCGCGTTGACTACGTCAGCTTTTTCGCTGGTTACGTCTGCAGATAACAGAAGGCCATCGCCATCGGTAATCTTATCAGAGCCAGTAAGTGACCCCGTCATGATGTGATGACTAAGCAGGGTAGCAGTACTTAACTCGATATCATCATCAGTGTTGCCACTGACTGAATCACCCGTTGAACCAGCGTAAATAATATCGTTACCACTGCCTGTTTCTACATGATCTTGACCCGCACCTGAACTGACATTTTGTGCCGAACTAGTGCTATAGGCGATACCGGATGTGACCAGAACGTCATTGCCTGATTGGTCTGTAATTGTGCCTTGTAAACCGCCACCAAAACTGACATCCATCTGTTGAGGATTCGCTGCATTTTCACCGTTTCTGACAATGATTGAGTCATTACCGTCATTACCATCTACGGTAAGGTCGACATCGACAGGTACACCATTAAAGTCAGTTGGTGTGACACCAATAATCAGTTTAGTGGTTGATATATCACCATCAGCATCTCTGATTGTATAAACAAAGGTTTCAGTTGCATCATCTGGTATGACATTGGTACCAGCGGTTAGCTGGTATTCATATGTTCCGTCAGCATTGAGAACTAAATTACCGTAGGTACCTAGGATAACGGTACCTACGCCTGTGAAGACGTCCGTACCGTCATCATTGGTAAAGGCTACCCCCACAACAGTAAGACCATCAGAACCCAAGTCATTATTCAGTACGTTACCTTCCTTATTTGGTAGGTGATAACCCACTCCCTCAACGACTTTGGCGACTAATTGGTAAGTGTTACTTTGGCTTTCAAAGGTTCTAACCGTTGTGACTAAATCCCCATTTTCGTCTATAAAACCAAGCACTTTAATAGTGTAGAACTCGCCTTCATACTGGAAGGTGACTTCAGGTTGACCGATATTGATAATATCTCTATTAAATTCGGCATCACCAGTGTTCGGTGTCTCATTGTGGTCAAAGTTAATGTCGATCTGTACGGTCGTCACCACACCAAACGAATCGGTAATGGTAAAGTTAACCGTTAGGGTTGCTTGTGTAATTGATGACGTCACAGGGAAGTTAAAGTGAGTGAAATCACCCAACACAATGTCTTGGTTGAGCTGAAGGACTCCATTCAAACCAGCATCATTATCAACAAAGCTATAACCAGAAGCGTTAGCGGTATTAGCACTTCCCCAACGCATCTGATCAAGACCAGCGTCATTATCATCTGAATCAAAACGAGTGAGATGTGGACCACCGCCAGTCCAACTAGACCATTCACCAACAATACCGGAAGCGACAAATCCATCAGTTAATACGTCGACACCATTGGTATCTAAGGTCGCTTCAGCATGATCATCCAGAATGCCAATCTCTAACGTTGTTGAGCTGCTATCGCCGTCGATGTCATATGCAGTAACACCAAAGTTATCGCTTATCTCGTCATCGTTTATACCATGTGTTTGTGCTGCATTAAGGGTGTAACTGTATGTCACAGTGCCAGTGCTGGTATCATAATCAGTGATTCTTAATGTACCGTGCTCCCCTTCAATCACTATCGCTGCGGCAGGCGTTACAGCAAGTAACATAGCAATCGTAATGGTTGTCGTTACACCACCATTGGTCATTTCTAACCTGTTTAACCCATCTGGGGCTGAAACGGTAAACTGCTGCGTCTGTACTACTGGGTCAACTTCAGTACCAGTACCGCCAGATAACTCGCCCTCATCTAAGGTTATTTTAGCTGGTGTTGTTATTGCAACTAGATCATCAGTAGGGGTCACTGTTAAGTATACCGTTGCTGTGTCTGTGCCACCGTTACCATCGCTAATGGTGTATGTGAAGCTCGCTGGACCATGATAATTAGCATCTGGCGTAAAGGTAATTGTGCCGTTAGCGTTCAGTACGACAGTTCCGTGCTCAGGATCCTGTACCGAGGTAATGGTTAACGCGTCACCTTCAGGGTCAGTGTCATTTACTAACAAATCTGACGTGTTGATTACTATGGCTGTATCTTCTTCAGTGGTAATTGCAACCGAGGTGGTGACAACTAAATCGTAATCCGCTCCTACAGCCCCAATTAGTTTAATACTGGTCGCATTGTCCCAAATATCTTTTGCAATACTATGGGTACTGCCAGGTTGATAGGTGAGCGTTTGACCGCTAGCTGTCACTATTGTTAGAACCCCAGTGCTGAATGTTGCATTGTAAGTCCCGCCAGCAGCGGCCACTACACTGGTCGCAATATCAAAGTCGCCAGTACTTCCTGGTGGATAGGTAACAACTTTATTACCGTTTTCATCAACTTGACCGATATAGATACTTAAATCGCCGCCATTAGCTGCTGAATCTGTACCAACGAAGGAAACCGCATAAGCCCCATTATTGCCAACTGCGACAATATCGAAACCTAAGTCGTTAATGTTGGATTGTTCACCAGTAAATGTGAGCTGTCCGCCATCTTTGGTCCCGTCTGAATTGTACTTTTGCGTATGAACATCGTAATTGCCGGCACCATTAATACTTGCCCAAACGATAACATAATCGCCATCGTCTCCGACGCTAACAACTTTTGCTGGTCCATGACCTCCTGTGGCAAGGAACTTGTCAACAGGCATGTCTTTAGCACCACTAGCATCGAAGTGTTGGATATAAGTATGCCAATTACCGCTTTCGATTCCTCTCCAAACGACGACAAATGAACCATCTGTCCCGATAGTGGTGATGTCTGGATAATCATTACCAGTTGTACCAGCGACAGATAAAATTTGTGTTGAACCGGCAATCGGTTCATTAGTGCTGCCATTAACTAGTGTTATCTTCACTACGCCGCCACTGGCGCCGACAACAGCATAGTTACCATCAGCACCGATGCTGACGATGTTGTTCTCTCCGACAGTCGATCCCACATTCAGTGTTTGAGTGCTACCTATGATCTGGCCATCAGCGCTCATCAATACGGTATTGGTTGCTGTACCAGTAGAGCCATGAGTCCAAGCAACGACAAAGTTTCCGTTATCTAATGCGGTTATTTCTGGGCTTGAAACGATTGGGTAACCGTTACTATTTGCTGAGATAGAGCCTATTGCAACAGGGTTGCCGACTTTATCACCATTATCGTCTAGTACTTGCATGTATATCGTAAAGGCATTATCAGCCCATACGAGAACGCTATTATCACCTGAGGTAGCAGATGTCACGCTGCGTAGTGCTGAAGCGCCCAGGTCCATTTCAGGGCCCATTGTTGCTCCGCCGTGAGCACTTGGATCTGCATACACAACCTGAGCATATGAATGTGTATTGAGGGAAGCGTTATTGTTATATCCGGTCCAGGTAACGAGTAAGTCTCCTTCATCATTCAGCAAGGTCACTTCAGGTGATTCTATTTTAGCTCTAGAGCCTAAAGTGAGCTTCTCACCTTTTTCCGTACCGTCAGCGTTAAAGCTCTGCATGAACACTTTGTTATTACCATTGTAACTAGTATCCCAAGCACGCCAGACCACTGTGTAACTTCCATCACTATGAGTCGTTGTCAGATACGCTGAATCATCAACTTTATCAGTGCCATACCCCTCGACTATATTTGCACCGGATGAATTGCCAGTGTAACCCGTCGCAATAGCGCCAGCGTCTATTTCCATAGTGCCGTCATCTACGGCGTCTGGAGCATCGTTTATGCTATTGACTGTAATTGACACTGTACCTGTGTCAGTGTCGCCATCGGCATCGGTAGCAATATAATCAAAGCTGATACTGCCGTAGAAGTTTGCAGTTGGAACAAAGGTCATAGTGCCATCGGCAGCAATAACGACAGTTCCGTTGTCCACAGTAATATTTTGAGCACCACCAGTCAGGGTGACACCGTTAATGCTAACGAGTGCTAAACCACCATCATTGGCGACATCATTACCCAGTAGGTTAATAGAAACAGAGCCATCTTCATCAACGGTGTAGCTATCATCGTTAGCAACAACAGGATCATCGACGCTGTTCACCGTGATGGTGACACTACCGGTATCGGTATCGCCGTCTATGTCTGTAGCAACATAGTTGAAGCTGACACTGCCATTATAATTAGGTGCTGGAACGAAGGTCATCGTGCCATTGGCTGCAATAACCACAGTACCGTTGCTCACGGTAATATTTTGAGCGCCGCCAGTCAGGGTGACACCGTTGATGCTAACGAGTGCTAAACCACCATCATTTGCAACATCGTTATCGAGTAGGTTAATTACAACAGTGCCATCTTCGTTTACCGTGTAACTGTCATCGTTAGCCACAACTGGGTCATCGCCGCTATTGACTGTGATGGTGACGCTACCAGTGTCAATGTCACCATCGGCATCAGTCGCCACATAATCAAAGTTAATGGTGCCGTTGAAGTTTGCATTTGGAACAAAGGTCATGGCGCCATTGGCTGCAATCACCACGGTACCGTTACTCACCGTAATATTTTGTGCGTTACCGGTTAGGGTGACACCGTTGATGCTCTGAATAGCTAAGCCACCATCATTGGCGACATCGTTACCAAGCAAGTTAATCGCAATCGAGCCATCTTCGTTGACCGTGTAGCTGTCATCGTTAGCCACAACAGGGTCATCGGTGCTGTTAACTGTGATAGTGACAGTGCCAGTGTCTGTGTCGCCATCTACATCGGTCGCCACATAATTAAAGTTGATAGTACCGTTAAAGTTTGCAGCTGGAACAAAGGTCATGGTGCCATTTGCTGCAATCACGACAGTACCGTTACTTACCGTAATGTTTTGAGCTCCGCCGGTTAGCGTCACACCATTGATGCTTTGAATTGCTAAGCCACCGTCATTAGCGACATCGTTGTCAAGCAAGTTAATTGAAATCGAGCCATCTTCGTTGACCGTGTAGCTGTCATCGTTGGCTACAACTGGATCATCGACGTTATTGACTGTGATCGTGACGCTACCGGTGTCAATGTCGCCATCGGCATCAGTCGCCACATAATCAAAGTTAATAGTGCCGTTGAAGTTTGCATTTGGAACAAAGGTCATAGTGCCATTGGCAGCAATAACCACAGTGCCGTTACTCACGGTAATGTTTTGAGCACCACCGGTTAGCGTCACACCGTTGATGCTCTGAATGGCTAGACCACCATCATTAGCTACGTCGTTGCCAAGCAAGTTAATCGCAATCGAGCCATCTTCGTTGACTGTGTAGCTGTCATCGTTAGCCACAACAGGGTCATCGACGCTGTTCACTGTGATAGTGACGCTACCGGTGTCAGTGTCGCCATCGGCATCAGTCGCGACATAATCAAAGTTAATAGTACCGTTGAAGTTTGCGGCTGGAACAAAGGTCATGGCGCCATTTGCTGCAATCACGACAGTACCATTACTTACTGTAATATTTTGAGCTCCGCCGGTTAGCGTCACACCGTTGATGCTCTTAACTGCTAGACCACCATCATTGGCCACATCATTACCAAGCAAGTTAATCGCAATAGAGCCATCTTCGTTGACCGTGTAGCTGTCATCGTTTGCAACTACAGGATCACTAACACTATCGACTGTGATAGTCAGCGTTGCTGTATCACCAGTGTTTGTTGTGTAGGTAATAACAGGTAGTACACCATTCCAATCAGGTGCTGGTGTAAAGCTGTAGCCACCGTCACTGTTGATAATTAAGGTGCCTCCAGCAACTGTCACATTAGTATTTACCGCGAAGCTCTCCTCAACATTATCGCCATTGGTATCCATGGTGAATCCGGTGACATTGATGTGACCAGAACCATCATTAGCGAGAACATTGCCAGAGGCTACATTATCTTCTTCAACCGTTATTGAATCATCAGTCGCATTGGTGAGTAGCGCGGTATCACTATTTGAACTGGTATTGCCAGCCGGATCCGTGACCGTTGCAGTGACTGTGACATTAGTGCCTGTCGCTGGTGGATTCATGGTAACGGACAGGCCGCTGTCGAGCATGGCTTGGGTCACTGGGCCGTTAAAGAGGGTGTTGCCCGCTTGGTCGGTGACGACTAATGTGTCGCCGACGGCGGTGCCGGCGCCAAGGGCGACGGTGATGTCGATTT
>OJDH01000447.1_pt1 | contig 15513 bp, 12 predicted proteins | sample 1592761 | NCBI WGS metagenome assembly OJDH01 (sample SAMN05416855, study PRJEB24817) | seawater metagenome | isolation source: Sea water | place: Canada:Atlantic | collected 2013-11
GGCAGCACTACATCAGCTTTAGTGCGAGAACTTAGTGCTAAACAAGGTTTAGTGGTGATGACTAATTCACTTGCCATTGCCTCAGACCTTCATGCTTTAGAGAATGAGCCAACATTATTGATGACCGGTGGTACTTGGGACCCTCATTCAGAGTCTTTTCAAGGGCAGGTAGCGGAAAATGTGTTGCGATCTTATGACTTTGACCAATTATTTATTGGTGCTGATGGCCTTGATATGTCTCGTGGAACAACTACCTTTAATGAGTTGTTGGGCTTGAGTCGTGTTATGGCAGAAGTGTCTCGTGAAGTTATCGTAATGTTAGACTCAGAAAAGTTAAATCGTAAAATCCCAAATTTGGAATTACCTTGGAATAAAATTCATACGTTAATTACAGATGCAGATATGCCTGAAAACGTACGAAGTGAAATAATTAAACAAGGCGTTAACCTCGTTATCGCTAGTTAAAAAGGACAGTAGTTATGTGTGGAATAGTAGGTGCAGTAGCACAACGTGATGTAGCAGAAATTTTAGTAGAAGGCCTTAAACGATTAGAATATCGTGGTTATGATTCTGCTGGTGTTGCCATTATTGATAACAATGATGAATTATTAACCTCTAAACGTTTAGGTAAAGTGCAAGAGCTTGCACAAGCACTTGAACAACAGCCATTATCTGGTGGTACTGGCATTGCGCATACTCGCTGGGCAACACATGGCGTGCCAAGCGAAATTAATGCTCATCCGCACCTTTCAAATAACACTATTGCCGTAGTGCATAATGGTATTATTGAAAACCATCAGGCATTACGCACCCAACTGCAAGGTTTAGGATACGAATTCTTATCGCAAACAGACACTGAAGTTATTACACATTTAGTTCATCACGAACTAAAAACCAGTGAAACATTGTTAGCAGCAGTACAAAAAACCGTTAAGCAGCTAGAAGGTGCTTATGGCACTGTCGTTATGGATAAGCGCGATAGAGATAATATTATTGTTGCGCGTTCTGGTAGCCCACTAGTTATAGGTTATGGTTTAGGCGAAAACTTCATTGCCTCTGACATCATGGCATTGCTCCCTGTAACACGTAAATTCTCTTACCTTGAAGAAGGCGATGTTGCGCAAATCAGTCGTTTTGAAGTTAACATTTTTGACACTAACGGTAAGCCAGTAGTACGAGAAGCAAAAGAAGCTAATGTATCACATGACAGTGGCGACAAAGGTGAATACCGCCATTACATGCTTAAAGAAACCTACGAGCAACCAACGTCTGTACGCAACACGTTAGAAGGTCGTTTATTGGGTACAGAGCTTAATATAGATACCTTTGGTAACGGTGCTGATGATATTTTTAAAAATGTTCAGCATGTACAAATCATTGCCTGCGGTACAAGTTACCATTCAGGCATGGTTGCACGTTATTGGTTAGAAGAACTTGCAGGCGTATCGTGTAATATCGAAATAGCGAGTGAATTTAGATACCGTAAATCATTCGTACCTAAAAATTCAATGATAGTTACCTTATCTCAGTCAGGTGAAACGGCAGATACCTTAGCAGCACTGCGCTTAGCAAAAGAAATTGGCTATACCTCTAGCCTAAGCATTTGTAATGTACCTGGTTCGTCACTGGTACGTGAATCAGACTTATCTTTTATGACCAAAGCAGGCGCTGAAATCGGCGTAGCATCAACAAAAGCATTTACCACTCAGCTTGTTGGGCTATTAATGATGACCTTAGCTATTGGTAAGCATCACGGCATGTCGGTTGAGCAACAAAACAGTATCGCTACTTCGTTAATGACTTTACCGAGTAAACTTGAAGAAGTGTTAGCTTTAGCAAGTTCAATTGAAGACCTTGCAGAAGATTTTGCTGATAAACAACATGCACTATTTTTAGGTCGTGGTGATCAATACCCTATCGCGATGGAAGGTGCGTTAAAGCTGAAAGAAATTTCATACATACATGCAGAAGCTTATGCCGCTGGCGAACTTAAGCATGGCCCATTAGCGTTAATTGATGCTGATATGCCAGTTATCGTTGTTGCACCACAAAATGATTTAATTGAAAAGTTAAAATCAAACGTTGAAGAAGTACGTGCTCGTGGCGGCTTAATGTATGTTTTCGCTGACAGTAATACTAACTTCGTTAGCGATGAAACCATGAAAGTTATCGAAGTGCCAGTGTGTGACGATATCATTGCACCAATCGTTTATACATTGCCATTACAGTTATTGTCATACTATGTGGCGATAATTAAAGGTACTGATGTTGACCAACCACGTAACTTGGCAAAATCTGTTACGGTTGAATAAGTGTTTGCTCAATAGATATATATTTTGTGTTATCGATAAATAGGTTTGGGATCTAATAAATAGATATAGGATCTGTTAAATAGATTTGAGAGCTAAGCCAATTATTAAGCGACCTACTCTTTTGAGTGGTCGCTTTTTATTAGTCATAGGTTCATCTTTAGGGTCTTTGAAAGAGTATCATCTTCATAAGGAAGTCCGAAAAGGTGCTCAAACATAACCTGACACCTTTTAAATATTATTGCTTAACTAAATCTGATAGACAGTAATGAGCTGTGAAACTTTCTGTCAGTATTAGTTAAACCCTGATATTTTGAATCGTTAGATAAAGTATGAGCTACTATAATTAACTTTAGTTTATATGTAGTATTCTAAAGCTTGTCATTTTTGTAATGGTCAATTAAAACTGGAAAGATCTTAAGCCACTTTTTTCAATTCATTATATTTCTGATGCGGTGTCATATAATTAATACCTGAATGACGGCGCTTATAATTATAAAATTGAATATAACTTTCAGCTTCACTTACCACTGATTGGTGATTTATAAAACTCAGTTGATTTAGCCTTTCTGTTTTTAAACCTCTAAAGAATCGTTCCATTACTGCGTTATCCCAACAATTTCCTCTGCGACTCATACTTTGAGTAATATTCAACTGTGTCAGGTTGTTTCTAAATACTTTTGCTGAATATTGAACGCCTTGATCCGAATGAAACGTTAATTTACTCGTGTTCGGAGTCTGCTTATTAACAGCATTGAGCAGTGCTTCATTTGCTAACTTAGCATCGGGTGTTTGGGATAGCGCATAACCAACAATTTCTTTGGTTGATAAATCAAGAACACACGCGAGATAACTCCATCCTTGATGTGTTTTCAAATAAGTAATATCACCGACCCAATGCGTGTTCGCTGAGCTAGGATTAAATTGACGTTTAAGTAAGTTAGGGGCGTATTTATGCTCCTTCCCCGACAGTGGATAGTAGTGGCGTTGTTTAGGTCTAATAGTCTTTATATTCAACTTTTCCAGTTTCATTAGACCATTACAACTCCAATTGAACAACATGTATAGCTGCAGAACATAGCTGACGGTAATAACCCTGCACCTTGCTTAACTTTTCAAGAGGAATAGCTAAAACGCCATTATTTTCTAGCTAAACTATTTCTAGTTTAAATGCATGAACTTGATCAACACGCTGTTGCGTATCGACGTGAGAAAGTTGCTTTTCGCCCATGTAGTCATTCTCTTTAGTAGAGCTTCATTCTGATGTATTTAATAGTAAATACAAAAAAAAAAGTATAAACCATTTACTAAATTCTAAATCGGTTTCTTAATCCAAGCCCTATCAGAAATATAAAAATGATTGAAAACAATGATTGCACTCCCATAGTGAAGTATGCGGCATCTAAATTCATTCCAATTATAGATTGCATAGTATGACTCCGTGCATCTCTAGACAAATTCAGAAAAGGAACACTATTGGCTAACGAAAGAAAGGTAACCTTATACACATCACTAGAGATAAAAACATTTATTAATTTACTGTAGATATAGCTAAAACACACGAATGTGGTAAAAAGTGCAACCAATGGCCTGAGTATTGATATTCCGTAATTGCTTGTTATGGAATATAGAATATCAAGAAAGGATTGAAGTGCGTTAAAGTCGTTCCAACGTTTTGCTTTCATTTCTAAGGCATGAAACTCCAACGATTTTTCATGGTGTTTATTATTTTCAGCAATCTCTTTTAAACGCCTTAACCTTTGAATATCAACTTTATTTTCAGCTTCTTTTACAGTCCACCACTTTTGCTTTCTTTTTAGTGTTACCTCGACCGATTGGAGGTCCAACTGATTCGTTAATTTAGTCCCTGTGAAGTCAGGGACACATTGAAATTTTAAATTTTCTAAACTCAGATAATTGCCAAAAGTTGCACCCTTAAATATAAAGCTAGTACATTTTGAAACATCTGAATAGTTAATATCCAACCTTCCTTTTATATCAATTCGGTTGAATGAAACGTCTCCTTGACCAAATATAACGCGAGTAAAGTTTATGTCGCTATCGCCAACTTTCGCCCCTAAAAAAGAGGTGTTGCCATTTCCGAATGATACTCCCTGAAAATATAGGTTTCCATCACCAAAATCTGTACCTTTAAAAGAAACATTTCCTTGCCCTATCCTCGTTTTTGTAAATGCCACTTCTCCTTTACCAAATATAGCCCTAGTAAAAGAAACATCGCCGTTACCAAAAATAGAATCAACAAAATTAATTGCTCCATTACCAAACTTAGTGTGATTAAAAATCGTACTATCATTGCCGAAGTTAGCGTTACCAAATGACACATCACCTTCACCAAAATTACAGCTGCTGAAGGAAATTTTTCCGTTTCCAAATATAGCTTTTGAGAAAGAGACATTACCTTGTCCAAAGATAGATTTTTCGAAGGACTTATTTCCATTACCAAAACAAGTATTGTTTAGTAACACGTTTCCATTGCCAAATTTAATATTGTCAAATAGTACTGCGCCATTACCAAAAGTGGCTTGTTCAAAGCTTAAGTTTCCGTTACCAAATATTGACTGGCTAAATTTGGTATCTCCACAGCCAAAATTTGTCCTATCAAAAGAAACGTTACCCTCGCCAAAACTTACATTAGTAAAAAAAGTTTTTCCATTAGTTATAGAGGCTTTAGAGAAGGAAACGTCTCCTTCACCAAAAATTGTTTTGTTAAATGACAAAGCACCACTGTTAAAATCAACATCGTTAAACAGCGCATCGCCGTTTCCAAACTTTGTTTCTTTAAAGAAAACCGAACCTTGGCCAAATTTTGCACCATTGAACAATACATTACCTTCTCCAAAATCAGCGCAACTAAAATAGATATCACCCTGACCAAAGTTCACATTAACAAAAGACACCTTGCCACCGCCAAAATTGCTGTGTGCAAAAGACACTTTTCCAGCACCAAAAGTAGCCTTATGAAACGATACTTTGCCAACACCAAAGTTGGAATTAGAAAATAGTACATCTCCATCACCAAACTTTGCATCGCTAAATAGTACGTCGCCACCACCAAAATTCACGCCATTAAATGAAACTTTTTTATTGCCAAAATTAGCATTTTTAAAAGATACAAAACCAAATGGAAACTTAAACTCTTCAAAGCTCAATTCATTCTGTTCTGAATGTATGTTACTAAAATCGATATCTGAAAAGTCAATGTGAAATTCGGGATTATCTTTAACCCATTTATTCCAGTGCTCTTTCCCTTGCAAAAAAAGCTCTATAGCCTTTTCTGGTTCCAGCTTGTCAATTGTTTTCTTATCAACCATGAATATTCCATCTTAAATTTATCAAAAATTATTTTAACATCCCGTTTAACCTATTTTTATTTTGGAATTTGGTTTCTACTAATGAAGCATTGAATAGCTAATACTCGAATCGTTTCACTGTTAGCAAATCAAATCTACTTAGCAGTAAACCCCAAAAAATCATAAGTTTGCATTTTATATTCATATAAATCAATGGTTTATGGTGGTGGTTTTATTTGGGTAAATTTCTTGTTATGCCACGAGATATATAAAAACCAGTTAAAGATCATGTTTTCTTCTTTGTGAACTTTATATTACTGCTAAATATTTAATAATGCGATGAGACTGAATAGTTACAAATTAAATAACTCGAAGAACGAGCTACTCACACTGAAACAAGAATTCCAGTGTGAGTTGAAAGCAGGGACTAGCCTAAGAGCTAAAAGAATGGTCAGTGTTAAAGATTTTCATTGGTATGAATCAATTCGAATCCCACCGTTGGATATGACCGCAGAGTTTGCGGTGGAAAACGTTCATTTCGATGTGGTTTGTAAATATATTAAAATTATTCGTTTAGGTGGTTATGCATAAAGAAAAAAAACATATTTATATGTTGAACTCAAATCTATTTATCAATAATTTTTAACAGATTAAAACCACCGCAAATTAGATCTCATATCTAGTTAACTTCGGTGGTTTTGATTTTTACACAATATCAATAAGTTAGTGGTTAACGCAGATCCCATATCTATTTATCAGTAACATAATTTGTTTATAAATCAATAGGCGTCCCATTCATTGGATGGGGCGTCTTTTTAATTCATACGACTTACTGAATACAGATTAAACTATCGCTTATGAAGGTATGCTTTGTGTTTATTTTGTACAGTTGGACAGTTTAGCCATATTTTTTAGCTTATTGCCAATGTAGCATTACCCCATAATAAGTAGTCTTTAGACGAATATTAGAGGTGTAGTATGAGTAAATTTATCACAAGCATTTTTATTGTAATTTCATTGACGGTAAGTCAATTTTCACATGCTGGATTGATCACTTTTGATACCAAAAGCTTAACTGGATCATCGATAACAAGTGATTTGCAAGCATCATGGTTTTCAAACGCCAATCAAGTAAACTCTCGCAACATTGATGAATTTACTCTGATTGATATCGGTCGAAATCGTATTGGACACCTAAACATTAACTTTGATGTTGCAGAGCAAGGTTTCTGGAGTTTTGATTTTGGTTTAGACGCGGGCTTTGGCGCTGAACTATTTGTTGATGGTAATCTTATTGTCGATAGAACAGATGATCTTTGGTGGGCTCGAAATTGGAAAAATTCAGATGTGTTTAGTTTAGATACTTTCGACTTTACACAAGGGCAACATAATATCGACTTATTCTTTGCTGAAAAGTGTTGCGATGGTTTAAGTACTGTTCAATTTACTAACCATTCAACGCAAGAAACCTCTATATTGTCTTCAAATGCATTAAAGGCAGCGGCATCGGTTCCTGAGCCTGCAACAGCTGCGTTATTTGCATTAGGTGCTTTAGGTTTAATATTACGTCGTAAGGCGTAAACCAAGTTGCGCTTATAAACACGCTTTAAAGTGATTACATAGCAAGGCAGTAAACTAGGTTTGCTGCCTTTTTTAGTTATTATTTATCAGTTTTTTTAAGTCGCTTACTGTCGGAAAGCATGCAGTAGGTTGCCATAAAATAAAATTATCCTAAACGCATAAAAGTGTGGCTCAGCTCAACCAAAAACTAGTTTATTGTTTACACGATCTAAGCGTTTAGGTATTTTGAGTTGCATGGCTTGCTTGCCCTCAAGTTTCAATAGCATTTCATCCACGGAAACTTTGCATTCCGCATCAATATTATTATAACAATCCAATACTCGTTGCAGCTTCCATTGATGAAAAGGCATAATTGCCCTTTGCTCTTTCACATCGCCTATTGAAAAAGCATGTTGACCTATAGACCTTGGTAATTCGGTTACTGTTGGGTTTTGTTGCTGCCATAGTGTTAATTGTTCAACGGTACTTTCTAATACCGGCCAAAACTCTGTAAACATGTGCTGTAAAAGTGGGTAAAGCGTTTCTGGAATTTCATCATCGCGTAGCCATTCACCATGTTGTGCATTCGGGGTGTTCATCCGCTCTACCCATTTGACAACATTAGGCGCTATATTTTTCATTATTTTGCCGGATGCTGGATCTCTATATAGGTGTGCATAAAGTGGTCCCATTAAACTAACATCACCTAAGCTTGGTTTCGCTCCTAGTAAGTATTTATTAGTTGAAAAGTGTTGCTCTAAATAGCGCAAAACATAATTCTCGTACCAGTCTTCGATGGTGGGTATTGTTGCTGGCGTTATTCCCAGAATAGGTACAAAACCTTTGAACTTACTACCTAGCTTTTTACCTACAAAAGCACGAATTATCGCTGGCATTCTTGGAAAAACAATACTGCCGAATTCCTCGTAAATTAAGGGGAAGTTAGCTTTATTCCAACGGTAATGCATTGCGGGTATTAATAGCCATTCGTCGGCCCAAATTTCAAATAAATGAGAGACAAGTTTTTGTTTAGGTGTCGATGGTACAAGTGGGTTGTCGGGGTGTCGCTTTTCAATGGTATCGATAATAACTGATGTGTCTTGAATGTATTCGTCTTGCGGTGTTTTAACAACAGGAATAAAGCGCACACCGGTGTGAGGAATGATAATTTTTTTATAAACTTTAAGTGAAGAAAACACTTCTTCATATGGCAAGCGTTTATTGATCAGGTAAGCACGCGCTTTGCCTGTGTATAATGAAAAAGGTGCACCATAAAGCTTATATTTATTAGACATAATTCACTCAATTTTTTATTGTTGTGACAATTAGACCTTTTTACATAGAATTGTTATTCAAAGATAGAGTATACAATGGGGCTGTCAATTTTAAAGTTATAATATACAAAGATTTAATACAGCGCAGAGCGATTAGCGGTAACTGAAAAATGAATGATTTTGTTGCTTTAGGGCGGCATAAAGTGATTATTGAATAAGGATGTAACGAACGAATATGGATTTAATTAAAGCTATTTTTTACGCAGGATTACCAGTACAAGTATTCACATTTTTAATGGTCTACTATGCCTACAGCAAAGGCTATCTTACCTCTGATATTACTATTCGAGATGCTTTTAAAGATAAAAAAAATCCCGAAAGAAAATTATCCAAAGCTAACAAAAAAAGCCTGTTGTTTCTCCACTCTAAATGGATGACTTTTGGTGGTGGCTTTTATGGCTTGGTCGCATTATTAACCTTTATTTATATTGAATTAGATCAAACAGTGCAGTTTTTAATTCATGCAACCGGTTGGCAATCATTTCTTAATTTACTCTCTTTTAATGCCATTTTAGGCATTATCATCGAATCTTTTATCAATATGCTCAAAGCATTATTATGGTTTAGCTATTGGCCTGATGTATTTGATATGGAAAATGTAGCCATTTGGTTCATTGCTAGCTATTTAGGCTATCGTTTAGGGGCCAATTTAGCCCAGCGTTACGTTGTACACCTAGAGAAAAAAGCCCTAGATGTAGATGTTTGTGTTGAAGAAACTGATTAGTGAGTTTCTTCATTCGCTTTATCAAACTGTAATTCGCAAAGTCGTTGATATAATTTAGAACTTTGTAATAATGATTTATGATCCCCGGTATCAATAATCTTCCCTTGGTCCATTACCACGATTACATCTGCATGAATGACTGTCGCTAGTCGGTGCGCAATAATTAACGTTGTTCTGTTGGTCATTAATTCATCTAGTGCCGCCTGTACATGGTATTCACTTTGAGCATCTAGGGCACTGGTTGCTTCATCAAGCAATAAAACGTTGGGATCTTTCAAAATAGCACGAGCGATAGCAATACGTTGTTTTTGCCCACCTGACAAACGCACGCCTTGTTCACCTAAGAAACTTCCGTAACCTTCGGGTAATTGCTCAATAAACTCATGAGCATGTGCTCTTTTGGCGGCGCTAATAACTTCTTCATCTGTTGCATCAGGTTTACCATAACGAATATTGTGCCAAACATCAGAACTGAACAATATTGGGTGTTGTGGCACCATGCCCATGGTTTGTCGCAAATCAGTTAATTTTAGTTGGGTAATATCAGAATTATTAAAGCTAATGTTGCCTTTTTGTGGATCATAAAACCGTTGCAACAATTCAAATAAGGTTGTTTTTCCCGCGCCAGACGGGCCCACTAAGGCAACGATTTTCCCTGCAGGTATGGTTAAATTTATATCCTTAAGTGCAGCACTTTCTGGACGTGACGGGTAACAAAACTCAACGTCTTTAAATGTGATCACCGATTGTGTGTTATTTTTTAGCACTTGTGGGTTTTCTAATTCGTTGATGTCACTTTCAATTTCGAGCAACTCTAGCAACCGAGTTGCAGAGCCTGCTGCTCGTTGTAATTCACCGTATACTTCCGCAACCGTAGCAATAGACATAGCGACCATGATGGCGTAAAAAACAAATGCGCCTAATTCACCGCCGCTCATTTCACCTTGTAAAACATCCATGCCACCTACCCATAACATGCCGCTGATTGCACCAAAGGTTAGAAAAATAACGATAGCGATAAGAATTGAGCGTTGTTTTACTCGTCGTTTGGCAACAGTAAAAGCCTTTTCTACTTCATCAGCAAAAGCATGTTGTTCTTTTACTTCATGAGTGTAGCTTTGCACGACTTTGATATTTTGAATTATTTCACCCGCATAAGTGCCAACATCAGCAATAGCGTCTTGCGAACTTGCTGCTAATTTTCTGACCTTACGACCATAAATCATCATGGGAACTAAAATAACAGGCACTGAAAAAATAACAAAAAGCGTTAGCTTAAAATTAGTCACCATTAGCATTATTAATCCGCCAATTAACATTAGTATGCTGCGAAGTGCCATCGAAAAAGATGAACCAATAATTGACTGTAATAATGCTGTGTCAGTGGTTAAACGCGACATTAGCTCACCACTGCGGTTTTCTTCAAAATAACTAGGGTGCAAAGTTACAATGCGATTGAACACGGCTTTACGAATGTCGGCGCTGACACGCTCACCTAGCCACGACATCAAATAAAAACGGCTAAAGGTGCCAATTGCCAATAAACTAATTAACGCGATTAATACTAAAATGGCAGATTGTAATTGCTCAACTGAACCAGCAATAAAGCCACTATCGATAACAAATTTCACTCCTTGCCCTAAAGACAAATTAACCGCTGCAGTCACTAGTAAAGCGAATAAGGCTAAAAATAACATTAGTTTGTAAGGTTTGATAAAAGCGAAAATAGGTAACAGGCTGGTGAATGCTTTTGGCTTCTTTTTTGTAGAACTATCACCTGAAATAGGCTGAATTATGGTTTGGCTGTTATCGTTCATTATGTGATCTCAGGATTTTAGTCTCCCACAAGAAGTGGTTATGAAAAGGGATAATTCAAGTGATTAGTTGTTATTAAAGATGTTGCAAAACGTGTGTGAAAATACGTAACGTGTTTTTAAAAAAGCGCGTGTCATAGATTTATGGCTTGTTACTCAAGAACAATATTAATATTTAAGTCGTTATTTCCTAATGTAGACAACCTGCAGTTTTAGCCAAGAAATTTCTGATAAGTAAGCTTTTGTAAGCAATATATAACCCTTTTAATTCAGCCTTATATACTAAAAACTCGTTACAGGTTTTGTTGTATGCCATGAATTTTATCTATTCAGTACTCTATGCTTACTTAGCCTTACAAACATTAGCATCATGGTTTTATACACTGCTTATAATAATTAAACAGTAAGGTTAAATATCATGAATTATAGAAATATTGTCATTAGTACGATGATTATTGGCGCTCTTAGTGCATGCGGTGGTAGCTCTAAAAAAATGACTTCCACACCGATTCCAGTTCCTGTGCCAACACCGACTCCTACGCCAGCACCAAATGATTTAGGTATATCTGCAGTGCCTGAAACACTTAAAGGCACTTATACCGCGGCATTAAAATTTGATCGCTATACCAAGGTAGATACACCCAATGGTGGCGTTATTCATATTGTGGCGCAAGACGGCGTGTTAGATAACCAAATTGTTCGCTCTCGTGCTATTTTGCAGCACTTTTTAACTGATTATCCTGGTTCATTATATGGCGCAGATAAAAGTGCTATTGCCAATAAAATGGCTGAGAATAATGCGGTATTACTGTTATTAAACGGCGTTGATGATGGTACCAATGCAGCAGCTGAATTGGATGGACAACCGTTATATTATGGTGAAATGCAAGTTGAAGGGCACAGCTGGTATGTTAATCAAGACTATAACCATCGTGATGCATCTTACGAAGAAATTCTACATATGGTGCATGATTTTGGCATAGGTGTTGATCAAAACCCTACATTTATTGGCGCACAAGCTGATTTTCAAAATGAAATTAGAGCCGCACAAGTTAATGCTTCAGCAGCTAATTTATGGGGTATAGGTGCTACAGATTGGATCGCTGAATTAACCGCAGAAAACAGTTTAAGCCAAGAATACCTAGCAGCACTTATTGATGTTTATTATGGCTTATGGGGAGCAGATACTGAAAGTAGCACACACGGTATGAATGGCTTGTACGTTGCTAAAGTACGCAGTGATATTGCGAGTGAAGACCCACAAGGTGCGACACTTGTTGATAATAAGTTTTTCCACCCGTATGTAACTTATAATGCTCGTATTGATGAAAGCTTTGTTGGTGACTTTAGCTTAGTATTTAATGCTAATGTGAAATACACACATCACTCACAATATTTAAAAGATATTACCTTAACGGGGGCTAATGACAGTAATATTATTATTAATCAATTAGATAATAGTGTGACTGGCAATACAGGAGTCAATACGGTGACATTTTCAGGGGCTTCTGCTGAATACACCATCACTAAAGAAAATGACGTGGTGACAGTACAAGACATGCAAGATAACCGCGATGGCGTGAACTCACTAACCGCTATTGAAAAGATGACATTTTCAGATACCACAATAGACGTGAGTAGTTTATAAATGAGTTAAGGATATTTGTTAGCTTGAGTGATGAATATCCCTTATTTGAAGTGAAAATTAGGTGGTGGCGATAACATGAAAATACTGATTGTTGAAGATGACGCTGAAATATCGCGATTAACAGCGATGTATTTAGAAGCTGAAGGCTTTGAAAGCAAGATCATTAATGATGGTGGAGAAGCATTGGCAGCGATTAAAAGTTACCGTCCTGATTTAGTGATTTTAGATTTAATGCTGCCAGGATTAAGTGGTTTTGATATTTGTAAGCAAGCACGTTTGTTTTATCAAGGCCCTATTTTAGTGCTAACTGCATGTGATGATGATGTCAGTGAAGTGAGTTTGTTAAAATTTGGCGCCGATGATTTTTTAAATAAACCATTAAAACCACATATATTAGTTGCAAGAATTGAGGCGTTAATTCGGCGCTCTAGTATTTTAAACGTTGAACCAACAAGCCCTTCAAACAGCAAATTGCATATTAACACCACCAATAGAGAAGTTTTTCTTGATGGCGAATTGCTAATGTTAACTGATTCGGAATATGAAATGCTGCATTGGCTGGATAACAATGCGGGGAAAATAGTATCTCGAGATGATTGTTGTAAAGCGCTTAGAGGCATTGACTATGACTTTAATGATCGTTCAATAGATATGCGAATATCTGCACTTAGAAAGAAGCTTAATGATGACAAAGTGCCCTACAAAATAATTACTACAGTAAGAAATAAAGGATATATGTTGCTCAATGGCTAATTTTTCTCGTTTGCTTCCACTATCTTTTTTTACACGCCTTTATATCAGTATATTGGCAGCGATAATTTTTAGTTTTGCGTTAACACAATATGTTGTTGAAGATATTATGGAGCAGGACTCGCTTAATGATTTTGTTCGAGATACAAGGTACATATACAGTGAGGTTAATCAGCAAATAGAACAAAAAAATATAATAAATGTTAATAACACTTCATTAGAAATTCCATTCTCGGATGACTTTATAATCCACTGGTTACCATTGGATGAGAGTGAACCTGTATGTAGTAATTGTCGCTTTATTGAAAATGTTCAGGGAATACCTACCTTTGAGCTTGAAGAAGGTCGGTTACTTGCTGTTTATATTATGACTAAATTACAAGCAAAGTTAATCATTGCTGACCGAGAACGTGGCGAAAATATTGAAGATGAAAGTGATGATGAATTTGAAAGCCTGATTGGTTTAAGCGTTGAAGAAGTCGTTTTTGTACTATTTATACTTATCCTATTATTGATAATATCGTTGACAATTTACTGGCCATTACGGCAACTGCAAAAGCAAATTAATAGTTTAGTTTCTACAACTCAAACCTTTGGAACTGGAAAATTAGATGTTCGAGCGAATGAGCAATTAACAAAGCCGATAAATACCCTAGCACATAGTTTTAATATTATGGCGAACTCGATTGCAGACACAGTAAAAGAGAATCAAATCTTTGCGCAAGCTGTTCCACACGAAGTACGAACGCCGCTTAGTCGTATTCAATTAGCAGCAGGTCTACTGCGAAAAAATAATGCCGATGTAAACCAGCTAGCACTGCTCGATAATATCGATACCTACATTGACGATATTGATGAGCTAATAGGACAAGTAGTCGCGTTTTCAAAACTGAATACAAAACAAGATGAAGATGAAGCCGATTTTTATCAAACGATAGAATTGAAGCCCTTTATTTCGGCAAGATTACAAACACTGAAGCCTGACAGCAATATTAATATTGAGCTAGATATAGATGAAAGTATAGAGATAACTACCAATCCAATTTACCTACGGCTATTACTCGATAATTTAGTGAAAAATGCCTTAAGCCATAGCAAGAGTAGTGTAAAAATTGTTGTGAAAGCAATTGATTATACCTTCGAGCTTTCTGTCGAAGATGATGGACCGGGAGTACCGATTGAATCTCAAGAAACCATTTTCTTTCCATTCGCCCGCTTGGATAAAAGTCGTAGCCGTAAAACTGGTGGTTTAGGGTTAGGTTTAGCTATTGCTAAGGCTGCTTGTAAGCGCATGAACTGTGAATTATCCGTACAAAATAATCATAATGGAGGAGCAAAATTTATTTGTAAATTCACAAATTACCTATTGAAATGACAACTGCTATTTTTCTTACTCAATTTATATGACATTTTAATAGTTAACTAAATATCACTATAGTAGTTGCAAAAAAAAGTGTTAATCTTTGATAATAAAACTCTTTATTTATAAATTTTTTAAAACTTTCTATTAATGAAACTAGTCAGAATGAAAAAAATATTAGTATGGGTAACTTTGTCTTTAGTTCTTTTTGCAGGGCAAAAAGTAAATGCGATGGATAGGGAAGAGCAACTTTATGCTGAGTTGTTAATGCGAGACAACACACTACATGTGAAGGTTGCCGCACAAAGTATTTACAATAAAAAAATTGAAAACATCGAGCTCGTAGATATAGCCGCTGAAGTTTTAGGGCAAAGCGTAATGCAAGGCAACAGCTTGAACACTGATACGCAGGCATGGTTAGCCAAAGCAATTGGTGCTAGTGGAAATCAACGGTATACAAATTTTCTTAATAAAATTTTAGATTTAGATGTAACTTCAAAGCTTAAAAAGTACGTAAAAAAATCTCTAAAACACCTAGTAAATAAATCAGACACTGAGTTCATTTTAGGCCAAATTAATTTGGCTTCTGCATCGAGTGTTATTAATAAAAATCAACTAGTGTCTAAGCCAGTAGCAACACAAGATAGTCTTAGTATCAAGTTTGAAGTGCAACAAAAGTAATTATTCATAGAAACATTCCTCA
>OJDH01000448.1_pt1 | contig 15503 bp, 10 predicted proteins | sample 1592761 | NCBI WGS metagenome assembly OJDH01 (sample SAMN05416855, study PRJEB24817) | seawater metagenome | isolation source: Sea water | place: Canada:Atlantic | collected 2013-11
ACTTAAACCAATAGGTAAATCCCAAGTCCCTGAACCAAGTTGCATAGTATAAGGTAATTGTTGATCACCTTCAGCGCGAGGCGTATCACCTTCTTCATCTATAGAACCCGTAGGTAATGACACCCCTACCGATAATGAAAGCTTTTCACTATTCCAACTCTTTAATAATGTCGTAAAGTTAACTGTTATATCACCAATGCCGTCAGAGCTAATATTAAACTCATCGTAATCGGGCACAAGGCTGATATGGTCAGTGCTTTGTACAATATAAGGTAAACTAATACTGATACTCTGCTCTTTTGCTAAAAAATAACTAATATTAGCAATATAAGACTCTTGAGTAATAATTGTTGGCAGTATTGGATAGTTATCATCTGTTCGGGGTTCGTCACCATCAAAATAAACTTCATCATTGCTTACTTTATCGTTACCATTTAAATAACCATCGAGCTTAGAACGCTTATAAAGAAAGTTGAAATGCCATGGTTCATATGTACGCATATCCATGTCGTCAGTAGAAAGTGCAAACAACTCTTGCAAGCTTAGATCAGCCATTTCAGAGGGGGTATTAGCAACGACTAAAAATGGGCAAACAGAAATAAAAAATAAATTTACAAACAATAACTTAGAAAACATATTACTTTTCATACAACAAGTGACCTTGGTAACAGCGAGGCAAGCACACTAACAAAACTTAATACGGAATGAATTACAATTTTGCCCAAATGCATAAGAAAATCATAGTTATATGGGGTATTACATTATAGGTCATTCCCTGAACAGCGAATGATAACTTGTTTTTATGTACAAATACTATGCTTGCCTGGACATTATTTGGTTAACATTAAAATGCCAGCAACACTCGATAAACCAGCACCTTATAATACTCCTTATAATGACCATTGATAAAACCAAGAAGATGATATTTCAATTTTATCTATGGTCAGTGGCGATCTATGCAAATATTTATTCAAACAAAGTTCAATCGAATATAGTTCAATCGAATATAGTTTAATCGAATATAACTTAATCAAATATAATTCACCCTTTCGAAGGAAAAATTATACGCTAATTCAGCAAGGTCAACGGGAACACTTGGTAATTTCCATCACTAGTGATAACCGCAATGTTATTAGGGGAAGCAAACGCAACCTGCAGCACAGAAGATCGGCCAATCTTTGCTGATTGCCATTGACCAACAAGCTCACCATCGCTAACTCGCCACAACATAATTTTTTGTTTAGGTGAGCCAGTTAAAAAGTAACGTTTATCTGCTGAGAATGCTGAATGATTAATTTCTAGAAACTTAAGACTCGTCTGCAATTCGCTTAACTCAGTTTCATTTTTTCCGCCTATTTGCCAAAACGCTCTGTCGTTTATCGAATCAATAGCAAAAGCTAAACGACCATCATCGCTAATATCAACATGATTTACGCGTGTTCTGTGTTGATACACCGCAGTTTTTTCGCCATCACCTGTTTTCCAAACTGTTGCCGTTTTGTCACTAGAGCCAGTAAAAGCCAGTTGACCATCTGCCGACAATGCAACTGCATTGATATCTAATCGGTGTTGCTGAAATACACTCTTATCAGCCGTTTTTGTATTAATAATGCTAGCTTGACCATTACGATAGCCAAGCAGCAAAGTATCACCATCTGCAGATATCGCAATATCATTGATGATGTTGTTATCGGCATACCACTCATTAACCAATATCATTTTTTTATTGGCCTGCAATTGATATAAGCGCACAACCATTTGGTTTGAAGTATAAAAATATTGCTGCGAAGCTGATATACCGACTAATTCAATATGTTCGGCATCCTTACCTGTAATACAAGGCATTTGTTGCTGTTTTGACTTATTGTTCCATAAACAAATTTGTTTTGGCTCAGCAATTAACGACAGCAAACCATCAGATGAAATTGCCGCTGCTTTAATGGTTGCTTGCGCATAGCGATGAGTTTCTGTTGCTTGCGACGTTTGCACTTGGCTCGGTGAACATGCACTCAAGCTCAATAAAAACAGCGGCATGGCTATAAAAGCCTTAAAACTGTAAATAGAATACCTACTCATAAATTCCTCAACCATTTTTTATCACCATAACTGACATTCTTCGACTTCTTAACCTAACTTATTTTTTCGCCTTTGTACTTTGCATCACTCTCTACTTGTTTCAATTTACGGTGCACCAAGAAACTCACGGGCAAAACCATATATAAAAAGGTAATCAAGCCAATAGCAATAATAGGCCCTATTTGTGTGGCAATAAAATGGTTACTGTTAATGTGAATTATCGCCCATATATAGGGCAGTAAAACTAATGCGTAACCCCAACAGGCCATTTGAAGTGCCGTAAATGTTGACTTTCTATCAAGGTAGAGCAGTAAAGAAATACTGAAAAATGTAATAATCAGTGAAGGTCCATCAAATAAAAACCAAACACTATCCACCCGACTCAGATAATCACCTATGCTCGACCAAAAGGCACCATCAAACAATGCCATATGAGCTTGACCTGTTAACAACGTTTGCCAAAAGCCTGGTGCATATTCAGCTAAATTATCAGCATATGATAACCATGCTATTAAGGTAAACGCTGTTGAGAATAATACCAGCGGTATAACTATATTTAATTTTCTAATAAAGCTAGGTGAGTTAAATATTTTCTTAAAGTAAATCATACTTGTATGTGTTGCTTGTTGCCAAAACCAAACTCTAGCAGCTTTATTATTCGCCTTTGCCCTTTCGTCAAATTCTTCCATTAAATCGCCAAGAATAGCTTCGATAATAGTTGCTGGTAGAATCCAAGTTAATAGTAAAACGGCAAAACTAGGGGGTGAAAAAACCTCATGTTCAATGCATTTTTTAATATCATGGTTCATATCAAAATCCTCCAATAACGTTGAATGTCTTCACTTCTGCTAGCGTGTTAAATGCAACATCTTGCCAAAGCCTATCCATTGCCGTACGTGCACGCTTAAGGGCAACTTGCCCTTGTGAGGTAACATTAAAAAATCGCTTTGCCCGGCCACCACGTTCTGCTGTTGCTTCACCTAATTGACTAGTAACCATGCCCTTTTTTTCCAATCGCTCTAAGGTAGAATAAATAGCACCAATAGCAACATTACGGTTTACTTCGCTATGCAACAACTGTCGAATTTTTGCTCCATAAGCGTCACTGCCTAATTGGATCAGCGCCAACATTGTCATCTGTTCAAACTCACCAAGAAACTTTTCTTTATCTGCCATCATGCCTCCCACGCCCAATTAACTACATTGTAGTTAATTAGATAAAACCTGCAACTAATTTTTACTACAATGTAGTTATTTGCAAATACCGCCTAGCTCTGACATTTAAAATAACCTTCAACCCCATGACTTTAAAGAACATTATAAAATTACTAGTGCAATACTTTAGTCGAAAGCAGAAACGATAAAGGATATTTACTATCTAAAGGGTAAATTTACTTGCTTTTTATTCATCTCCCCCTTAAGATCGCAATCGATAATCATTCTCATTTAGATTCCCATTAACGAAGCACGGTAAAATGTATATAAAAGCTAGCCTATCGGCCATGATTTTGGCTTTGCCTATCACATCAATAGCGCAAACATCACCAGACTCAAACCAAGAAGAACACATTGTTGTCACAGGAACTCGCACAGCAAAACTTTTAAGTAACTCACCTGTTTTAGTGGATGTAATTGATGGTGAAACTATTGCTAAGATTAGCCACGGCACCTTAGCACAAGCATTAAACTATCTACCTGGCGTAGTGGTAAAACGTAGTGTTAAAGACGGCTACAATATTCAAATGCAAGGCTTTGATGGTGACCATGTTTTAGTTCTAATCAACGGTCAACCTGTTATAAGCCCAACGGGATCTTCAGCTGATTTAGACCAAATCCCTGCCGATAACATCGAACAAATCGAAGTTATTCGTGGGGCAGCATCGGTTATGTACGGCAGTTCAGCAATGGGTGGTGTAATAAATATTATTACCCGTAAAAGCGATGAGTCGGCATTAAAGGTCGACTACGATATCAGCCAATATCAGGGTAATACTATTGAAGATGGCGATCTTAATCACACCATTAAAGTCTATGCCAACGAAAGCATTATTGGTTGGCAAACACAGCTAAGTGCTTTAGTTATTGACGATCAAGGCTTTGATTATGACAGTGAAACTGTTTCGCAAAATGCGGCTAGTGTCGACAAAACGTTCATTACCATAGGTGCAGGCAAAGATCACGGTACAATTGAGACAAGCTTTAAGTATCAATGGCTAGACGAGAAAAAACTAAAAAATAGCACAAAAATACCAAACCAAAGTGGCATTATTTATTACCAAACCGACGTCACTAAACATCAATTGGATTTTGGTCTAAAAAGTACTAAAAATCCGACATCGCCATGGCAGCTCAACGCAACACACATTAATCATCAAGAAGTTAGTGGTCAATCAAATAGCATACGTGACACTAGCATTAAGCTATCTGAAATTAACGGTCAAAAAGTCTTTCAATTAAACAACATTGAGCTAGTAACGGGTGGCGTTATTCATGCTGACAAACTTCACCAGTTTAAGCCTGTTGACAATATTATTGAGGTCGACGACAAAAGCCGTGAAAGCGTTGAATTATTTGCTCAAGGCAACTGGATCAAAAGCAATTATCAGTTACTAGCGGGTGTACGTGGTCAATACGATTCTGATTTTGGCCAACACAGCGCGATTCGCTTTAGCGCGATGAAAAACTTCAAGTTCGAAAACTCCACTATGCAATGGCGAGCAGGAATTGGTCAAAGCTATCGTGTACCTAATTTAAAAGAGCGTTTTTATATTTTCGACCATAGCGCTTTAGGCTATCAAGTATTAGGGAATGAAGATTTACAACCCGAGACCGCTGAATCAATCAACTCCAGCATCACCTTTAATACTTCAGTATTTGAAAACACTGCAGATCTACAAAGTGATATCAGTGTGCATTACTCTAAAACTGAGCAACTTATTGATTCGGTAATTGATGATGAGCAATCAACTAGTGATTTAAAGGTTTATCAATACACAAACATTAGCGAAGCAACTATCCATGGCTTTGATATTAGCTCTGAATTGAAACTGACCGATTGGCAATTTCAACTTAATTACAGCTACTTAACTAGTGAAGATGACAATAATGAACGTTTATTTTCTCGCCCGCGCCATCAAGTTAAATTCAATATTAATTATGACATTGACGCCTACGACATTGAGCTAATTGCCTATGCCGTATATCAAGCTGGCGAAGCCGTTACAAAGCAAGCGGACGGTACTAAAAAAGATGTTAAAAACAATGAATTTGCCACCTTCAATATTCTTATGAATCAATCTATTACTAACAATCTATCGTGGCGATTTAGTATCGACAACCTTTTAAATGAACATCAGAACACCTCGATAAACAGCGAAACCACATTTGACGCAAGACCTATTAGCAGCCGCACTATTAGCGCCGGCATAAGCTACCAATTTTAAGAATTTAAGTATATTTTGGAGAAAAACATGAACAACAATTTATCAACACCATTTAAGCTAACGAGTTTAGCCTTATGTATTTTACTCACTGCCTGTGGTGGCGGTAGCAGCTCAAGTAATGATGTAACACCAGAGCCTACTCCTACCCCAACACCTACGCCAACAGCGCCGACACAAGGTGAAATTATTGGCCCACACGGTACTGGTAGTGTTAGCGCACCGGAATTTGTTTATTACGATCTAGACGCTAAAGCGGTTGTTGAATTAACCGAAGAGCAAGCTGAAACAGATACGGTATGGGATGTTGCGTTTAAACGTAGTGGGGTTTACTTAAACCAACACAGCGACAACACAGTAACGGCTTATGCGACGGGTAATAACAGTGACTTTTTTGATGCCGATGGCAAAGCCATTGCTGCTAGCTTTATTGCTGCAACGGCAGAATCTGAACTACCTGATTATTTAGCCATAAAAACTAGCGATGTTCCAACGGACGAAACTAAGTTTGTTGCTGATGTAACATCAAATATTATCGACGGTTTTTACGACTACAACTCGACAACCCATGTTGTTAGTGCAGCCGATACTAAATACTTTATCGCCAACTCTGATGACGCTTTCACTAAATTTAGAGCAACAAGCATTACCACTGCTGGGCGAGGCATAGGTCAAATCACCTTACAAACGGCATATCAAAGTAGCAGTGACGCCGCGTTTGCCGCAGAGCAAGAGCTTGTTATTGATGCAGCGTTAACCTGTTCAGGTGATGTAACACATGTTTATGTTGATTTTGATACTAATCAAGAAGTAACAATGGCTGATGCATGGGACATTAACTTCCCTTGTGCAGCAGATAAAACCGGGGCTAACTTCACTATCAATATTGCTGAAGACGCACAAGCAATGCATGATTTTGACAACAACTATGATGCTATCGACCCCGCGGCTGTTGCTTACTATGGTTTAAAAAGCAATATCTATAGTGTTAAAGCCTTTGACAACACACCTTGGTACCAATATGGCGTAAATGGTGGCCATTCTTTATGGTCACAATTCGACGTATACCTAATCAAAACAGCAACTAAAACTCACAAAATGCAGATTACCGGTTACTACGATGCTGACGGTGTTTCAGGCAATATCAGTTTCAGAGCTGATGAAGTTAATGAAGAAGCTGGCGAAGCGGGTGCATAACAATCTTGACTAAAACATCAAGCTCAAGGCATATACTCTCCCGTGCTTTGGGCTTGATTTTTCTTTAATACTAATAACAGTTTAGGAAAATACTATGATCGCCCAGATCGAACAAACCATGTACCAGCTGTCAGACTTTTTTATGGCTCCTGTACTTTGTCTTATCGCATTACTATTTATTTACTCGTTATTTGCCACTGGCCAGTTTTTTAGCCAAACCATGCAACGACGCCGCCATTACAAGTCATTCTTGCAATTACTGAATAGCAAACTAGGTAGTAATCCAGCATTAAAGTTAAACGGCTACCCTATGGCATCGCTTGCCAATGAAATGCCTAACATCAGCCAAGATCAGCTAGATGTTGCAGCATTAAAAGAACTAGAAGGTGTGCGAAATGTAAGTCGCCTAGCGCCAATGCTAGGGTTAATCGCGACTATGATCCCAATGGGCCCAGCACTAAAAAGCTTAGCTGACGGTAACATTCAAGGCATTAGTGAAAACCTTATTGTCGCATTCTCAGCAGTAATTTTTGGTTTAATCATAGCCTCAATTACCTTTTGGATAGCATCCGTTAAGAAGCGTTGGATGGTTGAAGAGCTAGTTGCCCTTATGCCGTTAATTAATAAAGAAGCTGAAAAAAAGCTACAAGAGCACAGTAACCAAGAATCAGCATTACCTATCCAAGCTGTGGAGAAAGATTATGAGGCTGCTTGATGAAGATGAAGGCATCAACCCTGCCTTGTCGGTTGTTAACTTGGTTGATGTGTTCTTAGTATTAGTCGCGGCACTACTCATTACCATCGCACAAAATCCACTGAACCCTTTTTTGGCAGAAGACGTCACGGTTATTAAAAACGAAGGCAAAGATAATATGGAAATTATCGTTAAAAAAGGTAATACCATCGAAAGCTTTAAAAGCGATGGCAAAACCGGTTCAGGTACAGGCAAAAAAGCTGGCACTGCGTATGAAATGGCAGACGGCAGCATGATTTACGTAAAAGAATAGCGATAGCAACTTATGAACAGTTTATTAATTAAAATTTCCATATTATTTTTCGGCATCCTTGGGTTTATCAGCAATGCGTTTGCAGAAACAAACCAACAAGACGCCGTAAACAAAGCCCAAAGCATCCTCTTTGTTAGCACGGCACATACTAATACGGCAAAAATTACCTTATTAAAAAAAGTTGCTGATGAAAAAAGCAATCAAACTTGGAATATTGCGCAAAAATCAGCAAAGTCGTTATTAAAAACAGCCAATAAAGCTGGCGAACTAACGGCACTTTTCAACCAATATGACTTAGTCATTCTTGATGCCGTATCGGTGCGAGAAGCTAGCGCTGCATTTGATAACTACGTAAGTGAAATCGCAAAGGTAAAAACCGCAGTTGTTGCCTTTAGTTACTTACAAAACCAAGGTCTCAATAAAGGCTTAACAGGTGAAAATGGCACTACATTACAAGATTATTGGATGAATGCTGGCCGTCGAAATCTCGACAATATGCTGAGTTTTATTACCGTAAAAGTTATCGCGAACAATGAAAATTCAACAACAATTGCCAGTGTGCCCGCGCCGATTATTTTTCCACAGCAAGGAATTTACCACCCAACACTACCGAACTTAATCATTGATGATTTGGTTGAGTATAAAAAGTTACGTCCAGTTAAACCACAGCAAGCTAAAATAGCGGTATTGTTGCAACGAGCATTAATCGAGTCTGAACAAACACAATTAATCGATGCCACAATTAAACAGCTAGAAGCTAAAGGTGCTTACGTGGTGCCATTCTTTTTTGAGCTTAGCCCTGTTAGCGGTGACTACAGCCAACTATTGCAAATTCCAAGCACTGAAAAAGACACTAATGAGCAAGGCTTAGCCATGAAAACAGATGTTGATTTGATTATCAGCTTCCGCAATATTCACTGGGCCAATAAACGTAAAGTAGAGTTTGAAAAGTTCGGTGTCCCGGTAATGCACGCCATGACTTATTATTCGGGCGATCAAGCCACATGGGAAAAAGACATGCAAGGTGTGAGCGCCAACATGATGTCTTTCACCTTAGTACTACCTGAAAACGCTGGTGTGGTCGACCCTATGATCGTCGCTGCCATGAATATGACGGATCAAAACGTTGAAATTATCGATTATCAGCTAGAGCACTTAGTCAATAAAGCCATTAACGTCGTTAACTTAAAATATAAAGCAAACCAAGATAAGAAATTAACCATGTTTGTTTGGGGTGATAAAGACGTGGGCGCGTCTTTTATGAATATTCCTGAAAGTATTGAAGCCATTAGTCAACGTTTGGCCAACGAAGGTTATCAAACAGCAGAGCGTGACGCTGAATACTTTGTTGAAAACGCGAAAAAAATCCTGGACCCATTTTACCGTGATTACCAGCTAACTGAATTATTAGATAACGACTTGGCTGAGTTAATGCCAATTAATAAGTATTTAGCTTGGTTTAATGCCCTGCCCGCTGAATTAACACAAAAAATAAATGCCCATTGGGGACAGCCACAAGATAACTTTATGGCGGTAGAGAAAAACGGTGAACACTATTTCATTTTACCGCGTATTCGCAATGGCAATATGCTAATAATGCGCCAGCCTCCGCGTTCTGATGATAAAAATGATGAAAATATGATTTATCATCAAGGCCTAGTGCCGATTAATCACTTCTATCTTGCAGCCTATTTTTATGCCCGTGAATATTGGCAATCAGACGCCATTGTGCATTTGGGTACCCATGGTTCACAAGAGTACCTAGGTGGCAAAGAACGAGGTTTATCTATTTACGACCAAGGTAATTTAGCGGTTTGGGATACGCCAGTGGTTTATCCATTTATTGTTGATGATGTTGGTGAAGCCATGCAAACCAAACGCCGTGGCCGAGCAACAGTTATCTCACATATGACACCACCCTTTGCTGCTGCAGGCTTAGAAGGTGAAATACGTAACTTACATGAGTTAATGCATCAATATAAACAGCTTGATCAAGGTGGCGTAAAGCAAAAAACAGCTAGTCAATTAACTAAGCTATGTTTCGATACCAATATTTGTAAAGACTTAGGCTGGGAACAAGCGCAAATAACCGCTGCATTTGACGAATTTATCGACGCTTTGCATATTCACTTAGAAGACTTAGCAACAGCGAACCAGCCGTTAGGTTTACATACCTATGGCTATATTCCTGAGCAACCGTTAACTATTTCAACCTTAGTACAAATGTTAGGTAACGATTTTACCCAACGTGCAAGTGAGTTTGAGCATGAGAATTACGCTGATAGTTTAACTGGCGAGCATCATGATGACGACGAAGATGAAGGCGTTTCGCATAGCCATACTTATCATTCTGAAGGCCCTGTAAGTCGTGATGGAAATAGTACTGACAAGGAGTCAGAACTAAGCACAAATTCAGTTCAAGCACCAAGCCCTGAAAATGAAAATGACATTACTCGGTTATCAGGTTATTTAACCGTTAAGAACTACATCATTGCTACTGATGAGCCTTCAACGCAGCAGCCAGTGCCTTTAACTGAGCTTTCTGAGTCACTACAAGCTGATATTGAACGAGGTAAAAAACTTTACCAAAGTATGGCGAGCATCCACGAACTTGATGCTATGGTCGATTTTCTTAATGCTAAATATATCCCAGTAAAATCTGGCGGCGACCCAATACGTCATCCAGAATCACTAGCAACAGGTTATAACTTATTTGGCTTCAACCCTTCCCGTGTTCCTACGCAAGCAGCATTCGAACAAGGTAAAGAGTTAGTTGAGCAAATGATTGCCAATTACGACGATAAGCACCAAGCCTACCCGGATAAAATGGCCTTTTCGTTATGGTCGATTGAAACCATGCGTCATTACGGCGTGCTAGAATCACAAGTCTTGTATGCCATGGGTGTTAAACCTAAATGGAGTAAAAGCGGCCGAGTTATTGGCACTGAAGTTATTCCTTACAGTGAATTAAAACGCCCTCGTATCGACGTTGTGCTTTCTGCAACCGGTTTATACCGCGACGCATTTCCTAATGTCATGCAAATGTTAGCAAAAGCCGTTAACCAAGTGGCTGCCTTAAAGGAAGACAACAATTCAGTTTGGCAAAACAGCCAAAAAGTAAAAGCCAATTTACTCGCCGAAGGTGTTGACGAAAAAGAAGCAGAATACTTATCAACGATTCGCATATTTTCAAATCAATCAGGTGATTACGGCACAGGCGTTGATGATGCAGCCTGGGCCAGTGATACTTGGGAAACTGATAAGAAAATATCTGATAATTACTTAGGAAAAATGGGCTACTTCTTCGGCGCTGACAATAGCCGTTGGGGTGAGAAAGGCGAAAATACTGAGGGTAAAGATATTCAGCTATACGCCAAGCAATTATCAGGCACTGACATTGCGATGTTTGCTCGCTCTTCAAACTTATTTGGTATGTTAAGCACAGATGATCCCTTTGAATACTTTGGCTCACTCAGCTTAGCGGTGAGAAATATCGACGGTAAAAGCCCAGACATGGTAGTAGCAAATTTACGTGATGCTAAAAATGCGAAAGCGGAAGATGCCGGACTATTTCTTGCCAAAGAACTACGTACTCGTATGTTCCATCCGCGTTGGATTAAAGAACTGCAAAAAGAAGGTTATTCAGGCGCGGTTTCTTTAGCATCGAAAATGGACAATTTCTTTGGCTGGCAAGTGGTTGACCCTAACTTAATTCGCAACGACCAATGGGACGAATACTTAGACATTTACGTTAATGATAAATTAAACCTAGCACTTGATGAATGGTTTAAAGACATCAATCCAGCAGCGTTTGCTCGCATGATGGAGCGAATGTTAGAAGCTGAGCGTAAAGACTATTGGCAAGCTGACCCTGAACGTTTAAAACAACTTGTTGAGCAGTATATTGACGTCGTTAATAACAATGACTTAGTTATTTTAAATGACGCCGTCAAAGAGCATGTTAATGAACTTGCCGAAGGTTATGGTTTAGCGCCATTAGTTGCAAAAACCATGGCAGCGATGGCAGCATCAGCAGATGCACAAAAAGCGTTGAACAATCAGCAATTAGCGCAGCAGCAGAGCCAAAAAGCCTCGCAAAAAGAAAAAGCAGAGCAACAAGTTGAAGGACAAAAGCTGGAGAAACAAACGGTACAAAGCATCGAACCAGACGATGTTATCTATTACAGCTTAGCGGGTATTTTATTGCTGATAATTTTTGGGGCGCTGTGGCAAGTGAGAACAGCTAAACCAAACAAACAGCAAATATACTTATTAGCAACTAAGCAAAACCATAAGATTGATAAAGCAGCGTAAGAACACTAACACTACGACATAAAAATAAAGGCAGCATCATTAAAAGTGATACTGCCTTTTTCGTCTATTTACTGTAAAGAACTATTACTGCAAGGAACTATTACAGCAAAAAACAAGAAGCTACTTTCTAGCCACCAAATGCACCGCACTGGTAGACCGCTCTATAAATGCACCTTCACAATAGGCAAAATAATATAACCAAAGACGTTTGAATTGCTCATCATAACCAAATGGCGTCAGTTCCGACCAAGAAGCTAAAAATGCTTCTCGCCAATGCGCTAAAGTTTTTGCGTAATCTAAACCAATATCATCAATGGTTTCAGTCACCAAATCAGTATGTTTAGTTAAATTTTCAGACAAGGCAGTAATAGAAGGCAAAAAGCCACCAGGGAAAATATAGCGTTGGATAAAATCAACATTATATTTGTAGTATTCAAAACGCTGGTCAGCAATGGTAATTGACTGTATCAATAACTTACCACCTTTTTTCAAGCGTTGATTACATTGCTGGAAAAAGCTTGGCAAGTATTCATAGCCAACCGCTTCAATCATTTCAATTGATACCAACTTATCATATTCCCCGGTAAGCTCTCGGTAATCTTGCTTTAACAGTGTTATTTTGTCGGTTAAGCCTAGTTGCTCAATACGGTTTTTAGCATACTCATGTTGAGCATCTGAAATGGTAGTTGTAGTTACTTTACAGCCATAATGTTGGGCGGCATAAATGGCTAAGCCTCCCCAACCTGTACCTATCTCTAACAAATGGTCACTTTCTTTCAGATCTAAGCGCTGGCAAATAGTGTCAAGCTTATGAAGTTGCGCTTGTGCCAAGTCAGCATTATCATCGGGATAAATGGCTGATGAATACATCATTTCAGGATCAAGAAAGCGGGTGTAAAGTTCATTACCTAAATCATAATGCGCAAGAATATTCTTTTTTGAACCGGCTTGGCTATTACGGTTACGTCTATGTAGCAAGGCATACTTAAGCTTTGTTAGCCAAGGTTTCTGCTTTTCAAGCGCATCTGTTTGCTGCTGACCACGAGCAAAAATTCGTATCACCGCTGTTAAGTCAGGGCTACTCCACTTGCCGGCAATATAAGCTTCGGCTGCACCAATGCTGCCGCCTTTAACAAAGTCACGATAAACACTAGCGTCATGAATATTAATGCGACCACGTAATGAGTCGCTGCCTACAACTTCAGGAAAAAGAAAGTGCTGACCATTGTCGATTATTTCAACTTGCCCATATTGCAACTTTGCCAACACTGAAAAAACAATATTACGACAACGCTTATCTAACCAATTAGCTTGTTTTCTTATTTTTAATCCTGAAACTTGTTCCACAACTCAACTCCTTATTTAGGCTCTGTCGGCTGACTTTTTTGATAACCAATAAACGGTATGCGTTTAATCAATAGTTTTAATGCTTGCCAATAAATACCTAGTACTATTTTTAATGTCATCGCTGGTAAATTGCACCACAGTTGCCAAAACGCTTTGCTGGTAAAAGGCTTTTTGCTTAGCGCCATCGTGGCATCAAATACTTTCTGCTTATTATCTGCTTTATTGTTATCGTCTTTGTTGTCACCATTACAATGATTTTCAATGCGAATAAATAATTTATCGCTATTGCTCATCGGTGGTTTAAACAGCCATTGATAATGCATATTCAAATCCATAAAAGGCGACACATGAAAATTTTTATTGGTCACATGTGCAGCTGAATTGTCATCGTTATTATTTTGCTCAATAGGCACTAAATAATAATGACGTTCATTCCACGGCGTGTTGCTCACTTCAACCAATACCTGTGTACAATTTTCATTTGCGTCATAGCAAAAATAGAAATTTGCAGGACTAAAATAAAGCCCTAAACACCTCACCTGAACCAACATAGTGATACGACTAACTTCTGCCATACCATCTTCACAATCCGATAAAGCAATTACTTTATTCTTTATACGTTGCTTAAGTCCTTCAGGTTCACCTTTGATGTAATCTTTTTCTTCAAACCTCAATAAGTTAAACCAAGAAAAACCAAATATACTTTTCGGGCATTGCTTGGCTTCCATCTCATCTACGTCTAAAGCCAACATAAATAATTGATAGGCGAAACTATGTGCTTTAGGGTGAAAGCGTCGGTGACTGATTTCACCACGATAAATATGACTATGCGACAACTGCTCAGCCAACCTTTTGCTTTAATTGATTTTGTTGCAGGTAGCAATCAAAGCGTTGACCAATATCAACGGCACTTCTTACACCGTCCTCATGAAAGCCACTATACCAATAAGCACCAACATAATGTGTGTGCTGCTTGCCACAAATAGTTAGGCGTTGTTTTTGCGCTTTTATTGATTCAGTTGAAAAAACTGGATGATGATAGGTAAATTCTCGCAATATTTTACTGGCGTCGATAGCTTCTCGCTGATTCAAAGTTACGCAAAACGTATGTTCGGAATTCAAGCCCTGTAAAATATTCATATTGTAAGTTACGCTGGCTGGTTTTGTGCGGTTAGCACTTAATTGGTAGTTCCAGCTTGCCCATGCTTTTTCACGTTTAGGCAAAAGTTTGGTATCGGTATGTAGTACCACTGAATTTTCACTGTATGGCATCGCACTTAATATTTCTTGTTCTTGCTCGCTAGCATCACCTAGTAACTTCAAGGCTTGGTCTGAATGACAGGCAAAAACAACTTCATCAAAAGTTTGTATTTCGCCACTCGCAAAATGTAACTGAACTTGCTCATTTTCACGAGTAACCTCAGTAATATCGGCATTAACATGAATATTATTGGCAAATGACTCGCACAGTGGCGCTAAGTAATTTCTTGAACCACCTGGCACAACATACCATTGTGGGCGATCAGCTATATTCAACAAGCCATGATTATGAAAAAATTTCACAAAGAAATGAAATTGAAATTGTTCCATTTGCTCTAACGAGCTAGACCAAATAGCCGCTCCCATAGGTAAAATATAATGTTCAGCGAAATAGTCACTAAATTTGTTTTCTTGTAGAAAGTCACCGAGCGTTAATGTTTCACTATAATTTTGTTGCTGATAGTTTTGCTTACATAACTTATTAAACCGAAGAATTTCTTTCACTAGCAGCCAAAACTTAGGTTTAACGATGTTACGGCGCTGAGCAAAAAGTGTATCTAGGTTATGACCATTGTATTCCATTCCTGTATCGGTATTATGCACTGAGAAACTCATCTCAGTTTCTTGTTTACCAACACCAATTTCGTCTAACAATGCTAAATAATTGGGGTACGTTTTATTATTAAAAACAATAAAACCTGTATCAATGGCGTACCATTTATCGGCAACTTCTACGTCAACAGTTGCGGTATGGCCGCCAATATCAGCACCTTTTTCAAAGACACTAACATGGTGTTTTTTCGATAATAAATAGGCTGCTGTTAAGCCAGAAACACCAGCACCTATAACGGCGAATCGTTTC
>OJDH01000449.1_pt1 | contig 15472 bp, 18 predicted proteins | sample 1592761 | NCBI WGS metagenome assembly OJDH01 (sample SAMN05416855, study PRJEB24817) | seawater metagenome | isolation source: Sea water | place: Canada:Atlantic | collected 2013-11
GCCTCGGTCTCGTGGGCTCGGAGATGTGTATAAGAGACAGGGTATAGAGAATAGTTAGATAGAGACTGAATTCAAACAATCAATGGAGAATTTATGCACCTAATAATGAAAACTCAATTCGACAACCTTAGGCTTAACGATGAACATGAATATTCCACTAATGACAGAGGTGGGAAGAAAGTGGTTAAGATCTTTAAAGATGGAGGGTTAATCGCCAAAAGAATAACAATAAAATGCTCAGTACAATACTTTGGAATCACTGGTGTCGAAGAGTTTCTGACCACAGAATAACCAGTATAAGGAGAGCAAGACTCCCCTCTCAACAAGTTAAGCTTACCCGGTTACTTATAAGCAGCTTGTGGCTAATAAGGCATAACTTGTAGCAGTTCAACTCTTCGATTCAACGCTCTGCCATCAAAGGTTTCATTAGTGGCAATAGGTCTTGTTTCGCCTTGGCTCTTTATCTGAGTAGCAGCCATCCCCTGCTCATTTAAATATGTTTGGGTATTCGCTGCTCGGCGCAAGCCCAGATGATCATTATAAGCTTCACTCCCCTTCGCATCAGTATGGCCAACTAGCTTAATCACCTCCGGAGTTTGAATTAGCCTTTTTGCCACTTTATCTAAAATTAAACGAGACTCTGGCGTCAAGGTGTTACTGTCGAAATCAAAGTAGATCCGCGCGAGCATCTCCTTTCCAGAATCAAACTCAATCAATCCATTGCTAGACAAATACTCCATACAAGTTAACGAAACATCACGGTTGTTCGCCAACGTTAATAACGCTGCCCTCATCTCTGATTGTTTTGAATCTTGTCTAATCATCAACTGACCATCTCGATGATTTGCCACTCCAGTAACATCAGAAATTGTCACCTGCTGACTGATGTTATACCCCTTAGTTGAGCAATATGACTCTAATTCGTATTGACGTTGTTCTGCCGCTTGATGCTCCGTTTGCGCTGACGGTAAATCTTGTGCGCATCCGCTTAAAAACCAGCTAAGGCTTAAGATGCTGACGAAGGTAATGCATGTTTTTGATATCATTATTTAGCTCTCTGTATGTCGGTAATAAAGTTTAGAGATGCCATCACTCTTGGCCCCCTTTTTAATCAAATCTAAAATATCCTCAATCAAATCATCTAAATTACCCACATCAATAATATTCTCTTCTCCAACACACTTTTTAAACGCATTTTGCCCTGACGCACTGAACTGAACGCCTATCACTCCCATGTGCAGGGGGAGATCGCCATCGTTAAACCGCGACCTAATCTTGTTACACACCCCAGCATTAACCAGATTCGAAAAGGTATTTCGATAAGGGTCTTCCTTACCGTCACTGATGATTAAGATCATTTTAAGGCGCTTGTTATACTCTTTTGTCTCCTCTTCATCGGGATTAGTTGGTCGTCCTTTATCTAAGATCTGTGCTCCTCTTAACAGGCCTTGATACACAGAAGTCCCCCCATTAGGTGACATTTGATTCACCCTCATGATCTCAGACTTTTGGTTAGTGAGAGGAATGGTCCAAAAGCTACCATTACACATTGAGCTATTATAAAGCCTTTGATAACTGGGATGATGTTGAACATTAGTAGGGCTCTCACTAAAGACCTGTTCGACACTGCGGCTGTAATCTATCCAGTTACTACTATCCGGCCATCTTTGAGAGCTATCATTCACTACGGATTTAATCGTGCGCGCATCCGCTCTTGGTCCCGGTAATCCATTGCATTTACGGCTGTTACTCACACAACTAGAAACTTGGTTATAGCTTTTGTTGGCCCACTCTCGCCAATTGATCGATTCATAATTGGTATAGTTGCTGCCGGTTTTACCACTTGGATTTCGATACTTCAGCTGAGTCATGCAGGTATTTCTATCATCACCGCCCTCCACCACCCGCATGTTGTAAGGCACTAACGCGATACGATTACGGATCTCAGTCTCTCCTTCCCTAGGAATGAGGATCTCATTCGATATTTGAGTAATGGCATTTTTAAGGCTGTTAATTCTGTAGCCGTCCATCGAACCGGAAAAATCTGAGACAAACACGATATCGACATCACGGTCTCCCAAATATTCAGGATAAGTACGGGCTAAGGCTCGGTTTCCAAGGGTTTCAGTCGCTTTAAAACTAGGGATCAAATCGCTATGTAGCCAAGAGGTATGCTCCGTATTAGCCGTCACCCGATACTGGGTATACTCCCTATCCTCAAACGAACCATCCGCCATAGGATAATGATCAATATCCTCTTTTCGCTCAATTCTTACCTGACTAATCTCTTTTATATTCCGCAAATAGCTGGAGATATAATCTTTGGCAAGTTGAGTTTCATATCCCTTGTCATTCCGATTAGCCATTGAGACTGCCAAACTCGCCGCTTCAGTGGCATCCCCAAGGCGATTTTTCTTCTGAATATAGCGCGTCCCCTCTAACGCCAAAAACACCATGCCAAAGAGCGGAATCAATAATAAAACTAAATAGATGGCAGCCGCGCCTCGCTGACGAAAAAACGTCACGCTCTCATTGTTTATCATCGCTACCTTCCCGGCATCACTGAACTTGAATGGATATAGTGCTGAGCACCTTTACCCAAAAATTGATTAAACCAGGAATCCGCCTTTAAACAGAGGGTCACTTGATAGAGAGGAAATCGTTTATCTGATGAAGTTTTCGGCGCTAAATGAGCCCTATTTTTAAGCGAGTCATCGGGAATACAGGGCGCACCACCCTCAATCCCTCTATCGAAAAATGAGTAACGTTCATCCACCATCCACTCAACACGCATTCCATAGGGAGCGGTTTCAGATGTCTGTGCATAACCGAGTAATCTGGCAGCTAAAGTATCCAGCTCATTGACTTCTGCAGATGTCATCGATAAATGATCATCATAGAAACGAGTACGCTCTTTTAATACATTCACGAGCGAATAGCTCACCCTGTCCAGGCTCACCCGACTAAGTAACTGAAAAGCGATATCTCCCGTAAAAACCAGCAGAGCAGACGTAAACAAGAGCACAAAAGCCAGCTCTATCGTAAACACGCCATCTTGTTTACTCTTCATCAATTGGCCACCCCTCATGCTCCATGGTCACTAAAATCCGCCTACTTATTTTCTTTTCAAACACACCAGCCAAGAAAAACATCGGCGTATAGCGATAGGAGATCTCATAGATAGCCAATGGACACCTCTGTTGTGCCGCGAGAGATAAGCTCGGCTTGTTACCAATGAGGTTTGGCAGGTTTTCAAAATAAGAGATTGAGAGCTGGTAGCGCTTAGGGTTTACTAAGAGGTGCCAGATCTCTCCTTTTTTCTCAAACACTTGCGTTAACCTCTGATCATACAGATCGCCATTTCTCTGAGCTTCCCACACCCGAGTATCTCTGGATGATTCGCGCAGTGAAGATTCAGCTAAATTAATCACATAGATAAGCCGACTGACTTCAACAATTCCGAATGTAACAAAGAACATCACGATGGCGCCGATCGCAAACTCAACAGAGAAAGCACCTCGCTGTCGCCGCTTAAGACCTTTAAATGCCACTAGCTCTCCTCTTCTTCACGTAAACTATAAAACAGTGCAGAGATCTGCTCATCTGAATAGTCTTCGCTTAATAAACGGTGAGCCTCGCGATAGTCCCCCACTTTGAATAACGAAATCGCAAGATTAAAGCCCAACCTTTTCTCATCAGGATGTTGGCGATAAACGGGAGTCAGCAACTCAACCGCTTGTAGGAACTCTCCCTGAGCCAGATACAACACCGCCAAATTATTCTTAACCGTAATATCATCATGACCCATTAAGCGAGCTTGATTGAAAGCCTCTAATGCGGCTTGATAATGGCCAGCATTGGTCAAAGCGATCCCTGAATTGATATACAGCTCTGAACCCTTATAGCCTTTTGATATCGCTAATTTATACTCAGACACAGCCAGTTCGAATAGGCCGGAGTCCGACGCAATATTGCCGGAAAGAAAGTAAAGTTCAGGTTGCTTCGCCACCAGTGACTTAAGCTGCTTAACGTAAAAATCAGCAGACTCAACATCACCATAATCATAATAGGATTGGGCTAAACTGAGCATCACTTCAGTTGAATCAGGTTGCTTGGCAAGCTCAAGCTTATAGTGGGCAACCAATCCCGCATGATTGCCGACAGTTAATAGATCTTTTGCGGTTACCTCTTGAGAAAGCGGCGCAGTGCTGCAACCTGCTAATGAGCAAAATAGCAGTGGTAAAACGAAGTAAAATCTGTGCATGGTTTACCCTATGGAGAGTTGCATAAATCCGGGTGCTAAAATCAGCACTACGATGGGAAACATGATAAAAAGGATCAGAGGAACACTCATTTTCGCAGCCAATTTACCGATGCTTTCCTCCATGGTCAGTACCTGCATCTGGCGCATATCTTCGGCCAAATCCGCCAGTACATTCGCAATCGAGGTTCCGTACTGAATATTCTGGATCAGGGTGAGCGAAAAACTGCGAACTTCAGGAGTCGGGATCCGCTCACTCAGTTCTAACAATGCCTTCTCTAAACCCGTGACTCGCGAAGTGTCTGCGGTTTTTTTAATATGAAAACAGAGATCTTTATCGAACGCTTTTAGCTCCTCTGCAAGATAGGCCAGTGCAGCTTCAACGGTCATTCCGGTTTGCACACAGACAGACATCATATCGAGCATGTAGGGAAGCTGACGTGATGTTTTGTTCACTAGCATCTTTTTACGCATCGCTAAAATAGCGTCAGGCAATATCAAGGTCATCACCATAGCAATAGCCCCAATCATGACCTTATTTGACAGAGCCATATCTGAGATGACAATCAGCAAAATAATCATCAAGGCTAACGCTATTTTCGCCGGCACATAGAAGCGGGCAAATCGAGTGTCATAGAAACCAGCTTCAATAAATTGCTGCTCCAACTCTTCGCGTTTTTCCTGACCAATACGCACAACTAGCTTGCTTAACTTCTCCATTCCCGACTCTTGGGAGGTCTCAAGATAACGCTGAATATGCCATTGGCGTTGCTTCTCCTGATGCCATAAAGCCAAGCCAAGCGCCACTAATCCACTGATCACGACAAGTACCGAGATTAAGACAAACATCATCCGTTCTCTCGAATGCATGACCAGAGGTAATAACCCGAAATAAACATGCCAATGGAGGAGATAACCAGTAAAACTAAGACAACCACTAACGCACCCCTCTGATAAGTAACCAAATAATAAACATCCCCAGCGCTTCACTTCCGACTACGTAGTACAAAATGTACCTCCCAGATTCATCCGTTAAGACAAAATCTAGGTTCTGGGGGCTGAGATAACTCAGCAAAATCATAAAGAAGAAAGGCAGGGACGCGACGATTTTTGCCGACAATCGCGCCTCAGATGTCATCGCAGCTTTCTTCTTGTCTAACGTCCTCGCGTCCATCAATACCCGGATTAACCGAGCCATCACTGATTTCAGCTGACCACCTCTGGCCATGTTGGCGCGAATCGTCACAATAAAAAATAGAAAAGTTGGGTAGGGAAAACGTTTACATGCACGTTTAAATACTTGCTCTGGAGGCTCACCTAACTTGAGGCGATCCCCCATGTCTCTGAACTCTGATCCAATTTGATTATCCAAGGATTTACCCACATAGGAGATCGCTTGCATGATACTTTCACCGGAGGAGACCGCACTCATCATAATATTCAGGGCATCAGGGAAGGTCTCATCAAAGACTTTTTTCCGCTTTCGCATCAACCAATTCCAGCCCCAAAAAAAGCCAAGTATGGGCAGTATTATCGGTAACCAAATGCTATTAAGCTGTAGAAAGCCATTGATATAGATGCCCGCACTGCTCAGCAGCACCAAAAAAACCGTTAACTTTAACCAAGCCTTATCACCCAGAGCGACAAAAGCGGGCCGAAGCAACATCTTAATTTTAACCAGCCAAACTCTATGTTGTAGCGAGTCCAGCTTCACCGCCGAACGGATCTCATCCGCTTCAGCCATCTCCACTTTATCAACCAAAAACTGACGCTTAATGTCTTGGCTTCTCATTCCCCACAATAGGGCTGCAATGCCGAGCAATATTAAGGAAATCGGCAAGATCATTTCAATCCTCTGAAAGCCAACATCAACTCATCCTGCAAACCAAAATAGGCCGCTCGCTGCATCAAGATAGAGCGTTGCATGATCCCAGGAGAGATATATTCACCCAACACTTTCTCCATACTCTGCCCCTCAGCAGGTTGAAACTTAAATAGCTCCTCCATCACCACATTTTCTCCCTCAAGACCCACCACCTCTGAGATACTGGTTATCTTACGGGAACCATCTCTTTGTCGATTTACTTGAACCACAAGGTGTACCGCACCCACTATGGTTCTGCGAATCGCGTCTAAAGGTTGATTAAGCGATGCCATCATCACCATAGATTCAACCCGTGAAATCGCATCTCTTGGGGTATTGGCATGTAGCGTTGACATGGAACCATCATGACCAGTGTTCATTGCCTGCAACATCTCAAATGCTTCGGCACCACGACACTCACCAAGGATGATTCGATCTGGCCGCATACGCAGAGAATTAATGATCAGATCCCTTTGATCCACCTTGCCGCTGTTTTCGATACTGGCAGGACGGGTTTCAAGCCTAACCACATGAGGCTGTTGCAAGTTCAACTCTGCCGCATCCTCAATGGTGATGATCCGCTCATCTTCGGCAATATAACTAGAGAGTGCATTTAGCAACGTCGTCTTACCCGATCCTGTGCCACCAGAGATAAGAATATTCAAGCGACAACGGGCAGCAATCATTAACACCCTTGCCATCTCAGCCGAAAGGGAGCCAAAGCCAACTAACTCCTCCAAACCAATCTTCTGCTCTCTGAACTTACGAATAGAGATCGTTGTGCCATCAATTGCGATAGGTTTAATGACAATATTCACTCGGCTACCGTCATTGAGACGCGCATCGACCATTGGCGAGGACTCATCCACACGACGTCCTACTCTGGCCGCGATACGCTGCGCTATCTCAAGCAGTTGTGCTTCGTTAACAAACACCACTTCTGAACTGTGAATTTTGCCATGACGCTCATAGAAGATCTGATCGGGTCCATTGACCATAATGTCATTAATACTGTCATCTTCTAGCAAGGGCTGCAGTGGGCCTAACCCCAGCAGTTCATCAACCAAATTCTTTACCGTCATGCTGCGTACAGCAGTAGAGATAGGTTGATTGAAGTTACTGGCCAATACCTCAACCGCACTTTGGATCTGTCTCAACAGCTCCTCTCGCGGCATATTGGCAATCATCTGAGCATCAAGGGCTTCAAAGATTTGAGAGCGAAAACTAAGGTAGATCTCTTTATTATTCATCGCTTAACCAACGCCATAATTCGATTCAAAGGAGAATGAATAGCATCAGGCTGTTTACCCTGAATGAGCTGCGCGAGTTTATTGAAGGCACCATTTTGCTTCTCCAAACGGTGCAGACGCTTACCTGACAACATCAGAGCTGAAAAATTAGCGGCATAACCCAGATGAACATCAATTGGCCTAGCCAGATATCGTTCAACCTCATCTTTTTTAAGTGGAAAACCGCCTTCAGGACGATGGATATTCAAGAAGGTTAAGATACGAATATCTGCCGTTCCCGACAGATTATGCAGCTCTATTTTTTCAATTATCTGAGACGCATTACGCACCGAAGAGACAGTGGCATCGAGGACGACGACAAACAGATCCACTCGATCTGACAATAACGCTGGATCCATCACAAAATCGTTAGAGCTGGAGAAATCTTCAATGATGAAGTTAGCCTGACGACTGAGTAAATCAGCAATATTCTGGCTGTCGTTATAGAGAGCGTCTGCCGATTGCGAACCACCAAATGCCAGCAATCGCCAATGCTCATCAACCTTACTCAAATAGTTACTTGCACTGACCTCATCCATATCACGAAGCTGCAGCGACAGATTATCTGTATCTTGACGCTCAAATTTCTTAAGCCCTAACAGGATATCTGTGTTGCTGTTGAAATACTGATGATCAACCTGAATGGTTTCAACGCCCTGATACGCCAAGGTCGCCGCCAGTTCACAGGTGATCATCGTGTTACCGATCCCACCTTTAGTGCCCACGACCGCGACTCGCTTCGCCTTTCGGTTTTTATTGACGCCTGAAAGTTGTTGCAAGTTATTATGCACATGACGCAGAAACTCACTTAACTCCTCCTGATTCAACGGCCAGAAAAGATAGTAAATCCCCATCTCTTTGAGCTCGCGAAGAGTCGTGATGGTATCCTCTTTCCCAATGACAATAACGCCCTTCTGATTAGGCAACTTAGCCGCAAACTCCCGCGCATCTTTGACCACATTCTTAGACTCATTAAGCTCTAAGATCACGATATCTCTCAGCGCATTGAGCTGCAGCTCACCAGGATTTGTATTTTTAACGCAATCAGGGATATTCCAACCTTCGAAACGAAAGACTTGCTCTATTAATTCGAGGCATACAGAAGTTTGATAATAAAAAGAGCAGCTAGCAGGTCCCGCTTGCTCTCTAGTCTGTTCACTGTTTTTAGTGATCGCTTTGGCCAGATCAAACATCTTACACGCCTCCCTTTACGGTTAAGGTTTGCGGATCTCGTACCTGTTTCAGTCTCATAGAGTCGACATAACAACCGATATCACTGCCCATCTTTCCATAGATACCACGTTGACACTCTTGGGTTTTAAGCTTGTATTGTCCAACACTAATATCAATCACACTGTGACCTAATGGCAAGGGTTCAACACTTATTCTGTCTGGGCTAAGCCCTAAACTGAGTAACTTTCTCTTGGTTGAAGTAACCCATGATTTATCGATTTCGGTGCGATAACTTAATGTCCAAAGAGTCTGCTCAAGTCCATGAGTAAAACGGTCAATAATGCGATCAAGCTGGGCCTCTATCTCCGCCTTATCTCCTGCCTTTTTAGGCTCGATAACGAAATGATGTAGCTCTTGATAAACAATGGCCTCACTGCCCATTTGCGTGAGAGCCCTATCGGCGCAGCCCGTTAAACTCAACACGAATAGGCTAATGGTGATTAAGGTTTTCACTGAATAAACCCTCCCTGATTGAGCATCTGTAACACATTGACGTTTTTATCTTCCCCCGCTTCAGGCACAACATTGAAGAAGCGTGCCAGTGACTTAGTTGGGGTGATCTTAGGCAGGCGAACCTCTGTGGGGGAGATTGGCTTCACCAAGTTCACCGTTGCCACAATTACCAATTCTGTTTTTTTACGGGTCGTTCCTGCTTGCCTAAACAGCGCACCAAAAACCGGAATATCACCTAATAGCGGGATCTTACTTACATTCTCAAGCTCATCACTGCTCATCAAACCACCCAGCAAAAAGCTTTCACCGTCACCCAACTCTATGGTGGTCATCGCCCTTCTTGTGGTCAGTTGAGGGATCTTAATCCCCGCAGCCTCAACAAAGCCTTCTATCGCACTCACCTCTGGCATCATCTGCAATTTTATCTTGTTGTTATTCAGCACTTTTGCAGACAGATCCAATCGAATACCAAACTCTTTGTACGTAATATTGGTGGTGTTATTGTTGGTGAATATCACTGGGATCTCCCCCCCAACCAGAAAACTTGCCGACTCACCAGACATCACAGAGAGATTTGGTTCAGCCAACACCTCTGCAATACTGTCGTTGCCCAAGGCATTAATAACAGTCGTTAAATCATTGGCTTTAAAATCAAGAAAAGAGAACTCTCCAACACTACGACCCATTGTCGACCAGTTAACCCCTAAGGTTTCATTGAACTCCTTAGTGACCTGAGCAACAGAGATTTTGACATTTACCTGCTGAGTTTGAGATAGGGTCAGCCCTTCGATAATCCCTTGCCAGCTAAAGTTACGCTCATATGCCAGCCAGTTTGCTTCAGTAAAGGAGTCCTTAAATTCCACCAGTTCCGATTCGTCAAAGCGCTCTACTTTTTCACGTCCTAAAAACTTAGCCACCAGACGATAGATATCATTACGCTGATCCTCGCTGTAGACGATCCCACGAACAGCCACCTTATCGCCCACAGAGGTAAGCGTAAGCTCAAGATCGGGATAGAAAAGTGTTAGCTGACGGCGGATCTGAGATAAATTAATATCCACATGAAGCAACTGAGATAAAATCACCTCATTAGCCTTGTTATAAACAAACAATCTCGACTGACCTAATTGACGCCCGTAAATAACCAACTTATTACTGCCAGTGATTTTATAATCCACGATCTCTGGTTGGCTGATAAAAACGGTGCCTATCGCCTGTTCTAGCTCAATACTCGATGCATCATTGAGGGTGACAAACCTATCGTCTGCGATGACACCACCACAGAAAAACACGCTCACAAATAACACGGTAACCCAGAGATTAATTCGACTTTTCATGATTAGAATATTCCACCGACTGTATTTTCAGATGCGCCACGTAACTCAACCACACCGGTGTAATTCTTAATAACATCACTCACATCAGCCTCGGATTTAGCGTTATAGTCTTGACTGTGAAACACCTCAATATGCATGGTTCTCTGGGCCAAGGTTAGACGGGGAAGATCCTCGGGGTGCACCTCGATAACAATGCGCGTCAGTGCTTTATCTGAACTTTTTACGCTTGGTGTGATCTTGCCTGTTTGACTGTCAGCATCAGGTTCAGCTATAGAGATAACTCTTACGTTCTTCATCAAGAGTGATGCCCGTATGCCAATGAAATCGTCAATGCGGCTGATATCATTCGCTAAATTATGTTGCGGTGAACTGACGGTCATAATGTCAATTTCATCGCCGGGAAGAATATAATCTTGGATCATATTGTTCGTTGCCACCGTCAGAGGATAAAGGGTCATCCCCTCATGGGTGATTAAATTCAGGTAACCCGCTTCTCCCGGATGAGAAAGCTGCTCAGGAAACAGATACTCACCCGCTTCTACAGATGAATTAAGCAAAGTTTGTGGGTCAAGCTTAAGCTCAACATCTGCGTTTATTCCCAATGCCAAAGAGGCGTCTCTACCTAGCTGAACCCTTTTGAGATCCGCCAAGGTCAGATGATTTCCTTGCAGCAGAGGCGCTTTGGCCTGCCACAGAGTAAACGTTTCAGCTATGCCATCATCTTTAACAGGCTTAGTCACTGACTCTGGAGTAGAGAGCAGTTTATCTGCCACCCCATACAAGCCGGTCAATACCGCAATAAATGCGATAATGAAAATCAATTTAGAATTAAGCATTATTCAACTGTTCTGTTAGAGCCGATTGACGACTGCGATAGCGAAAAGTGAGGTGCTACTCGCGCCCTCTAATTCACCCAAATAAAAAGCAAGAATAGGGATGTAAAACCCCAGAGAGATAACAATGCCATAGGGTAAACCTGCGTCTTCACCACGGGAGATCCTCTGTATTACTCTATATTTAATCAGGTAAACCACAGCAAGCACGCCACCGCACATTAACGTAAGCATTAATGCCAAAGGCAATTGCGATAACGGCAAAGCAACAGCTAGGGCACTGGCTAACTTTCCATCTCCGGCGCCAAGCCACCTAAATCTGAAAAGCACTAGACTAAGCAAGAAGATTGAACATCCGTTAAGAAGACCTTCAATGACCCGTTGCTGACTAGCGGCCAGCCACACACAAATAATCAATGCGGCGAAACACCCTACATTCGAGATGCGTCGTTTACGTATGTCACTAATAGAAATAGTCACTAAAACGAGTAATAGGGAGATGATCGCCAGCATAAAAGATGTGCTTAAAAGTCGCTTAGCCTGTAGTGATCTTAGTTAAGCTATCTGTGATTTTTGTGAATGCTAAATTTAATGCTGTCATCAAGCTACCGTCTGATGCGAAAGCTGCGGTCAAAGCAACGGCCATAGCAACACCGATCAAACCATATTCAATCGCTGTCACACCGCGCTCATCTTTTTTGTAGGTCGCTAGAAAGGCCATAGTATTGCAGTAAAACTTATTCATAATAGAATCCTATTTTATTTAAATTACAGAAAATCCAGAGAGTTGAATAATCAGCGAGCGGATTCTAATCGCAACAATAAATTAAATAAAAATAGGTTCTATGAGGTTATGTTATAGGTCATTAAATAAAGCTTAAAAACAACTTAAACAACACTTAAATCGGTATAATTTAAAACAAAAATACAACATTAGCATTGCACACTCATGGGATCACATAACTTAAAGTTTGAAAACTTGTTCGTTAACCACTCTACAGCGGGGGATTTTTGATAACCAAGGTTATATATTAATGACACTCGACTGGAACTGGATTCAACTTGTTCTAAGTCAAATACCAATTTATTTAAACTGCCTTTCTCCAGATCATGAGCAACGACAAAATTTGGCAGATAAGCAATGCCCAATCCATTACGACAAAAAGATAGCAGGGTATGAATATCTTCAACATACCAGATCTGCTTAGTCAGAGTTGACTCATCCATATCCGTTAAAGGGATCTCTGAAGACAGTAAAATCCGCGATTGATTGAACAGTGACTTTTCGATCTTTACCACTCCATTGTCGAGATGCAAATTGTTACTTTCAACATAGCTTGGCGACACAATCCAGCTTCCAATAAGATGAAATGCTGCGATATGTTCAAAATGCTTCTTAACATTTTGACTGAATACTCCGAGTGCAAAATCTAACGTTTTATCAGTAAGTTTTTGTGCTAATGACTCGCTATTCTGTTGAACTATCTTCAATTCAACTAACGGGAAAGCAATTGAAAAATCTAGAATAATTTTATTGATCTTATGGCAACACACCAAAGGGTCGATACCAATGCACAGTTTAATTTGCTCCACATTTGAGATCGATTTAGAACGTTCGATAAAGGCAGTATATTGAGACATAAGCTGCCTCGTATCCTTCAAAAATAGCTCTCCTTGTTGAGTCAGCTGCGGATATTTACCGTCCCTGTCAAATAATGAAAAACCTAAATCTATCTCTAGATTTTGAATCGATAAACTGATGGCGGCCTGAGACTTTTTTAACTTTCTACCCGCTGCACTAAAGGAGCCTGTATCAGCTGCAGCAATAAAGGAGCTAAGGCTTTCGAGTTGAATTTTCATGACTAATAATTTTTTTTTTGAAGTCGTGGGATTACTGTTAACTTCCATGCCAGTGATTTTGTTTAAAAATGTATAAAGTCAGCGTAAAACCGAGTATTTATGAGGTCTAGACTGAATTAGACGAACATTCTCAAATCGCAAATAACATATTCCCATATATTATATTGTCGCGAAGAATAACTGCGTAAACATTAACTACACAACCAAACATTTGTGTCATATTGTATCAATGGCAATACTTTTATAATGCTATTAATTAATAACAAACATCATTAGTTAACAAGATGTATCATAAACAAAGATAGTCACTTAAAATAAAACACACTCAATGATAAGAGCTACGAGGGAATATTATCTACGACGGATAACAGGCTGTATGTAGCGAGAATTAACCTAAACAGTATCGCAAATGTTAAATATAAGTTCTTTTGTATATAAGGATATTTATTTTATCCTTATTCCAGTGACATATTTCATAAAATTCTGAGTGGTAAATGAGACAAAAGCTCTGAGTCTTGCAGGTTGGAATCTGTCTTTACAATAGAGTAGATAAAAAGGTGTATCAGCCACTCTCCAATGTTCAAAAACAGAGACCAATTCACCACTGGCGAGCTCATTAGGGCAATATAGCTTAGGCAACCTAACGATTCCGTTACCTGCAATAGCCGCACTCTTCATCACTCGACCATTTTTACATTTAAAGCTGCCTTTAATATCAACTTCGACTTTATGCTTTGCATCCTCTTTGCTCTCAAATAACCAACGGTCGATGGAACCCGTTATACACAAATGTTCCTTAAGCTCTTTAGGGGTCACTGGGTAACCGTGTCGTTCAAGATAAATTGGCGAGGCCATCGTCATGTTCTCAATACTCATTAGCTTACGCGCGACAATGCTCGAATCTTCCAGCTCTCCCATGCGAAACACCAGATCAAACTCATCGACCACAAGATCGACTCTCGAACTACTAAAGTCCAAATTAACACTGATATCCGGGTATTCAGTGATGAAACCGTTCACCAATGCAGTAACTATCTCTTCACCTATAATGCCGCCGACACAGTTGATGTTGATATTGCCTTGTAATCGCTGAGCACTGTCTACCGTCATGGCAACCGCTTGATCTATGCTTTCAAGCGCACTCTGACAGGAGTTAAAAAATGCCGCTCCTTGCTCAGTTAGTCTTTGGGCGCGAGTTGTACGGGTAATCAGCGTCACCCCAAGCAAAACTTCGAGTTGTAGCAACTGTTTTGAGAGGTGTGAGCGGGAACAACCCAACACTTCAGCTGCCAACGTAAAACTGCCCTGTTCTGCAATCACTGTAAAGGCTCGAATGTCAGCCAAATTTAGATCTTTATTCATTCTTTACCCGCTTTCAATCACATATGTAGAGTGTTAGTTCACTGCCAATATTATACGCCATACGTAAACAATTATGTTCTCTATAGATTATATATCAACAATGAACCCACCACTATAATGGCCGCAACAGATACGAATTGATTCATTTAATTATCTCATTCAGCTAAGTGTTAGCTTGATGACAGAGGAAAAACCATGAAAGAACTTATCGTAATAACAGGTGCATCTTCAGGAATTGGCGCTGCAATGGCGAAAGCATTTAGCGCCAAAGGCCACCCACTATTGTTACTGGCTCGTCGTGTAGAACCGATGCAAGCATTAGCACTAGAAAATTGCCTCTGCATAAGTGTTAATGTCACAAATGGTGAAGCGATCAAGAGCGCTATCGCAGTGGCTGTAGAGCAGTTTGGTCCTGTTGGCGGACTCATCAATAACGCAGGTGTCATGCTACTGGGTCAGGCTGACGTGCAAGATCCAGCTGAATGGGCAAGCATGCTCAATATCAATGTGATGGGTGTTCTTAACGGTATCCATGCTGTACTTGCCGACATGAAAGCACGTAAAACAGGGACCATAATCAACGTCAGCTCTGTCGCTGGTCGTAAGACTTTCCCAAATCACGCTGCTTACTGCGCCACTAAATTTGCCGTGCATGCATTGACTGAGAACATCCGTGAAGAAGTTGCCATGGATGATGTACGCTTAGTCACTATCGCACCAGGCGCAGTAGAAACAGAACTGCTCAGCCATACCACCAGCGACGAAATAAAAGCGGGTTATGCTGACTGGAAAGAGCACATGGGCGGTGTTGTTGCACCAGAAACCATCGCTGAAGCGGCACTGTTTGCTTATGAACAGCCACAAAGCGTTTGTGTACGTGAAATCGTACTGGCTGCAACTCGTCAACAGCCTTAATTAATATACAATATATAATATCTGTCTCTTATACACATCTCCGAGCCCACGAGACCGAGGCTGAT
>OJDH01000451.1_pt1 | contig 15379 bp, 14 predicted proteins | sample 1592761 | NCBI WGS metagenome assembly OJDH01 (sample SAMN05416855, study PRJEB24817) | seawater metagenome | isolation source: Sea water | place: Canada:Atlantic | collected 2013-11
TCAAGCAGAAGACGGCATACGAGATCAGCCTCGGTCTCGTGGGCTCGGAGATGTGCATAAGAGACAGCTTTGTGATGCAGTGCCAAAGAGGCTTTGATTAGACCCGCAGTACCAGCGGTCGACTTAGTATGGCCGATTTGTGATTTAACTGAACCCAAAGCGATATGCTGCTTGGTGTCGTTACCTTGACTAAACACAGAGCAAAGACCGGCAAATTCAGCGGCGTCACCTGCGGCTGTACCTGTACCATGAGCTTCAATAAGGCCTAGGGTGTGCGGCGCAAAACCAGCGTCATCATAGGCACGGTTTAGAGCTTTTGCTTGACCTTCTGGGCGCGGTGCATAGATAGACTTGAACTTACCGTCCGATGATGAACCGATACCTTTAATCACTGAGTAAATACGGTCGCCGTCACGTTCAGCATCTTCAAGACGCTTAAGTGCGATCATGCCGATACCTTCACCTATCATCATGCCTTTAGAATCGATATCAAAAGGCTGGATGGTTTCATTGGTGGTGAACGCAGGGGTTTTCGAGAAGCTCATGTACATAGAAGGTGAGTTATCAGTACACACACCACCGGTGATCATCATCTCTGAGCGGCCTTCAACCAACTCACTAAGCGCCATACGCATTGCAGCTAGAGAGCCTGCACATGCTGCATCGACCACACAGTTCATGCCACCAAAATCGAATCGGTTGGCGATACGACCGGCAATCACGTTACCTAATGAACCTGGGAATGAGTTCTCTTCCCAATGCACATATTGGTCTTGGAATTTCTTGATCAGCATCTCGCTGTCAGCGTCACTAATGCCACTGTTAGAGAAAACTTTCTTTAGTACAGGGTACTGAAGACGCGCGGTTAAGCTATGACTGATTTTCTGTCCGCCGCCCACACCCAGTGTGATACCAATTTTATCTCTGTCGTAACCTTCAGGCAGATTAGCGTCGGCCAATACTTCTTTAGCCACAATCAAAGATAGCAGCTGTGATGTATCTGTTAACTCAAGGATATTTGGCGGCAAGCCAAATTCCATTGGGTTGAAATCAACATCTGGCAAGAAACCGCCACGCTTACAATAACTCTTATCTGGCGTGCTCTTGTTCGCATCAAAATAGTCTTCTGGTTGCCAATGTGTTGATGGCAGTTCAGTGATGGCATCAATCTTCTCACTGATAAGATCCCAGAACTTATTTAAATAACGCGAATTAGCGAAGATGCTGGCCATACCGACAATCGCGATAGGCATATCTTTTAGGCGTTTATTAAGTCGTGAATCGGCTTGCGTATCCTGCTTTGATTCTGCAGTTTTAGCATTTGAGGGTTTAGAGGTTTGGCTCATTATGAGTCTCCACTGGGTGCCTGAGTATCAGGCGTCTTGTTGTTAGTTTCAACGAGTTCTGTGACAGGGCCATGACTAAACTTGGCACCAGGAAAACGTTGCAAAAAGGTGTGGTAGTTGCGAACAAGCAACTTACGCAGATGAAACGGCCCATGCTTTAACACATTGGCGATATATCGGTTTGTGGCTTGTGTATTGCCATCTTTATAGATATCTAAATAGATCCAATCACTGTCTGGATCGACACCAAGAAGAATTGAAAAGGATTCTTCGTCGGTGAGTTGAGGCGGAATCGTCAAAGACACAATTTGTAATACGTTGTCACTATTGGTATTTGGCAAGGCCAAGGTTTCTGCAAGTGTTTCGTAATGGAGCGTATAGGTTTGTATATCGCTGCCTTGAGTTATCGGCAGCTGATTAAAATAACGCATCGGTACATGAGGGCTTTCGATGCCGTTAATGCGAGAGACACCATAACGTTTCAGGCAACGAGCAAGGCCTGAACGTGACACATTAGGATTAATGTATTTTTGGGTCACGACTAATAATCTGTCTAACGGAATTTTTAACTGATACCTCAGCCCAACGACAACATATTCTTGTAATGGGGTTAGTGTCGTATTGAGATGATGGGGAGTGTTAGACGTATCGATAACGGAATCGCGTTTGCGCCACTTGCGCACAGTCGCTTCGCTAATGTTGAGCACTTTAGCGAGTTGGGACACTGTAAGATCCGATCCTTGGATAAATCGACGCATCTCCGGTGTCGTAGTGGCATTACGGTGCCGAGTCTCTGTGGCACATTGCGTACGCTTATCCGAATTTATGTGTTCCGGATTTGTTTTCTCACTAGCTTGCTCTGCCATCTATTTAATGAGTATCCATGAACAATCTGTTGGGACTTATTGCGACGTTATGATTAAAATCAATCAACAAAACATCCTTATTTATCGTATTTAATCAGTATTTATAGACTAATGGATGAGCAGATTACCTGACCTTATGGGGCAATACAATCACCTGGGACTTAATTGTTTCTCATTCGACCAGTTCTAGCTTACACGTGTATTTTTATTTGTGTTTAATATTTTTATTTCACTCGCCGAATAAACCGTGTTTAAGGCGAGTTTCTGCCAGTGACAAGGGAATAGTCCATTTGTTGGGATATTTAACTGTGAGGTTATATTTAGCATTACCTGTTCATCATTAATGATGGAAATATTACCCATGAGTCGTTAGGCTCAGTGCTGAGAAGATATCGAATTACCTGATTTTGCTGTTATCTATTGAAGTTGATTATTCTTTGATGTTACTTTTCCCCAAAGAACATTACTTAATCAATATTGGTGCTTATGGAAGAGATAAAAACCTTGCTTCAATCCTATGGTCAGGCCTTTGATGACAAAGATGCTGTGGCTATTTCAACTAAATATACGATGCCTTGTGCGATATCGGATGCCGACGGTGCGTTAGTATTTAGCGAAGGTGCAGCATTAATTGAGAAGTTTGATAGAAACTGCAAGCGTCTTACCGAACAAGGTCATCAATATTCAGAGTTTGTGATCTCTGAAATTCGTCAACTTGGCCGAAATGTTGCCAAAGTGGATGTTGGATGGCGGGTTTATTTCTCCGATATGTCGAGTGAATTTCGGTGTTTGTACATCATGCATAAAACGGATCTCGGATGGCGGATATTTAGCGCGCAGTTATATGCTGAAGCCCACTCAAAAGGCTAGTGAAGCTAAAGTTTGATAGCGTAGAGTGTTATTGAAATATTGATTTCATCAGCAGGGGATTGTCGGCATTAAGCTTCAAATAAGTTATGTCGAACACTGATCTCCTACTAATAAACCTACATTTGTAGGTTTTATTTCCTATTTTTACTGTATTTCTGGTATTATCGAATTAATGTAATGTATTTTTAATCTTTGTTCATGTTTACGTGACGACGGATTTTAATGAAAATTGACCTTGATTGAGATGACTATGCTAGCTGATTGGTTAAACCTAAAAGAACAACTTAGACACTATGTGCTTAACAAAATTGATGATGTCGATGCCGTTGATGACATTCTGCAAGAGGTCTATATCAAAGCGAGCAGCAACTTGCATCAGCTTAAATCTCAAGACAGCTTAAAAAGTTGGCTATACCGTATTACTCATAATGTGATGATGGACTTCTACCGTGGTAGAGAGATGTATGATGAGTTGTCAGACTCTTATGTCGATGAGGTGCCAGAGGAAGCGGCATTACAGAAAATGGCACAGTGTTTAAGGCCTATGTTTGATTGTCTGCCAGAAAAATATCGTTTAGCGATGATACTCGCTGAGGTCGATGGCTTACCGCAACAAGCAATAGCAGATAGATTAGGTATCTCCCTTTCTGGTGCTAAAAGCCGGATTCAACGTGGCCGAGTTAAATTTAAAGACTTACTGCTGACCAACTGTGATATTGAAGTTGGCCGTGAGGGGATTGTTGATTTTAAACCTAAGCCGCAATGCCAGCACCTAGCTTGTTGATTATTAGTTTGTTGATGGTGAGCTTGCCTGGCCGTTAGCTTATTAGTGTTCTAGGCAAGTGAACCCACCCTTTTATTGTTTTATTCTTATTGTCTTTTCTCATTTTCCTGTCTCGATGTTTTCCTTAAACCAAATAATTGTAAAAATTTTATCCTCTTTTGCGTCTTTTTTTTCTGTTGTCCGTCTTAGTTACATATCGACATTAAACGACGAGAAAAATATGTTCAATGCACAACTAAATAATAAGCAAATCAGCGACAAGTTTATTAAGAACGACAGCAAAATGCTCAATCAAGTTTATGGTACCGATGATCTTGTGCCTTATTGGATTGCCGATATGGAGTTTCCTATTGCACCAGCGATTAGCAATGCGATGCAAAATTTAGTGCACAGAGAAACTTACTCTTACGAGTTTGACTCGCAGACGGTGTTTAACAGCATTGCCAGTTGGAACAATCAGCGTCACCAGCTGGAGCTTAATCCTGAGCATTTTGTTCAAGTACCAGGTGTATTAAGTGCAATAGCCTTGTTGATCAGAGAGTTTTCTGAAATGGGCGACAGCGTGCTTATTCAAACACCTGTCTATCATCAATTTCGCCGTCTAATTGAGTCAGCGGGTAGAACCGTGGTTAATAATCCATTGAAGGTTGAAAACGGTCGTTATGAATTGGATTTAGAGGATTTTGAAAACCTGTTAAAGCAGGGCAAGGTAAAGATTGTACTGCTGTGCAACCCACATAACCCAGTGGGTCGAGTGTGGAGCAAGAGCGAGCTTGAACAATTAGTTGCAATAGCGAAAAAGTATCAAGTATTGATTATCAGTGATGAGGTCCATGCCGACATCGTGTTCGAAGGCAGAAAATTCAACAGTATTAGTCAATTTGGTTACGATAATAGCGCTGTCATTATCGGCTCGCCAGCTAAAAACTTTGGCTTAAACAGTATTTCAAATGGCTATATCTACAGTGATAACCTTGAAATTAAAGATAAAGTTAAGGCCACGGTTAGTTCTATGGCGCTGGATCACGGTAATGCTTTTACCACCTATGCCACGATTGCAGCGTACCAACACGGTGCACAATGGTTTGATGAGTTTTTAGCATATACCGAGAATAACCGTAATTGGATCATGCAGTTTTTAGAAAATGAATTACCACAAGTGACATTTTTTGAACCTGAAGGCACCAACCAAATCTGGTTAGATTTTACAGGATTAACATTAACCTCTGTTGAACTTAAAGCCTTATTAACTGAAAAAGCCAAAATAGCGCTAACGCCGGGGACTTGGTTTGGTGAGAGCGATGAAAACTTTTATCGCTTGAATTTTGCCGCGCCTCTAACGCAGATCCAAGCTTCATTTGAGTTACTGGCTACTGAAATAGAAAAACTGAACCGCTAGCAGCGGATAAGTGACGAGTGAGTTGAAATTGCACATGACTGATAAAGAAGTTAAATCGATGAAACATCAAAAACAAACCAAAACAGAATGGTCGTTGATCATTAAGTTAATCCTCGCTATTGGCTTAGGTGCCATTGTGGGCAGCTTTGCCAGTGAAGGGCTGATGTCTTTTATTGTGTCGATTAAGTATGTGCTAGGTCAGTTTATCTTTTTCACTGTGCCGTTAGTCATTATTGCTTTTATTGCCCCCGCCATTACAAAGCTTAAACATAATGCGAATAAGATGTTAGGCGCGGGAATTACGATCGCTTATCTGTCTGCGGTTGGTGCTGCAAGTTTGGCATATTTTGGTGGAATGCTGGTTATTCCCTATTTGTCGATCCCTAGCGCGATTGATAGCTTAAAAGAGCTGCCAGAGGCTGGATTTCAGTTATCAATCCCGCCAATTATGTCGGTCATGACGGCGTTAGTTTTTGCGATGCTTTTGGGCTTAACAAGTTTAAAGACCAAAGCGGAGATCATTGAAAAAGGCTTGCATGAGTTTGAGGCCATGATGTTGCTGGTGATCAAATCCGCGGTTATTCCGTTATTACCGCTGTTTGTGGCAGCAACTTTTGCTGGTTTAGCCTACGAGGGGACGCTGACGCAGCAGTTACCCGTGTTTGTTAAAATCGTCGCACTGGCTTTAGTTGGACACATTATTTGGCTGGCCGTGCTGTACGCCATCGGTGGCTTGGTTGCAGGTAAAAACCCGTGGCGAGTTTTAAAGCATTATGGTCCGGCTTATTTAACGGCTGTTGGCACTATGTCTAGCGCTGCAACATTACCAGTGGCACTGGACTGTGCAAGAAAGTCAGACGCATTAAGTAAAGGTAGCACCGACTTTATGGTGCCCTTAGGTGGCACCATACACTTAGCGGGTTCGGTATTGACTGAAACACTGTTCGTGATGGTGATTTCGTTAATGCTTTATGGTGCGATTCCGTCGTTTGCCACGATGGCAGTGTTTATCTTGCTGTTTGGTATATTTGCGATTGGCGCACCGGGTGTGCCTGGCGGTACTGTCATGGCCTCGATGGGGATTGTGGTTGGTGTATTAGGTTTTGATCCAGCAGGTGTCGCCCTGTTAATTGCGATATTTGCACTGCAAGACAGTTTTGGTACGGCTTGTAATATCACGGGTGATGGTGCATTAACGCTAATGCTTGAAGGCTTGTTTAATAAAGAGGAAGAGTTGAGTGCAGGGGTTTCGAGCACTGAAGAGATGAAACCAATTAAGTCAGTTTAATCATTTTTATTCAATCAATATTCGCTAGCGCAGCATTAGGCTGAGTTAGCAAGGAGAACGGCAAATGGCTCAACATATTACTAAAGGTATTCAAGCGTTAGCTGCTGAAGCTAGACAGGTTATTAATGACATCAGTATTGATGAGGCCAAGTTGCTTTATCAAAACAAAGACTATGTTTTTGTGGATGTGAGAGAAGCATCTGAGCGCGAAAAACTCGGGATCATTCCTGGGGCATTTACCTGTCCACGCGGTATGTTAGAATTTTTGATAGACCCTAATTGCCCTGTACATGATGGGGTGTTTAATCAAGATAAGACTTATGTGTTTTATTGCGCTCATGGACTGAGGTCGCTATACGCGGCTAAACAAGCTCATGATATGGGGCTAAAGCCAGTGCTTAATATGGGGGGCGGTTTTGCGGCTTGGCAAGATGGACATGGTCAGATTGAAAACTTGTCAGCTTGATTGGGTTTCGTTGCCTTAAGAGAGCGTGACGTTTATCCTGATAGCATAAAGTATATTGGTTTTAGTCCAAATAACAAAAATGATGATTTAAGGGTAATTGATATGGCTCAGTCAGATGTGTATTCGATAGGTAAACTTGGTCAGAAGTGGGGGCCAGAAGAGAAGTCTGCATGGCTTAACCTACAGAGTATCAAACGCTCATACTTTGATGAGGTGGTGAGCAAGATTGAGCCTCTTAAGGCAAATTTTGACGTTGAGCAATACGGCGCTCTTTCCTATGACGTTGAGAAATATCCCCTGTTTGTGGTTAAAAGCCGTGATTGGGATAACAGCAAACCAACGGTACTCGTCTCTGGCGGCGTACACGGTTATGAGACCAGCGGCGTTCAAGGGGCACTGCGTTTTTTAGAGACTAAAGCATTACGTTATTGTGATAAGTTTAATCTGGTTGTCGCCCCCTGTGTTAGCCCTTGGGGATATGAAACGATTAACCGTTGGAATCCCAATGCCGTCGACCCTAATCGCTCATTTTATGCTGATAGCCCAGCTGAAGAGTCTGCGGGTTTGATGGCGATGGTGGCCTCACTTAAGCTTGATTTGAATCAGAGCTTGATGGCGCATATCGATCTGCATGAAACAACAGATACCGATAACTCAGAGTTCAGACCGGCTTTATCCGCTAGAGATGCCGTTGTGCATGATAACTGGAACATCCCAGATGGTTTCTATCTGGTGGGTGATAGTGAAAACCCTGGGGATGATTTTCAAACTGCGATTATTCATGCGGTTGAAAAGATCACGCACATTGCACCACCTGATGAGGATGGCAGATTGATCGGTGTGCCTTTTTCACAGCGAGGAGTCATCAATTATGCAACTAAGGCTTTGAGTCTTTGTACTGGCTTTAGTGATGCTAGCTATAACACCACCACAGAAGTCTACCCTGATAGTCCACGTTCAGATGATGAAAACTGTATTCTTGCTCAAGTTGAGGCTATTACAAGTGGCCTAGATTTTATTATTCAGGAAAGAGGGCTTTGACCAGCTAACTGACGTTTTAGATCTGAAAACGCAGCTATAGCGCTGCGTTTTTTGTGTCTAGGCTTTGAATGCTTTACCATACCCGCTTTTTGAGGTTCCTTGCCTCATCCCCTGTCTTTTCATTTTGATTACGTGGACCTTAGATTTTGCAGACTCTTGAACAACTTAAATCCGGGCAGTTAAGTGCGGTGACACGCCTACAACTTGCTGAAAACTTGTCGCAGTTTCCGACAGAGATCTTTGAATTAGCAAACACCTTAGAGGTGTTAGATCTTTCTAATAATCAGCTTGATAGTTTACCCGATGATTTTGGATGTCTAAAAAATCTTAAAATTTTATTCCTATCAAACAACCGCTTTACTCAACTTCCGAGTGTGATAGCCAATTGTCCAAAGCTTGAGATGATAGGCTTTAAAGCCAATCAAATAGTTTCAGTGCCTGAGCACTCGCTGCCAAAGCATACTCGCTGGCTCATACTGACCGATAATAAGCTGGAGCGTTTACCAGACTCTATGGGCGATCTCTATCGTTTGCAGAAGTTGGCATTAGCAGGCAACAATTTGACTGCGCTGCCTAAATCAATGGCGAATTGTAAGCGTTTAGAGCTAGCTCGCTTATCCGCGAACCAATTCACATCGCTGCCAAATTGGTTGTTTCAACTACCAAGGCTCTCTTGGTTAGCGGTGGCTGGTAACCCGCTTTTTGCCAAAGATAGCCCGAAAGACCTAACTGAAAGCAAGAGTGTTGGCCATGTAAAATTGATGGACATTGAGTTGGGTGAGCAGATAGGTGAGGGCGCATCTGGGGTGATTTATCGGGCTAAATGGTTATCTCAACCACAATGGTTAAAGGGTCAGCCACTTGATATAGCGGTTAAACTTTTCAAAGGTGATGTGACCAGTGACGGTTACCCTAGCGATGAATTGGCCAACTGCTTACAAGCGGGAGAGCATCAAAACCTTATCAAGGTCATTGCTCAAATTGATGATGGTGGACAGCTTGGTTTAGTCATGGATCTCATTCCGTCGAGTTTTGGTAATTTAGGATTGCCGCCCTCCTTAGTTAGTTGTACTCGCGATACCTTTTCAGGGCAAACTGAGTTTAGTTTAGATACCATTGTGAATGTGACCAAACAGATGTCTGAAGTGATGGTTCATCTGCATCATAATGGTGTCAGCCATGGCGATCTCTACGCCCACAATACGATGTTAGAAAAAGGGCAAGATAACGGATTAGCTCAAGAAGCTGACAGCAAGGACTCTGGCAGTAAGGACTGGGCATTGTTTGGTGATTTTGGTGCAGCTTCGAACTTGTTGCTATTGCCAACAATCCAGAGAGAAGCAATGGAAAGCATAGAAGTGCGTGCTTTTGGTTGTTTATTGGATGACATGCTTAGCCAAACAGAGCTCGAAAACAGTGAACTGTTTGATACGCTAACGAGTCTGAGTCAAGCTTGTATGCAAGCGCAACTACACATGCGCCCGAGTTTTAAAGAAATAACGACAGCGCTACAAGCCTTGAATCATAAAGCACAAGGCGTAGCAGACTTAGTCGTTTAGCTTTTATACTGATTGGTAATAATCGCTTAGATAATTGTTGGGTTTCGGCAACCGAAAACCCAACAAATTCGCTCTGTGTTTGGTAACTACTTATTTGTGTCACCTTCATCTATCTTCTTTTCATAGCCCTTTGGCGGCGGTGTCCAGCCCCTTTCTACTTTCGCCTGCTCATCAAAATGCTCACTCTTCATTGCTTTAGAAATAGCGGTTTCTAGTTCGATAAACAGATCCCTGAAATGGGTGTTGTATTTACTGTCTTCGCTGTTTGTCTTCCACATCTCGTAGAGGGAGTCTTTATAACAAAGCTCTAGTTCTCGTAGGGTGGCTTTTTTCTGTTCGGCTTTAAAAGGGTGAACGCCTAAGGATATCAGCGCTTCTTTGCCTAACTCTAAGGCTGAGTGATAGGTTTCACTGACAATAAAATCAGCACCAGCAAGCTTTAGCTCGAAGTGATGGCCTCTATCAAAGGCGCGAGCAAATATTTTGACCTTAGGGTAGGTGTGTTTTATATATTTGGTCAGCTCTACTGCGCGCTCATTATTATCAATGGCGATAACAATCATGCTGGCATCTTCTATACCTGCGGTGTGCAGCAGATCGGGTCTAGTGGCATCACCATAGAAGCTTTTAACATTGATTTTTTTCAGGTTTTCAACTTGTGATATTTGATGATCCAATACGACAGTTTCAATTTTATTGGCGCGTAAAAACCGATTGACCATCTGACCGAAACGACCGATCCCTGCAATGATCACCGTGCCTTTTTCTGTTATCTCATCGGCTTCTCTGTCGTTTTCCGTATGTTCAAATCGCGGCAATATCACCTTATCGTAGAAGATAAACAGTCCTGGAGTGAGGAACATAGATAGCGCGACAACCAGTGATAGCATTTGCGCTAAATCACTTGGAATAACATGATTTTGTACTGTAAAACTCAGCAGCACGAAACCAAATTCGCCGGCCTGAGCTAAGCTCAATGCAAACAACCAACGGTCACTGTTTTTAATCTTAAAGATAAATGCTAAGCCGAATAAAACTAAGGCTTTAACTATCATGACGCCAGCGGTCAAGCCCAGCACTGGGCCAATATTGCTGGCGAGTACACCAAAATCGATCCCTGCACCCACGGTGATAAAGAAAAGGCCTAACAGTAGTCCTTTAAAGGGTTCAATATTGGACTCAAGCTCATGGCGAAATTCACTGTTAGCCAGTACTACACCCGCTAAAAAGGTCCCCAGAGCCGGTGATAGACCCACAAGGCTCATGAGTGCGGCAATGCCGATGACCAGCATCAGTGCGGTTGCGGTGAATATTTCACGCAGTCCAGAATTTGCCACATATCGAAATAGAGGTCGACTTAAGTAGTGACCGCCAACGACGACAATAGCGATAGCAAGCAGTAAGACGATTCCGTACGCCCAGCCAGGAAGACCTGCCACTAACGACAGTTCTTCATGATGCTCCGCGGCTTGGCCTGCAATGGATTGGGCTTTTTCAATTAACTCAGGCAGCGCCAGTAGCGGGATTAAGGCTAACATGGGGATCACGGCGATATCTTGAAACAACAATACTGAGAAAGCGTTTTTACCGCCTTCTGTTTTAGCGAGGTCTTTTTCACTAAAGGTTTGCAGCACAATGGCGGTGGATGAGAGCGCAAAAATAAGACCGACGGTCAGTGCAACGCTCCAGACTAAGCCAAAATAGAGCCCTGCAGCGGTGATGACTAAGGTGGTTAACCCTATTTGCAGTCCCCCTAATCCGATAAGTTTGTTACGCATATCCCAAAGCATACGTGGCTCAAGTTCTAGGCCAACCAGAAAGAGCATCATCACCACACCAAACTCGGCAAAGTGTTGTAATGTATTGGTCTCGTTGCCGACTAGGCCAATAATAGGCCCAATAACAACACCGGCGATGAGATAACCTAAGACTGAACCCAGTCCGAGTCGTTTTGCCAGTGGTACGGCAATGACTGCGGCGCAGAGGTAGATAAAGGCTTGAATAAAATAAGCTGTCATGGCGTTTTGTCTTCCTTAATTCTTATTATGCTTGGATCAATGTCGCCAAACTTTTATTTAACTGTGGTAGTGCTTTGGCCTGCTCTATATCGAGTTTATTATTCGATAATGCATTGAGTAAGGTATGCAGCTGATGCACATGTTCGTGAACTCGATTTTCCTCTACCGCATTACGAGCACCAAATAGAACAAAGGGAGCCAAATACTCCATTCCCGTTAAAAACGCTGTTTGCTCCATCGGTCGAAGTAGTTCTCGAATCGTAAAATGGTTAAAGCCCTCCTGTTTATAAGCATTTTCGCCGCCGCCGGCAGTAATAGCGCAAAGGAATTGTTTACCTTTCAGTGCTGTGCCATTAGTGCCATAAGCGAAACCATATTCGAGCACGAGATCTTGCCATTGCTTTAAGATTGCAGGAGTCGAGTACCAATAAAACGGGAACATAAAGATGATCACATCATGTTCGATGAGCCTCTGTTGTTCTTTGTCAATATTGATATGAAATGTTGGGTATTCACGATATAGGTCGATAGCGGTGACATCACCATGTTGCAGGCACTCAGCAAAGAGTGGTTTATTGACTTCAGAACGTTCTTGGGAAGGGTGTGCAAACAACACCAATATTTTCTTTTTTGCCTCGGGCATTATACCGATCCTTGTACCTTTTAAGATAAACCTACGATAAATTAGCATAGGTTTGTGTGTGGGATAACAGGTTTATCTTGTTTTTTCAATTTAGTGGCTAATACTGTCGTATTGGTTTTTTGTGGATAGGTATGACTTTAATTTTGGTTAGGTTAGTTGATAATGCCAATATTTTTAAGTTTTCTTTATCGGCAGTTCCTGTGGCAGCGCTTAAGTATACAAATCACATTTATGAGCCAAGAGGCTACCTAGCTCACTTTTTTGGGGTGGCCAAATATGCTATAATGCGTTCCAATTGATTGTTGGCACTTGCTAAAAGCGCCATAATTTTATTTGTGTCGGTATTATTTTGCCGTGCAATTTTTTTGATTTCAGATAGATAAGATTAAGATGACTAGAGAACTATTAAAGCGTTGTGATAGTAAGTGTGAACTGTGTGGTAGCGAGTCAAAGTTAGCGTCTTTTGAGCTTCCAGACTCACAAGGTTATGGCGATGCACGTATCATGATTTGTGACACTTGTACTGGTCAAATCCAAGATCCAAGCAGTATCGATATGAACCACTGGCGTTGTCTGAATGACAGCATGTGGAGCCCAGTACCTGCAGTGCAGGTGATGGCTTACCGTATGCTTAAACAGATTAGTGCAGATGCGTGGGCGCGTGATCTACTGGATATGTTGTATCTTGATGAGCATATGCAAGCATGGGCTGAAGCGGGCATTAATGAAGTTGATGAAGACTTCGTGCCTCATAGAGACAGCAATGGTGCCATCATCGAAGCCGGTGATAACGTGGTTATCATTAAAGATCTTAACGTTAAAGGCACCACCTTTACTGCTAAGCGTGGCACGACAGTGCGTGGTATCTCATTAACAAGTAATCCAGAGCATATCGAAGGTCGTGTTAACGGCACTCGTATCGTTATTCTGACTTGTTTTGTTAAGAAAGTGCCTGCTGAAGAAGAGTAATATACTCATATTCACCATTGCTCTTAGCTGAGTGATGGAGTTAGATTAAACCGCTGTGTTCTTATTGATCATGGCGGTTTTTTATATGTAGAATTAACGTTTTATAAGAGAAGGGAAGTTGATGAAAATTTGGGTTGATGCCGATGCCTGTCCAGGTGTGATAAAAGAGATCTTGTTTCGAGTTGCTGATAGAGCAAAAGTGGAAGTGACCTTAGTGGCCAATCATTCGATACGTATTCCCCCTTCACGTTTTATCACTATGGTGACAGTACCATCGGGCTTTGATGTGGCCGATGATGAGATCGTTAAACGTTTGGAAGCCGGCGACTTAGTGATCACTGCTGATATCCCATTGGCATCGGAAGTGATCGACAAAGGCGGTGTGGCGCTCAATCCACGCGGCGAGCTTTATACTGAGCAGAACATTAAGTCGATACTCAATATGCGTGACTTTATGGATACCATGCGTGCCAGTGGCGTGCATACTGGTGGACCAGCCGCGATTGGTGCCAGCGAGAAGCAAGCATTCGGTAATCAGCTAGACCGCTTTGTGACTAAACACCATAAGCCGGTTTAGGCCATGCGATAAGTTGAGATTGGCGAGCTAAAAGCTGGATACTGAAACGCGTTCGGTAGATGTTGAAATAAAACTATTCCTCTTGCTTTAAAGTTAATTAAGCCCTGATTTAATCAGGGCTTGTTCACTTTTGATTTGGTTTTATTGATTATACCAATCAGTATAAAGATTTGATCGCTCAGCGAAAGTTTAGCGGTCCTGAGGCAAGGCAGCGAGTGAAGAGCATAGTTATTCTACGGTTAAGCTCGTTAACACAGCATCAGAACCGCTAAAACTCGCCTGTAAGGAGTGTTTTTGGCTGCCTACTTCTGCGTTGAATGAACTCATAAGGGAACAACCATTATGTCATCCACTCGCCTTGAATTAGTTTGCAAAAAAACACTCTGAGTAGCTCAACTTCTTATACTGATTGGTATAATACCTTTACTTAAATAAAAGAGAGAGCTTGGCTCTCTTTTTTATTATCTTTACTTCACCAAGAATTAACTCGCTTTACCGTTAGTTGAAGCAGCAATCGTCCTCTCATCTCTAGTCGCCTCACTATCCTGCTCTTCTGTCAACTGAGCCAGAGCACATGAGGATGACAGCGGACTTGTACTACTTGGACTTAACTCGGTATCAAGTACCTCTTTATCTTCAAAAACATGCTCACTTAAAGGTGATTGCAAAGTCGTTATCCTGACATTTTCAACTAAGCGAAACGCAGTGTAGACACCGAGAACAGCAAAAATGATACTGCCTATAGCTTGTCCCACTAGTACGCCATAGACGCCGCCCCACTGCGCGCCAAAATAGACAAATGGAATTGTCCCTATGGTTGCTTTACCAATATTGAAGAACGTGGAGTACTTGGCTTTACCTAAGTTGTTAAATGAAGCGTTCGCGACAAACAGTGCCCCAGAGAAAACAAAGAACACAGCGATATAAGTACAGAAAAATCGAATCAGCTCAGCACTGTCTCCCTTCATATCAAATATCGAGATGACCTGCTCTTGAAGCAACATTAAGATTAACGAAACACCGATGACATACAGCGCACAAAACTGCAGCGCTTTAGTCAAACTCTCTTTGACGCGATCAAATTCATGGGCGCCGAAGTTCTGCCCAACAATCGGACCAACCGCACCAGATAAGGCAAATATCATCCCAAAACACACTGGGATTAATCGGCCTAGCACCGCCCAACCCGCGACATAACCATCACCAAAATCTGCAATGGTTCGTGTAACCACAGCATTGCCTATCGGCGTTGCGACATTGGTTAACATGGCCGGCCCTGCGATGGCAAAAATAGCATTAAGATCGGTTTTAAAACTTTGAAACTCAAACTGGCCAAATAGCTTATGTTTTACAATCACACCACGGGCTGCAATGAATAACACCCCAGCACGGGCTAACACAGAAGCGACAGCAGCCCCTTCAATGCCCATTCCTAGTGCAAAAATAAAAATTGGATCAAATACTAAATTAATTCCGCCCCCAGCTAAAGTGGACATCATGGATAACTTAGCCTGTCTCTTATACACATCTGACGCTGCCGACGAAGAGGATAG
>OJDH01000452.1_pt1 | contig 15345 bp, 16 predicted proteins | sample 1592761 | NCBI WGS metagenome assembly OJDH01 (sample SAMN05416855, study PRJEB24817) | seawater metagenome | isolation source: Sea water | place: Canada:Atlantic | collected 2013-11
TTCGACCAATTGGTTAAAAGCCAACTGCTCTACCGACTGAGCTAACGGCCCATCTAGTATTGCTTTCTGAATTCATCTACTTTGAAAGTAAACCCACTTTCAGAAAAAGTGGTGGGCCGTGAAGGATTCGAACCTTCGACCAATTGGTTAAAAGCCAACTGCTCTACCGACTGAGCTAACGGCCCATCTTTGTTCCGAAGAACAACTCACTAGTTACGTCCTAAAGAACACTAACTTAGCGCCTCAAGCGACTCTGCCGCTCTGAGGGCGCCTATAATACCTTTTTCATCTTCGCATGCAAGTGCATTTTATCTATTTCTTGTTGTTTGAATGAAAAACAGACTAGGAGTATGTTTTTCGTTTCAAATCAGATTAAAGAGCATTCAACTGCTGCTTAGCTATCCTTGCCGCTGCGCTGTTCGCGTACTCTTTTAACACTCTCTGATAATAAGTTTTCGCAGATCCTGCATTTCCAGTCTTTTCAGCTATCATTCCCAGCTTAACTAAACTATCTCCGCGCTTATTCGATTCTTTAAAACTTTCAACAACCGTGTTAAATGCTTCTTTGGCTGAATTAAACTCACCTTTATTATATAAAAGCTGGCCTAGCCAATAATTCGCATTCGCTGAGTAGGTTGAATTGGGATAGTTTTTAGTAAATGCACTAAAAGCTGGGATCGCTTCATCATACTTCTTTTGCTTAAGCACTAAATTAAGCGCACGCTCATAGCTAGCAGTTTCGCTTAATGTTGACGAAGCTGAGCCTGAAGTCGATGTCGAAGAAGCCACGGCAACTTGCGCCGGTTTTACTGAGAGATTCGCAATATCGTCATAAAGCTGACGTTGACGTTGTAACATCTGTTCAATCTGATAGTTCTGCTGCTCAGTAAGACCTCGAAGGTCTAACACTTCTTGCTGTAAAGTCTCAAGCTGCTGTTGAGTCTGAAATTCAGATTGCTGCTTGGCTTTTAATATCCTTTCTAAACGTGCAACTCTCTCATCTGTTGACCCACCGGATATATCAGAAACCGGTGCTGGTGCAGCAGTAGCTGCACCTATACTGAGAAGAATTGCCGCACTTAATACGGCATTTTTCATCATCAATCTTACCTACACTCTTTTACTTACAAGATTAATAAACCAATACCGCTCTACGATTAACCGCAAAACCATCATCGGTACGTGTCATATCTAACGGTTTTTCTTCACCGTAACTGACAATACTCATTTGGCTTGGTAACACGCCCATACCTTGTAGGAACTTAGCCACAGCTTTTGCACGTCTCTCACCTAACGCGATGTTGTACTCAGGTGTTCCACGCTCATCGGCGTGACCTTCAATCATTACGCGTACATTCGGGTGCTCAATAAGGTACTCGCCATGTGCTTGTAGTACTTCTGCAAATTGTGCCGACACTGAACTGCGATCGAAATCGAAATAGATAATGTGCTCTTTACGCAGTTCTTGATACTTGATGCGCTGCTGCTCAGCTGGAGTAAGTACTGGTGCAACGCCACCTGTTTCTACACCGCCAGTCGCAAGTTCACTTCCTGAGTTAGTGCTGGAATTAGAGCTAGTCGCATCAGTTTCAGAATCTGAAGTTGAGCTACAAGCACTAATCGCCATCATAGGAATTGCAACCAACATGGCTTTAAACAGCTTATTGAGATCCATTGTTAAATCCTTAATTTTCTTTATCGTTAAAATAATTATAGAAATGGTGACCAAGAGGGTGACTTAACCTCTCCTTGTCCTGCAGGCAGTCTGGCCTTAAATCGTCCATCCGTTGAAACTGCTGCTAAAACTTGCTTTCCTTGATAAGTCGTCCCGTAAATAACCATCGTGCCGTTTGGTGCAACACTTGGTGATTCATCGAGACGAGTAGACGTTAACACTTGCATAAAGCGAGTCTCGAGATCCATTCTCGCAATATTAAATTTACCATTAGTACGATTGACAAATATCATGCTTCGCCCATCAGGTGACACTGAACCACCTAGGTTCCACTCACCTTCAAAGGTCAATCTTTCCACTTTACCAGATGACAATGTCACCTTATAGATTTGCGGACGACCACCACGTTCCGAGGTAAAGATAAGCGACTTGCCATCTTTAAACCAAGACGCTTCAGTATCGATAGCATAGTGATTAGTAACACGCTTTAATGCCTTGGTCTCGATATCGACTACATAGATCTCAGGCTGACCATCTTTAGAAAGCGTCAAAGCTAACTTTTTACCATCAGGTGAAAAAACTGGCGCACCGTTGATACCATCGTAGCTAGTAATTTTAGCGCGAGATTGTGTATAGATATTTTGAATAAAAACTTCAGCTTTCTTATTTTCAAAACTGACATAAGCAAGCTTACTGCCGTCTGGCGACCAAGAAGGAGACATCAAAGGCTCAGGTGAGCGCAGTAACATCTTTTCATTGTGGCCATCATAATCGGAAATCATTAAGTGGTAGGGTGATTTCTCGCCATGCTTTACTACTACGTAAGCAATACGCGTCAAGAAGGCACCACGAGTTCCGGTCAGTTTCTCGTAAACAACGTCGCTTATCCTGTGACCGTATTGACGAAATTGAGCTAAAGATACCACGGTTTCACGGCTATCTAGTAAGTATTCATTGCTTGACTGCGGCCCAGCATTAGACTGCATCTGTGCCTTAACCAAATCCACCAGCTCAAACTTCACCAGGTATTGATCGTCACCATAAGGTTTAACCGAGCCCATAACCACAGCTTCAGCTCCTACATTGGACCAGTCTTTTGCCACGAACTGAGACACCTTGCTGATATTGGTCTGAGGCAGGCTCAATTCATCTAACGGTTTAAACGTACCACTGCGAGCCAAATCAGACATGACAACATCAGAGATCTGTTGAGGCATAGGCCCTTGTCCTTGCCAAACAAATGGGATCACAGCAATAGGACGCGCCGCATCCACCCCTTCTGTGATCACGATATCCAATGCAGCTCTTGCTGGCATGCTCATCACTACCAGCCCTAGAAAGAGCCATTTTCCCAAAGTCTTCATAGGATTCCTTTAATTAAATTCCGGTCTATAAATAATGTTTAGTTCTTTTAATTTGTCATAAACATCTGGTTCAGTAGATATAGGTAAGCGCTGTATTTTCTGTATAGCGGTTTGAGTTGCTCGACATAAAATAGGATCACCATCCACGATTCTACTCGATGTGACAAATCCATCTTTGGCTAGTCTAACCCATACTGTACAACTCTTTCCTCGCATTGATTCCTCTTGTTGAACATTACGAGAAATTGTCGCGATGATCATACTGGTAAAACGTTGCACTTCAGATGTAACCTGCTTATTACGCGTCTGCGATAACGATGCTTGCTCAGCAGCCAGTGCATCTTGCATCATCTGTTCTTGCTGCCTGCGTGCCTCCTCTTCAGCTTGACGTTTACGTTCAGCATCGGCCTTACGTTTACGCTCATCAGCGGCTTTCTTCGCTGCAGCTTCTTCCTGCTTACGCTTTTCGGCCGCCTTTTTAGCCGCAGCCTCTGACGCTTTACGCTCGCTTTCTTTCTGTTTACGTTCAGCTTCCGCTTTTTTAGCTTGCTCTTTGGCTTGTTTCTCTTGTTGTTGCGCTACTTTCGCCGCTGCATTGGCGTTTTTAGTCTCAAGCTCTTTTTGTTTACGTTGCTGTTCAAGCTTTTTAATTTTAGCTTGCTCATTCTCACGCTCTTGGCGAGCCTGCTTTGCTTTACGCTCTAGCTCATCTTGTCTGCTTTTTTCTTTACGCTCGGCCTCTCTCTTTTCGGCTTTCAAGCGCTCAACATGTTGTGCGACCTTTTTTTGGTCTACTACTACAGCCTGAACAGCAGGCGCACTTGCTTGCACTTGCGGTTTAGGTTTCTCTGCAAAATCGACACCCATGATAAGAATAATTATCACGCCTATATGAATGCCAGCTGAAATAGCTAAAGGAAATGTAAAATCCGATCTTATTGCCACCGTCTACTCCTCAGGTGTATCAGTCATCAAACCCACTGAAGGCACACCTGCACCTTGCAACGTCACCATTAGCTGGATCACCTTTTCATAGGCAATACTTCTATCGGCTTTAACCACGACAGGACGTTCTGGTTCAAGCTGTATGATTGCACCAACACGTATAGCAATCTCTTCAAGATCTAATGTCTCACGAGCACTTGAACTGCCTACGTCTAGAAAATAATTCCCATCGGCATCAATTGAGGCAACGACAGGCGGCTTACTGTCTGCGGCTAAGGCTTCAGATTGTGCTTGTGGAAGATCAACTTTTACCCCTTGAGTTACAATTGGTGCAGTCACCATAAAGATGATCAACAGCACCAACATAACATCGATATAGGGAACGACATTGATCTCAGCCACCGGACGCCGGCGTTTACGCTGATAACCCTGCTGCATTATGCCTCTTCCTTTTCGCTGTAAGCTTGACGATGTAAGATGCTCGAGAACTCCTCCATAAAGTTCGCGTACGACATCTCAATCTTATCGACTTGTGTTGTGAAGCGATTATAGGCAATAACGGCAGGAATAGCGGCAAACAAGCCCATCGCTGTTGCGATAAGTGCCTCAGCAATACCAGGAGCGACCATTGCTAATGTGGCATTTTCAACTGCACCTAGGGCGATAAATGAATTCATGATCCCCCATACTGTACCAAACAGACCGATGTAGGGACTGGTAGAACCAATGGTCGCTAACAAGGGGAGATGGGTTTCCAACTTTTCCATCTCTCTTGAAAGGGACACCCTCATTGCTCGGTAACTGCCATCCATCACAGCATCGGGCACTTTGTTATTTAACTTACTTAATCTGGCATATTCTTTAAAGCCGGTATGAAACAGTGTTTCTAATCCAGTATTACTGTCTTGTCTGGCTGATAGCTCTTTGTACAATTTATTGAGGTCAACACCAGACCAAAACTTATCTTCGAACTTAAGGGCATTTTGTCTGGCAGTGTTCAATAGTCGACGACGCTGAATGATCACCGCCCATGAAACAATTGATAAACTGAGCAAGGTCAGCATTACAAACTTAACTAATAAACTTGCCTGTAAAAACAATCCAATAAATGAAATATCAGCTTCCACTTTTTAACTCCTGAACAATATTATGGGGAATAGCTCTAGGTTTCATTCGTGACAAGGTAATACAAGCGACTAATATCTTGCCTTCACAATACACGACACCTTGGTGATCAACTAAACGCTGCTGAAATGTCAGCGACGCCTTCTTCATGTCTATGACAAGGGATTCAACAAAAAGGTCCTGCTCAAAGCGAGCTGCACGACAAAAATCGAGTTCAGCCTTCTTCACAACAAAAGCAATATCTTCAGCCAACAGCGCTGTTTGCTTAACACCAATTGCTTTTAACCACTCAGTTCGGGCACGCTCAAAAAAATTAAGATAATTTGAATGATAAACAACACCACCCGCATCGGTATCTTCGTAATAGACAGAAATAGGCCAACGAAACATAAAATTTAGGCGCCAATCATTGAGATAAAAGAGGCCTACTATACCTAGAGACGGTGCAATTGTGAATGCTTCTCAGCATCATGAGAACACTATTGAACATAAATATTTGTTCATAAAAAAGAGACGCTAAGGCGTCTCTTTCAATCAGTACAAAGTTTCACTTTAAGATTAGTTAATCTTAGCTGGGATCTTTAAACCAAAACTGTCAAACAAAAAGGTGTAAATATCGGCAAACTCATCGATCTTCATCGACGTCGGCTTACCTGCTCCATGGCCGGCATTAGATTCAATGCGCATAATAACAGGCGCATTTCCCAGTTGTTTAGCCTGCAGCATCGCACCAAATTTAAAACTATGCAGTGGCACAACCCGATCGTCATGATCAGCTGTCATCACCATCGTCGCTGGATACTCACGTGCCGTCACATTGTGATACGGTGAGTACGCCATGAGAGCTGGAAATTGTTCCGCAATATCGGCATTACCATACTCACTTGTCCATGCCCAACCTATGGTAAACTTTTGGAAACGAAGCATGTCCAGAACACCTACAGCAGGTAATACTGCAGCAAACAACTCAGGTCGTTGGGTTAATGTTGCTCCCATCAATAAGCCGCCATTACTACGGCCATATGCCCCTAACTTGCTCGTATTTGTATATTTATGCTCAAGTAAATATTCTGCAGCTGCATAATAGTCATCAAATACATTTTGTTTTTTATCGAACATACCTGCTTGATGCCAACTTTCACCATATTCAGCCCCGCCTCGCAAGTTTGGCACAGCATACACACCACCGAGATCCATCCAGGCAATATTCGCCGGACTAAACTTTGGTGTTAACGAAATAGCAAAACCGCCATAGGCATATAGTAGCGTAGGGTTTGCGCCGTTTTTCTTTAATCCTTTTTTATAAACGATCATCATCGGAATACGCGTGCCATCTTTACTGTTGTAAAAGACTTGTTCTGACACATAATCATTGGGGTCAAAGGAGATCTTTGGTTCGGTAAACAAGCTTGATTTACCCGTCTTAAAGTCAAACTTATAAGTTGTTTGCGGCTGTACATAACTATTAAAGACATAGTAAAAATAATCTTTACTGCGTTTACCATAGGGACCTGCAACTTTTCCTTTTCCAGGCAGAACAACATCTTCTGTCAATTCACCCTTCATATTGTAAATAGACAGTTTTCCAAGGACATCATGTAGAGAACTAATCACAAAATGGTCATTGATAATGGCAACATTGCTAATAGGGTCAACGCTCTCAGGTATAATAGTTACCCAGTTTTGTTTATCGCTATTATTAACATCGATGGCGATCACTCTGCCATTAGGTGCCGCTAAATCGGTTTTAAAGTAGAAAACCGATTTATCATTGCCTAGGAAACTGTATTCAGCTTCCAAATCGATGATGAGTTCAACCACATCAGCATTTTGCTCAAGAGATTTATAAAAGAAACGGTTACGGCTATCGGTGCCTTGTGAAATTGACAACAAAAGGTAATCCCCTTTTTCTGTCACTTCGATACCAAAACCCCAGTCCTTATTCTGAGGACGATCATAGACCAAGGTATCCTGACTCTGTGGCGTCCCTATTTTGTGATAATAAACTTTCTGGTTAAAGTTCACATCGGCAAGTAAATTTCCTCCAGCAGGCGCATCATAGCGTGCGTAAAAGACACCTTTATTATCATGATCCCAAACCGCACTGGAGAATTTTATCCATTTAAGCTCATCGTTTAATGGACTCCCAGTATCAACATCAACAAACTGCCACTGTTGCCAATCAGATCCTGAATTTGAAGTACCATACGCTATGGTTTGACCATCACCGCTAACGGCAACACTTGATAGTGCTACGGTACCGTCACTGGATAATAAATTTGGATCTAACACCGCCTTTTCTACACCCACTTCACCTCTCACGTATAAAACAGATTGGGCCTGCAGGCCATTATTTCGATAGTAAAAAGTATTATCACCATGCTCGAAAGGTGCGGACACTTTTTCGTAATCCCACAGTTCAGTAATTCGGTCGACAATCGCTTGCTTGTTATCAATACCAGCCAAGTATGCTTGACCACTTATCTGCTGCGCCTTGACCCATTTTTTAGTATCAGCTGATTCTACTTCTAAGAAACGATAAGGATCCGCGACCTCTACACCATGGAGTGTTTCTATCGTGTCACCCGCAATGGCCATCGCAGCCGAAGAGCCCTCTACTCCCTTAGTTTGGCAGCCCATCACTAACACAGATAATCCAGCGGCTAATAGTTGCTGCTTTGTCAGAATTGATTTCAATTTCATCTTTCCACCATTGTAGTTGTTTCGTTATATTTATTATTTTGGAGTAAAGTCCAATGATTAAATGATCTTTTCGCAGCTACTATACAATCTAAAATATACATGGCAACGAAAGAAAGACAGCATGCCTAGTGGTTGTTGGGTATAAAAGATTAATAACTCCGTAACATGGCCTACTTAATCTAACTGTAAATATATGCATGCAACTTGCTTAATCAAGCATAAATAGCGATTTCAATTGCATTATCGGATCCAGATCACACCTTTATGGATTATATATTCTAATGACTAAGTGCAATTTTTCTCGTTTGTCGACTTCCCTTCCCCGCCCTATAATGACCACGTTTTCAGGAAGTATCTGCTTCGCGGATATGGAAACAAGAACTCATAATTCCCGTGTCTTACACGTGAATTTATTCCCTGGTTCTTAAGCTTGACTTCCTTCCTTCAATTTGTTGATTGCAATTTATTTTTTGCGGCCTGCTTAAAAAATTAAGCGGGCTTTTTTTTGCCTAAAATTTCTCATCCCAATTTTCTCCGCCCATAAAAAAAGCCCAGCTATTTAAGCTAGGCTAATCTCTATAAAACGTGAGTGGCTTTACATCGCTTTACTAATCCTAATAACCACACGCCTGTTTCGCGCACGTTCATCTATCGTGTCATTAGATGCAACATGATTACGTTCACCGTGCCCTACCGTATGGATACGATCTTTGGTTATTCCTGCAGAGATAAAGAACTCTTTAACGGAATCTGCTCGTTCGTCTGATATTTTTTGGTTAATAGAACGACCACCATAACTGTCAGTATAAGCATCAATTAACACTAACTCGACATCAGGATCATAGGAAAGATACTCTTGTACTTTAGCAATCTGTGCTTTGGCATAGCGAGTAAGCTCTTTACCACCAAATTCATAGGTCAACACAGTAAACGCAATATCATCAAAACTATAGGGTAACAGGCCAGATAAACAGGATTTAAACTCACTGTATTTTCGATTGAAGTTGACCGCTGACAGACCAACGGCAATTTTATTGCTGCGGTTATACCAATCGGCATAATAGAAGGTTGGCTGCATTCCTTGTTCTAGTTCGGCGAGCATAGACCAAGCAGCATTTCGTGGAACTTCGCCACTGAAATATTTCTGATAGGTAAGCTCTGTGATCTCTTTAGAGAGAATGCCAGGACGCCAAGCGGGCGCTAGACTCATCAATTTGGCTTGGGTCACTTGATCCGGTTTAACCCACATGTCTAAGTTAAAAATGAGGTTGTGATCTTTGCCTGCTTTGCTGGTAAAGACGGCTTTACCATAGGCCGGAATGTCATGTTCGAGACGACACATAATAGGCGTATTACCACTTAGCTCCCATTGGGATTGATCCAACGAGGCAACATAGTGACGCAATTCTGCACTCGCCGTGAGAGGCAGAAACACCGTTAACACTAGTAATACTCTTAGCCACATACAAAGTACTCATATTTATTCTATTACTTAGCCTATCGGCACATTTTTACATACCTTTAGCTTATAAAACAACCAATCAAACATGACAGCATTCACTCGTTGCCTCATAATAGCGACCTGCTAACTATTTGGACATGTTAATGAGCGAAATTTGCGACGCTAATAAATTAAGTAACCGTTTTCGAGGCTACTTCCCCGTTGTCATTGATGTTGAAACAGCGGGTTTCAATGCCCAGACTGATGCGTTGCTTGAAATCGCCGTCACCATGCTCAAGATGGATGATGAAGGTATCCTAAGTTTAGACAAGACTTTACATTTTAACATCGAACCTTTTGAAGGCGCGAATCTGGAACCTGAAGCATTAGCATTCACAGGCATCGATCCCACGAATCCATTGCGCGGAGCTATCAGTGAGAAAGAGGCTTTTCTGGAGATCTTTAAAGAGGTCAAAAAGGCTCAAAAAGCCGTTGGCTGTCATCGAAGCATTATTGTTGCCCATAATGCCGCTTTCGATCATGGTTTTGTGACTCAGGCTATCGAACGCTGTGCCCTTAAACGCTCACCTTTCCACCCCTTCGCCACGTTTGATACTGCGGCACTGTCGGGCCTTGCACTTGGTCATACAGTATTAGCTAAGGCCTGTTCAATTGCCGGGATCCCCTTTGATAATAATGAGGCTCACTCAGCATTGTACGACACTGAACGCACAGCAGAGCTATTTTGCCTAATAGTTAACCGTTGGAAAGCACTGGGCGGATGGCCGTTGGCTGTTGATGACGAGAGTACTGAAGACAACAGTAGTGCAGAAGCTTAACTAGCAGACTTTATTAAATTACGGACACAAAAAAGCTGCGATAAACGCAGCTTTTTTTATGCTTGAACAACTATTAATTATTGAAAATTATAGAGCGTCAGCATTATCATTTAGATAAGAAGCAACACCTTCTGGACTTGCGTCCATACCTTTGTCGCCTTTTTCCCAACCAGCTGGGCAAACGTCACCGTGCTCTTCGTGGAATTGAAGTGCATCGATCATACGTAGCATTTCATCAACGTTACGACCTAGTGGCAGATCGTTCACAACTTGGTGACGAACTTGACCTTCTTTGTCGATTAAGAAAGAACCACGGAAAGCAACACCCGCTTCTGGATGCTCAACATCGTATGCTTTACAGATTTCATGCTTAACGTCAGCAACCAATGTGTACTGAACTGGACCAATCCCGCCTTGAGCGACAGGAGTGTTACGCCATGCATTGTGAGTGAACTGTGAATCGATAGACACACCAATCACTTCAACGCCACGCTTCTTGAACTCTTCGATACGGTGATCGAAAGCAATTAGCTCAGATGGGCATACGAAAGTAAAATCAAGTGGGTAGAAAAAAACTACCGTTGGCTTGCCTTGAATTGCTTCAGAAAGGTTAAAGCTATCAACGATTTCGCCATTAGCCAGAACAGCTGCAGCAGTGAAGTCAGGTGCCGGACGGCCTACTAATACGCTCATTTTATATCTCCATCTATGGATTGAAAAACTGTTTTTCATTTAAATCTTATCGCATTATAGGCACTGTTTACTCCTGCACAAGTCAATAACACGCCTTTTACTAAATATTCCTCTTTACGGTGCTTTTGTAGCCTTAATAACCTTAATAAAAGCGCTGTTATTTACAGTTCATGCTTATTTATCACCACAGAGAGTTAACAACTTACCGATTTAAGCAGAAAAATGTGCTCTTTACTGGACAAATCCACGTCAGCTAAGCAAAAATAACCGCCAATCTAACGCGTAGAAAAGAAAATATAGATATGAACGCTGTTGTTATCTCGGTTTGCCTGATGTTGGGCCTCAGTTTAGCGAGGGTAAATGTCGTCGTCGCACTTACCATCTCTGCATTAGTAGCTGGACTTATTGGGGGATTGGATCTCCATCAAACGGTCGAAGCCTTTAACACTGGTCTTGGAGGAGGCGCACAGATAGCGCTAAGCTATGCCTTACTCGGCGCCTTTGCGGTGGCTTTGTCGCATTCAGGTCTTACGACGCTCATATCAAGCAAGGTTATCGGTTTATTAGGTAAAGAACAAAACAGCACTAACAACAAACGAGTGCGTTGGATTTTACTGTTAACGATTCTATCAATGGCTATCGCCTCACAGAATATTTTGCCGATCCATATTGCTTTTATCCCTATTCTAATCCCCCCGCTTTTACATGTAATGTCTAAGCTAAAAATGGATCGTCGTTTAGTTGCCTGTGTGCTCACCTTTGGACTCGTGACCACCTATATGGTGTTACCCGTCGGATTTGGTGGCATCTTTTTGTACGACATCTTGCTAACTAACTTAAATAGCAACAATCTGCTTGCAGTTAGAGAGCAAGTTGCTCCAGCCATGTTGATCCCTGCGTTGGGCATGTTTTTTGGCTTATTGGTCGCCATATTTATCAGCTACCGTAAACCTCGCGAATACAAAGAAGAACTCATCTTGGCGACAGAGCCTGAAGAAGGCGTTAAACCACGTAATATCGCCATTGCCCTTATCGCCGTTGTCGCGACCTTAGTGGTACAGCTGTACACAGGTTCAATGATTTTCGGTGCTCTGGTCGGTTTTATCGTCTTTAGCTTTTCTGGCGCACTTAAGCATGTTGCGGATCAAGATATCTTCAACCAAGGCGTACGCATGATGGCCAATATCGGCTTTATCATGATATCTGCTGCTGGCTTTGCCGCCGTGATCAAGGGAACTGGCGATGTCGCTAGCTTGGTTGAGATAATGAACAGTGCCATTGGTGACAATAAGGCACTGGCCGCCTTCTTAATGTTACTGGTGGGTTTACTTATCACGATGGGAATTGGTTCATCATTTTCAACCATCCCTATTATTGCCGCGATTTATGTTCCTTTGGCGATGAGTTTCGGCTTCTCTATTGAAGCAACCATTGCGCTGGTAGGCACCGCTGCCGCACTTGGGGATGCTGGCTCACCCGCCTCCGAATCAACCTTAGGTCCAACTGCGGGTCTTAATGCCGATGGTCAGCATGATCATATGAAAGACAGTGTGATTCCGACCTTTATTCACTACAACATTCCACTGTTAGTGTTTGGTTGGATTGCCGCGATGGTGCTTTAGTCTGCGAGCTAATCAGAAATCATAAAAACAAAAAAGGAGCCATTTGGCTCCTTTTTTACTTAACGGGATTAACTAAAAAAATTATTTAGTGCCGAAGATTTTATCGCCTGCATCACCAAGACCAGGAAGGATATAACCTTGCTCGTTCAGGCAATCATCGATAGATGCGGTGTAAAGTTCGATATCTGGATGAGCTTTCTCAAGCGCCGCAACACCTTCTGGTGCAGCCACTAACACAAGCGCTTTAATCGAAGTGCAACCACGGGCTTTTAACAGATCGATAGTGGAGATCATTGACCCACCTGTCGCCAACATAGGATCGACAACCAAGGCGATACGAGAAGGCATATCACTGGCAAGCTTTTCAAAATAAGGAACAGGCTCGAGTGTTTCTTCGTCGCGGTACATGCCCACAACCGAAATACGCGCACTTGGAATATGCTCTAACACACCATCCATCATACCAAGACCAGCACGAAGAATAGGCACAACCGTGACCTTCTTACCTTTAATCTGCTCTACTTCAACAGGACCGTTCCAACCTTCGATGGTCACTGTTTCAGTTTCAAAATCAGCGGTTGCTTCATAAGTTAGAAGACTACCCACCTCTGCAGCCAGTTCACGAAAACGTTTAGTGCTGATATCACCTTCACGCATTAACCCGATTTTATGACGAACTAAAGGATGTTTAACTTCGACAACTTTCATCTTCTTCTCCTGATTTTTTACATTTCAACAAGCAAATTCAGAAGATTTTAGTGTATTTGTCCGCAATGGAAAACATAAAGTTTTAAAAACCCAATAAATCGTGACCTATGTCAGGTCTTATATCTTCATTCTCCCCCTTTCGAGTGGACACACAAGCTGTTAGAATAGCGCCGCATAAAATCCAATAACTATTCTGTACCCGAGAGGATCTTCGTGAGCACTCCTACCCAACTAAGCTATAAAGATGCAGGTGTTGATATCGACGCCGGAAATGCACTTGTTGATAATATTAAGACTGCCGTGAAACGTACCCACCGTCCAGAAGTTATGGGCAATTTAGGTGGATTTGGTGCTCTGTGTGAGTTGCCAACTAAGTACAAACACCCAGTTCTGGTTTCTGGCACCGATGGTGTTGGTACTAAGTTGAGATTAGCCATTGACTATAAAAAACACGACACGGTCGGAATTGACCTTGTTGCTATGTGCTCTAACGATTTAATCGTCTCTGGTGCTGAGCCACTTTTCTTCCTCGACTACTATGCCACTGGCAAACTAGACGTTGATGCGGCGACGGCTGTCGTTAAAGGTATTGCAGAGGGTTGTGTACAATCTGGCTGCGCCTTAATCGGTGGCGAAACAGCTGAAATGCCTGGCATGTATGAAGGCGATGACTACGACTTAGCAGGCTTTTGTGTTGGCGTCGTCGAAAAAGCTGACATTATCGATGGCACTAAAGTGGTTGCCGGTGACTCCCTTATCGCACTTGGTGCTAGCGGACCACATTCAAATGGCTTTTCTCTTATCCGTAAGGTACTAGAAGTCAGTGGCGCAGATCCAGAGCAAGAGCTTGAAGGTAAGGCCTTAATTGATCACTTACTAGAGCCTACAAAAATTTATGTTAAGTCACTGCTTAAACTGATTGAACAATCAGATATACATGCAATGGCACACATCACAGGCGGTGGATTTTGGGAAAATATCCCACGTGTACTACCTGATGATTGTAAAGCAGTTATCCAAGGTGATTCATGGCAGTGGCCTACAATCTTCAACTGGCTAATGGAAAACGGCAACATCGCAGAATTTGAGATGTACCGTACATTCAACTGTGGTGTCGGCATGGTCGTCGCCCTTCCAAGTGACAAAGTTGAAGCAGCGCTTAAATTGCTAAATGCTGAAGGCGAAAAAGCCTGGTTAATTGGTGAAATTGCCAATCGCAATGACAATGAAGAGCAAGTGGAGATCCTGTAATGTCTGTTAGCTGTCGCGTATTAGTCTTAATCTCGGGAAATGGCAGTAATTTACAAGCCATTATCGACGGATGCGATGATAATCTTCAAGCCGAAGTTGTGGGTGTTATCAGTAACAAACCCGATGCTTATGGCTTGATCCGCGCTCACCAAAGTGAGATTGATACCAGCTGTGTGATAGCTTATAAAGACGAAACTCGTGTCGAGTATGACGCCAGACTAAAATTGGCTATCGATAAGTACCAACCGGATCTTATTGTACTGGCAGGTTTCATGCGCATACTCAGCGACGAGTTTGTACAAGGCTTTGAAGGAAGAATGATCAACATCCACCCTTCACTTCTGCCTAAATACACCGGACTTCATACTCATCAACGCGCTATTGACGCTAAAGACCAAGTGCATGGTGTTAGCGTGCATTTTGTGACACCTGAGCTCGATTCTGGACCGGTTATTCTTCAGGCTAAAGTGCCTGTTTATGAAGAAGACACTTGTGAGATACTTGCTCTGCGTGTTAACGAACAAGAGCATGCAATATATCCTTTGGTCGTTAAGTGGTTCAGTCAAAACAGACTAGCAATGCTTAATGGTAAAGCCGTACTTGATAACGTAGAACTTGGCGCTGCAGGCTACGCTGTAGATTAAGCACTAACTCAATACAAAAAAAGGGCTAAGAATTGATTCTTAGCCCTTTTTTATGCCTATCACCATAGAACCTGTGATATTTTGATGCTAGTGTTACGTGTAACATTCCCACGAGAATATGTATGCGCGCAGTGCAGAAGCCAAGACCAACCCTGCAGAATATTGCCGATAAAATTGGAATCACCAAAATGACAGTTTCTCGTTATTTGCGGAATTCTAATTTAGTGGCAGCCAAAACTCGTGAAAAAATAGCCAAAGAGATAGAAGTGACTGGTTATATTCAAGATCTGTCTCTTATACACATCTGACGCTGCCGACGAAGAGGATAGTGTAGA
>OJDH01000453.1_pt1 | contig 15258 bp, 14 predicted proteins | sample 1592761 | NCBI WGS metagenome assembly OJDH01 (sample SAMN05416855, study PRJEB24817) | seawater metagenome | isolation source: Sea water | place: Canada:Atlantic | collected 2013-11
GCTCGTCAGGCTCATAACCTGAAGGTCGTAGGTTCAAATCCTACCCCCGCAACCATTCATCGCAACTTACCATGTTGTGGATTCTTGTTACAAGAATTGCAACCATGAAGTCAAGTGTTGAAATTGCCACAGGCAGACAAGACCGCCATATCAAGGAGGCGGCAAAATCATCCAAAGCCCCTAAAATAGCAAAAAACCCCATGGTTCGAGCCATGAGGTTTGTGCTGAGATAAAATCTCGTCTAAAGGATTGCAGCCCTTATTTCGAGGATCATTTTATCTCACTGGATAGTGCTGTCAATTGAAATGCGCCCATTTTGCGTAGTGGATCAATATGGCCTAAGTTCAGAGGGAACAGGTGTTGCTGTTAAAGAATGGAACAGAGATCCATTTGCGTTGGACAACGCATGTTTACGCCCCAAATACGGGCAATGGCGAAGGTGTCAGATCAATACTCAGGATTACCTGAAGGTGTAGATCGTTTTAAAATTCTCAAATATCTTAAAATAGCTGGATCTGAATTTGGATTTAAGGCCCGTCACTTAAGTTTTTTAGCTTATCTGATAGGTTTTACGTCAGATATAGACTGGAGCGCTGAAGCCTATCATCCCCCTGTTGTATGGCAGTCAGTATCGAATACTGCACAGGACTTTGGGACTTCTGAACGACAGATTAATCGTTGGGAGAGGGAACTCCATAATCTCGGGGCTTTAACCTGGCGCGATAGTGGTAATCATAAGCGCTATGGTGTTCGTAGTGATGATGGACACATCGAGTTTGGCTATGGTGTAGATCTATCTCCCCTGGCTGAATTGTTTGGTCATATCAAAGTAAGGGCAGAAAAGGTCTTAAGAGAACGGCGTATTTGGAAAGTGGCGAAGCGAGAGTTATCGGCCCAGAAGAGGCGGGTGCGGACTAAAATGTGTGTGGCTGAGCTTAGTCTTGATGAGCTTAACGAGCTGGAACCTATAATTGCCTCAACGACATTGTCTGAAATTCATGCACAACAAGAAAAACTTACTCTTTTAGAGATTGCAGCAGATACTCACTTTGAAAAAAAAGACACCCAACGGGTGTGTGGACAAAATGTGAAAATGTCTCCCCAGGCAGACAAAAATGTCCGGCACATATACACTACAACTAAGTTATATTCTTCTAAAGAAGATACAGGGAGCTCTGTGGATAAGGGCAAAGGGAATGATGTTCAAGCTCACACAACTGGCTTTAGCACACACATCAGTAAAAGTTCTTCCAAAAAAGGATATGGGGTATCCGTATCAGCTAAGTTTCAAAAAGGCCCGGGTTTGCCTAAACCTTCAATGGGGGTGGAGCATTTAACGACTTCGATGCTTATCTCTGTCGCGAGTGATAGCTTTAAAAACAAAATACCTCGTTATGGGAGGGCTCTCGCTCCGGAGGACCTGGTTGAAGCCGCGAGAGTAACTTGTGCCGAGATTGGGATAAATAGATATGTTTGGAATGAGGCTGTACAAGTTATGGGCGCGTTTGCAGCAGCAACATCGGTAATGATTACTGATGTTAATCAACAGCACCCGGAGCGACCTGTTCTAAATCCAGGTGGCTTTCTAAGGGGGATGATCAAGACTGCCAAAGCTGGGGAATTACAACTCCACAGGTCCGTGTTTGGGATTATGGAGAGAGATCACCGTTTAGGTCATAGGTCGTAGTGCTGGGGGTGCAAATATTACCCTTGAGATACTGAAAAAGGGTCTGTTCTGTGCCATTAGCGGACGTTGGGTGGATTCAAACAAAGTAGACAATCATAAGTCCAGTTCTCAAAAATTGAGCTCCTTAATAGAGCTTTTGGTCGATCTACTTTGGTACAACGATCTACTACCACACATTATTGGGCGTCAGGGTGTGTCCACGACAACTGCTATTGATGATATCTCCAATGGTTTTACTCGATTTTTGGGCGCATATCAGCACCCTATGTAGTTCTTCACGACACACTCAGGGGTCAGTCTTTGCGCTGTTTCTCGTTGGGTGGGGGACATTTTTTTTACAAGGGAGTTTTGTAATTTAATGGCATTATTATTCCCTTGCAAAGCTGCTATACTCGCCCACATATGTGCTCGAGCGAAGTCCTGAGCTACGCCTTCGCCTAGGTCGTACATTACCCCTAGGTTGTACTGCGACGTGGAATCCCCCTGCTCAGCAGAAAGCCTGTACCACTTAACAGCAGCTACGTAGTCCTGGTCTACGCCATTGCCTTGGTCGTACATTACCCCGAGGTTGTACTGTCCAATAGCATCACCCTGCTCGGCAGAAAGCCTGAACCACTTGACGGCAGACGCGTAGTCCTGCGCTACGCCTTTGCCTTGGCCGTACATTATTCCGAGGTTATGCTGTCCACTAGCATATCCTTGCTGAGCAGAAAGTTTGAACCACTTGACGGCAGACGCGTAGTCCTGCACTACGCCATTGCCATGGTCGTACATTACCCCGAGGTTGTTTTGAGCCGGGCTATATCCCTGCTGAGCAGAAAGGCTGTACCACTTGACTGCAGACGCGTAGTCCTGCGCTACGCCTTTGCCTTTTTCGTACATTACCCCGAGGTTATGCTGCGCTGCGCTATGTCCCTGCTTGGCAGAAAGCCTGAACAAATAAACCGCAGACGCGTAGTCCTGGTCTACGCCATTGCCTTTTTCGTACATTGACCCGAGGTTGATCTGCGCCGTGCTATGTCCTTGCGCGGCAGAAAGCCTGTACCACTTGACAGCAGCCACGTAGTCCTGGTCTACGCCTTTGCCTTGGTCATACATTGATCCGAGGTTGCTTTGCGACGTGCTATCTCCCTGCTCAGCAGAAAGCCTGTACCACTTGATTGCAGTCGCATAATCCCCTTGTTGATAGGCATCAATTGCCTTTTCAAAGTTAGAGGAAAAGGCAGGACTTCCCAACAAGAAGCTCACAAGCAAGAGCGAGAGGATTAAAGAACGTTTCATAATGAGCCATTTGTTTTCGGTTGATCACGGATAATTTCTCAACCATATCTTGTAAGGTTTATTCAAAACAAGCCCTAGACGAATTTTTAATATGCTCCCTATATGTTCTTATTATGAATACAATGAACGATCCGTACAATTCCGTTTACACAATCACCCTCTATGACCGTAAGCGTCCAGTGCGCCTTCTGGGCGTTTACAGCTTAGCTCACTTTATATGAGAATAAATTTGGGTAATGGATTTGGCAGAAAAGTGCCAAAAGAAGACACTCACACAGTCACCTTTTAAGTACTTATCCATACTCAGTTAAGACTTCTTCGACGCTAAGTAGATGTAATGCTTTAGCTAAATTCTGTTGCCCGTTTAGTGACGCATGAATAGCGTAGTAACCTTGAAATTGTTCTTCATCACTAGGATTTGAATTGAGTGCGGCATGTAGGGCATCCCAGTAGCTTGATTCAAGTTCTTTTGGAATAGGCGGATTGTGCTCGCTGAGCCGCGCAATCTCAATTGCAGCTACTAGTGACAACTCTCCAAGAGCTACAAGCTTAGGAACAGCAGCATAAGAAGCAGAGCCAATATCCCCTTGGTGATATAAATTCTCCCAGAGCTCTTCAAGTGCAGCTTGTTTATCAGATCCTAGTCGCTCTAAAACTGGCCAAGGGTTATAGGCGGTACCATATCCAGAAATTAATTCCATTTTCTTTCTCTTAAATTCTTATTGATCAGCATTTTTAACTACAAATACCCAATGTTATTTTAGGGTCGAAGGCTGCTATTCACCCTTTGCAAAGGCCGTGTTTACTTTTCCACTCTGGATTCCACGCATAAAACTTTACATGATGTACTTGAGTGCAACCATTGGTCTTTTCAGACTCTAGCATCGAGGTCGTAAGTTCATAACCAGCCCAATCATCTGAGCGTAAATGATCGTGGTCACATTCATCGGATTCAAGTTTAGAGATCATTGAGTCAATCGTGCTTCTTAGCTTTTTTAGACCACTTAAATCAGCATGCACATAAACTTGGTCACCATCAGGTTCTGCTACAACACTAAGAAGGTCCGGTTTTTCAATCATGGTTTCAGCTTTTTAAATTTGTTTTGAAATTGTGTTTTTTACTACAAATGGACATAACCCCGAAGGTCCGGTTTGGGTTGGTTGCGGAAGCTCGGACGTATTTTTTTTAATGACAAATACTATATATCCATACTTATCGTATGGTTGTAAATGATATTTGACTGCGCAATCTAAGAGGTTGATTTTGGTGCGAGTGTATAAAACCAAAGTATTCACAGGATTTGATTTCAGATGCTTTTATTCTCGCTCTATAGAATAGAATACTGTGCAAGGTAATTTGGTTTAGGGTTTTGAAATTTTGAGTACTTTTTTAAAATCAAAATCAATTGTAATACTCGTTTGATATTCTAATGCATGATCATCCCATACGGATGATAAATTGGCTTGCAGGATAAAGCTGTTGAGTTGTTCAAGGACGTATTCGTCCTCTGGTTCAATCTCGTTCAGAAGCAATAACGTTTGAAACCTGGAAATTATCTCCTTCAATTCTTTATCGGTAAGTACTTTCCTGGCATCAATATCTTTTTGCAACTGGTTGATCTCATAAATGAACCGTTGGCACTCTTGCTCTTTCTCATCCAGATAACGCCTGGTTTCAGTGCGAATTTTAGCTTTTGAAAACTGATCCAGAATGCTTCTGATTTCTGTTCGTTTTAGGTCGAGATTTCTGTGTAAAAGGATCTGCTGTTTCTCATATTCACGCTTTTCCTGCTCCAGACTTTTTAGGTATTGCTTTAGCTTGGTAACGTTCAAGGTTTTCATTGATTGCCGTGTCAACTCTACAAGAGGTGCACGGTGCAGATTTCTGTTTCTACAATTTTTGACGGGGCAAATATAAACACCTGATCGAATAGAGATTATGGATTTGTTGTGATCAGCGCAGTGTAATTTGCGGCTTATGAGCTGGAGCTGATATCGGCGTTGTTTTATTTGTCTGGATCGATGTTGTTTAACCGCTTTTCTGTTTTCCTCAAGCCTCTCATCTTGCTTCATAACGGCTCGTTGGTTTTTGAGTTCTTTGTTGATGCTTGATCTGGCTTCTATCATACCCTGAACTTTATCGAATAAGGGTTCCTCAATAATCGTAAGTTCGGGCAGGGGAACTCTGATCCATTCGTTTTCTGGTCGGATGATAGAGAGGCGGTTGCCCGTGTCAGGATGTTTCTTGTAGGCCATCTTATTAAATGTAACGACGCCTTTGTATAACGTCTGGCGTAGAAGGCCTGTTTTCCGCTCAACTGTGCCTATCAGTGTGGTCTTGTTCCACTTCTTGTCCTTGGGAGAAGGTATGGCCATTCGATTAAGTCTGGTGCAGATTTGAGATAGCGTATTTCCGTCGACATAATCGTTAAAAATCGTCCTGATGATTTCAGCTTCGTGCTGGTTGATCTTGCGTAATCCCCGAACGGGCTCGTCGTTTTTAAATTCCCTGACAAGATCGTAACCATAGGTTTTACCACCTGGTACGGAGCCATTCAAAACAGCGGCGATCATACCGCGTTTTGTCTTGTCCGCGAGGTCTTTGAGATAGAGTGCATTCATGGTGCCTTTAAGCCCAATGTGTAACTCGTTAATCTCTCCATCTGAGATTGTCTCAAGCGGTATATCAAGAAATAGAAGCTTTTTGTAAAAGGCCGCAATATCCTCCTGGTCTCTTGAGAGACGCGAAAGATCTTCACATACGATTTTATCGAAGTTATTGAGTAACAGTGCTTTAATAAGGTTACGAATACCCGGCCGATTTTGTACGTTTGCACCGGAAATCGTTTCATCAAAAAAGACATCGGAAACCATATAGTATTTTTGCGCGCACCAAGCCTTACAGCGGGCAATTTGATCTCTTGTGGATTTGGATTGCTTGTCAGATGAATGACGGGCGTAGATCGCAACTCTCATTAGGCGTCCTATAACGATTTAACTCGCTGTTATAGATCGGACATTTGGATTCAATCAAGGGTTTAATGTGGTGGCCATTGTTGGCCTGTGTTAGCCTAAAATTATTATTAAAATTTAGCTATTTGGCCTGTGTTATCCTAACTTTATAGCTGTAAAAGCCGTTTGACCTTAAATGGCCTGAGTTGGCCTGAACACACTTACTTTCTAGCCTTAGCTAGCCTGTCGTAATGAGGGCAGGATAGGTAAAGTGAATCACTTTACGCCTGCTTGTCTAAAGCCAAGGAACTTATTCGCATCTTCGATGCTCAACGGGGTTATTTTGGTATCTCTTATCATTGATAAGCGACTGGTAACTTTCCAACGAAGAAAGTATTCCAGAGCAAAATTCTTGATTATTCCATCTAATACTATACAAAATCGACAGTTAAGTGAGTTCTATCATTTTACTCTTGAATTCACCGTGTATATTGCGCAAGGACCTTTTCTACTTCGTCATACGTTACAATTTGGCCACGCTTTACGTAAACAGCCTTATTACAAAACCGTTTGATCATGTCGTTTGAGTGGCTGGCCAAAACTACAATTTTTGAACTGTCCATGAGACCTTCAATCCGCTTTATGGCTTTATCCATAAAGTACTGATCTCCTGCACCCAAAACTTCATCAATCAAAAGCACTTCAGGGTTAATAGACGTTGCAATTCCGAAACCCAATCGTGCAAGCATACCGGGCGAATAAGTCCTGATCGGAAGTTCAAGAAAGCCTTCTAGTTCAGTGAATTCTGCCACCTCCTGAATGAATTCCTGCTCTTTGTCAGTAGGGACATTCCGTAATGCTGCGATCACTCGCATATTTTCCATGGCCGTGGCTTCTTGGTCCATACCAAGCGAAAGATCAAATAACGTGGAAACATTTCCCTGACGATTTATGGTGCCAATTGTGGGTTCATACACGCCGGAAAGCAATTTTAGAAGTGTGCTCTTACCCGCACCGTTTGGTCCAATCAAGCCGACCCGATCCCCCTCTTGAATTTTTAAGCTGATACCGCGCAAAGCTTCAACATAAATTACCCCCTTTTCAGAAGGCTTTAATACACCACCGGTGCCGATAGTCAGCAGGCGAGATCTCAAGGATTTACTATCAGAATGAAATATTGGGTAATTCAGGCTAACATTATCCAGGATAATATGTGCCATAGTTCGTATCTTTCTATTTTCTACTCATGTCTGAGGGGTTGTCTCTGTATAAGAAAAGTAGAGGTACATTAACGGCCTATATCCAAAAAATGAGGCGGTTTCTCGATCTCGAAAATATCCAAAGGGCCAATGCCCAGAGAGTTAACGTGAGACCCACGGAAATTTCGTAGGAAATAATGTTCGGCATTTTTCCAAGTAAAGGATCCCGGATGATTGAAATAAAGTGGGTTAACGGATTGAAGAAGGCGTAATAGCCCCTTTCTCCCAATTGTTCTGTTTTCCAAAGGATCGGTGTTACTAGGAACAAAACAGTCAGCATGGCACCAAGAGCAGGTCCAAAATCACGATAACGTAATCCAATTACACCAAAAAGAAGGGAAACAGGGAATGCTACTAAGATAAGAATTAGAATTCCAGGTATGAACAGTAATGTATTCATATTTACATCAACGCCATAAATGAGAGCGCCAACCCCGAAAATTGCTAAAGTATGTACAAATATTATGGCGTTTCGTGCTACTAGGCGCGCCGCATGCATAGATTTACTCATCGGCATGTTACGCATTATAGCAATAGCTTGACCATCAGTAAAAGTGTAGCAGCCCTCAATTATAACAGAACTAATAAACATCCACGTGACGTAGCCGGCAGTTATGTATGGGAAAAATTCAGACATGGTCATACCGAACAATGTTGACCAGACAATAGCCATGCCCCCAAGAGCCATGCCTGTTCCCAAAACAATCCACCAAGGCCCTAGTACGGTGCGTCTATAGCGAGAGATAACATCATTCTTGGCGAGAGCAATCCAACCGCGGCGTCTGTTAAAACTCTCATATAAATCCCGCCATGCATTGGCTAAAGTTGCCCCTTCGTTATCTCTTCTAGAGACAAGAAGGCTTTGTACTGGAGCCGGTGGGTATACCCAGCCATTGTTATAGGCTCCAACATAAGGGGGTAAGCTTTCTATAAGTTTATTGTACCATTGAATAATTTGCTTACGGCCATCTAAGGTCAAAGTATCAAGAGGGGGTAATGGCAACTCTTCGTTTGTTAAGGCCGCAAGCTCAAAGTGAGTAAATGCCTTTTTATAATCTTCGTTTTCTGCTTGTAAAATACCAGACAAAATTTGAGACGGCCAATCCGTAGGGTCGAGATTGGTGCCTTCATTAAGTATGGACAGCGCTTCTTCCGTTTTTTGTTGTTCAATCAAGTATTTTGCTAAATAGAAGCGAAGTTCATTAAACTCGGGATGATCTTTCAAGAAGGCCTGAACACGTGCAGCCGCTTTTTCTGCATTTTCTGGCACCAGCAGTTCTTCTAGAAATTGGTGCACGAGGTTTTTTCTGAGGGTTAATTTCCCGTTAGTGAAAACAAAATGAGTAAATACTCTTGGTAACGAAAAGTCCAAAAAACCTTGGATAGCTAGCTCTATCGGTAAGGTTACAATGTTTTCTACCCGCTGTTTATCAATATCGGTAAACAGGGAAATACATTTTTGAATATTTGACAAAGCCTTATTGAATTGACCGTTATCTGCAAATAAAGCAACACTTAATATATGGTAATTTATACTTTTGGGGCTAATTAAAAGCGCAGTTTCAATATATTTGAGAGCATCTTCTTTTTGTTCAATTTCAAAACTAATTCGTGCGAGCTGAAAACGAGCGTCAGCAAGTAGTGGAACTTGCTTTAGTATAGAAACTAATGCATCCCGAGTATTTATCAAACTTTGTTGATTATTACTATTTAGGAGTTTCATAATTTGTGAATACGCTTGCAAAACGGGTAATTTTTTTTTCGCGTATTCTACTAATGGTTCATCGACTTTTGAATAATTTTTCAGCTCATTTGTTAAGAAACTTAAATTAAATAGGTTCATAATCTTTGCATTTATTAAAGTTAATACAGTTTTTGATTTTTATTGCTAATACCTAGAATTTCAATCGATTCATAACAAGAGAGATGAATAATACTCTGTATCAATTCCAACCCCATAATCAACGTCTATGGTGATCTGGTCAAAGTCAGGAGACATTGATTCCAGAATTGTTATAAATTCTTTATGGAGTGGGTGCTCTGATTTAAATACTGAACGTTCAAGGACATTTTCAAAAGTATATCCGGACCCTGGCAAATAAAACAGCTGTTGGAAGATAACTTTGTCACAAGAAAGTTCCTTAGCCCATTGTACAAAAGCAGGCATTTCTCGAAAATTTTGACTTTGGTATACAAATAACATTTCAAATTGCTCAATTATTCCTTTCTCTCGCAGTGATTTAATCAAGCAAAGATTTTGTTTTAAAGTTTCAAAGTTGTGCCCGCCGCGGATAACCTCCCAAGTAGAAGCAGTTGCTGCGTCAATAGACACCCGAACGAAGCCTATCATATCATGAATATTAGAAAAATTGTCCCATTGATCCGGGGTGAAAAGGACGCCATTTGTCATCAAATCGATTTTGAGGTCCGGGTATTTATCCTTATTTAGTAATGAGAGTAATTTTCGCGAAACCTTGCTAGCAAATACTTCCCCAGAAGGGTTTATGACCAGTCGTTTAGAGCTTTCGAGCAAAGGCAAGACTGTTCGCATTGCATTGTCGTATTTTTGTTGCATCTCTGTTGATCGCTCTGCAATCATGCCTTGTCGGCATTGAGGACAGGCAAGGTTGCAAGTCAAATCAATTCCAAACATCACTTTTTCAGGGTGGTTTATGTCATACTTGTCCGTTTGCTGATTAATGGGCTGCAGCCGATCATTATTAATGATTGGACACTTTATATGATCACAGTAACTGAATGTTCCGTCCTGTACACTTTTGCGTATATCTTGTGCAACAGAGGAATTTAGAATCTCTTTGCCGTCATTGTAAAAGACATTTCCTATATGCTGAGGTAAAAACACACCACAGCAGGATAGAACACCACCATCGCTTGTAATGTAAAAATTCTTGTACGGTTGATCGCATGTGTGAGTAGCTAGATAGTTATCCTGAATACCCACATGTTCGAGTAATGCTCTTGGAATTCTTTCGCCAAATTCTGTGCGTTCAATTGCATAAAGTGCATATTCAAATATTCGATTTTCTCCAATATGCTCCCTGCTTCTGCGTATATAGTCTCGTGCCTTATGATAAGAACCCTCCGAGGCAAGGAACCTACTAACTACGAGTGCAGAAACTGCTTTTACCACTGTAGGTGCTAAACTATCTGCGACAGACAAAACAAGCTTTCTTTTTAAGCTAATCGGTGATGTTGAAGTCTCCGGATTTACTGAGTTGTCACATTGAATACTGTTGCTTTGAGAGCACGGATTTCCAATTATCTTAGGCCAATTAATAAAAGAACTGTGGGCATTTGTATTCTCGGAAACAATCCATTCGAATAAGGACTGAACTGCATACCGAAAATCAGTCTCTTTCGTCAAATTTAAATCATGGGTTTCTAACTGAAAAGTCATAGTGTGGTACCTAAATAGAAAACGACGAGCTATTAGAAATAAATAAGGCCTAATTTTGAGATGTGTCGAACTTTATGGTTAGCACTTATTATGATCATAAGGTTGATAGATCAATTTATAAGGCATAAGTGGTCCTCATACATGTAAAGAAGTGGCTTTCTGACACCTATTTAGTCAGATTTTACTTCTTAATCAAGCTGACTTAAAGACAAGAGAATTGCCAGAAAATGTTTCACGGAAATAATTAATGTTAATTAAAATTTAGGAGCGCAAGGGAGCCTGTGTAAGTTTTCTAAATTACCTATATATAATAATTACTTGGAAATCATAGTCTTACTAGGAAGCGGGTTTTCTCTTCTATGAATAAGCGTGTTCCAATTTCTCAATTTCTATTTCTGCCAAATTTTTGCCATCTAGTAACGATTGTAATACCTTAAGAAGTATTCCATTGTCATTTTCCTGGTGGGTTGCAATCCCAACCTCGATCAATTCGAGCAAGAGTTTTTGGTATGGGGTATGTGTTGGTATTTGGCCAAACGCAATAAGTGCCCGATTCAGAGTCGTTTCTAACTCTTTGTCTTCAGACTTCTGTGCTAGTAATGTGAGTTGATGCCATGATTCCGAATGGGCAATGGACCGCGCAATATCGAAATAAAGATTTTCGGCAGCTTTTGAATTGCCCTCCAAAGCAGTTTGGTAGGCTTTGTTATAGATTCCTTGAATATCAGATTTTGCTATTGGAATAAAATGAGAATTCCTTTTGTGTTCGATTGCATCCAAGAAGGGCTGGTAAGTACTTGTTAATCGTTTAGACTGTGACAATGTCGCGTAATAAAACTCCTCCTTTGAAACACGATCTTTATAATGTGATCGCTGCACATACCGAATGTAAATGGCAAGTAATTCAGCAGCCCAATTATCATTATTGATCCGATATTGGTTCCATAGACCAAAAAAGGACCCATCCATTCCGTGATCCATTTCAATCCGACCGATATATTCAGTGCGATCTAGTAATTCTTTTATGTCTTCGATAGTATTTGCTGTCTGGACCCAGTCTTCCAAGAGTATTTTTTCATAAGCTTTTTGGGTATATCTATACTCAGTTTCACGATCAATTTGGCTGCGATACTTACGCGCAATGATACTGATCCCTGTATAATAATTGGTAATGTAACGGCAGCGATGGATTTTTGGGTCAATGCAGAAGTCAATTATCTGCCAATCGTTATTCAGTTTTGGTAGCCACTGGCCAACTTTTAATCGATCAACGCTTGCGAGTGTTACTGGGGCCAGGAAAGCATTGAGAAGGTATAGCGCCTTTACATTAGCGCCTGATTGGAGCAATTCAAACCAATCTGCTAGATAGGCATCATGCATTTCACCAAATGACCATATGTTTACAGCTAGGTCATAGGTCCTATTTTCCAGACAAACACGATTTTCCAAAGGAACAAGAACAAAGTCATAGTTTTTGAAATCTACGTCATAATCGTCATCTTCTATATAGAGGAAGGTGGCTTCACTATAGATGTTACGGAGATAGAATTCACTATACTTGAGTGAGGCTTCTATATCGCAGAGTACAACCGTTGCCTCTGGATAGGCAAACTTTATGGCACGAGCAAAATTGCCGTAGCCGCTGCCAATCTCAAGAATGATGGGCTTTTTATTGTTTATCAGGTCGTTGCTTTTAATATCATGGATGTATGAATGGACTCGCAAAAAATCAGGACTTACCAAACGGCCATCAATATCGACTAGTGTACTCTTCGGTACGAGGTTTGATTCGCAATAATCCGGCGGATATTGACCTATGTCTTCGTAATGTTCGGCCAGACAGTCAATATGCCAATCCACAACAGTTTTAACAAATGCGCGACCTTTAAAAGTCGTGTATTGTGAAAAAAAACCCTCTGACAAACCGCGTACAAACGCTGTTTCTTTTGATTCTGAGGTGTCTAAATAGCTTTGTAAATTAACCGCTGGATCAGACCATACAGTTCCTAAGTCATGATCGTTCATGTAGCTTTCCAGTCCTTTACGAGCATACTTCTATGAAACCTACATATGTCATCGTTGATAGGTATCAAAAAATCCAAAGCTAATATTAATTTTGAATTAGTTGATGTAATACACGCGGTTAAGCTTGTTGGTTTTGGTTTAGTTGAGATCGCGGTAATAGTGTAATTGATGTGCCGTAATAATCTAGGGTGATCGTAATCATATTGTCGGCATCTCCGGAGTTGTAATTTCTGATGGTTAGGTTTGGGGATTTAATTGTTCCAGAGCGTGCCCAGCCAACTTCGTTTCAGAGAGACGTTGAGTTCTTTGAAGGACTGTTTAAACCAGGATTGCTCCCCGGTACCATCTAGATTAAACCGGAATGGTTTAGCATTATATTCCAAGAAAGAATTCGTTGCATTTAGAGCTTCTTCTGGCTCCATAAGACCCATCAGCACATAAGGCCGAAGTGAGCCCGCAACAATTTTACCAAGTGCCTGCCCATTTTCTGTTGGGTCTATCACAGGGTCAATCGGAGGTATAAATGCAGTATCTTTGTTTTTTCGGAAAACGACTTGAATCATATGCGAAATATCCTTGATATCTGCAAGACCCTTGAATTTCCCAAGGTAGTCATGGAAAAAGTTTCCACTATCGACAAGTGCTTCATCGGCGTATTGCAAACGCCCCTCAAGAAGTTCGTACTGGTTCATCCATTCAAGAGTATGCCAGAATTTTGGTGTGTGATTGATAATGCCATGGTTTCCAAATCCAAAAACAGGGACGTAATTGTAAAGAATACCACCTGTTTTTGCCAAATTGTGCATATAAAAAAATGCGCCCGGTGAACTCAGCACGTGCTCTGTTGTTCCTGAGTTGATGACAAAATCAAATTGACCATGAAGATGGCTGAAATCAGGCATCGCATTGAAGTCCAGATAAATAGTTCCATCCCGGCCATCAATATCAGAGCAATGATATTCGTAACCCATATTCTCAAAAACATCAGCAGCTTTGTAGTTGGTTCCGAACTTGCCACTTACAATCTCTCTGAACTGTTGAGGATCATTTCTAGTGTTCGAAATTATGGAGCTTATCTGGTCGAGGTCATCCTCGGACCCGATAAAGACATCCTGTGATCCAAAGTCAAATAGCTTCGGTTTTGGATTTGTAATAAATTTTGTTCGCAGGGAATCTATTTCGCTGATTGTCATATAATTATGAGACACAAAAGTACTCCATTAAGAAAATCAGTCTAAGTTGGCCTTCGTTTCTTTTACTCAAAGAATATGAAGCCGTAGTCACCTGTATAACCCCATTCATTATAGAGCCATTCCCATTCCTCTCTATTGTAGAAGCTAGCGCATGTCAATTGCCAGTATAGGAGGTTGGTTTTCTCGCTTTCGTTTCTATAGGATTCAATGCACAACCACTTTTTGTTTTTTCCGACACGTTCCATTTCCTGGACAGCGTTTTTCAATTCATTCACTTCGAGATTATGAAATGTGTTGATTGAATAGACAAAATCAAAAGTGTTGTCTTCCCATGGCAGTGTTTTGGCATCACCGTGTTTCAGATAGGGGCGGACTTCCTCTTTGGCATGCTCCAAGCCGTATTCCGAGATGTCAATCCCTGCTACCTCGACACCGGGCATGGCCTGTGTGAATTCAAAGAGCAGAAAAGCCTTACCACAACCGATATCAAGAATTTTATCTCCTGGCTTTAGCTTATAATGTTTAACGATATCTTGGGCAATTGGGAGCCAACGTCCATCATAACTGTAGCCACCATAACCATATTGGCGATCACCATCCCAATAATCTCGACCCCATTCTTTGGCCACGGCTGCGCACTCTGCTTTGTCGTGTTCGACCACACGCTGAATATAATTACGTTTAGTAGCCTTTTGATATTTCTCAAGGAAGTTTATTTCGTCCATTATTCTTCCATTAGTGTAGACATCTTTCATACGAAGGTAGCGTGCTCAGAGTCTAGATTGAGCAATTCGTGTAATACAGTGTTTTTTGCGTGGCTTACACAGTGATGCGTACAAGACCGAGAAGGATTAATTCCATAGACACGGTTCCGATTCTCATTTGAAAACCAAAATTCTTTAAACGACTGGTTTTCGATAGAACCAAGTATCCCCCCATCTGTATAAGCCTTGTCTTGGCATGCGTAAACCTTACTGTCAGCACCGATTACAGCTAGATACTGTATCGCAGGGCAAGTGCTGTACGTTTTTATGAAGCGGTCATTCAAAGTATGATAATGATCAATTACAGTGAAATTTTCGCTTTCTAGTTCTCTGGATAGCGTGATTTCTTGTTCTACTCGCATACGTAAATTATTATGATAGGCATTACTCTGAATACTATTATTTGAAACAACTGCGGCGGAGATCTTGACGTGACGCACTCGGCAATCTTTCAGCAATGAACAAGCTTCGTAAATATGGTTGTGATTTTCCTTACTAACAATGAAGCTTACTCCGAGTTCGCACCGGGTTCCCGAGTTAACAAAATCCTTCATATTATCTAATAATTTTGTAAAATTTCCAGTTTTGATACTTCGCGATTGAGCGTAACTTTCATCGTCCCAGGCATCTATTGACACTGTCTCTTATACACATCTGACGCTGCCGACGAAGAGGATAG